>ENA-OQDT01000321-OQDT01000321.1-human-gut-metagenome-genome-assembly--contig:-NODE-321-length-31713-cov-22.186728_pt1 | contig 31713 bp, 31 predicted proteins | sample MGYA00242786_ERZ504617 | MGnify/ENA primary metagenome ERZ504617 (study PRJEB26092, sample SAMD00036337) | human gut metagenome | host: Homo sapiens | study: EMG produced TPA metagenomics assembly of...
CTATTTAAAAGAATAATTTCAACATTAACAGCAATTGTTTGTTATTTGTGCGTAGCGTTTTGCCTGATACAGGCAAAAATTGATGGAAATGGTGCACTTGTTTATAAATCGGATAATAGTTCTAACTTTTGATCCGGGAGGGGCTACATAATTCTAGAATTATATGCTTAAAAAACAGTGGAAGTTCAAATGGAACTTTATTATGTACATTTGATCAGTTAAAAAAAGTTACGGTAATGGTTAATGGTAACAAAGTTTCAAAACAAGTTTATCCAATTTATCAAAGCACAGACAGTGGAAACAGTTGGAAATTAATTTCTAATGTATATGATAAAGAATATGGACTTTTACGTACATCACAGCCATGCCTGTATGAACTTCCAAAGCAAGTCGGTGATATGCCGGCAGGAACTATTTTGTTAGCAGGTAATATATTTGATGATGATCCTTATAAACAGTCAAGAATTGTTATTTATAAGAGTTTGGACAGTGGAAAGACATGGTCTTTTTTAAGTGAAGTTGATAATGGAGGACCTTGTACATATGATCCTAGTGTTACATCTACTACTACTACAGTATGGGAACCATTCCTGAATCTGAGCAAGGATGGAAGGTTGGTTTGTTATTATTCGGATGAGAGACAGAAAGCAAATGGTGTCCTTCAAGCAGTTTCGTTTAAAACATCGTCTGATGGTAAGAATTGGAGTTCATTATCGAATGTGGCAGCAATAACAAACAAAAAAGACAGACCAGGTATGATTACAGTTAGTTCGCTGCCAAATGGTAAATATATTGCAACATATGAAGTTGTTAATAGACCAAGTATTAGTAAGAATAATGCTATAGTATACTGTAAGTTTTCGGATGATGGGGTTACATGGGACGAAGGTAGCTTAGGAACAAGAGTTGCACTTAGTAACGGACGAGGTATTGGTTCATCCCCTTATGTAAAATGGGTAGATGCTGGTGGACCCAATGGTATGGTTATTATATCTGCAAAATGGGCAACTGATTCAAGTGATAATATAAATGGTGGACAAAATTTTTATGTGAATTATAATCTGGGTAAGGGTGCATGGGAGAGATTACCTATGGCTGTTACTTATGACGCTAGCGATACATCAGGCGGATATTTTTCAGGATTTAGTCAGAGCTTTGATGTGAGTCCTGATAATGGTGTTTTATATCAAGCAACAAATGTTGAAAATTTTGGTAATAAGAAAACAATTAAAGGTGTGAGCTATAATTTAAATGATGTAAGAGTTGGTACACTTCCACTTAATGGAACAATTTATGAAGCTGAAAAAGCAAAGTTATCAAATGTTAAGGCTGAGAGTGCAGTTGATGCTTCAAATGGTCAGGAGGTTCGTTATATTAACGAAACAGACAGTATTGTTGATTTTGAAAATATAAAAGTATCAAAAAGTGGAAATTATACTATTTTAGTAAGATATTCCAATGGCGAGACAATTGAAGCCTCTCATACTGTGACAGTCAACGGAACAACAATTGGTACTATAAATTATCCGGTTACAGTAAATTGGGATAGATATCAATGGTCAAAGTTTACATGTTATTTAAAAAAAGGTGTCAATTCAATCAGGTTTACAAAAAATGTGGGTTTTGCAGAGATGGATTGTATAATGATTGATAATACTGATAGTGATTTTGTTATTGAAAATGAAAATAGTGGAAAGTATCTTGAAATTAAAAGCGCATTGATAACGGAAAATGCGGATGCAGGACAATGGGGGGTTACAAATAATTGGTGTCAGAAAATGGACATTTGAAGATGCAGGAAATGGCTATTATAGAATTAAAAATATGAATTCTGGTTTATATCTTGAAATAGAAAATCAGAGTAAAGAAAAATGGAGCAAAAGCTGTACAATGTAAATATAGTAATAGGGCATCGCAATTATGGAAGTTTGTTGAAACTGGTGATGGTTACTATTTTATAATTAATAAGAATAGTGGAAAATATTTGGAGGTTGCGAATAATTCTACAGCTGATGGAGCTTCTGTTGGACAATGGGAATCGACTGGATATAAGTGTCAGAAATGGACTTTGAGAAAAGAAGGTATTCAATAATAACAAAATAGTTAAAATACTGCTATTAAAAACCAAAAAATAAACATAAAAGCTTGTTCTAATATATAATGATTTGAGTTATTATATATTTGCAATGGAAAACATTTATAAAAACAAGCAAACGTAAATAAAAACAACAAAATAAAGGAGAGGAACTATGTTAGCAGTAAAAAATTACAAATTCTGGTTCTGCACCGGCTCGCAGGACCTGTACGGAGATGAGTGCCTTGCAAATGTTGCAGCACATTCAAAGGAGATTGTAGCCAAATTAAATGAGTCAGGAAAGCTTCCTTTTGAGGTGGTTTGGAAGCCGACACTCATCACAAATGAGCTCATCAGAAAGACCTTCAACGAGGCCAATACAGATGATGAGTGCGCCGGTGTTATCGTATGGTGCCATACATTTTCACCTGCAAAGTCATGGATTTTAGGACTCAAGGAGCTCAGAAAGCCGTTACTTCATTTACATACACAGTACAATGAGGAGATTCCATACGATTCGATTGATATGGACTTCATGAATGAGAATCAGGCAGCTCACGGTGACAGAGAGTGGGGACACATTGTTACACGTATGGGTATCGAGAGAAAGGTCGTTGTGGGACACTGGTCAGATCCTGTGGTACAGGAAAAGATTGCATCATGGCAGCGTGTAGCAGTCGGTGTGGTAGAGAGCAGTCACATCCGTGTAATGCGTGTAGCTGACAATATGAGAAATGTTGCTGTTACAGAGGGTGACAAGGTAGAGGCTCAGATTAAGTTTGGCTGGGAAGTGGATGCTTACCCTGTAAATGAAATTGCAGAGTCTGTTGCAGCAGTTTCACAGTCAGATACAAACGCACTCGTAGATGAGTACTATGACAAATACGATATCCTGCTTGAGGGCAGAGATCCTGAGGAGTTCAAGAAGCATGTAGCGGTACAGGCACAGATTGAGCTTGGATTTGAGAGATTCCTTGAGGAGAAGAATTATCAGGCAATCGTAACACACTTTGGTGATCTTGGAGCATTAAAGCAGCTTCCGGGACTTGCAATCCAGCGTCTCATGGAAAAGGGCTATGGCTTTGGAGCTGAGGGAGACTGGAAGGTTGCAGCAATGGTTCGTCTCATGAAGATCATGACAGCAGGAAAGAAGGATGCCAAGGGTACATCAATGCTCGAGGACTACACCTACAATCTCATGAAGGGCAAAGAGGGAATACTCGAGGCTCATATGCTTGAGATTTGTCCATCAATCGCAGACGGTCCTATAAGCATCAAGTGCCAGCCACTTACAATGGGTGACAGAGAGGATCCGGCAAGACTTGTATTTACATCAAAGGAGGGCACCGGTATCGCCACATCACTTGTTGATTTGGGTGACCGTTTCCGTCTCATTATCAATACAGTTGACTGCAAGAAGACAGAGAAGCCTATGCCAAAGCTTCCTGTAGCAACAAACTTCTGGACACCACAGCCTGACCTTTACACAGGTGCAGAGGCATGGATACTTGCAGGAGGAGCACATCATACAGCGTTCACATATGACCTTACTGCTGAGCAGATGGGCGAGTGGGCAGCCATGATGGGTATTGAGGCTGTATTTATCGACAATGATACAACAATCAGAAACTTCAAGAAGGATCTTATGCTTGGAAATATTTTTTACAAATAAAATATAGCTATGCTTAATAATTAAAATCCCGGGTTGTCTGTCACACTAAGGTGTGTACGGACAACCCGGGATTTTGCCGGTTGTGAATGATACAAAAATGCAGCAGCTTTTTGTGTAGCTTACTATATGTTTTAATGCATAAGGCCCTCTTATAGTGCTTCCTGAAGTATCTTCACATCCCACTTATTCATCACATCGCCCTCTTTAGCTGCTTCTCCGGTGATCATGTCAACCATTCCTGCAAGGCTTGCAGGGAGAGTCTGCTTTTCATCAGTGAAATTCATCACAAAGTAAAAGCGTGTATTTTCGCTCTCGCGGCATGTGATTTCAAGACTCGTCTCTTCAGCAATGATACCTGATACAGACACTTCATTTGTGGCTTCATCAAGCACCCTTGCAAGTCCGGCTGCCTCAAGCTGTGTGGCAACATAGTATACATGGCCTTTTCCGTAGCTGTTTTTTGTGACAGCAGGCATTCCTGCATAGAAATCGCTTTCATATGTGGCGAGTACTTCTGCACCTTCCGGGTGCATCAGGTCGCACAGCAGATTGCATTTATATTCTTTTCCATCCGAAAAGCTTACAGTGTTTGACTGCTCCGGTGCGAGCGCGTCAATTTCCTCAACCAAGACACCTGCCATCTCGCGAAGCGGTCCCGGATATCCGCCCAGATGCACGTTGTCAGACTGGTCCACAATACCACTCATAAATGTTGTGATGAGAGTACCGCCGTTTTTCACAAACTGCTCAAGCTTTTCCTTCATGCCTTCCTTTACCATGTACAGAACAGGTGCGGCAATCACCTTATATTTTGAAAAATCACCGTCAACCGGAATCATATCGACTGAGATATTTTTGTTGTAAAAATACTCATAATAGTGGTGAATCTGGTCAACATATTTAAGGTCCTGTGTAGGTCCGCTTGTGTACTCAAGTGCCCAGTAATTGTCCCAGTCAAAGATGATTCCCACATCTGATTTATTACGTGTGCCAAGTGTCCTTGTGCCGAAGCTTTCAAGCTCCCTTCCAAGCTGTGCGGTTTCTCTGAATACTCTTGTATCGTTTGTTCCGACATGTGCTATTACAGCACCGTGGAATTTCTCGCAGCCACCCTTGCTTCGTCTGAGCTGGAAGAACTGGATAGTGTCTGCACCGTGGGCTATGGTCTGATAGCTCTGTGCACGCATCTGTCCCGGACGCTTCAATGAATTGTAGTGCTGCCAGTTCTGCTGGCTTGGAGTCTGCTCCATGAGCATGAATGGCTCATCCTTAAGACCTCGCATCAAATCGTGAGTCATTGCAACCATGCTCCATGGTGTGTCGTATGCAGGGTAATTATCCCACGAAACGATATCCATCTCCTTTGCCCACTTGAAATAGTCAAGCCCCTTGAAGGTACCCATCAGGTTTGTTGTGACAAGTGCATCGGGAATGATAGCTTTTACTGCATCGCGCTCCAGCTTATAGCAGTTCAGCATGCTGTCAGAGTAAAACCGTCTGTAGTCTGTTGATATTCCGGCAAAGCTTGTCATGCCACCCCAGGCCTCCTCGCTGAGCTCGTTAGGTACGACTATCTCATCCCAGTCATAGAAGGTGTGACCCCAGAACTCTGTGTTCCAGGCATCATTTACGGCATCAAGAGTCTTGTACTTATCCTTGAGCCATACACGAAACTGCTTCTGACAGTTGTCACAGTAACAGTATCCGCCGTACTCGTTATTGATGTGCCATACAGAAATATTTTTATTGCAGCTATAGCGTTTTGCAAGCTCTGTAGCAAGAGCCTTTGCGTACTTCTGATATACCAGGGAGTTCGGACAGAAATTGTGTCTGGCTCCAAATTTATGCTGGCGTCCCTCGTAGTCGGTGCTCATCGTCTCAGGATATTTTTTGACCATCCATGCAGGCAATGCTGCTGTGGATGTTGCCATGACGATGTCGTAGTTTTCATTTGAGAGCATATCAACTATTTCGTCGAGCTCTGTGAAATTATACTCATTCTCAGACGGCTGTATTTTAGCCCATGAAAAAACGTTGATTGTGGCACTGTTGATATGGGCATCCTTAAAGTATGCCATGTCCTGCTCCCAGACCTCCTTAGGCCACTGATTTGGATTGTAATCTCCTCCGAAAAGGATTCTTTTGAATTTTGACTGCATTTTTTTCCTCCGTTATGGTATTAACCCCAATATTATGATATTCTTAAACTATAAATGTGTTTCCTTATGCACTAATCATATAATAGATTTACGGAAAATAGTATAACATCATAAACCAAATTATATAACATTCTGAAACTAAACCGTTTTTGAAAGGAGAAATCATGCCTATTTATTTTGGAAGCAATTTCGCAAGAGAACCGTTTCAATTCGACTCTGTCGGTAATGACTGGGAGCAGGAAAGCGTGACGCGCCCGGAGGGGTATCCGCTGTACCATTATTTACAGACGAAGGAGGGTGTGGGTGAGGTGACGGTATACAGCAGAAATCAGGCTGTTTCAGACAATATTTTGTCAAACAGTCATACGATTGAGCTACAAAAAGGGCAGGGGATTCTCATTGCTCCAAACGTGCCACACTCCTATCACAATAAAAACATCTCATCCGGCAATAGCCTGCCCTGGAAAACAGAGTTTGCCACTTTTACAGGGACAATGGCGGCAGCCTTCAGGGAAATGTTTGATGAAAAGGAATACCGGCTGATTGATGAGAATAAGGGGATGGAGGTGTCGGAAGCGATTAACAGGGCTGTAGAAGACTTTAAGGAACGCTCCAGTGATACGCAAATGCTCTCACTCGACTGTTATGGCATCATGCTTTTGCTATCAGACCAGTCTAATCACACACACGATAATGATGATCAAAGCTATGTACGTTTTATAAAGCCTGTTATAGATGCTATAGAGGAAAGCTACATGGACGATATCAGTGCCAAGGAGCTTGCTGATGGTGTATTTGTATCGCAGCAATATCTATCGCGTGTTTTTACGGAGTTTATGAACTGCTCGGTGTATGAGTACCTGACCAACTACCGCATCAACAAAGCCAAGGAGTTACTGCTTATAAACAGCAGGCGTAAGGTGCAGGATATAGCATCTGATGTGGGGTACTCAGATGCCAGCCATTTTATCGTCATGTTCAGGAAACTTACAGGGATGACACCGGCGCAGTTTCGGAAGCTGTATATATAAGAGGATGCAACTGTTTCTTGTATTTAATAGGGTTTGATGTTAAGATATATTTATCAGAAATATGGTGCGAAAATGAATAGCTACAATTGTTTTATAAGAATTAGGAAGTGATAATATGAGTGATAGAAACCGGATATTATGTGAGTTCAGAAATAAGACAAAAAGCATTATGGGTGATTCGTTAAAGCAGATGATATTATATGGTTCATATGCAAGAGGAGATTATGGAGATAATTCAGATATGGATATAATGGTTTTGACGGAGCTGACGGATGATAGGATTATACAGATAGAGGATGAAATATTTGATGCAGCTTATGATATTGAACTTGAGTATGGTGTGCCGATAAGTGTGAATATTAAAAATGAAAAACACTTTAAAAATTGGGTAAACAGCTTGCCGTATTATTCAAATATACAAAAGGAGGGAATTATTATTGCTTGAGGAAAATTGCATTAGTTTAGCAAAATATAGAATGGAAACGTCAATGGAAACTTTAAATGTTGCCAGGGAGTGTTTAGAAAACAAACATTTTAAAGATTCTATAAATAGAGCGTATTATGCTTCCTTTTATGCCGCAAGAGCAGTCTTAGCCTTGGAACGTGTTGATTTTAAAAGGCATAAGGATGTTATAGCATATTTTAATAAAAATTATGTTGCAACAGGTATATTTGATCGTGAAATAGGAAGAAATCTTGCAAGACTAAAGCAAAAAAGAGAGCAAAGTGATTACGATGATTTTTTTATTGCATCGAAAGAAGAAGCTCAAAAACAATTTGATAATGCAGAGAGTATAGTAGCTGCAATCATTGAATATATGCGTAAAAACAACAGTGGAACCATTATTTAAGTAAGTGGTTCCACTGTTGTTTTGTATATATAACATCATCTGCAATCCGTATTCCATATTTATCAAGGTCAACCCTGCCGTCTATGACCTCAATGCCATCTGCTCTTAGACGTTTAGCCTGTTCATCGGCTCCGCCGAAGGCAAATGCCCCTGACAGCTCACCTTTTGCATTTACCACCCTATAGCATGGAATTTCATCAGGATTGGGATTCTTGTGCAGGGCATTGCCGACAGCCCGGCACATTTTTTTATTGCCTGCAAGCTCAGCAACCTGTGCATATGTGGCAACACAGCCCTTTGGAATCCTTTTTACAGCCTCATATATGAGCCTGGTCGGATTATAGGTGACAAGGTCATAGCTGTCTGCAATCATGTTTTTTATAGCATCATCCGGTATGCTGCCATCGAGAATGACGGTATTCCAGTTGTCCTTGTTCTGATGCCAGCCGGGGATGACAGATGGGAAGGCATCCCTCCAGAAGTCGCGCCAGGCAGGGGATACCTTGACATTTAAATTGATAAAACCATTGCGCTCGTAGGTCCACAGGAAAACCTTTTTGCTGTCATTTACGCGGATGAGCTGCCAGTTTGGGTCGTGGAATGGTGCTTCCTGATATGTATTTGGAAATGATAAGCCGTAGTCTAATGCTTCTTGTCGTGTTTTCATAGATTTTGCCTGCTTTCTTTTTAGGTATACGATTACAGTATAACATAAAAAGAACAAATTTATTGACTTAATTCTTCATACAACCCCTCTATCTCACCATCTTCCTTAGAATTAACAAACACCAGTGTATCATCCGATTTTATCATGAGAATAGGAGCGTATCCGTCGAATACATACAGACTGCATTTTCCAAGGGTGCGTCCTTCATACCTGCCGATATCATAGCTGTCTGTGGAGGCTCCGTTTGTACGCAGGAAACTGTCATCCGGCAGCTCGTCCAGAAGCTTAAGCTCTGTGATGTCATTTACATCAATCTCGCTTGTATAGCCACCGGCAGAAATAGTAAGGTTATTGTTTGTCAGAGTGATTTTTTCCTGTATATTAATCAAAGGAAGCATGCAGACAAACACCAGGATGATACAGCCTGCTATTATTGCACAGGTGGTTCCGGTGAAAATCCACGCGCCTTTTTTAGCATAATTAAACGTGTAGTTGCCGGACTGCATGCGGTTTTCAATGAGAATATGTTTGTCATCGGGATTATAGTAGTAGCCGGTTTTCCAGTATTCATCATCGTCCACATCTATTGGTGAGGTGTTGGCAGACAGCAGTTCCTTCTTTCTGTTTAAGCCCATATAAATTGGAACAATAAATCCCAAAACGGCTATTAACTGAATGAAAATATACACATAATAGGATGATGCCGGAAGTATTCCGGTGATACCTGTGTATAATGCTACATAAATCCATGCGACAGCGTTTAGTCCGCTTAGGAGAAGCATTGCGATGCTTTTATATTTTTTCATGGTATTGTTGACAATAAGGTTGAGCTTTGAATCCATGCTGTATACGTGGCGCTCGCTTTTGTTTATAAAAGCATGAAATACCAGCGAAAGTGTGGATACTAAAACAGAGCACAAAAAAAGCGAAATCATAAGGATATTGTAATGGGTGTCACCAAGCATAAAGTATGGTATATATGCTGCAAGCTCAGTAATTAAAAAGAGTGCGTGCCATTTATAGCTGACTGTCGTGGCACCGGCTTCTGCTGAAACGCGGGTGTCGATATAAACCTTTTTGCGTTGGGCTTCTATTATCCATCCTTTTTGTATTTTCAGAGCATACATTTTCCGGTGGGAGCTGTTTGGAATATGAATGATTCCAAATATATATGCAAACATCCAGATAATATATACCAGAACAAAAACGGCAATGTTAAAAAAAACAATAAAGCATATCGCAATGGAGATAATCACATTGGCAATCTGAAAGTGTTTCATTTTGCGTTTTCCGGTGGTGACGATTTCGGCTACTTCGGCATCTTCTTTGTGAGATGATGGAATATGTACATTGAGATACATGCCGTTTTCATATTTATAGGCGTGTGTGTACGCAAATTGCATACATAGTATGATAAAAAGGTTTGTAACTATAAAGATAATAAACATGATAATTTCCATAGTCTGCCTCCTCTGCTAAGCGGTACATGGTTTCATTTGTGAATATATTTTATCACACATTGATAAAAATTCCTCACGGCTCATTCCGGTGAGACAGGCCTCAGCACTTAAAAGCTCAAGCTCTGATTCCAGCTTTTCAGTGAAATCGGTATCATCTGCGATGGATTCTGACACAAAAGCGCCGAGCCGTCTGTCTGTGCGGATAAATCCCTCATTTTTCAAAATCTGGTAGGCTTTATTGACCGTCATTGTGTTCACACCGGCATCGCTTGCCAGCTGGCGCACGGTCGGAAGCTTTTCGCCGGTCTTTAGCTCGCCTTTGCCTATTCCCTTTACAATCTGGTTTCTAAGCTGTACGTATATCGGGGTGCTGCTTGACATGTCGAGTTCTATTATCATGTGAACCTCCTTAATCTTACTGTTTATAGGTCATAGCCTGTTTGAAATGCATCAGTATTTATGAGCAGGCTGTAATCTGACAAAACTTGTAAGTGATATAATTGTATTGTTTGTATTATACATAGTAATACAGACAACCATTTATGTCAACTGATGTTTTAGCATCAATTATATTGACATTTTGAGTATTACAATTATGATTAAAGAGTTATAAGGTATCACAACGTAAAAGAATACATATGAGGTTAAAAAATGAGCAGATTAATAGAGCAGATAAAACAAAAGGATGCCTGTGCCTTTACACATGGCGGCAAATTTCATGCAGATGATGTGTTCTCATCAGCCCTGCTTTTGTATATAAACCCTGAGATCAGCATAACAAGGGGCAACAGTGTGCCTGATGATTTCACAGGAATAGTTTTTGATATAGGGCGTGGTGAGTTTGACCATCATCAGAAGGACAGCAGAATCAGGGAAAACGGTGTGCCGTATGCGGCATTTGGCCTGCTGTGGGAGGCTGTTGGAGCGGATATTCTAGGTGAGGAGCTGGCGGTGAAATTTGATGAGTCATTTGTCCAGCCACTCGACAACAATGACAACACAGGTGAGAAAAACGAGCTTGCCACACTTATAGGCAATTTCAATCCGTCATGGGATTATGAGGGCGGCAGTGATGAGGCTTTCTTTCAGGCGGTAAGCGTGGCAGGCATGATTCTGGAAAACAAATTTGAGAGATACCGTGGCAATGAGAGAGCTGATAAGAGAGTGGAGGAGGTGCTTGCAAAGCACGATCCGGCAAGCAGAATACTGGTGCTTCCTGAGTTTATACCGTGTCAGAAGGCTCTGAGTGAGACGGATATTGCGTTTGTTATTTTTCCGTCAAACAGAGGTGGCTTTTGTATACAGCCGCAGAAAAGAGAATACTCGATGAATTACAAGTGTTCTTTTCCGGCAGAGTGGCTGGGGCTTGAAGGTGAGGAACTTGTAAATGCTACAGGAATTCCCGGTGCGATATTCTGTCATAAGGGAGGCTTTATCATGACTGTAAAGGAGCAGGATGAAGCTGTAAAGGCATGCGAAAAGGCGCTTTCTCTTCATAAAGACAGCTCTGTGATAGTATGGTATGGCAGTAAAGGAGATACTGCAGCGAAGGCATGTGACAGTCAGACTAACGAGCAGCTTATGAATGTTGCAAAGGCACGAGGCATAAAGGGTGTGCATATCTGCCATGTTGATGCAATGCCTGTTGCGCAGCTTGAATTAACAGAGCTTGACAGTGAGACAGCATATGCAGAGGTGCTGATGGAGAAGCCACAGTGGAAGGCATATGTAAAGGAGCAGGTAAAGTGTATTTTGAAGTACAGACCGGAGGCAGTGTATGTGGAAGGAAACGCATTTGAGACGTATCCTGTTATACGTGCACTCAGAAAAAAGCACATTCCTGTGCTTACGATGATTGAAAATAAAGAGAAAAAAATAATGGTAAGAATACCATGATTTATGTGCATTTTTGAAAAAATTTGGTATAATGTTGTTAAGCGCGGACATCGTGCAGTTTTGCGAATGTGTGTGGTGGTTTTGAATAATACGAGTAATATACAAGTAACAATACGAGGATGCAGAAGGTATGAAGACAATTATAAAATACGAGCTTGTTATAAATGAGGCACTCAGATCTGCACTCAACTATGATACACCGGATGAGCAGATTAATGAGTTTATCAGATTTTTCGGAAAACATATCGGTTCTGACCGCATATATATATTTGAGGATTGTGATGAGAAGCATGTCACCAAAAATACATATGAGTGGTGTGCGGATGGAATAGTGCCGGAGATACATGAATTGCAGAATGTCGATATGGACATAATAGGCTGGTGGTATCAGGCATTTGACAATGAAAAAAATATCATTATTACAGATATAGAGCAGATAAAGGATGAGCACAAGGTCTCCTATAATCTGTTAAAGGCGCAAAATGTAAAAAACCTGGTGGTATGCCCAATCCGCTACAAGGATGAGATAAAGGGCTTTTTCGGTGTGGATAATCCACCGGAAAGTGATACTCTCGGACTGACCACATTCTTAGATATGATAGGAACCCTGCTCATATCATTGCTTAAGCTGCGCAATTCCTTCACAAAGTCGAATAAGGAAGCGAAGCTTAGCAGCTATTCATCGCTTTCAAGCATCTATATATCCATGGCACTGGTAAATGTGCAGACACGTAGATACCATATAGTAAAGACTTTGGATGAGGTTACACACTTTTTGGGCGTGAAGCCACAGAAAGAGGGAGAGTATAGGATAGATGAGGATTTCCCGGGGCATATAAACAGTGTGATGAATGAGTTTTGTACTAAGGCACAGCGCAAAGAGACACTTGAATTTGTGGATATCAGTACTGTAGAGGACAGACTTCGTGGAAAAAATACCATAGTGCACGAGTTTATCGGAAAGGTATCAGGCTGGTGCCGTGAAAGGTTTATTCCTGTAGACTATGATGCAGATGGCAGGCTGTGGCATGTGCTTTACTGCGTGGAGAATATTGATGAGGAAAAGCGACGTGAAAACAGGCTTATGTATCTGGCACAGATTGATTTGATGACAGGTATACGCAACCGCGGAAGTGGAGAGAATAAGATAACAGAGTATCTCGTCCGCAAACAGTGCGGTCTGTTATGCCTTTTAGACTGTGACAAGTTTAAGGCAATAAACGACACCTATGGACATGCGGTAGGTGACAAGGTGATAATAGCAATTGCTGATACTCTGCGCAAATCATGTCGTGATGATGATGTCGTGCTTCGCCTGGGCGGGGATGAGTTTGCGGTATTTATACCGGGGATGCTTGATAAAGAGCGGGCAGAAGCTTTTTTTGACAGGCTTTTTTCAAACATAGAGCATATTGATATAGCAGAGATGAATGGAAAGCATATACTGCTCAGTCTGGGCGCATGCTTTTATGACGGAATGGATTGTATCACGTTTGACCAGCTCTACAGAAGGGCAGACACCGCCATGTATGACAGCAAGAAAAAACAGGGCTACAGTGCGACAATTTTTGATGCAAAGCAATGATAGTCCGGCATATTAAATAAAAAGAGGAGAATGAAAATGCAGACAGGAAAAGCAATATCTATTCCATCAATCCTCAAGGTGGGAAATGGAACATTAAACAAAATCGGAGAGTATTTAAAGAGTGAGGAGCTCACGAGCGTAGTTATTTTTATGGGAAACGGTCTCATAGATATGTTTGGAGATACTATAATGAAGTCGCTTACTGATGCCGGTATCACAGTGCTTGAGTACAGTGAGCTTGATACAGTTGAGATAGACGATATCATCACCCTTGCATTTGATATACCAAACAAGGCAAAGGCCGTCGTGTCAGTGGGCGGCGGAAAGGTGATAGATGCAGGAAAATATGCAGCCTTTCTAAGAAATATGCCATTTATCAGTGTGCCGACCTCAAGCTCAAGCGATGGTTTTTCTAGCGCCAGTGCATCACTTTTGGTGCACGGTAAGCGTACGTCGGTTCCTGCAAAGCTTGCGCATGGTATCATAGTTGACACACAGGTCATCCGCACAGCACCGGAGAAGTTTATATATTCAGGCATCGGTGATATGGTGTCAAAGATTACAGCACTCTATGACTGGATTTTTGAGGAAGCACATGGTGCAGGCGTGGTCAATGACTTTGCCGTGATGGTTGCTAAAAAGGCGGTCAACAGCTTTGTGCGTACACCTTATGAGAGCATAAAGGATGAGCTTTTCCTAAAGGAGCTTGTGGATTCTCTTGCCATGAGCGGCATAGCAAACGAGATAGCGGGAAGCAGTGCGCCGACCAGCGGCAGTGAGCATCTTATTTCACATGCGCTTGACAAAATTCTTGAGCATCCACAGCTTCATGGCATACAGGTCGGCATAGCAACCTATATCATGAGTGTAGTGCAAAACCACAGATATGTAAGGGTGTGCACTGTGCTTAAAAGGACAGGCTTTTTCGACTATGCGGCCACTCTTGGCATGAGAAAGCAGGATTTTCTGGATGCGATAGATATGGCGCCATCCATGAAGCCGTTCAGGCACACATATCTGCATGAGAAGGAGTACCGCGACGCGGCAAAGAAGCTTGTGCTGGAGGATGATATACTGAATAAAATACTGGTATAGAGATATGTATGAGAAGACTATAGAGCCGGTTGCGATTATGCACACCGGATTTGGAGAGAAATTTGGCATTCCAAGGCAGAGCGGCCTTGTGCCTGAGGCAGCAGGGCAGATAGTATTTGAACCAAAATACCAAAACCCCGATGCGCTTCGTGGAATAGAGGAGTTCTCGCATTTGTGGATTATATGGGGATTTTCTGAAAACAGGGTGGAGAAATTTACACCGCTCGTCACACCACCCAGGCTTGGAGGCCGGGAAAAGAGAGGCGTTTTTGCCACACGTTCGCCGTTTCGCCCAAACGGCATGGGACTATCCTCTGTAAGGCTTGATAAGGTTGAGTACAAAAGCAGCAAGGGTCCCATAATTCATGTGTCAGGTGTAGATATGCTTGACGGCACACCAATCTATGATATAAAGCCGTATCTGGCATATGCAGACTCACATCCTGAGGCATCAGATGGCTTTGCCGCAGAGCACAGATGGGATACGGTGCATGTTATCTGGCGCGATGAGGCACTCAAAAGCTGTATGGATGAAGATACCCGCATTACTGTGGAGCATATTCTGGCACAGGATCCAAGAGCTGCATACAACAAGGCCAAGGATTATATCTATGGCATGAGATACGGCAGCTTTGATATACGCTTTGTGGCTGATTCACATGCCGGCACGATAGAGATAGTGGATGTCGTGGAGTGCATAGACGGATATCATAAGGTTAAGTGATTTTAGGAAGTGTTTTTAGTGAATATGATTTGCATATGCTGTCCGAAGAGAGTAAAATGGTAATGCATACAAAAGGACAAATGCATTACGAATATATATGTAAATACATATTAAATACACATAAGGAAGGTACATACAATGAAAACAGTAAAGGACTATATCAGAACTATCCCGGATTTCCCGGAGAAGGGCATCATGTTCCGCGATGTGACAAGTGTTATCCAGGATGCAGATGGATTAAAGCTTGCAATTGACGAGATGATAAAGAAGCTTGACGGACTTGATTTTGATGTGATAGCAGGAGCTGAATCAAGAGGCTTTGTTTTTGGCATGCCGATAGCATATGCGCTTCATAAACCGTTTGTCATGGTAAGAAAAGCAGGCAAGCTGCCATGTGAGACTGTATCAAAGACATATGACCTTGAGTATGGCACAGCAACAATTGAGATGCACAAGGACTCTATAAAGCCCGGTCAGAAGGTGGTTCTCGTGGATGATCTTATTGCTACAGGAGGCACAATGCAGGCAGCAGCAGAGCTTGTTGAGGAGCTTGGAGGAGAGGTTGTGAAGATGCTTTTCCTTATTGAGCTTGCAGGTCTTAATGGCAGAAAGCTTCTTAGCAGGTATGATGTGGATGCAGTTGTGTCATATGATGGCAAATAGGGCTGTTATATCTGAATGAATATATTTTATATGTTTGTGCATACTGACATTAATTAAATCAATGATTTGATGAGATTAAGAGTAAGGAGAGTCGGTATGCAGCAAAAATTGGGAAAGTGGAGTCTCCGTTTTGCGGAGGCTCCTTTTATATTGGAAAGCAGTTCGGTTGTAGGCACAAAGGAGGCGGACGGACCGCTTGGTGGTCTGTTTGATATTGTAGGCAAAGATGACAGGTTTGGGCAGAATACGTGGGAAAAGGCGGAAAGCTCCATGCAGCGCGATGCACTCACAATGGCCCTTGGAAAAGCACATCTGGATGCATCCGACATGGACTATGTATTTGCAGGAGATCTGCTCGGACAGTCTATGGCCACAACCTTTGGTGTGGAAAACTTCCGTATTCCGTGGTTTGGAGTGTATGGAGCATGCTCCACATGTGGGGAGTCGCTATCACTTGCCGCGGCATTTGTGGCAGCAGGGTATGCAAGGCATGCGGTGGCAGTGACATCGAGCCACTTTGGCAGTGCAGAAAAGCAGTTTCGCTTCCCTAACCAGTATGCCAATCAAAGACCGGTGTCAGCGACGTGGACAGTGACAGGAAGTGCAGCATTTATTGTGGGCAGTGGAGCAGGTGGTAAAGAAATGGCTGGGTGTGACAATGCAGATAGTATATCAAGGAAGGTGCAGATTGAGGGAATCACGACAGGAGTTGTGGTGGACTATGGTATAAAGGATGCCATGAACATGGGCGCTGCAATGGCTCCTGCGGCCTGTGAGCTGATAGTAAATCACCTGAGTGATTTCGGCAGAAAGGCATCCTATTACGATAGGATAGTGACAGGAGATCTTGGAAGCGTCGGACAGAAGATACTGATTGACCTGTGCAGGCAAAAGGGCGTGGACATAAGCAAAAATCACGAGGACTGTGGCATGAAGATGTTTGATGCAACGAACCAGAACACAGGCTCAGGTGGTTCGGGCTGTGCGTGCTCGGCAACTGTTTTGTCGGCATATTATCTGCCAAAGCTTAGAAGTGGTGAATTGAAGCGTATACTTTTTGTGCCTACAGGAGCACTTCTTTCGCCTGTCAGCTTCAACGAGGGCGAGTCAGTACCGGGAATTGCACACGGTGTGGTGCTTGAAGCAGTAATGTGAAGCTGTAATTTGAAGCTGATGGCTTCACACATATAATAGGGTGAACGAGCCGTTTTTGAGGATAGCTGCACGTTCAAAAAATAGAAGAAAGGCGTAAGGATATAATGGATTATGTAAAAGCATTTGTCGTGGGCGGTATCATCTGCGCCATCGTACAGATTTTAATGGAAAAAACAAAGCTCATGCCGGGCAGAATTATGGTAATGCTCGTGTGCACAGGAGCGCTGCTTGGCGCTGTCGGCATATACGGACCATTTTCAAAGTGGGCAGGTGCAGGTGCAAATGTACCGCTTTTGGGCTTTGGAAATGTACTGTGGAAGGGTGTGAAGGAGGCTGTGGACAGCGAGGGCTTTATAGGCTTGTTTAAGGGCGGCTTTAAGGCCTGTGCCGTCGGAGTATCGGCAGCACTTATCTTTTCGTATATCGCGGCACTCATCACGAAACCTAAGTTAAAGAGCTGAGAACAAGAAAAACTGCCGCTTACATGAATGCATGCATGACGCATTAGCTTTTTTGTTCTCAGTGGTTCAGAATAGTTACGAATGATGTATAAATTACGAAAAATTGCCCATACTATCTCCAAAACAAAAAAGGAGACTGATACAATGAAGAAAATGAAATATTTATTGGCACTTTGCCTGATACTCGCTGTTGCAGGAACTTTTGCAGCCTGTGGAAACAATAGTAATGTGGCTGACACCTCAATGGTTGAAAATACACAAAGAGGTGGCTCTGCCGCCGACGATGCCGGAAATGCCGGCAAGGATATCATAGATGGAGCAGGCGATGCCGGCAAGGATGTGATAGACGGAGCGGGCGATGCCGGTAAGGATGTGATAGACGGAGCAGGTGATGCCGGAAAAGATGTGATAGACGGCGCAGGTGATGCCGGTAAGGATGTGATAGACGGTGCAAAGGATGCCGTAGATGATGCCGGAAACGCCATAAAAAAGAGTGTTGATGGTGGAAACAACAACTAACAGCTATTTATAAAAAGAAAACAGTTACTATATATGCTTCAATGGCTGCAAAAACAAAAGCACCGACAACATCGCTGATAAAATGCACGCCTGATATCACACGGACACAGGCAATGATAGCTGCAAGTAAAATGCCGGTGAACCATAAAGGCGAAGCAGCAGGTGAGCATATTAAAATAGTAAATGCAATTATAAATGCAGAAAAAACATGCCTGCTAGGAAAAGACCTTCCGAGGGTATCCTTTGGAATGACAGGCGGCATATCAAATTTTTCGTATGGACGTGGTCTGTTTACGATATATCTGAAAACCGATACTGCAATAAAGCCGACAAGCGGAACTATGATTGATAGTGCAAGCATATGACCGGCTGTAAAGCACAGATACAGTACGTATACAGGGTATGTGATAAAAACTAAATAAGTGCATATTTTATTGATTAATTCTAGCTTTTGGGCTGCTCTGTTATTTTCACGGAATGGGGCAGTCATTTTTATGTACGTATTTTTTTTCATAATTATTTACCATCGTTTATTTAAGAAATATTGCATTGTAACCACCTAGAGTGGTGTCAAATACCCTTGCGGTACTGCAGAGGTGTCATGCCATAGTGCTTTTTGAAGGCTCTGTTAAAATACGACAGGCTTTCAAACCCCACTTCACCGGAAATAGAAAGCACCGAGCTGTCTGAGCTTTGCAAAAGTCTCGCAGCCATGGTCAGGCGGTAGTCCTTTAAATAGTCAACAAACGATGTGCCCATGGTTTCTTTAAAATATCTCATAAAATGAGACTCGGAAAACCCGGCTACATCAGCGATATCAGCGATAGAGATTTTGTCGGCATAATTATTTTCCACATATTTGAGCACAACCTTCATCTTATCAAGAGTCTTTTTGCTTTTTAGTGGCTTTGTCAGATTACGGCAGCGGTTATCAAGCACAAAAAAGAATTCGTAGAGCTTGCTCTTTATATAAAGCTGGTAGCCCTGCGGCATCGTCTTGCAAATCTCATCGCATGCATCTATTGGAGCCACGACATCCTCGTAGTATGGATACACCGGTGTAAAAACCGTCGGAACTGTGAATCTGCCGGCTAAGAGAGGTGTAAGAAAATCCTCCTTGGTGTAATCATACTTTCCGGGAAGCAGCATCGACAGGGAAAATATGATATTTTCGTACTCCATCGATTCATCCATATACTGGTCTATAGAATGAAGCTGTCCCGGCAGAATCAGCACAAGGCTTGGCGCTGTGACATGGTACTCCTTAAAATCCACAGATATATGACCGCAGCCCTTCTTTATATAGATAAGCTCCATGTCGTCGTGCCAGTGCAGCGGAACTCCGGAAAAATCAAGAGGAATAGAGCACAGGTAGGTATTGTATGGGAACGTAAGCTCCACATGCGTTTTGTCTTCGTGATAATTTTCATATTCTAATATATTCATGATGATATTTTAGCATATTATTTCTTGAAAAGCCACTAAAAATACCGAAAAATGATAGGATTGTGCAAGTTTTCGACTGTATATTGCAAGAATTGTGCAGTGTAATGGATTATACTTGATTCATCAAATGACACAAAGAAGTTAAGCACGCTAAAAGAAAATTAGTTAATTTGACACATTGGCGTGTACACATGATAACAGATTTGGGAGGAAATCAAAATGGCAATCATGCAGGAAATCGAAACAAAGCTTCAGAAGGGCATCAGCGTTAGTACAGACGAGGAAATATACTACGCATTACTTGAGCTTGTAAAAGACAAGGCAGAGAAAAAGGTTTCAAACAAAGGAAAGAAAAAGCTCTACTACATCTCAGCAGAGTTCCTTATCGGAAAGCTTTTATCAAACAACCTTATCAACTTAGGTATCTACGATGAAGTTAAAGAGACTCTTGAGAAGAACGGAAAGTCACTTGCTGAAATCGAGGAAATCGAGCTTGAGCCTTCACTTGGAAATGGTGGACTTGGACGTCTTGCAGCATGCTTCATAGATTCAATCGCAACACTCGGGCTCAACGGAGACGGTGTAGGTCTCAACTACCACTACGGATTATTCAAGCAGGTATTTGAGAACAATCTCCAGAAGGAGACTCCAAACCCATGGATTACAAAAGAGAGCTGGCTTACAAAGACAGATATCACATATCCTGTAAGCTTTGGCGGATTCACAGTACAGTCAAGACTTTACGATATCGACGTAGTTGGATACAACAACCGTACAACAAAGCTTCACTTATTCGACATCGAGTCAGTTGATGAGTCAATCGTAGGAGATACAATTGATTTCGACAAGGATGATATCAAGAAGAACCTTACATTATTCTTATATCCTGATGATTCAGATGATAAAGGACGTCTTCTTCGTGTATACCAGCAGTATTTCATGGTATCAAACGCAGCAAGACTTATCCTTGCAGAGGCAGAGGCAAAGGGCTCTAATTTACATGACCTTGCTGATTATGCAGCAGTTCAGATTAACGATACACATCCATCAATGGTTATTCCAGAGCTTATCCGTCTCCTTCAGGAGAAGGGCATCCTGATGGATGAGGCTATTGAGATTGTATCAAAGGTTTGTGCATACACTAACCACACAATACTTGCAGAGGCTCTTGAGAAATGGCCAATCAGCTTTTTGGAGAAGGCAGTACCACAGCTTATGCCAATCATCCGTGAGCTTGACAACAAGGTTCGCGCAAAGGTAGCTGATGAGAGCACATACATCATCAAGGATGGTCTTGTACACATGGCACACATGGATATTCATTTCGGATATTCTGTAAACGGTGTTGCATACCTCCACACAGAGATTTTAAAGAATACAGAGCTCAATAACTTCTACAAGTTATATCCTGAGAAGTTCAACAACAAGACAAACGGTATCACATTCCGTCGTTGGTTAATGTCTTGTAACCCGGAGCTTTCAGCATACATCACAGAGCTTATCGGTGACGGCTGGAAGAAGGATGCAAACGAGTTAGAGAAGCTTGGCAATTTCATCAATGATGACGCTGTTCTCACAAAGCTTGTTGATATCAAGAACGCAAAGAAGACAGAGCTTGCTTCTTACTTAAAGAAGACTCAGAATCTCGACGTACCTGACAATTCAATCTTTGATATCCAGGTTAAGAGACTTCACGAGTACAAGAGACAGCAGCTCAACGTGCTTTACATCATCCGTAAGTACTTTGAGATCAAGGCAGGCAAGAAGCCATCTACACCAATCACATGCTTCTTCGGTGCAAAGGCAGCTCCCGCATATATCATTGCAAAGGATATCATCCATGCAATCCTCTGCTTACAGCAGATTATCAACAATGATCCTGAGGTAAGTCCATACCTTAAGGTATTCATGGTTGAGAACTACAACGTAACATTAGCTGAGAAATTATTCCCGGCTGCAAATATTTCAGAGCAGATTTCTCTTGCTTCTAAGGAGGCATCAGGAACAGGAAACATGAAGTTCATGCTTAACGGTGCTATTACACTTGGAACAAGTGACGGAGCAAACGTAGAGATAGCTGAGCTTGTCGGCGATGAGAACATCTATGTATTCGGTGAGGATTCACAGACTGTTATCGACAGATATGAGAGAGGCGATTACTGCTCTAAGGATTACTATGACAAGGATGCAGACTTAAAGAAGGCTGTTGACTTCCTTGTAAGTGATGAGATGATGAAGGTTGGTTCTAAGGAGAACTTAGAGAGACTTTACAACGAGCTCCTCAACAAAGACTGGTTCATGACATTCCCAGACTTTGAGGATTACTGCAAGACAAAAGAGAAGGCTTACGCTGATTATGAGGATAAGAAGGCTTGGGCTAAGAAGATGCTTGTCAACATCAGCAAGGCTGGTTTCTTCTCTTCTGACAGAACAATCAAGCAGTATAATGATGAGATCTGGCATTTAGAGGCTTAGAATTTTTTCTTCCTCCTTTAAATACAAATTGGGCTTAAGAACTCCTGCGGGTGCATCCCGCGGGGGTTCTTTTTTTGCTAGAGTACGGGATGTAAGCGTAGGGGACGGCGTGCACACATACTCCCCCGTTCGCTACGCTACGCTGCCAAGTGTCTGTACGGATTATGCCCGGAGTGTTTCGCAGGCTGACGAAACCGGCTTTTATGCGCCGTCCGTGGCGCATAACGCCTTGCCCCGCCGTCCATGGCGGTGCATTTCTGTGGTTCTAAGCATAATCCTACAGACTCTAAGCAGCTTCGCTATGCGCTCTCGCAAGAGTACGTGTGCACGCCGTCCCCTGCGCTTACGTCCCTTACGCTGTGGCAAAATGTGTGGGGTGACGTGTGCGCACCGGTGGCCGGTGCTTACGTCTTGCTACGATGTGGTGAGATTGGGGTGACGTGTGCGCACCGATGACTGGTGCTTACGTCTTATTATGTTGTGAAGAGATGTGAGATGATGTGTTGCACTACTTACCGATACTTGTATTTTTTATGGGAAAGTGAGGTTTGTGGGCGTGGTGGGGGATACACAGTCTCGGGAGAGCGAATAGCGAAGCTGTCTAGATACTGTTGAATTATGCCCATGCAACACAGAAATGTCCCGGCATGGACGCCGGGACAAGGAGAAATCGAGCCATGGAAGGCGAGTTTCGACGGTTTCGTCGAGCATAGAAAGCCTGCAAAGCATAATTCCTACAGTATCTTGGCAGTGCAGCGTAGCACTCCCGAGACTGTGTATCCCCCACCATGCCCGCAAACCGTACTATTGCAGCTTACAATCTCATAATCCTGCCTCACCGTGAACTGCAGGCCCCTAGCAGAAATGTAAGGGCGGGATTTACAAGTTTGGCAAATACATATATAATAAGGGGAAGAATATACACATGGAGAACTATTATGATAAAGAATAAATTTATGGCACTTACGCTTACAGTGGCACTCACGGCGGGCATGCTTTCCGGCTGTGGCTCAAGCGAAAAGGCAAAGGACAGGGATGCGTACAGACAGTATGGCATCAACTGTATAGAAAACGGCAGCTATGATGATGCGGTCGATGCTTTTCAGAAGGCACTGGACCAGTCGGTTGGCTCAGTAGGCGCAGAGGAGCTTGACATATGCTATTACAAGGCCAAGGCACAGTATTTAAGTGGTGACGTGGATGGAGCGATTGATACATATACGGCCATCATCGACTATAATAAGGATTCTGACGCATACTATCTGAGGGGCTGTATATATTTTGCCAAGAATGATTCAGACAAGGGTATGAAGGATTTTAAGACGGCGCTCAGTGAGAATGCTGATAATTATGAGCTTTATCTTGGTGTTTATGAGACCTTGTCGAAGTATGGCATGAATGACCAGGGAAAGGAATACCTGGATAAGGCATTAAAGCTTAAGGCAAAAACTGCTGATGACTATATGCAGAGAGGCCGTATATACACTATGCTTGGCGATTATGATTCAGCAATAAAGAGTCTGCAAAAGGCTATCGATGAGAAGCTGGTCAAGGCAAACTACTATATGGGTGAGGCATATCAGAAGAAGGGCGACAATGACAGCTCACAGAAGTATTTTAAGAAATACCTGGACAGCGGTGAGGCAGATTCTTATGAGCTGATGAATATGGGGCAGGCGCAGATGGACAATGGTAACTATGACACTGCGATTACTTATTTTCAGAATGCACTTGAACTTGAAAGTGTGCCGAACAAGCAGCAGATAACAAAGGCTATGATTATAGCATATGAGTATTCCGGAGATTTTGCCACAGCAAAGAGCAAAATGGAGGAATACATGAAGGATTATCCCGATGACGAGGATGCAGCAAGAGAATATCAGTTTTTGGAGACCAGATAGATTATGGCAGATACTATTAAGATAGAGGATATTGAGGAGAGAGTGGTGCTTGTCGGAGTGAGCGAGCAGGACGGTGATGATGCAGATGATTCACTTTCAGAGCTTGCGGAGCTGGTAAAGACAGCAGGTGCGACAGTTGTAGGCACACTTATCCAAAGAAGAGAAAAAATTCATCCGGGCACGTATGTCGGCACCGGCAAGGTGGCAGAGATTGCAGAGCTTGTGGAGAGTACAGGGGCAACAGGCATTGTGTGCGATGATGAGCTGAGTCCTGCACAGCAGAAGAATCTGGAGACGTACCTTGACACAAAGGTCATGGACAGAACACTTGTTATTCTTGATATTTTTGCATCAAGGGCCACAACAAGTGAGGGTAAGATACAGGTTGAGCTTGCTCAGCTCAAGTACAGATTAAGCCGTTTGTCGGGACTGGGAAAGTCCATGTCGAGGCTTGGCGGTGGAATAGGAACAAGAGGTCCCGGAGAGAAAAAGCTTGAGGTGGACCGCCGTCTTATAAATGACAGGATAGCACAGCTTCGAAGAGAGCTGAAAGAGGTGCAGAAGCACAGAGATATCACGAGGGCAAAGCGTGAAAAAAATAAAGTACCGGTTGTTGCGATAGTAGGATATACTAATGCAGGTAAGTCCACGCTGTTAAATCACCTGACAGAGGCAGATGTGCTTGAGGAGGATAAGCTCTTTGCAACGCTTGATCCTACAACGCGTATTCTTGCGCTTGATGGCAAGCAGCAGGTGCTTTTAACTGATACGGTCGGGTTTATCAGAAAGCTGCCGCATCATCTGATAGAGGCATTCAAGAGCACCCTTGAGGAGGCAAAGTACGCCGATATCATTTTCCATGTGGTGGACGCATCAAATATGCAGCGTGAAAAGCAGATGTTCATAACCTACCAGACATTGGATGATCTTGGTGTAAAAGACAAGAAATTTGTCACACTTTTTAATAAGCAGGATGCCCGCACAGATAACGAACCGCTGCATGATTTCAGGGCAGATTATACTCTTAACATTTCAGCGGCAAAGGATCTGGGATTAGATGAGGTAAAATCTCTTTTAGAGGAGATATTAAGAGAGAACAAGGTATATATTGAGAGAATTATCCCATATGATAAGGCTGGCGTGATACAGCTCATCAGAAAACAGGGCGAGCTTGTGTCGGAGGAATATGTGGCTGATGGGATACAGATAAAGGCATATGTGCCGATGGAGGTGTACGGCAGGCTCGATTAGAGCGCTGCTTCGCTATATCATTATATTAAGCGAGGAATTTAAAATGTCGAAAACGCGTTCAATCCGCTGGGACAAGCTGGACAACACAGCAAATCTGTTCCCTAGTATAGCGGGGGAGAGCATGACAAATGTATATAGGATCTCAGTCACCTTAACTGATGAGATTGACAGTGAAAAGCTGCAGGAGGCACTGGATATAGTGCTTCCAAAGTTTGGTCTGTTTAACGTGAGACTCAGGATGGGAGTATTCTGGAACTATTTTGAGGAAAATGGCAAAAAGGCACCAAAGGTGCATGAGGAAAATACATTTCCGTGCAGATTTATAAGACCGAACAAGAATCACAGCTATCTTTTCAGGGTGACATATTATAAGAACAGAATAAATCTTGAGGTATTTCATGTGCTGACAGATGGCATGGGCGGCATCAATTTTCTTAGGGAGCTCACCTACCAGTATCTTCGTCTCACGCATCCGGAGATTGCAAAGCTAAAGGGCGATTCATTGACGCAGGGCACATCCTTAAATAGAGAGGACAGCTTTGTAAAGAACTACAAATCAAGTAAGCCAAGTGGCTTTAACAGGCAGAAGGCGTATCTTTTAAAGCTGGAAAAGGTACCTGATGGAGAGTTTGGGCTGATACATGGCATGATGCCTGTATCACAGCTGAAGCAGGTCTGCCACCGCTATGGAGTTTCCATAAATGATTATCTGGTAGCATGCTTTGTGTGGAGTGTGTATCAGGAGTGTTTTCACGGCATGCCAAACGATATGCCTGTCAGGGTTGCGGTTCCTGTGAATCTTCGTCCTTATTTTGACTCGGTGACCACAAAGAACTTTTTTGTCATGATATCTGCTGAGTTCAGACCGCAAAACAGCACCTACACATTTGAGGAGGTGCTTAAAATAGTGACGGATTCCATCAATTCACAGATTTCTAAGGAGCATCTGGAGGATCTTTTCTCATACAGTGTGTCAAATCAGAAAAATATCCTGATGAGACCGGTGCCTCTTTTTATAAAAAATCTGGCAATGAAGGCGGTCTATACGCAGTCAGCACTGGCAAACACCACCACTATCACCAATATTGGAAATATAAAGGTGGAGCCGGAATACGAGCCGTATATAACAGGCTTTTATTCCTTTATACCAATGTCCAAGGGACAGCCTATGAAGGGCACCATCTGTTCCTACAAGGACACACTGGTGTTTACTTTTTCATCTATTCTGGCAGATACGATGATTCAGAGAAGCTTTTTTAAGAAGCTTGTAAATGACGGAGTGGATGTGACAATTGAGACAAATGGAGAGTATTATGACTAAATGCATGAAATGCGGTGTTTATATAACCGATAATACCGATAAATGCCCACTCTGCCAGCAGGTTGTGGCACCTGTTGAACAGCCATCGGACAACGGTACGAGATACCCTGATGTCAAGGGCGCATCAAGAAAATACAGATTACTGGAAAATATCATATTGTTTCTGTCTATAGTAGGACAGATTGTGCTGACAACTGTTGATTACATGACAGACAATGAGATAAACTGGAGCTTTATAGTGCTTCTTGTTGTAATCTATGCGAATGTGACGTTGCGTCTGGCAATAGTCGGAAGAAACGGATATATTTTTAAAATTGTAAGCACATTTGTGTTTACGGTGCTGTTTCTCGAGGGCATAGACCTGCTCACAGGAGCCAGTGGCTGGGCACTTACATTTGTTTTCCCAAGTGCCATACTGGCGATGGTTCTTGCAACAATTATACTCATGATAGTAAACATAAGAAACTGGCAGAGCTACATGATGATGCAGCTTTTTCTTGTGCTGATGAGCGTGATTGCGATGATACTTGTGGCAGTCAAGGTCATATGGTTCCCCTATCTGGCAATGGGAGCGATGGGCGCATCGCTGTTTTTGTTCCTCGGAACACTGATTATCGGTGACAAAAGATCCAGAACAGAACTGAAACGGAGATTTCATATATGATAGGCTTTCATGGAATAGGAAATTCGCATATGTTTGAGGATGAGGAGATGGGAAGCTACCATCCGGAAATTGAAAACGGCGATAGTAATGGTGATAATGAAACTGGAATAATAGGAGCTTTGGGTAATAAGCTTGAAAAGACATTTAAGAACTCATTATCTGCCATGAAAAGTGAGCATGCTGAAAAAGTCCATAGCAATGCAGCTGTGGCAGATGAAGAAGTCAGTATACAGGGAAAAATACTTGCTAATCTGATGGGACATATCACAAATGACCTTGCAATCGGCAAAAAAATAAAATCCGGAGAGCTCAGGAAGCGCATGAAGGAACCTGCATGGCTTGTTCCGGACTGCTTTGTAACAGAGGATATAGATATGGGCGGTTTCACTATGAAGCTTTTATCTTCAAAGGAAAACCCCAATACAGAGCGTGTGATACTGCAGCTGCATGGTGGTGGATATATGGGTGCAGTGCGCAATGCATACTATGTATTTGCCGGACTTTATAACGAGGTAAGCGAGGGCTGCTCAGTGCTCACGCCTGATTATCGCGTGGCGCCGGAGCACCCGTATCCGGCGGCACTTGAGGATGCCGTAGCATGCTATAAATGGCTTTTGTCACAGGGCTGGTTTGGTTCGCAGATTGTGCTGGCAGGAGACTCAGCGGGAGGAGGCCTTGCAATGTGCCTCACCATGTATCTTCGTGACCACGACATGCCGCTTCCGGCAGGAATAGTAGCCATGTCACCATGGACCGATCTCACAGCAGGAGGAGAATCCTACGAGACAAACTATGAAAAGGACCCACTGTTTGGAAACACAAGGGAAAGTCTAATCTACGTGAATGACTATCCCGGTGACCATGATAAAATGGATCCGTACATATCGCCACTGTTTGGTGATTTCAGGGGCTTTCCTCCAATGCTCATACAGGCTGGCTCGATAGAGATGCTTTTATCTGACTCGGTTGATGCCGCTGCAAAGGCAAGAAACCAGGGTGTTAAGGTGCGCCTGTCAGTGTATGAGGGCATGTTTCATGTGTTCCAGATGGGATATCTCAATTTCCCGGAGTCCAAGCGTGCATGGGCGGAGGTCAAGCGTTTCCTAAAGGTGATTAAAGAGGAAGAATAAATGTAAAGTATTACAGGAAATTATTGTGGAGACAGATGATCCGGATGAAGGAATTATGATGTAGGAGTAAATAATTATGGCAAAGAAAATTTTAGTAGTAGTGGACGCACAGAATGATTTTATTACAGGAGTTCTTGGAAACAAAGAGTGTGACGTGGCAACAAATGTTATTGCAGATGAAATCAGGTCAGGCAAATATGATGATGTGATATTCACAAGGGATACGCATGATGAAAATTATCTGAATACTCAGGAAGGAAAGAAACTTCCGGTAACGCACTGTATTAAAGGCACAAACGGATGGGAAGTAGACGCTCGTCTTAAAGATGCAATGAAGGAGCGTGGAGTTGACTGTGACTATATTACTTATATTGACAAGCCGACTTTTGGCAGCAAAGAGCTTGGTGAACTGCTTGCAGAATATGACAACAGCGATACAGAGATTTATTTCTGCGGATTCTGCACAGGAATATGCGTAATAAGTAACGTGGCGATTGCAAAGACATTTTGTAAAGACGCAGAGGTGTTTGTAATAGAAAATGCCTGCGCCTGCGTAACGCCTGAAAGTCATAAGACAGCAATAGAAGCAATGAAGATGATTCAGGCAAATATTATATAGAAAGTCATTTATTAAAAATGTTTCTGACATACTAATAGCGTAAGAAATGGGAGGAGAATATTATGAAATTAAACCAGATAATCACAAGTCTTTTAGAGACTGATATGTATAATTCAGCATGGGTCAGACAATATTCCATCAGTTTACGGATTAGATGTTCCTGCACTCAATATCGTCATGAAAACCACAATATGCAATGGTATGGATGCAGCGAAGATTTCTGATACACCCGGCAAGGGGATGTGCAAAAATCCGGATTATGTGGATTACTTAAACCGCTGCATTGATTACAGAATGAAAAATGACTGCTAAAAAGGTATCAGAAGATGATGTGATAAAAGTAGTTTAAAATGTAGAAAGCCGGGATATGATATCAAAACTTGCAGAGATTGCTTTTGCAAATGTAAGTAAGGGTGAAATAGAAAAGACTCTGGAAACATTCTTTACGCGTTTCAGACAGCTACTTTTTGATATATGATGACTGCAAGGAGGTAAGAAAAATTGAACATTACAAATAGAGCAGTTTCGAAATGGGAAACTGGTGTTTGAGTTATAATAGGACCAAGTTAGATGAAACATAGTAAAATCAAGGGGTTATGCCTAATTTAGTCCTTATTTTTATACCATTTTAGCGGTAAAGATAGGGCAGCGCTGCAATATTAAACCGAAAATCCAAGTCAGTATCACAGATGTTCGCAATCAGTCTGAGAGTGAATCTGTGTGCTTAGATTAGGTACAATTTTATATCAAAACATTTAGTGAGGACTAAATTAGCATTTAAGATGGAATATTCCATCAGCTGGTTTGGTCATCTTTTTATTTGAGAGGAGTGGTCGAATGGGCAAGGTGTTAATTTGGTTCGTAATCATTATTAGTACAGTGGTTCTCTACTGTCTTATGAAAGTTAAGGCAGAGAGTGATGAACTGTATGAGGAATTAATGAGAAAGCATTTTTATGGCAGGTCAGATGATATTCCTGCATCTGACAAAACCGAGCACTTGAAAGGGTGTGGGTAATTATATGAAATTTTGCAAAACAATAATGCAGACAATATAGAAAAGGAGTGAAAGGAACATGAATAACAAGTTAGAAGTAATCGGCATTGATCATGGCTGGTCAATGATGAAAACAATCTCTCAGGTATTTGTCACAGGTGTTAAGGAGATTACAACAACTCCAGCATTGTTTGGCGATGTACTTGAGTATGAAGGAAAGTTCTATAAGGTTGGAACTGTGAGGCAGGAAGTAAAGGATACCAAGGTCGAAGATGACAGCTTTTATCTTCTCACACTTGCAGCAGTTGCTAGAGGTGTGGATGAGGTGAAGCAGGAAGCGGCACATAAGGAAGCACCGAAGGTAAGAGACGATAAAGCCAGATAAATGCGAGGACGTGGGAGAGATCCTGCGTCCTTTTTTAATGCGGATATGTTGCAATACTAAACATTAATTCGATATACAAGGGATGATTATTGGACAGTATAAAGTACTATAAGGATCATAAATGATCATAAATGATCATAAATGATAGAATCTGCTCTGGCATTTTCAATGAGATCAAGGTTTGGATACTCTTTGACAATGGATGCAGCAAGCTCAAGCTTTGATTCTTTTTTCTGCCACATGCGGTATCCTAACGTCACCGCAAGATATGATATTTTATCACGATTCCACACGGGCACACATAACATCAGACTTACAAAACAGTGTCCATTAAGATAATTACAGCCATTATGCGTTGCATGATCAAACAGCTTTGATACATTTTCAAATTTTGTACCAAATTTGGAGATTATTGTATCATCAATGCAAAGAAACACCGGCTGTGATTTAAGCTGTTCCGGAATAAGGTGCAGTGCCATTTTGGCAGTTACATTCATAAATCTTGAATAATCAGCTTTGGCATAAGAGCAGGCATGATAAAAAGTATTCAGGGATTTTTCTGTTATCACGGCAAGAAAATGCTGGTACAGGAATCTGATTGAATGAGCTGACTCCAATGCGAGTATTTAAAGTACTAGTAAAAATAATGTTTCTGCCGTAGGAACAGAAAAAGTTGCATAATATTCAAAAAATATTTATGAAGTCTACCAATTAATGAGTTTTCGTTGTATAATGTCTTTGTCGTACAGGGTCACTTTCCTTTGTACTGTTTTTGTGCAAATTCATTATACATCAGAAAGCCATGTACGATTTCTTTTTTATGAAAAAGTTGTAAGTGGTGTATATAAAGTGAGTTAATTATTATTATGGCGGTCCGCTAATGTATTATAAGGCGGACGGGACTAGACAATTTGGAAGTATAATAGAATTGCAGTCTTAAAAAGAAGTAGCTATAGAAGATATTACACCTCTAGTGCGTGGCTCAGAAGCTGATTCATTAGGAACTTTAAATATCGATAATTTTTTAATAAAAACAAGGGCTGTATCTAGCGATAGTATATCTCATTCTACTGCACGATACAGTTATAATCCAGATGGAAGATGTGGTTCTGTTGCAGGAGCCATTGTTTTGAATTATTATGATCGATATAAGTCACCGTCATATGTACCTAATAGTTTAGAATCTTCAGATGGCGTTGCTTTGATAAATGCACTTGTTGCAAGAATGGGAACAAGTACTAATTACATTGAGTTAAAAAGAGGATTATCGTTGTATATTAAGCAATACTATAAACCAACTACAGTAACTGCAAATACATATAGTTGGGGAGATAGAATTAGAACAATTATTGGTAAAAATTATCCATGCATATTAGGATTGACATCTCATCCACGATATGGAGAACATTGGGTTGTTGTAACGGGTTATAATTTTACATCTCATAATTCTGGAACCTATACAGTAAATGATGGATGGGGAAATGTTGGAATAAATATTAATTCGAGTTATACA
>ENA-OQDT01000322-OQDT01000322.1-human-gut-metagenome-genome-assembly--contig:-NODE-322-length-31711-cov-4.523018_pt1 | contig 31711 bp, 30 predicted proteins | sample MGYA00242786_ERZ504617 | MGnify/ENA primary metagenome ERZ504617 (study PRJEB26092, sample SAMD00036337) | human gut metagenome | host: Homo sapiens | study: EMG produced TPA metagenomics assembly of...
TTTTATATTGATAAGACTGATTTTATCAGGGAATGGTGGGAAAATCAGGATAGTGTTACACTAATCACCCGTCCGAGAAGGTTTGGAAAGACTTTAAATATGAGTATGACAGAATACTTCTTTTCAGTGAACCATGTAGATAGCAGAAAATATTTTGAGGAACTTAATATCTGGAGCTATGAAAAATTCCGTGAACTTCAAGGCAGCTATCCGGTAATCTCACTTAGTTTTGCTGATATTAAAGCAACAACATATGAGTCAGCCAGAAGAGCAATTATCCGAAAGCTTGTGAGAATGTACAGCCAGTTTGAATTTCTAAGAAACAGTGAGCAACTGAATGAGAAAGATCGTGCATATTTTGATTCAGTTGAGGAAACAATGTCTGATGATGCAGCAGCAATTGCAATTAACTATATGTCTGATTACCTGGAAAGATATTATGGTAAAAAGGTAATCATTCTTTTGGATGAATATGATACACCTTTGCAGGAGGCTTATGTTCATGGATATTGGAAAGAACTTACTGCATTTGTCAGAAGCTTGTTTAATTCAACATTTAAAACGAATCCATATATGGAGAGGGGATTATTGACTGGGATTACAAGAGTAAGTAAAGAATCTATTTTTTCAGATTTGAACAATCTTGAAGTCGTGACAACAACATCCGAAAAATATAGCGGTTTTTTCGGATTTACGGAAAAAGAGGTCTTTAATGCTTTAGAGTACAATGGACTGTCAAGGGAAGAAGAAAATGTCCGCTATTGGTATGATGGATTTTCTTTTGGGAAGCGGAAAGACATTTATAATCCGTGGTCGATCACAAAATATCTAGATACAGGAGAATTATGGAACTTACTGGGCAGATACCAGTGGAAATGTACTTGTATCCAATTTGATTCGGCGAAGTCCGGCAAAGATTAAATCGGAGATGGAAGATCTGTTGCAAGGTAGAACAATCAGCACAGATTTGGATGAACAGGTGATTTTTGAGCAGCTTGGAAGAAAACGTGGAGCCATCTGGAGTCTTCTGCTTGCCAGTGGTTACCTGAAAGTTGACCGGTATGAGATGGATAACAGAACCGGTAAGCGTCAATATTATCTGAAAATCACAAACCATGAGACGATGCTGATGTTTGAGAAGATGATCGAAGACTGGTTCTCAGAAGAAGATTCTGCATATGGCAACTTTAAAGATGCATTGATTGCAGGAAATCTGGATTATATGAATCAGTTCATGAATCAGGTTGCACTTCAGACCTTTAGCAGTTTTGATACCGGGAATAAGCCATCCGAAGAACAGAAACCGGAGAGATTCTACCACGGATTTGTTCTTGGATTGATCGTGGATCTGGCTGACAAATACAGGATTACTTCCAACAGGGAAAGTGGATTTGGACGTTATGATGTAGTTATGGAACCATTAAAAGCAGATTTGGATGCAATTGTAATGGAATTTAAGGTTCAGAATATAACAAAAGAAAAATCACTTGAGCAGACAGTGGAGAATGCACTGCGTCAGATTGAAGAAAAAGAATATGATACGGAACTGCTTGCCAGAGGAATTAAAAAGGAGCGAATCCGCCATTATGGATTTGCATTTCGTGGGAAAAAAGTTCTAATAGGAACAGAAGAATAAAGAAATTGAGAAAAAAAGCAATAGGAGAAAAAGAATGAGTATATATGATCTGAATACTTATGAAGTGCTCCAGACAGCAGATTTATCTGATCTGAAGTCAAAGGGGACACTTCTGAAGCATAAGAAAAGCGGAGCACGAGTGCTTCTTATGGAAAATGATGATGAGAACAAGGTGTTTACGATTGGATTCCGTACACCACCGTCAGACAGTACAGGAGTTCCACATATTATGGAACATTCTGTTCTGTGCGGATCAAAAGAATTTCCGGTGAAGGATCCATTTGTAGAGCTTGTGAAAGGTTCTCTGAATACATTTTTGAATGCGATGACTTATCCGGACAAGACAGTATATCCGGTGGCAAGCTGCAATGACAAGGATTTTCAGAATCTGATGCATGTTTATATGGATGCAGTATTTTATCCAAATATTTATCAGCATGACAAGACATTCCGTCAGGAAGGATGGAGCTATAAGTTGGATGATCCAGATGGAGAGTTGACAATCAGCGGTGTTGTATACAACGAGATGAAAGGAGCATTCTCTTCTCCGGAAGGTGTGCTTGACCGCGTGGTTCTGAACTCTCTGTTCCCGGATAATGCGTATTCCGTAGAGTCCGGTGGAGACCCGGAGGTGATTCCGGAACTTACTTATAAGCAATTTTTAGATTTCCATAGAAAGTATTATCACCCATCTAACAGTTATATTTACCTGTATGGTGACATGGATATGGAAGAAAAAATTAAGATGGCTTGATGAGAAGTATTTGTCAGATTTTGAGAATGAACCGGTGGATTCAGAGATTCATCTGCAGAAGCCATTTACAGAGATGAAAGAAGTGGTTCAGGAGTATTCCATCGCAAGTGAAGAGAGTGAGGAGGACAACACATATCTTTCTTATAATAAAGTGATCGGTACGACACTGGATGAGAAGCTGTATCTTGCATTTGAGATTTTGGATTATGCACTTCTGTCCGCACCGGGAGCACCGCTGAAGAAAGCGCTTCTGGATGCTGGGGTCGGCAAGGATATCTCAGGATCTTATGACAATGGAGTTTATCAGCCAATCTTCTCTGTGATTTCTAAGAATGCGAATGTAGAGCAGAAGGAAGAATTTATTCGTGTGATTGAAGACACACTGAAAGACATTGTGAAAAATGGAATCAATAAGAAAGCACTCCGTGCCGGAATAAACTATCATGAGTTCCGTTTCCGTGAGGCAGATTTCGGAAATTATCCGCGTGGACTGATGTATGGATTGCAGTTGTTTGACAGCTGGCTGTATGATGAGACGAAACCATTTATCCACATGCAGGCAATTCCGACATTTGAATTCTTGAAAGAACAGGTGGAGACAGGATATTTTGAAGAACTGATTCAGAAATATCTTCTTGATAACACACATGGTTCTATCGTTATTATCAAACCGGAGCGCGGACGTACTGCAAGAATGGATAAGGAACTTGCAGATAAGCTTCAGGCATACAAAGACAGTTTGTCAAAAGAAGAAATCGATGCACTTGTGAAAGCAACGAAAGAGTTGGAAGAATATCAGGAAGAAGAGTCGGCACCGGAAGATCTGGCGAAGATTCCTGTACTCGGACGCGAAGATATTTCAAGAGAAATCGCACCGATTTATAATAAAGAGCTTGAGACAGGCGGAGTGAAGCTGGTACACCACGAAGTTGAGACGAATGGAATCGGATACACAGCGCTTTTGTTTGACTTGTCCGGTATTCCGGAAGAGAAACTTCCATATATCAGTATTCTGCAGAGTGTGCTTGGAATTATTGATACAAAGAATTATGAATACAGTGAATTATTTAATGAGATCAACGTACACACAGGAGGAATCGGAACTTCTCTGGAGCTTTATACAGATGTAACAAAGGTAAAAGAGAAAGAATTCCGTGCGACATTTGAAATCAAAGGGAAAGCGCTGTATCCGAAGATGGATGTTTTGTTCTCCATGATGCGTGAAATCTTAATGGAATCTGACCTTGGAGACGAGAAACGTCTGAAAGAGATCTTAGCAATGCTCAAATCCAGACTGCAGATGTCCTTCCTGTCATCCGGACATACGACAGCAGCCCTTCGCTCTCTGTCTTATACTTCACCGATGGCGAAGTTCAAAGATGATACAGATGGAATCGGTTACTATGAGGTTGTAAAAGAACTGGAGGAAAACTTTGAAGAGAAGAAGGATGAGCTGATTGCAAACTTAAGACAGATTGCACAGCAGATCTTCCGTAAGGATAATCTGATCATCAGTTATACTTCATCAGCGGACGGTCTTGCACCGATGAAAGAAGCATTTGCAAAGATTGCAGACACACTTCATACAGAAGAAAAAGAAGCAGAGACACCGTGTGAAATTCATTGTGTGAAACGCAACGAGGGATTCAAGACATCTTCTAAAGTTCAGTACGTTGCAAGAACAGGTAATTTTATTGACCGTGGTGTTGAATATACAGGAGCACTTCAGATTCTGAAAGTCATCTTAAGCTATGATTATCTGTGGCAGAATGTCCGTGTGAAGGGCGGAGCTTACGGATGTATGAGCAGCTTTAACAGAATCGGTGAAGGTTATCTGGTATCTTACCGTGACCCGAATCTGGAGAAGACAATGGAGATCTACGAAGGGGTTGTAGAGTATCTGAAGAACTTCAATGTAGATGACAGAGATATGAATAAGTTTATTATCGGAACGATCAGCAATATCGACCGTCCGATGAATCCGGCAGCAAAGGGAAGCAGATCAATGAATCTTTATATGAACCATGTATCTGCTGAGATGATCAGGGAAGAGAGAAATCAGATTCTTGATGCACAGCAGGCAGATATCCGAGCGCTTGCTGATGTGCTGCAGGCACTGTTGGATGCACATGAACTTTGTGTGATCGGAAGTGAAGAGAAGATTGAGGAGCAGAAAGAGATGTTCCTTGAAATAAAGACACTTTAAGATGGAAAAAGAAAGGAAAAAGTATGCAGGAGAATTTTAAATCAGGATTTGTCACACTGATCGGAAGACCGAATGTCGGAAAATCTACTTTGATGAATCGTCTGATTGGACAGAAGATCGCAATTACATCAAATAAACCGCAGACAACAAGAAACCGTATCCAGACAGTTCTGACAACAGAGGAAGGTCAGATTGTGTTTGTAGATACACCGGGAATTCACAAAGCAAAGAATAAGCTTGGTGAGTATATGGTGAATATTGCAGAACGTTCTTTGAATGAAGTGGATGTTGTGCTTTGGCTTGTAGAGCCATCTACATTTATCGGTGCAGGTGAGAAGCATATCATCGAGCAGTTAAAGAAGGTAAAGACACCGGTTATTCTTGTTATTAATAAAGTTGATATGGTGAAGAAGGAAGAGGTTCTTACTTTTATAGATGCATATCGCAAGGAATGCGATTTTGCGGAAATCGTTCCGGTATCTGCAAGAAGAGGCGATAATACGGACGAGCTTGTAAATGTAATTATGAAATATCTTCCTTATGGACCACAGTTCTATGACGAAGATACAATCACAGACCAGCCGGAACGTCAGATTGTAGCGGAGATTATCCGTGAGAAAGCATTGCATAGTTTAAATGAAGAGATTCCACATGGAATCGCAGTAGCAATCGATCAGATGAAAATGAATCATAAAGTGTGTCATATTGATGCAACAATCATTTGCGAGAGAGATTCCCATAAAGGGATCATCATCGGAAAACAGGGAAGTATGCTGAAAAAAATCGGAAGTACTGCAAGATTTGAGATCGAGCGTCTGCTGGATTGCAAAGTAAATTTGAAGCTGTGGGTGAAGGTTCAGAAGAACTGGAGAGACAGCGATTATATGATGAAAAATTTTGGATACAGGGAAGACGAGATGTAAGCCCTGAAATGCATTTGTGGTAAATTCTAAAGATATTCTAAAGAAAAAAGTGCTGTTCCTTAAAGAATGGCACTTTTTTCTTTAATAAATGCCAAAGCCTATTGTTATTATGAAAAAGTGGGATAAAATAATGTTCAAGGATTGTGGGAAGTGCATAGCAATGAAGCAATCCGGTTACATCATAAAATGGGAAAAGAATGGAGAAAACAAGAAGTGAGACAAAGGACAGGGAATTTGGACAGAAAGAGAATAATAGAAATCTTACTCCCACCGGTAATTACTTTTCTGGTGAATTCAGCTGTCTACTGGGGATCACCTAGATTGGCAGATACAGGTGAGTACCATAACCTGTCACTTGCATTAGACGCAAAGATCCCGTTAATCCCAGCCTTTATTCTTGTTTATTTTGGATGTTACATTTTCTGGGTGATTAATTATCTGCTTATATCATTGCGGGAGGAAGAGATAAAATATAGATTTTTTTACGGCTGATTTGTATGCAAGAATCATTTGTTTTCTGTTTTTTGTATTTTATCCGACAACAAATGTAAGACCAGAACTTGTCGGAAATGGAATTTTTGTTCAGGGCATGCGTTTTTTATATCAGATTGATAAACCGGTGAATTTATTTCCATCAATCCATTGTATGGCAAGCTGGTTCTGTTGTATTGGAATCAGGAGAGATAAAAAAATACCGGTGTGGTATAAGATCGTATCTGTAATGATCGCGGTGTTGGTCTTTGTTTCTACGCTTGTAACAAAACAGCATGTAATTGTGGATGTGATCGGTGGAGTTGTGGTAGCGGAGCTTACCTGGTTTGTAAGCTGCCGGACAAACGGATGGAAAAATTTTACAGAAATCTGGTTCGAAAAGCAGGAGGAGAAAATGGAAAATAAAAAGAAAATGATATTTAATGTACTTTTTCTCTTTCTTGTCTTTGTGGCAACACTCTATGGAGTGTTCCATGGAGAGGATTTAAGCGAGATTGCAGAAATCCTGAAAACAGTGAATTTATACTGGTTGTTTCCGGGTGTTGTCTGTGTGATTATCTTTATATGGGGAGAGTCAATTATTATATTTTATATGATGCATACGCTTGGTATTCATCTAAAGAAATGGAAATGTTTCCTGTTTTCCTCTGTGGGATTCTTTTTCAGCTGTATCACGCCATCCGCAACAGGAGGACAGCCGGCGCAGATTTATTATATGAAGAAAGAGAAAATTCCAATCCCGGTATCAACACTTGTGCTGATGATTGTCACGATTACATATAAGATGGTTCTCGTTGTGATCGGCCTTGGACTTATGATCTTCGGTAGGGGATTCATCAGAACACATATGTATGAGATCCGTCATATTTTTTATCTTGGAACAGGTTTAAATGTGTTTTGTGTGGCTTCTATGCTGCTCCTTGTATTTCATCCGGTGCTTGCACGTTCTATTCTTGTGAAAGGAATGGAACTGCTGGAAAAAATGCATCTGATGCGACATAAGAGTACAAGAATTGAGAAACTGAATGCATCAATGGATCAGTATCATACAACAGCGGTTTATCTGAAAGATCATATGATGGTGCTGGTTAATGTATTTGCAATCACACTATTTCAGAGGTTCGCACTGTTTACAGCAACCTGGTTTGTATATAAGGCATTTGGACTGTCCGGAACGAATGCATTCGTGATCATTCTTCTGCAGTCTGTGATTTCAGTTTCTGTGGATATGCTGCCACTGCCAGGTGGTATGGGCATCAGTGAAAAACTGTTTTCGATGATTTTTGAACCAGTTTTTGGAAGCACACTTTTGATTCCGGGAATGATCTTAAGCAGAGGACTTGGATATTATACAGAATTACTGATCAGTGCAATTTTTACGATCGTGGCGAATTTTACAATAGGAAGAAACTTAAGGAAGAAAGCATAAATAACTGGAGAGTTATTCTGAAAAGAATAAAAACAAGGGGGAAATAAAATGTTAGGTGTTTATGATTACACAGTTATACTTACATATATCAGTCTGTGGATTTCGATTGGTGGGATGATGCTGTCATTGAATGGACATCTGGATCTTGCAGTATTGTGTCTTGCACTGTCCGGTCTGTGTGATATGTTTGATGGGAAGATTGCAAGAACAAAGAAGGATAGAACAGAAATAGAGAAACGTTTTGGAATCCAGATTGATTCCCTGTGTGACATTGTCTGTTTTGGAGTTGGACCGGCGATCATCTGTTATTGTATGGGAATGAATGGGATTGTCGGTGTTCTTATTCTTATGTTTTATGTATTGGCAGGATTGATCCGTCTGGCATGGTTTAATGTAACAGAAGAGTCCAGGCAGGATGAGACAACAGAGAACAGAAAGTGTTATCAGGGATTGCCAATCACATCCATGTCGATCGCATTACCGATTCTTGTTGTGCTTCGCCCATTTCTGCACTGTGATTTCAGAATTGTACTGCATGCGATGGTTCTTCTTGTAGGACTTCTGTTTGTTATGGATTTCAAATTAAAAAAAGCCGGGGAATAAGACACTTTCTGCATTAGTCGGAGTAGTAGCGGTTGCAGTAGTCTGGACATTGAGACGAAGATTCATGTAAGAGGAGAGATTATGATTTATGCAGACAGAACGGAAACAGGACGGAGAAAACAACAGGACAGGACAGATTCCTGGAATATATCTATGGACATACATTGACAAGAATGATGCTGAAACCATTGCTTGGTTCCAGGGTATCCCGACTTGGTGGAAAAGTGCTGGACAGCAGAGTATCCAGGCTGTTGATTCCATCGTTTGTCAGAAAGAATCAGATTGATCTGTCAATCTATGATAAGAATCATTATTCTTCTTATAATGACTTTTTTACGCGTAAGATTTTAGCAGAGGAACGTCCGATTGACGGAAGAAAAGAAGTACTGATCAGTCCTTGTGACGGGAAAGTGACAGTTTGTCCGATTCAAAGGGATGGACTTTTTCTATCAAACAGACACAGTATACAGTCCGTAGTCTTCTGAAGGATGAAAAGCTTGCGAAACGCTATGAAGGTGGAACAGCTTATATAATCCGTCTCACGGTAGATGACTATCACAGATATTGTTATGTGGCAGATGGTGTGAAATCTGCACAGCGAAAGATCAGAGGAGTATTTCATACAGTAAATCCGGTGGCAAATGACTATGCTCCGATTTACAAGATGAATACAAGGGAATATTGTCTTGTACAGACAGAAGAACTGGGAACCGTTTTGCAGATGGAAGTCGGTGCTCTTATGGTTGGACGGATTAAGAATCATAAGAAGAAAGTATCTGTTGTACACCGGGGAGAAGAAAAAGGAATGTTCGAGTTTGGCGGGTCTACAGTCGTTCTTTTGACAGAACCGGGAAAAGTGCAGACGGATGAAGATCTGGTGAGAAACAGTGCAACCGGTGCAGAGACATTGGTAAAGATGGGTGAGAAAATCGGTGAAAAATGTCAGAAAGAACCGTTTTCGGGCGAGAACTGAGGATTTTCTATAGCATTCTAAATTAAAGTGTGCTAAAATGGCTGTGTTTGTTAAAGAAACATAGCCATTTTGTGCAAATATGGAGATAAGACAGAGAGAAGGAGGAAAATTCAGGTGAAAAAGAGAAGAATGCTTGCAGTTCTTTTGATTGTTGCACTTGCAGTTGCTTCTTTTTCCGGTTGCGGAAAGAAGAAAGAAAAGGAAGAGCCAAAGAAAGAGACAAAGCAGGTAGTGCAAGAGGAAGAAGAGCCGGAAGAAGTAGAAGAGCCGGAAGTGAATCAGGAGACATTTGCTATTTTTGGAGTTGACTCCAGAGAAAATAATCTTGGTAAGGGAACAAGATCAGACTCCCTGATGGTGGTAAATGTAGATAATACAAATAAAAAAGTGTATATTGCTTCTGTCTATAGAGATTGTTATGTACAGATTGAAGGTCATGGTCTGGATAAGATCACACATGCACACTCTTTCGGAGGACCGGAGCTTGCAATGGATACATTAAATACAAACTTTGATCTGGATATTCAGAAATATATTACAGTTAACTTCATGAATGTAGCAGAACTGGTTGATGATATGGATGGAATCGAGCAGGATATTACAGAAGAAGAAACAAAGTATATCAATGGTTATATTGATGAGCTTAATGGAATCAGGGGAACATCTTCTGCACACATTACAGAAGCAGGTACTTATACATTAGACGGAACACAGGCGGTTGCATTTAGCCGTATCCGTTATACAGAAGGAGGAGATTATAAGAGAAGTGAAAGACAGAGAACAGTTCTCTTTAAGATTTTCTCAAAAGCACAGGAGCTTGATAAAGCGAAAAAGATCGATATTGCCAAGAGCATGCTTGATAAAATTAATACAAACTATTTAGAGAGCGAAGTACTTCGTCTTTTAAGTAAAATTACAGAATACAAGGTGGAAGCAATGGATGCATTTCCAAAGGTATTCTATTCCGGTAAGATTGATGGTGTGTTCTATGAAGTTCCGGTTACATTGAATGACATGAGTACACAGATGCATACATTTTTGTATCCGACAGAAACGTATACACCTTCTGAGACAGTTCAGTCTATCAGTGCTCAGGAAAGTGCGGTAGCAGCAACAGCGAATAATGATTTTACACAGCAATAAGAGCATTTTAAACTGATTTTTGAAAAGAGTTGTGAAAAATAGAGAATAATTTCGTTTTTCACAGCTCTTTTTTGTATATGAAAAAGTCGTGTTCTGGTTACTGTTCTGATATAGAAAAACGTCTACTCGGGTTGCAATTACTTTCAATTTTATAAAATGTGTGTTATCCTAGCATTGGATGTTATTTGAATGTTTAACTAAGATAAGAAAAAAGAAAAGGTTAGATAAGGAGTAAGAAAATGAAATACGAGAAGATGAACAATCTCTTCCTACGTCAGTCCTATCTAGATTCCTGGGAAGATTATGAAAGAAGTTTAAAGAAAAAAAGCTTTATTAAATGGGATTATATTATATTGACAGCATCAAATAAAGCACAGGCAACGGCTTATCGGAATCAGATCGAGAACCGTCTGGAAAAAGGTCTTCTTCCGGAAGAGACAACGTATGCGGTTCTTCCAGATCCGGAGGGAAAACGTGTGGGATCCGGAGGCGCTACCTTTCAGGTGATGCGTTATATTGCAGAACAGGAGCCTGAGAGAGAGAATCCTTTTAAGAATCGTAGAATTCTTGTGATTCATTCAGGTGGTGACAGCAAGAGAGTGCCGCAGTATTCTGCGATCGGCAAGCTTTTCTCACCGGTTCCAAGAGAATTGCCGGATGGAAGAAGTTCCACTTTATTTGATGAGTTTATTGTAGGAATGTCAGGAGTTCCATCCAGGATCCAGGAGGGAATGCTTGTTTTGTCAGGTGATGTATTGCTCCTGTTTAATCCGCTTCAGATCGATGCGCAGTTTGACGGAGCAGCAGCAATTTCCATTAAAGAGCCGGTAGCTACAGGAAAGAATCATGGCGTATTTCTGAACGATGGACATGATTATGTAAAGTGTTTTCTTCATAAACAGACAGAAGAGCGTTTGCGAGAGATGGGAGCTGTTAATAAAGCAGGAAATGTAGACCTTGATACAGGTGCGGTATTGTTTGGCAGCGCATTGTTGCAGGCACTGTTCCGTCTGATTTCAACAGAGGGCAAGGTGGACGAGAAGAAATTCCGGCAGTTTTGTAATGAAGAAGCAAGGATCAGCTTTTATGGGGATTTTTTATATCCGCTTGCAAATGATTCTACATTAGAAGATTTCTATAAAGAGGCAGCAGAAGGACAGCTCAATGAAGCACTGCATGAATGTAGGACACAGATTTGGAATGCGATCCATCATTTCTCAATGAAGCTGTTGTGTCTGTCACCGGCGGAATTTATTCATTTCGGAACAACAAGGGAATTGAGAAGTCTTGTAACAAAAGATGTGCAGGATTACGAGTTCCTGGATTGGAAGATGCAGGTGAATTCAGCAGTGCAAAAAGAAGGATTTGCAGCGCATAATGCTTATGTAGGAAGCCGTGCGAAGATAGGAAAAGAAGCATATCTAGAGAATTGTTATATTCTTGGTAATTCTGAGGTCGGCGACGGAACCGTTCTTTCGCATGTGCGTATTATGGACCGGAAGATTCCGGAACAGATTGTTATGCACGGAATCGAACTGACAGGTGGGAAAAAAGTAATCAGAATTTATGGTGTACCAGATAATCCGAAGGGAAAATATCCGGGAGAGGTTTCATTTCTCGGCACGACATTGAATCAGTTTATGACTCAGAATGAAGTGATGAAAGAAGAACTCTGGAAAGGAGAAGAGACCTATCTGTGGTTTGCAGATCTTTATCCGGTGTGTGATGACTGGGAAGATGCCCTTGATATGGCTGAAATCATTTACAAGATGGCACATGGTACTGCAACAGAAGAAGAGATTTCCAGATGGCGCGAGAGTGAACGCATGAGTCTATATTCCAGTTTTAATGCAGCAGATATTGAGGCATCCTGTGATCAGGAGAGGTTTCTTGAAAACCGTATTCTTGCAAAGTGTTTCATCAGAAAACTGGAGCAGGGAATGTATTATGCGGATGCACTCAAGATATTTGGAAAGCGTGGAATATCGAAAGAAATCTTTAAGTTGCTGATTGAAGATGCGGAAGAAGCAGGTTTCTCATTGAAGATCCGAATCTATCATGCAGTTTCCTGTTATATGAAAAAGACAAGAACGATTTATGATGATCTGCATTATGATGCACTCGAAAATGACTGTTTTGGAACAATCCAGGAGGCAATTTATGAAGAAGCAGAGAAGAAGCTTCCAGATAGTGCAGGATATAGAATTGTAAAAGATCAGGTTGATATCGCCCTTCCGGTCCGCGTGAACTGGGGCGGAGGCTGGACGGATACACCACCACATTGTAATGAAAAGGGTGGAGTAGTTCTTAATGCTGCAATGAAATTAAGAGGAATCGATCCGGTACAGATCACGGTAAAGAGATTAGATGAGCTTCATGTGGAATTTGAAAGTAAGGATATCGGAGTCTATACAACTGTAGACAGTGCAGCTGAGATCCAGGATTGTCATAATCCATATGATTCATTTGCACTGCATAAAGCAGCTTTGATCGCCTGTGGAATTATCCCGGTCAAGGAAGAAGCAGATCTTCAGGAGATCTTAAAGCGGATGGGAGGAGGAATCTATCTTTCTACCCAGGTTTACGGAGTACCGAAAGGATCAGGACTTGGAACAAGCAGTATCTTATCAGGAGCGTGCGTAAAGGGAATCTTTGAATTCCTTGGTCAGGAGCGTACAGATGCAGAGATCTATGATGTTGTCCTTGGTATGGAGCAGATCATGAGTACCGGAGGCGGCTGGCAGGATCAGGTTGGCGGACTGACAGAAGGAATTAAACTGATCTCAACAAAACCGGGGATTGCCCAGAAGCTTGTTGTAGAGAAGATAGAGATGCCGGAAGAGGGAAAGAAGGAACTGAAAGAACGTTTTGCATTGATCTATACTGGTCAGAGACGTCTTGCAAGAAATCTGTTGCGTGATGTAGTTGGTGGCTATATCGGAAGCAGACCAGAGTCATTGAAGGCATTAAAGGAGATGAAGGCAATTGCCGTGTTAATGCGTTTTGCGCTGGAGCAGGGAGATATTGACGAATTTGCTGAGCTTTTAAACCAACATTGGAAATTATCCTGTATGTTGGATGCCGGTACAACCAATACCTGTATCGATCAGATCCTTCTTGTATGTGAAGACCTGGTAGATGGGAAGTTTATATCAGGAGCCGGTGGAGGAGGATTCATTCAAGTGATTCTAAAGAAAGATGTGACAAAAGAGCAGCTGCATGAACGTTTGCATGGCGTGTTCCAGGACAGTGGTGTTGATGTGTGGGATTGCGAACTACTTGTTTAACGTATAAGTAAGGTGAGAAACTAAAATTTGACAAAGTATTTCTACATGGTATAATGAGCAAAAAAGAAAAGCAGTATATCAGTTAGGAGTAGATTTTTGAAGAGCAATAAGAAAACGAATAGAGAGAAGAACAGGAAGCTGACGATGATCTCGTTTTTGCCGGCAATCATCTGGCTGATCCTTCTTTTGGTTTTGTCAAGCCAGAATGGACCACAGACAGCAGCAACCAGTCTGCCGGTGGCAGAATGGATCCAACAGCACTTTTTTCCGCAGGACAGTGTAGACGGTGTACACATGTATCTGAGGAAATGGGCACACTTTATCGTTTATTTCATAGAATCAGGATTATTGGTTCTGGCAATGAAGAATGTGATGAAAGCCTGGAAAGCGGCGTGTGCGGTATTCGGACTTTGTACGATCCTGGCAATTGCGGATGAGGCACACAAGGTTCTGATCGTAGGAAGACACTGTCAGTGGGATGAAGCAGGAATTAACATTGTCGGTGTGATTATGGGAGTGCTGCTGACTTGGAGTATTCTATGGCTGATTCGTTGGGCAAGGGGAACACTCGAAGATTAGAAGGAATATTTTCACAGGAAGCTTCATATAATGACATCAGGAAGACAAGCTGTGAAAGGGGAAATCGGAAGGTGGTTCTTGGATATATTGTCTGTTTTCTCGGTGGTCTGATTCTGGGCGTAGTTCTTATGTGTTTGCTTCAGATAAAGAGATGATTTGTGAGAGAGGTTGAGAGACCTCTCTTTTTTTATATATTAGGAAAGTTCTTTCCTAATATATAAAAACGCTCCGCCAGGGATCTGCACAAATCCGAAAAAACACCTGTTGTTGTTTTACATAAACTTAACGTTTGGTTGATTTCAGACTTTACATTTCTTACGTAACATATGTACTGTGCTTGAGGGAAGCACAAATGGCTGTAGAACATAAAAAAGAAAATGCAGCGGGATTAGAAATGTGTATGAAACGTAAAGGAGATAATTAACATGAAAATGAAAAAGTTTATCGCATTACTTACAGTAGCAGGTATGACAGCAACAATGGCAGTTGGATGTGGAAGTTCATCAAACGGAACTTCAGATAATGCAGCAGGTACAAATACAGAGAGTAGTAACAGCTCATTAAGCGGAACAATCACAGCAGCCGGTTCATCAGCACTGAAACCACTTGCTGATGATGCAGCAGATTCGTTCTTAAATGATCATCCGGATGTATCTATCACAATTGATGCAGGCGGTTCGGGAGAAGGACTGAAGCAGGTATCAGAAGGAACTGTAGATATCGGTAACTCTGATGTGGCAGCAGAAGATAAACTGGATGAGACAGCAGCAAAAGAGCTTGTAGATCATCAGGTATGTGTTGTAACTATGGCACCGATCGTAAACAAAGATGTTGCAGAAGCAGGTGTTAAGAGTCTGACAAAAGAGCAGTTGATCTCCATCTTCACAGGAAAGACAACAAACTGGAAAGATGTTGGAGGACCAGATGAGAATATCGTTCTTGTAACACGTCCTGAGTCTTCAGGAACAAGAGCAACATTCCAGAAATATGCACTGGACGGAAACGAAGAAGCTTCTAACACATCCATGGAAACAGATGATTCCGGAGTTCTTCTTACAAATGTGAAGAGTACAAACGGAGCAATCGGTTATGTAGCACTTTCTTATCTGACAGGAGATGCAGGTGTTGAGACAGTAGCAATTGATGATGTTGAGCCAACACTTGAGAATACTTACAGCGGAAAATATCCTGTATGGACATTCGAGCATATGTACACAAAGGGTGAACCAAATGAAGTGACAAAAGCATTCCTTGATTATATCACAGGTGATGAATATGGCGCTCAGATGGAGAAACTTGGTTATGGTGTTGCATCTAAGATGACTGTAACAGAGCATTAATAGCATTGCTGGTCGCACATCGTGTGAACAGTAACCTAATAGCATAAAGTGAAGAGCTACGAAATGTACTGTGTGTTCCTGGAAAATTCAGAACAGCAGTACATTTCACTGATAAAAGGTGAAAATATGAAGAAACAAAACATGTTTACAAAAGAGTATGCATGGAGAGGACTGATGACAGCGGGCGGTTTGCTTGTTATTGCCATCACAATCTGTATCGGAGCCTTTCTTATATATAAGGGATCCGGTACATTTACGATATTTGGTCATTCCATATTTGAATTCTTAGGATCGACAGACTGGAACCCGGAAGATAATGCACAGGGTGGTGGAACTGTCGGAGCATTGATCTTTATCGTAGGTTCTCTGTGCACCTGTGGTCTGGCACTTTTGATCGCGACTCCATTTGCAGTAGGTTCAGCAATCTTTATGATTGAGATCGCGCCGAAATTCGGAGAAAAGTTTTACAGGCCAATCGTTGAAATTTTCGCTGGAATCCCTTCCGTTGTTTATGGATGGGTTGGACTTACAGTCCTGATTCCGGCAATTAAGAAAGTATTTCATTTACAGGTTGGACATTCTATTTTGGCAGCGGGGATTGTTTTGGCACTGATGATCTTCCCGACCATCAGTAATGTGGCGGCAGATTCCATTCATTCTGTGCCAAAAGATTACCGTATGGCAGCCTACGGACTGGGTTCTACAAGGTGGCAGTCCATCTATAAAGTTGTCATTCCGGCAGCAGGTTCAGGAATTCTTTCAGGAATTATTCTCGGACTTGCGAGAGCATTCGGTGAGGCACTTGCGGTTGCAATGGTAATTGGACAGACAACAGCTCTTCCAAAGGGATTATTCTCCACAACAAAGAGTTTGACTACAGAAATTGCAGCGCAGATGGGAAATGCAACTGAGGGTGGTGAGATGAAGACAGCACTCTGGACAATGGCATTGTTATTGTTCTTATTATCTCTGTTATTCATCCTGCTGATCCATTATTTCTCAAGACCGAAGAAAGACAAAGAGTAAGGGGGAGCAAATAGATGAATCGAGTGCAACGTGCGCGAGGAATAAATCAAATAATGACAGGCGTGTTTTATCTGATCGCAGTGTTCTTCTTTACATTATTGATTGGATTTGCATCTTATGTAATTATCAAGGGATTTACAGGAGCAACACCGGAGATGTTTGCCTTTGCGAGAAAAGGAAGCATCGGAAACCAGTTGTTCAATACAATTTATCTGGTATTTATTTCGCTGTTATTCTCCATTCCGCTTGGAGTGACAGCCGGAATCTATCTGGCAATGTATGCGAAGAAAGGATTTCTTACAAAATTTCTGAGAATTTGTATTGAGACACTTTCTTCCCTTCCATCCATTGTTGTCGGACTGTTCGGATATCTGGTATTCCTTGTATTTTTCGGACTTGGAAAGAGTCTTCTTGCAGGAGCATTGTCCATTTCCATTCTGGCAATTCCGGTTATCACAACAACGACAGAAGACGCGATCAATGGTCTGCCGGGACATTATCTGCAGGCAAGTCTTGGACTTGGAGCAACAAGATGGCAGTCCATTTATCATGTGTTGATCCCGGCGTGTATTCCAAGAATTATGACAGGTGTTATTTTGGCAGCCGGAAGAGGATTTGGTGAGGCGGCAGCACTTCTGTATACAACAGGATCAGGAACAGATCTGCGTTGGAATAACTGGAATCTGACATCACCGACCTGCCCACTGAATATTTTCCGTCCGGCAGAGACATTGTCCTTGCAGATCTGGGGACTTCAGATCAATGGACAGGATCCGAACCTTGCAAACCTGTCAGCAGCAATCCTGATGATTCTTGTTCTACTGTTCAGCATTGGTGCAAATGCATTGAGTCGACACATTAATAAGAAGAATTCAGGAAACTAAAGACAGAAAATGAAAGAGAAAGCTAACTGATAATTTCTATGTCAATCATTTCGTTGACTGGCATGTGGAAAGGATAATTAATAAAAATGGAAGCAAAAAAAGCAAATGATTATAAATTTGATATCAGCCATCTGAATCTTCATTATGGAGACTTCCATGCACTCAAAGATGTGAATATGAAGATCGAGGCGAATAAGATCACTGCATTTATCGGACCTTCCGGATGTGGAAAATCTACATTTCTGAAGACACTGAACCGTATGAATGATCTGGTGGAAAATTGTAAGATTGATGGAAATGTTCTGCTCGACGGCAAGGATATTTTCAAGGAAATGGACGAGATCACACTGCGTCATCGTGTTGGCATGGTATTTCAGCAGCCAAATCCATTTCCAAAGAGTGTGTATGACAATGTGGCTTATGGACCGAGAATTTCCGGAATCAAGAAAAAATATCAGCTGGATGAGATCGTTGAGCGAAGCCTTCGTCAGGCAGCGATTTGGGATGAACTCAAAGATCGTCTGAATAAAAGTGCGCTCGGACTTTCCGGTGGACAGCAGCAGAGACTGTGTATCGCAAGAACACTGGCAGTTGAGCCCGAAGTAATTCTGATGGATGAGCCGACATCCGCACTGGATCCAATCTCAACATCTAAGATTGAAGACCTTGCGATGGAACTGAAAAAAGATTATACTATCGTTATGGTAACGCATAATATGCAGCAGGCTGTCCGGGTATCGGATAACACAGCATTTTTCCTCTTAGGAGAAGTGATCGAATATAATGACACTGAAAAATTGTTCTCCATTCCTGAGGATAAGAGAACTGAGGATTACATCACAGGGAGGTTTGGTTGATTTATGCGGTACAGATATGATATGCAGCTTCATACATTGGATACACAGCTTACACATATGGGTGAATTGTGTGAAGCAGCAATTACAAAGGTAACACAGGCGTTAAAGGACGGCAACACAGAACAGGCTCAGGTTGTGATCAAGGAAGATGAAGAGATCGATCAGATTGAAAAAGATATCGAGAGACTTTGTCTGAAACTTTTGCTTCAGCAGCAGCCGGTTGCAAGAGATCTTAGAAGAATCTCAGCAGCACTTAAGATGATCACAGATATGGAACGTATCGGAGATCAGACTTCTGATATTGCAGAGATCATCATTTCTTCCAAGTGGGAAAAGATGGAGGAGAATCTTGATAAGCTGACAGCAATGGCAACAGGAGTAAGCAAGATGGTACGCAACAGTGTAACTGCATATGTTGAAAAAGATCTTGAACTTGCCCGTACAGTTATGAAAGATGATGATGAGATCGATGATTATTTTGATGAGATCCGAGATCAGATGATTCAGTTGATCCGTGAGGCTGACAGCCGTGATGGAAGAAAAATCTTTGATCTGATCATGGTGACAAAATATCTTGAGCGAATTGGAGACCATACGACCAATATTGCCGAGTGGGTAGAATTTTCAATTACCGGAGTACATAAGGATAGTTCTGTGATGCATCAGGAGGGAGAACGAAATATATGATTTTTTGTGTAGAAGATGACGATAATATTCGCGAACTTGTAATCTACACTCTGGAGACAACCGGTCTGGAAGCCAAAGGATTTGCAGACGGGACGGCATTTATGGAGGCTTTGGCGTTTGACACGCCAGAGCTTGTTTTGCTTGATATTATGCTTCCGGGGGAAGATGGACTTGAGATTCTTAAGAAACTGAAAAATTCATCAAAGACAAAGGATATCCCTGTGATCATGGTGACAGCGAAGGGGTCAGAGTATGATAAGGTAGTGGGACTGGATTCCGGTGCGGATGATTACGTGACAAAACCATTCGGTATGATGGAGCTGATCTCCAGAATCAAAGCAGTGCTTCGCAGAAGTGGGAAGCAGCAGGATAAGACGAAACTTTCTATTGGAGGAATCTGCTTAGATACGAAGAAACATGAAGTAAAAGTAGACGGAGAGAATGCTGTATTGACATTGAAAGAGTTTGAGTTACTTGAGAAACTGATGCGCAATCAGGGAATCGTGCTGACAAGAGATCAGCTTCTGACAGAGATCTGGGGCTATGATTTTGATGGAGAGACAAGAACGGTTGATGTTCATATCCGGACGCTTCGCCAGAAGTTAGGTGAGCAGGGCAGTTTGATCAAGACGGTTCGTGGTGTTGGATATCGGATCGGTGGAGAAGCGTAATACAAGTCTGGAGGATATGAGAAAGTGAGAAAACGAATTCAGAAAAGCATGATGTTTATACTGATTGCAATTTTAGTTCCGATATATCTGATCATGTCTGTTGGTGTGTATCAGCGGAACCTGAAGATCCTTGAGGGTGAGATCAAACAGGAGGCATCGTATATCAAACGGGCAGTCGATCTGTCAGGAACAGAGTATCTTGCACAGCTGGATGATGTGGATCAGGGAACGCGGGTGACGCTGATTGCATCTACGGGAGAGGTTCTGTATGATTCCAGAAATGATGGAAGTACAATGGAGAATCATAAGACCAGAGCCGAAGTACAGCAGGCTTTGAAGAATGGGACAGGCGAGAAGATCCGTATGTCAGATACCGTAAGAAAAGAATTGTATTATTATGCGGTTCTTCTGGATGATGGGAACGTTCTTCGTGTTTCAAAATCAATGGATAGTTTGATGTGGACTTCATTAAATATTTTGCCGGTGGTTATAGGGATTGGAATCATTGGACTTGTACTTGCCTGGTTTCTTGCAAAATGGCAGACAAACAGACTGATGGAACCTGTAATTCATCTGGATTTGGAAAACCCATTGGATAATGTTGTATATGAGGAGATGACCCCGCTTTTGGAAGCTATGGATAAGCAGAATAAAGAAAAAGAAGCTGTGGCCAATATGCGTAAAGAATTCTCTGCAAATGTATCCCATGAGCTGAAAACTCCGCTCACTTCGATTTCCGGATACGCAGAGATCATGATGAATGGACTGGTACGTCCGGAGGATATCCCAAGATTCTCTGAGACTATTTATAAGGAGGCACGCAGACTTCTGACCTTAATCGAAGATATTATTAAGATATCAAAGCTAGATGACGAATCTGTTGAGCTTGAGAAAGAAGATGTAGATTTATTTGAACTGACGAGAGAAATTGTCAGTCGTCTTTCTCTTACTGCGGCTCAGCGGAATATTCATATGGAACTGACAGGAGAATCTGTGAAAATACATGGAATACGTCAGATTCTGGATGAAATGATCTATAATATTACAGAAAATGCTGTAAAGTATAATAAAGAAAATGGAAATGTAACCATTTGGGTAGGAAATACACTGGAAGGACCGAAAGTCCGCGTGAGTGATACAGGAATCGGAATTCCAAAAGAACATCAGGATAGAATCTTTGAACGATTCTACAGAGTTGACAAGAGCCATTCGAAAGAACGGGGTGGAACAGGACTTGGACTGTCGATCGTGAAGCATGGAGCAATTCTGCATGGGGCAAAAGTTCAGGTGGATAGTGAGTACGGAAAAGGAACAAGAATGGAAATTGTATTTCCTGAGAAATAAAATAGTGATGCTTTACGCAGGAGAAGAGGAAGAAAACCTTCCTTTTCTTCTGCGTTTTTGCTTGAATCAAACAAGAGGTTGTGCTAGGATGGATATAACAAGTGGAAAATATCTCCTGCGGCTGATTTTACAGAAGATATGTTTTACACGAAAGAGAAAGGGGTTACGCGTATGCTGATAGAAGTTGATTTCAACAGTGATGAGGCGATTTACATTCAATTGTGTAACCAGATCATTCTTGGTATTGCTATGTCAGATATTCAGGAAGGGGATTCACTCCCATCTGTCAGACAGCTTGCAGATACGGTTGGAGTGAATATGCATACTGTGAACAAAGCGTATCATGTGTTGAAGCGGGAAGGATATATCAGTCTGGATAAACGCAGAGGCGCAGTGATCGCGGTTGATGTAGATAAACTTCAGCAGCTCGAAGTGATGAAAGAGCAGTTAAGGATCGTACTTGCGCGAGGGCGTTGCAAGAACATCTCACGGCAGGAGGTTCATGAGCTGGTAGATGAGATTTTTGACGAATATGAGCTGCACGAGAACCGGTAGCAGAGAAGTAGAAAGACATAAGGGAGACATATATGCAGATTTCATATACAAAGCCGGCGCAGCATGCGCTTAAGTATGCGGCTAAAGCTGCCAGAGAGATGAAGCATCCGTATATCGGAACAGAACATTTGCTTCTGGCATTGAGAGAAGAATATACAGGAGTGGCAGGACAGGTACTTGCGAACAGTGGAGTAGAGTCGGAGAAGATCCTGAAGCTGATGGATGAGCTGATCACTCCGGCAGAAGAACATCCGGCAGCCAAAGGAAAGAGATTAGAAGAGAGTCCGAGACTCCAGTATCTGTTAGAGAACAGCGCGAAGGAGTGTAAAAGACTCCGTACAACGGAAATCGGAACAGAACATCTCCTTCTTGCGATGATTCGTGATGTGGATTGTGTGGCAGCAAAGATTCTGATCACATTGAATGTGAATCTTCAGAAACTATTCCAGAGCATTATGAATGCAGCAGGGATCGATCCGAAGATCTATCAGGAAGAACTTCAGGAGGATAATCGCGGAAGCGGTGCGATGATGGAGCAGTACTGTGCGGATCTGACAGAACGTGCGGCAGAAGGAAAAATGGATCCGGTTGTGGGAAGAAACCAGGAAATTTACCGTCTGATGGAGATTTTAAGCCGAAGAACAAAGAACAACCCATGTCTGGTTGGAGAACCGGGAGTCGGTAAGACAGCAATTATTGAAGGTTTAGCACAGAGAATCGCATCCGGTGTGGTTCCGGAGAAGATGAAAGATAAGAAGATTTACAGTCTGGATCTTCCGGGACTGATCGCTGGTTCAAAGTACCGTGGTGAGTTTGAAGAGCGTATGAAAGGCCTGATCTCAGAAGTAGAAGCCTGTGGAAATGTAATTCTGTTCCTTGATGAGATCCATACGATGATCGGTGCCGGAGGCGCAGAAGGAGCGATTGATGCATCCAGCATTCTGAAACCTTCACTGGCGAGAGGTGAGATGCAGCTGATCGGTGCAACTACGATTGCAGAATATCGGAAGTACATTGAGAAAGATGCAGCACTTGAGCGAAGATTCCAGCCGGTGACGATCGAAGAGCCGACACAGGAGCAGTGTGTTGAGATCTTAAAAGGCCTGAAAGAGAAATACGAAGCGCATCATAAAGTTGTGATTGAAGAACAGGCACTGGAGTCAGCTGTACAGCTGTCAGAGCGTTACATTACAGACCGGAATCTTCCGGATAAGGCTATCGATGTTTTGGATGAAGCATGCTCAAAGGTAAGTCTGAAGGGATATGAGGTTCCAGAGAATCTGAAGCAGTTAGAACAGGCAGTGAAAGAGCTTGCTTCGCAGAAGGAAGAGAGCATTGAACGGGGAGATTTTGCGGAAGCGTCTCTGATTCAGAAAGAACAGGATGCAGTGCAGAAGAAATTAGACTCAGTGAAGAAACGCTTTGAGAAGAAACAGGCGAAGGCGAACCCGCCGGTAACTGTAGATGTGGTTGCAGAAGTGGTGTCTGCATGGACAAAAGTACCGGTAAGCAAGCTCGCAGAGAGCGATGCCCAGCGTCTGAAGAATCTGGAGCATGTCCTTCAGAAGAGAGTGATCGGACAGGACGAGGCTGTCGGCGCAGTTGCACGAGCCGTGAAGAGAGGAAGAGTAGGACTGAAAGATCCGAAGCGCCCGATCGGTTCCTTCTTGTTCCTCGGGCCAACCGGTGTTGGTAAGACAGAATTATCGAAAGCACTGGCAGAAGCATTATTTGGGAAAGAAGATGCAATGATCCGTGTTGACATGTCAGAATATATGGAGAAGCATTCTGTTTCCAAGATGATCGGATCCCCTCCGGGATATGTCGGTCATGAAGAAGGTGGACAGCTTAGTGATCAGGTTCGTACGCATCCGTATTCTGTCATCTTATTTGATGAGATCGAGAAAGCGCATCCGGATGTATTCAACGTGCTTCTTCAGGTGTTGGATGATGGGCATATTACAGATTCTCAGGGAAGAAAGGTCGATTTCTCCAATACAGTGATCATCATGACTTCCAATGCCGGTGCAAAAGCAATTGTTGAACCGAAGAAACTTGGGTTTGCGACAAAAGAAGATCCGGCGAGTGATTATAAGAAGATGAAGCAGAATGTGATGGACGAAGTGAAACAGATCTTCCGTCCGGAATTCCTGAACCGAATTGATGAGATTATTGTATTCCATTCACTCGGCAAAGAAGAGATGAAGAAAATCGTTTCTTTGTTATGCAATCAGTTTACTAAACGTCTGGAATCACAGATGAATATTTATCTGAAACTGCGTGAATCTGCGAAGGCTCTCATTGTGGAGAAAGGAACGGATGCGAAGTACGGAGCAAGACCACTGCGACGTGCATTGCAGACAGAACTGGAGGATAAGCTGGCAGATGCGATCCTGAACGGAGAGATTCGGGAAGGGGATCATGTGGCAGCAGGAGCATCCAAAAAGGGAATTCATTTTGTGAAGACAGAAGCTTAAAATTACATCGAATTGTAAATGTGAAGAATAAATAAAATCTATAGAAAAACTAATTTAAGTAGTATATAATAGGAACATATATATACCCAGGAGGAAATTAAAATGGCAACAGTGAAAGAATTATTGCGTGCAGAGAACGATGGAACATTAAGCTTTGGAGATTACACTCTTGCATCCAAGACAAAGAAGGACGGATTTGAATTTAAAGGAGATCTTTATAAAGTAAAGACATTTGCGGAGATTACAAAGTTGGAGAAAAATGGAATGTTCGTTTATGAGTCTGTTCCGGGAAGTACAGTAGAGAACTTCAAAGAGACAGACACAGAAGTTGAGTTCACAGTTTCCGCACCGGAAGACGTACAGTTTACATTGGAACTTGAGCCGGAGAGCGAATATGAAGTATTTATCGCCGGAGAGTCTGCAGGTAAGATGGGAACAAACTTAAGCGGAAAATTAAGTGTAAGTGTTGAACTTAACGCAGATCAGAGTGCTGCAATCAAAGTTGTCAAATGCTAATCAGTCAGATTCGGATAGAAACAAGAGTAGTGTAAAAACAGAGGGAAAGGAATTGCAAGATGCGCCTTTCCCTTTTCTAATCTATAAATCTGGCAAGCTGTATTACGCTTGCTTCGAACAGAAAGGAAATTATGAATGGCAAAAGGAAAGAAAACAGTTTACTTCTGTCAGAATTGTGGGCATGAGGAAGCGAAGTGGCTCGGTCAGTGTCCAATGTGTAAGGAATGGAATACATTTGTCGAGGAGAGAATTGACAGTGGCATCACGAAAGGAACGACTGTAGCAGCTAGAGCGGTGAATGAAGCGAAAGTGGTTCCAATCACAGAAGTTTCCGCGGATGATGATACAAGGAATAAGACTGGAATTAAAGAATTAGACAGGGTTCTTGGTGGTGGGATTGTGCCGGGGTCACTCGTTCTGGTAGGAGGAGATCCGGGAATTGGAAAATCAACTTTGCTCTTGCAAGTCTGCCAGAGGATGGCGAAGCAGCAGAAGATTTTATATATTTCAGGAGAGGAATCACAGACTCAGATTAAGCTTCGTGCAAACCGTATGGGTGAATTCAGCCAGAATCTGTTGCTTTTGTGTGAGACGAATCTGGGGATTATCCGCAGCGTGATCGAGAAAGAGAAGCCGGAGCTTGTGATCATTGATTCCATCCAGACGATGTACAGTGAAGATGTGAATTCCGCACCGGGAAGTGTCTCCCAGGTTCGTGAGTCTACGAATGTATTTATGCAGCTGGCGAAGGGACTATGTATCCCAATCTTCATTGTTGGCCATGTGACAAAAGAAGGAACCGTGGCTGGTCCGCGTGTGCTGGAACATATGGTGGATACAGTACTTTATTTTGAAGGAGATCGTCATGCATCTTACCGAATCCTCAGAGCTGTGAAGAATCGTTTTGGCTCTACGAATGAGATCGGTGTCTTTGAGATGAGACAGAATGGACTTGTAGAAGTAGAGAATCCATCCGAATATATGCTGAGTGGAAAACCGGAGAATGCATCCGGTTCTGTTGTAGCCTGTTCGATGGAGGGAACACGCCCGATTCTTCTGGAGATTCAGGCACTAGTTGCAAGAACAAACTTTGGTATGCCGAGAAGAACTGCAGCAGGAACAGATTATAACAGAGTGAATCTTTTGATGGCAGTACTTGAAAAACGACTTGGTATGAATCTTGGAAATTGCGATGCTTATGTAAATATTGCGGGCGGAATCAAGATGAATGAGCCGGCAATCGATCTCGGAATCGTGATGGCACTTGTGTCAAGTTACCGGAATCGTCCGATCGATGAAAAAACGATCGTGTTCGGTGAGGTTGGTCTGAGTGGTGAGGTACGTGCGGTGAATATGCCGGAGCAGCGTGTGGCTGAGGCGAAGAAGCTTGGATTCGAGACGTGTATCCTTCCGGAAGTGTGCATGAAGACGGTGAAGGATGTTAAGGGAATCAAGCTGCTGGGTGTGAAGAGTGTGAATGAGGCTGTGGCGATTTTTTAGTAATAAGAAACATTGCAAGGTTATAATGAAATAGAGCAAATGAAGAAAGAAGTTTCTAATATAAGATGAAAAGCTTGTGTTGGAAACTTCTTTTATGTTTTAAGAAAAAAATAGTTTACAATATGCTGGGGATATTGGATACGGAGTAATACAATAAAACAATGCCCTGAAAATTGAAAAAACAAACAGTATATAACAGTTGACAACAGTGATACACTGTTATATACTGTTTACAACAGGAGGTTGCTTATGAAGATTATAATCAATAATTCATCGATGGTACCGATCTATGAACAGGTCATGGAGCAGATCAAAGCGCAGATCATCTCCGGAGAATTAAAAGAAAATGATATACTGCCGTCAGTGAGAACGATGGCAAAGGAACTGAAGATCAGTGCACTTACCGTAAAGAAGGCATATGACAATCTGGAAGCGGAGGGCATGACGGTCACGGTTCATGGAAAAGGAACTTATGTTGCAGCTTCGAATACACAGTTGATGGAAGAAGAGCGCAGAAAAGAAGTTGAGGCGGATCTGGAAGCAGCGATTCAGAAAGGAAGACGCTGCGGAATGAAAGAGGAAGAGATCCGCTCCTTGTTTGAACTCATCATGGAGGACGAATAATTATGTTAGATATCAAAGGGGTAAAGAAAAGCTACGGCGAATTTCAGTTAGACTGTTCGCTAAATGTAGAAAAAGGAAGGATCACAGGTCTGGTCGGAGAAAACGGAGCCGGTAAGAGCACTGTGTTCAAGGCAGTACTCGGACTCATTTCCTATGATGGCGGCGAGATAAAGATTCTTGGAAAAACACCGCAAGAGTTAAACGAGAAAGAGAAAGAACAGATGGGAGTAGTCCTGGCAGAAGCAGGATTCAGCGGATATTTAAAAGGAAAAGATGTTAAGGCAGTTCTTGCCAAACTGTATCCAAAGTTTGAAGAAGAAAAATTTCTTCAGATGTGTGAAAGATATCAGATTCCACTGGATAAATTCTTAAAAGAGTATTCAACTGGAATGAAAGCAAAGCTGAATCTGATCATTGCATTGACGCATCAGGCAGATTTCCTGATGCTGGATGAGCCGACAGCCGGTCTTGATGTCGGAGCAAGAGAAGGGATGCTGGATATTTTGAGAACATATATGGAAGAAGAACCGGAGAGAAGTATCCTGATCAGTTCACATATATCTTCAGACTTAGAGCATCTGTGTGATGATATTTATGTGATTCATAAAGGAAAGATCGTACTTCATGAAGAGATGGATAGAATTCTTGAAAAGTATGCCATGTTGAAAGTCAGCGAGGAACAGTATCAGGCTTTAGATAAAAACTATATCCTGAAAGAGAGAAAAGAAAATTTCGGAATTGCCTGTCTGACAAATGAGAAGCAGTATTATACAGAAAATTATCCGGAAATTGTAGTGGAAAGCGGATCACTCGATCAGGTGATTCTGATGTTGACAGGAGGCGGGATGTGATGAAAGGAATCAGAGGGCTTTTGGAAAAGGATTTTCGGTTGTTTTTTCGGCAAGGTGGCAATCTTTTTTTTGTGTTAGCGTTTGTGGCGTTATTTTTTACGCTGACGGAAAAGGAGACAGCTACTTTTATTGCAATCTATATCCCATCTGTTATAGCAGTATATGTGGGGAATACAATTAGTTATGATGAAAACAATCATGGATATATGTATTTATTTTCTTTACCTGTAAATAGAAAAGTGTATGTTAGAGAAAAATATATTTTTTCCTTTATTATGACAGCGTGTGGATGGTGTATTGGAGTAATCTGTGCAGGAATCACTGTACTCATAAAGCCAGAAGAGGTGTTTGATCCGGAAATGCTGGCAATGGAGTTGATCACAATCTTTGTATTTCAGGCAATTGCGGGAATTACGATTGCAATTCGGTTAAGGTTTGAAGGAGAGAAAGGACGATTAGCGATACCAATTGCAATTTTAATTGTTTTTGCAATTTGTTATGCAATTGGCTCTTTTGTGATGGATAACCTGAGATTAAAAGAAAGTATTTTGTATATGATAGAAGGGATAGGCGATTTTGAAATTGCGATTGCACTTATCGTGCTGAGTTTGTTTGTATGGTTCATTTCTTATATTTACAGTATGAGAGTCATGAAAAAGAAAGAGTTTTAGTTATTGTTCACTCCCGTGTCAATCACTTCGCTGATTGACACGGAGGATGCATGTTTTGGCTTGAATGCATCTCGCACATCGTGTGAACAGTAATGAGTTTTAAGAGGAAATGGTGAAATCAGATGGAGTCAGTCATTTGGTTTCACCATTTCTATACATTAAATTTAATTAACTATCTAACTTGTTTGTGTGCAAAAAGTATTAAGAAAATGTGAAAAATAGAAATAATATTGACTTACTTTGTGAAAAGTACTATATTTTCATTTAGTTAATTAACTAACTAATTTTCGCTATTCATTCTGTGGAAAAAGTGATAGTCAGAAATTTTTTTTGTAGAATGTATCAATAAATCAAGGAGGAAAAAGAACGTGAAGTGTCAGAAAGAAGATGTTCCATTGCTTGGATTGATGGGAAAGGGCATGCATTTGATAGGGAAGAGGGCACAGGAATTGTATGCAGAATACGATTTGAACAGAGCCCAGTCAGGTATCTTATTTGCCCTTCATCAGGAAGATTCCATGTCTCAGAAGGAACTTGCGAAGCGCTTGAATGTAACGCCGCCGTCAATTACATCAATGATCAAGAAGATGGAGCAGGAAGGATATATTATAAGAAAAGCGGATGAGCAGGATCAGAGGGTGATGCGTCTCACTCTTGCAAAGAAAGGAAAAGATTGCGTAGCTTATGTAATCAAGACAGCTGAGAAACTGGAAGAAATCGTGTTTGAAGGAATGACTGCGGAAGAGAAGATGCTTTTTCGCCGGCTGCTCTTGCAGATTTTAGAGAATGTGGAGTAATAAATGGAATAGATTGCTGTCGCTTAGAATCAGCGGTTAGTGATAGATTATGTAACTTGAAGAGAGTTGTTGTTGCTCGCACATATTGCGAACAGTAACAGAGAATTACCAGGAAAGGAAATACGCAGATTATGAAGAATTTATTCAAATATGCTGCATCATACTGGAAAGCGATGATTGCGATCGTGCTGATTCTGGTTGTGCAGGCGTATTGTGATCTGTCCTTGCCGGCCTACACATCAGATATTGTAAATGTAGGAATCCAGCAGGGCGGTATTGAAGATGAAGTACCGAGACAGATTGCAACAGAAGAAATGGAAAAATTGCTTTTGTTTGTGTCGGAAGACGATCAACAGACAGTAATGGATGCATATACAGAAGATAATACATCTTATAAGAAAGAAGCTTATGTCCTGAAAGATTCTGTTGCGGAAGATGAACATACATTGAGAAAGCTGAAAGAGATCCTTCAGATTCCAATGATGATGACATCAGGAATTGAGTCCGGAAGTGATACAACAAAGCAGATGGAAGAGAAACTGAAAGAGCAGATGTCACAAGGAATGTCCCAGGGAATGCAACAGTCAGTGCCACTCGATGATATGTCTATGTTTGATCTTCTGAAAATGCTTCCAGCAGAGCAGAGAACAACGATGGTTGAGAAAATCGAAGAGCAGATGTCAGAGATGCCAGATACGATTCTTGATCAGGCAGCAGTCAGTTTCTGTAAGAGTGCATATAAGGACCTTGGAATGGACATGGATCAGACACAGATTCATTATCTGTTAAAAACAGGAGGTCAGATGGCTGTACTTGCACTTCTGGGAATGGCAGCAAGTATTATGGTTGCATTTCTGGCATCAAGAGTTGGAGCAAGTGCAGGACGTGATCTGAGAAGCGGAGTGTTCCATAAGGTTGTTGGATTTTCAAACAACGAATTCAATCACTTCTCAACAGCATCTTTGATCACGAGAAGTACGAATGATATCCAGCAGATTCAGATGCTGATCGTTATGTTGCTTCGTATGGTTCTGTATGCTCCAATCCTTGCAATCGGTGGAGTGCTGCAGGTTATGAAGACCAATGTATCCATGTCCTGGATCATCGGACTTGCGGTTATTATCATTGCGTTTGTAGTTTTGTTGCTGTTCCTTGTTGTTATGCCAAAGTTCAAAGTGCTGCAGAATCTTGTTGACAAGTTGAACCTTGTAACAAGAGAGATTCTGACAGGACTTCCGGTTATACGTGCATTCAGTACAGAGAAGCATGAGGAAGAGAGATTTGATGATGCGAACCGCACACTGACGAAGACGAATCTTTTCGTTAACCGTGCAATGACATTTATGATGCCGGTGATGATGTTTGTCATGAACGGTGTATCTGTTCTGATCGTATGGACGGGAGCACACGGAATCAGTGATGGACAGATGCAGGTTGGAGATATGATGGCATTTATCCAATATACGATGCAGATCATTATGGGATTCTTAATGCTTTGTATGATTTCAATTATGCTTCCAAGAGCAGCTGTGGCAGCAGACCGTGTTGAGGAAGTATTGAAGAGTGAGACAATGATCCACGATCCAAAGCAAGAAAAACATTTCCCGGAAGACGGAAAAGGAGTACTTACTTTCGATCATGTATCTTTCCGTTATCCGGGTGCAGATGAAGATGTTCTGGAAGATATTACATTTACAGCGAAGCCGGGTGAGACAACAGCAATCATTGGAAGTACCGGAAGCGGTAAGTCTACGCTGGTAAATCTGATTCCACGTTTCTATGATGTGACATCCGGAGATATTATGTTGGATGGTGTAGATATCCGTGAAGTGAAACAGCAGGAACTTCGTGAGAAGCTTGGATATGTTCCGCAGAAGGGAGTTCTGTTCTCGGGAGATATCGCATCTAATATCATGTTTGGTAATTCACATGGAAGTGATGATGAGATGATCGAGGCGGCAGAGATTGCACAGGCAACAGAATTTATTGACACAAAACCGGAGAAATATAAGAGCCCGATCTCACAGGGAGGTTTGAATGTATCCGGTGGACAGAAGCAGAGACTTTCTATTGCAAGAGCAATCGCAAAGCACCCGCAGGTATTTATTTTTGACGACAGTTTTTCTGCCCTTGACTATAAGACGGATGTAACACTCCGCCGTGCGCTGGCTGAAAAGACAAGCGGAAGTACGGTGCTGATCGTTGCACAGAGAATCAGCACGATCCTGCATGCAGAGCAGATCATAGTATTGGACGAAGGTAAAGTGGCAGGCAAGGGAACACATGCCGAGCTTCTAAAAAAACTGTCCGGTATACCGTGAAATCGCAGAATCCCAACTGTCCAAGAAAGAGTTAGAAGCAGCGTTAAATGAGCAGACAGATGGAAAGGAGGATCAGATTTATGGCTAGAATGCATGGCGGTCGAAGACCGAATGAAAAAGCAAAAGACTTCAAAGGAACAATGAAGAAGCTGATCCGCTACATGGCAATTTACAAGGTACAGGTATTTTTCGTAGCCGTGTTTGCTATCTGTGGAACCATATTCAATATTGTCGGACCGAAGATTTTAGGAAAAGCAACGACGGAGATCTTCAATGGACTTGTAAGCAAAGTTTCCGGTGGAGACGGAATGGATTTCGGCAAAATAGGACAGATTCTGTTGACTGTTCTTTGCCTGTATGTAATCAGCGCAATCTGCAGTTTTGTGCAGGGATATTTGATGACAGGTGTGTCTCAGAAGACAACTTATCGTCTGAGAAGAGAAATCTCCGAGAAGATCAACCGTATGCCGATGAGCTATTTTGACACAAAGCCGGTTGGTGAAAGTGCTTTCCCGTGTGACAAATGATGTTGACACGCTTGGACAGAGCTTGAACCAGAGTGCGA
>ENA-OQDT01000326-OQDT01000326.1-human-gut-metagenome-genome-assembly--contig:-NODE-326-length-31552-cov-5.822116_pt1 | contig 31552 bp, 29 predicted proteins | sample MGYA00242786_ERZ504617 | MGnify/ENA primary metagenome ERZ504617 (study PRJEB26092, sample SAMD00036337) | human gut metagenome | host: Homo sapiens | study: EMG produced TPA metagenomics assembly of...
GTTATATTAATTTTACAGCACTGATTGACAAATAAAAATGATGGAATACAGCTATGTGTGTTTATTTGCAAATATACATAAGCGGTAATTTTTTATTACGGGCAGGGCTCTTCGGGGGGTCTGCCCTTTTTTCTCTTTTTCCAGACCTAAAAGACCACCTGCTGGAAAAGAACAGAAAAACCAGAAAGGATGTGGTGACTTATCATTATAGGAATTGACCATGGATATTATGCCATAAAAACTCCCCATGTATGTTTCCCGACCGGACTGACCGGATACGATTACGAGCCGTATACCATGCAGAATGTCCTGCAGTACAATGGGAAATTTTATGTGTGTGGAACCGGGCGGCAGACGCTGGTGAGAAGTAAGACTTCCAATGACAATTATTATCTTTTGACAATGGCAGCCATTGCCCAGGAAATCCGCTATCGCCGGGGAGAGCGGAAAACAGATGTAGTTCTGGCAGCCGGTCTTCCACTGGCAAGTTTTGGCAGGGAGAAAAAAGGCTTCCGGGAATATCTGTTTCGGAAAGAGCAGCCTCTGCGTTTCCGGTACGAGGATGAGAGCTATGAGATCCGGATTCAGGATGTAAAACTGTTCCCACAGGGATACTCAGCCCTGGCTCTCCACCCGGAATGTGTTCGGGACGAGCCTTCTGTTCTTCTCGCAGATATCGGTGGCTGGACCGTAGACCTGATGCGGCTGGACAACAGTGTTCCAAATGCCGCTACCTGCCGCAGCCTGGAACTTGGTGTGATCCGGTGTGTGGATGAGAGCACCGAGCAGGTACGCAGAAATACCGGACTGTCTGTAACGGATATTCAGATCGAACGTGTTCTGAACGGCCAGAGCTGCAGCATGGACCCGGCCGCAAAAGAAATCATTGTCCGGCAGGGAAGGCTCTACACGGAGAAAATACTGTCTGCAATTATGGAAGCCGGGTTCGATCTGAAGGCAATTCCGTCCGTGATCATGGGCGGCGGAGCCAGCATTCTGAAACGGCACGTGACACCGCAGGACGGGCTGTGTCGGCAGATTTACCTGACAGACGTACACGCCAATGCTTCCGGCTATGAGCGGATTGTGGGGCAGATGTGCGCGAAGTAAAGAGACCCGTTTTCTCGTTCCGCCTGAACCTTGATAACCCAGATCACAAAAAGGCATGGGAGATCCTGCAAAGTGTTCCAGATGGACAGAAGAGCAGCTATCTGGTTCAGGTGATCTTAAAAGATCAGGAAAACAACCAGCTGGAGAAAAGCATCCGGCAGGCAATCCGGGAAGAACTGGCAGGTGTTTCCATTTCTGGCTCCGGGGAGAGTGTTTCAAAAAAGGAAGAAATCCCGTCCCAGATGCTGGATTTTCTCTCCGGGCTTGAGGATGCATTCTGAAAAAGTCAAGTCTTTCCTGGTGATAAAATAGCCAAATTTCAAGCAGTCAAATTAGTATAAATCACGGATTTTTGAAAGGGGTGATGCCTATTGAATGTTATTGGATCTGCATCCTTTGGGAGCTTTTGAGAGCCTCATATTCGTTGGGTATTGTGAATAGCTTTCTGTCAGGTTTTAGGGTATGTTGTATGTAGAAAAAAGAAAGGAGAACGAACACAATGGAGATGAAAAACATATGCGGAAAAATCCCGGTAGAGCTGCATGAAAAGCTAAAACTGGAAGTCGAAGAGTTAGGAATCAGCATACCAAAATACCTTGAAATGGTAATCGAAGAACACATGACAAGAAAAGGAGAAAAGACGAACATGGCAGATTTAAGAACAGTAGCAGTACAGGTAACCGAGGATTTATTTTCCAGACTGAAAGCAGTCCTCGCCAGGAATGGCATGAAACAGAAAGACTTCTTAATCGGGCTTATCGAAGATGCAATCGAAAAAGAAGAAGCCAAATGGAAAGCAGAGTCAGAGGAAGCCGAAGAAACAGAAATGGAAGAGCCTGAGACTGCGAAATCAGAACCGGATGAAGAGTCAGTAGAACCTGAAGCAGAAGAGCCTGAGACAGAAGCACTGGAAGCTGAAACAGACGGAGAAATGACAGAACCGGACGAAGCTGAAGCAGATGAAGAGCCGACAGAGCCAGAAAACGAAGAGCCAGCGGAAGCAGAGCCAACAGAACTGGAAACCGAAGAAGCAGAAGAATCTGAGCCAGAGGAAGCGGAATCAGAAGAATAGACATCACAAAACAGAAACCAAGAGACGGAAACGGTGCAGAGAAATCTGCACTGTTTTTTTCGCAGCGAAGGGAGGCTGATAGCCGGAACAATTCGATTTTTTGACCTGTTCAGTGGAATCGGAGGATTCCGAGAAGGGCTGCACAGGGCAGGGGGCTTCACCTGTGTCGGACACTGTGAAGCAGATGCATATGCAGACCACAACTACCGGGTGCTGTTTGATACGGAAGGAGAGTGGTTCTGCAATGACGCAAGAAATATTGAAACAGAACGAATGCCGGACTTTGATCTTTTATGTGCGGGATTTCCTTGCCAGGCATTCTCAATCGCTGGACGAAGGGAAGGATTTGCCGATGCAAGAGGAACCCTTTTCTTTGAAGTTGCCAGACTGGTTGCAGACAAACGACCTGCGTATTTTCTCCTTGAAAACGTACCCGGTCTGCTTTCGCATGACAAAGGGCGGACGTTTCACACCATCCTCAGTACGCTATCTGAACTGGGGTATCATGTCGAATGGAAAGTGCTTAACAGCAAGGATTTCGGAGTCCCCCAGTCAAGGAAGCGGGTGTATATTGTCGGATATCTTGATGGAAGATGTGCCGGAAAAATATTACCTTTCCCAAAAGCAAATGGAACAGCTCTTATACAAGTCCATGCTGGCAAACAGGGAGAAAGAGTCTACGCAGAAGAAGGACTGAGCTGCACGCTGACCAGCGGGGCTGGTGGTATGGGCGGCAAGACCGGATTATACGAAGTCGGTATCCCAATCAAGGAAAACACCCGAAAAGGATACAAGATGGCCTACGAGGGGGACAGCATCGATCTCGGATATCCGGGAATCAACAGTCGCAGGGGGAGAGTCGGGCATGAGATCGCCCATACCCTGACGACCGGAAACCAGCAGGGAACACTGCATTTTGTAGATATCTCCCCTCCGCCGCTGGTGACAGACGTTGCAAGATGTCTGAATACCAGACAGGATTCCAGCATCCATAACCACAGAGGCGAAAGTTCCGGGGTGCTGGTGGAAGAAGCGCCAAGGGCAGTGCTGACACCGGCCAAGGAAAAAGTCCGCCAGAATGGAAGAAGGATGAAAGAACCGGAAGAGCCAATGTTCACCATTACGGCAACTGACCGTCATGGAGTGATTTACCACGGCAGAATCCGCAGGCTGACGCCAAGGGAGTGTCTGCGGCTGCAGGGATATCGGGATGGTCAGATTTCCAAGATGGAAAAAGAAACATCGGATAACCAGCTTTACAAGCAGGCCGGTAATGGTGTCACTGTCAATGTCATTGAAGCAATAGGCAGAAATTTGAAAGCAGTAGATGAAGAGATCCAAAGCGGCTCACCTGTTCCAGAAGCGAAGGGTGGGTGAAGCAGATCGACCTAAAAGACCAGTATTTTGGTACAGAGATTGAGATGACAGGTATCAGCCGCTATGATGCGGCTGTTGCGATTGGAAGAATGTTCGGAACAGAGCCATATCATATCCGTTCTTACGATTCATGGTGTGTAAAAGATTCAGATGGAAAAACGTGGAAATTTTCAAGAGACAGCAGTATCGACTGTGAAAGGCTGGCAAATGGTACTGTAATAGATGCCGATGGAGATTATTCGACAGAAATGGTATCCCCGAAATTGGAATATTCGGAAATGGGGAAACTCCAGGAAGTGGTGCGGTGTGTCAAAAACGCAGGTGCTTTTGTCAATTCATCCTGTGGCATGCATGTCCATGTGGACGCATCCAATCATACACCAAGGAGTCTGAAAAATGCACTGACGATCATGTACTGCAAAGAGGATATTCTGTTCAAAGCCTTAAATGTACAGACGAGAAGGGAAGATGAGTATTGCCAGAAAGTCCGTCCTATGGTATTGGAGAAGATCCGCCGGATGCCAAACAGCACCATCACGATGGAAAAATTCAAAAGGGCATGGTATGAGGGAAATGACGGAAGCTCCGAGCATTACAACTGGACAAGGTATTATGCCTTAAACCTACATGCTGTTTTTTCCAAGGGAACACTGGAATGGCGTTGTTTTGAAAGCACCCTCCATGCAGGAAAAGTCCGGTCGAATATCACACTGGCACTTGCCATATCCGCACAGGCGATCAACCAATCTTGTACCCATGCAAAAAAGACGGAGATCGGGGATAACCCGGCATTTACGTTCCGCACCTTTCTGCTCCGCCTCGGATTGATCGGGGACGAATACAAAAATGTGCGGAAGCATCTGCTTGCCAATCTGGACGGGGATAAGGCATGGCGGTATGACAAAAGTACCTATGCCTGTCTGCAGAATCCAAGACGGACAGATGATGCGAGATAACAGAATAATGAGAACAGACAGGCCGGGTGGAAACATCCGGCTGTTCTTATGCAAAATGAAGAAAAAGAAGAAAGAGGTAGAAAACATGAAGAGTAAATATCGATTCAGGCGAATCCTTTCAGGGGTGATGGCGGCAGTCACCATCTTATCCACGGTCATTTCACCGCTGACGGTGTATGCTTCGGAAGAGCCGAAAGCGGCGGAACCGCCAGCGTATGAATCCGTAAAGGATCAGCTGGATGAAAATGAAGTGGTAAAAGCCACCGATCTGGAGCTGGAAGTCGGACAGGACTTTGATGTTTCCACGGATTTTACAAATTTGGAAATCAAGGACGAAAGCAAAGTCAAAGTGACATTCCAGAAAGCAGAGAATGACGCCGGGGAGAACTTCAGCACCAGCCATGCAGACACTTACCATGCCGTTTATTATGTGGAGCCAGTCAACCAGAACCACCCGGTTTATCAGATTGGGAGAAACCTGATCGTAAAAGAGCCTGTGACAGCAGCTCAGAGTGAACCGCAGACAGAACAGGCAGTTACCGAAGAGGATACAGGTTCTGATGATGAGGAAGCTGCCTCGCAGGAAGAAACTGAGACAGTGCCTGTAGAGACAGAAATTGTTGAGCCGGAGACAGCTGAATCTGAAACAGAAGAACCGGAAGAAACAGAACCCGAATTTCAGGACGGACTTTCCGAATCCGAGTTTGATGCTGCATTAGAGGAATCCGAAACGGAAAATACAACCGATGAAGAATCCGGGCTGACACTCAGCGATGTTCTGGAGCAGGCAGGGGAACAGGATATTGACCTGATGGCAATGGAAGATGGGGAAACCGTTTCATTCACCGCAGTCAATACCAGTACAAGAGCAACACAGGACGTAGATGTGACAAGAGGGGCTGCATACTATTATGCAGACTACGGTCTGGGTTCCTATGTAACTTATAAATATACCGTAAAATTTGGAAACGTGTCTGCAACTGCCTACTGTGTGCAGCCGTCCAAGGCAGGACCTGGGGATGGTGTCTATAAGATCACCAAACTGGGTGACAGCAAAGCACTGGCAAAAGTATGCTACTACGGCACAAAAGCATCCGGCGAAAATGGATTTTTCTCAGAGAAACATCCTGATTTTTCCGCTGGAAAACAGTTTATCATTGTCCATCTGGCTGCGTCTTATGCCAATAACAGTAGTGACGCTTTTTCCGGTACGAATGCAACCGGACAGGCTCTGGCAATGGAACTCTACAATTATTGCATGAGCCAGCCGGAGATACCGGAAGTGGACATGAGTTTCTCCAATGCAAATGTTACCGCATATATCAGCGGCAACAGCCAGAGAACAGAAGAGATCACCTTCAAGGCATCCGAACTGCAGACCATCACCATGAAGCTGCCGTCCGGTGTCAAACTGCATAATGTGACAACGGGAAAAACAAGCAGTGCAGGTGCATCCGTGGAGATCTGCGGCGGTACCAAATTCTACTTATCTGCACCGCTGACACAGGCAGTGAATGTCAAAGGGGAATGGTCTGTCACCATGAAGGGAAGCATCATCAAAGATTATTCCGCTTATAAGATCACAACCGGAAGCGAGACACAGGACCTTGCCCTGGTATTTGGCGAGGGTGTGACCGATGAGAAATATGTAGATTTTAAAGTATCATGGGTAAAACAGGCAACTCTGGAGATCGTAAAGAAAGACCGTAAGAGCAACAAAGCCATCGCAGGTGCAGTTTATGGCGTTTATAGTGACAAGGATGGAAAGAACCTGATCACAAAGATGCCGGCCACAGATGCCAACGGAGCTTCCAGCGTTACGATCACCAAAACACAGGATACCGTATACCTGAAAGAGATCTCCGTACCAAACGGATATCTGCTGGATACCAAAGCCTACGATGTGAAACTGGTCATCGGGGATACCGTAAAACAGACCGTTACCGATGCAGAGCAGATGGCAAGCCTGACCGTTTACAAATTAGGCGAAGTCCTGACCGGAGCAAAGGTGACCGATGATGGTGTTTCCTTTGTTTATACAGAGCAGAAACAAAAAGGCGCGGTTTACAACGTTTATGCTGCAGAGGAAATTGTATCCGCAGACGGAACAATCATCTACAAAAAAGATGCACTGGTTAAAGCCGGACTCACCACCGGGGATGACGGAAGTGCCACACTGGATAAGTTATATCTGGGGAAATATGTGGTAAAAGAAATGCAGGCACCACAAAATCTGGTATGCACTGGTGAAAGCCAGGAGATCACCCTTTCCTATGCCGGAAGTAATGTGGAAAAGGTCATGGGAAGCGTGACATTCAAAAATGACCGCCAGAAAGCAAGCGTGAGTGTATACAAACAGGATAAAGAAACCAGGAAATATCTTCCGGGCGGCACTTATGGTCTGTATGCCGGAAATGACATCAAAGCAGCGGACGGAACCATTGTGGTCAAGAAAGATACTCTCATTGAGAAAGCAGTGACCGGAACAGACGGAAAAGCCGTATATCAGGCAGACCTGCCAATCGCCAACAGCTACTACATGAAAGAGCTGGGTGCACCAGCTGGATATGTGAGAAACGGCGAGGATGTGTACTCCTTTACCTTCCAGTACACAACAGACAAAGAGGCAACGGTTTCTTTCAACCATACGTTCCAGAATGAGCGGATCAATGCGAAGATCAAACTGGTAAAAGAGGATTCCGAAACCGGAAAGACCGCACAGGGAGATGCAACACTTAAGGGTGCTGTTTACGGATTGTATGCCCGTGAAGATATCGTACATCCAGATGGACAGACAGGTGTTCTTTACCCGGCAGGAACACAGATTGCAACCCTGACTACGGATACAGAGGGAAATGCAGAAGTCGCAGACCTCTATCTCGGAAAGTATTACGTGAAAGAACTGACTCCGCCTGTCGGATATCTGACAGACACGGAAGAACATGATCTGGAGTGTAATGACGAGGGAGATCTGGTTCAGACGGTAGAACGTACCGCAACTTCTCTGGAAGATGTGATCAAACAGCCGTTCCAGGTCATTAAAGCAGCCAACAATGGTAAGACCGATGCCGATCTGTTAAAAGGTGTGGGATTCAGTGCATATCTGGAGAGCAGCCTGAAGAAAAATAAGGACGGTTCCTATGACTTTGCATCTGCTACTCCGGTCGTGCTGACCGCAGACGGACAGACAGAAATGTTCACGGATGAGCGTGGATATGCATGCTCCATTCCGCTTGCATACGGAACCTACATTGTAAGGGAGACCACCACACCGCACAACTTCAAACCAGTCGATGACTTTAAGGTTGTGATCTCGGAAAACAATCCGGATCAGCCGCAGGTATGGCGTGTGCTTCTGGACGAAGAGTTTGAAGCAAAATTAAAGATCGTCAAAAAAGATGACGAGACAAAGAAATCTGTCCTGGTTCCGAATACCGAGTTTAAAGTATACAATCTGGATAACAAGAAATATGTGGAACAGGTGACCACCTACCCATCTACTACGGTACATAAATCTTATTTTACGGATGAGAATGGATACCTGATCCTGCCACAGAATCTGGCTTGTGGAAATTACCGCATCGAAGAAGTGACTGCACCGGATGGATACACCCACAGTGCCAATACCGTGGAAATCAAGGTAGACAGCGATACCGCATACCAGGAAGATCCGGTCAGCGGTGACCTGATCATCGAGGTGGAATTCGAGAACCACCCGGCAAAAGGCAGACTGACCATCCACAAGGAAGGAGAAGTAGTCAAAGGTTTTGACAAGGATTTCACCTATGAGGAAACCAACCTTGCAGGAGCCGTGTTTGAGGTTTATGCCGCAGAAGATATCTATACCGCAGACCATCAGAAAGATGAGAACGGCAACCGTTATCTGGAATATGCCAAAGACACACTGGTGGCAACGGTGACAACTGATGAAACCGGAAGTGCCGTAATCGAGAATCTTCCGCTCGGAACATACCGGGTAGAAGAGAAAAAAGCACCGGAAGGCTACACCTGGAATGCCAAAGGGGAAGAGGTAACCTTTACCTATGCCGGACAGGATACCCCGGTCGTAGACGAAGAAGTGACATTTAAAAATGAACGCCAGAAAGTAAGCATCACCGTGGAAAAACAGGACGCAGAAACCGGAAGCGTGGTAGCCGGAGCTGTATTTGGACTTTACAATAAGAAGGAAATCAAATCAGGCAACAAGGTCATCGTGAAAGCAGATACCTTATTACAGGAGATCACAAGCGATGAAAAAGGACAGGCACACTTTACCCTGGACCTGCCGCTTGGAACTTATTATGTAAAAGAGATTTCCGCACCGGACGGTTTTGTATCCTCTGATGAGGTACTGGAATTTGATGCCACCTATCAGGGGCAGGACATTCCGACCATCAAGCTGAAATCTGTGAAGAAGAACCAGCCGACCACCATCGAGATGACCAAATCCGATCTGACCACAGGCGTAGAGCTGAACGGGGCATCCCTTTCTGTTCTGGACAAGGATGGAAATGTGATCGACAGCTGGACTTCCGTAAAGGATGAGCCTCATGTGATCAAATATCTGACTGTTGGAAAAACTTATATCCTCCGTGAATCCCTTGCACCGCTTGGTTATTTAAAGACCACAGATGTGGAATTCACCGTTCAGGATACCGCAGAAGTACAGAAAGTGGAAATGAAAGACGATGTGCCGAAAGCACTGCTGATCGTAAACAAGAAGGGTGAATTCCTTGATAAGATCACCCTGCTGGACAATGTCAAAGGCGTTGTAGAGCATCTGTTTGAGTACATCACAGGAAGCCTGTCAGACGTTACCTTTGAGATTTACGCTGCAGAGGATATCAAAGCAGCCGATGGCGTAAGCCCGGATTACTATTCCAAAGATGAGCTGGTAGCAACTGTGACAACGGACGCAAACGGCATTGCAGAAGTATCTGATCTTCCGGTTGGAAAATACTATGTCAAAGAGGTCGGCACAGCATATGGTTACGTCCTGGATGATGAACCACGATATGTAGATCTTTCCTACCGTGACCAGGATACCCCTGTTGTCGTATACGATGAGGACTGGCAGAACAACCGCCAGAAGGTAAAAGTGAACGTCCTGAAGAAAGAAAAGGATACCGACCGTGTATTAAAAGGCGGCATCTTTGGTTTGTACACCAGAAACGATATCCTGTCCGCATCTGGAAAGGTGCTGATGGAGGCCGATACCCTGATCGAATTAAAAACAACGGATGCAGATGGAAAGATTTCCTTTATTGCAGACCTGCCGATTGACGGAACCTATTATGTGGAGGAGCTGTATGCACCGGATGGATTTGTCACCACCGGAGAAGAACAGGAATTTGTTTTTGAGTACCAGGGAGACAAAGAAGCAGAAGTGTCCTATGAGTTCGTATTTGAAGATGAGCCGACAACCGTGGAACTTTCCAAAACCGATCTGACCACAGGCGAGGAACTGCCGGGAGCCAGATTACAGCTGACGGATGAAAACGGGGCTGTTGTTGAGGAATGGACATCCACCAAGGAGCCGCACATCATCAAAGAACTGGTTGTAGGAAAATCGTACACCCTGACAGAAACCAAGCCGGCCGATGGATATGCCACTGCGGAAAGCATCACATTCACCGTGGAGAATACTGTAGAGATCCAGAAACAGATAATGGAAGATGACGTGACCAAAGTGGAGATTAGCAAAACGGATATTACCGGAGATACTGAGATCGAAGGAGCTAAACTGACCATCACAGATGAAAATGGCAACATCGTAGAAACCTGGACTTCCGGTAAAGAGCCGCATTATATCGAAAAACTTCCGATCGGTGAATACACCCTGAAAGAAGAGCAGGCTCCAAACGGTTATGTTGTTGCAGAAGAGATCACCTTCGAGGTGGCAGATACCGCAGAGATCCAGAAGGTAGCCATGAAAGATGATACCGCAAAGGGACGTCTGATCGTTGAGAAAACAGATAAGGATACCGGAGCTGCACTGAAAGATGCGGAATTTGAACTGAGGGATGCGGATGGCAAAGTGGTAGAAACCCTGACCACTGATGAAAACGGCCATGCAACCAGCGGACTGCTTGCAATCGGAACTTATAAGGACGGCAAATTTGATAAGACAGCCACCTATTATCTGGTTGAGACCAAAGCACCGGAGGGCTATCAGCTGGATGGGACCAAACATGAGGTGACATTTACCTATGTAGATGACAAAACTCCAGTGATCGAAGTCATCCAGAAAGTGACGAACGAGAAGCTGCCGGAGGATACCCCGTCTGCAAGCAACCCGAAAACAGGTGATGACACCAACCTCTGGATTCCGGCCCTGTGCCTGATTCTTTCCGCAGGCGGTCTGATTGGTATGAGTGTGGCATCCAGAAGAAAGAAGAAAAAAGGGGGCAGATAGGCTGAAACAATTATATTTTGCGTATGGAAGCAACATGGATCTGGACCAGATGGCATATCGGTGCCCAAAGGCGGAGGTGGTAGAAACCGTCCGCCTGGAGGGGTATCGGCTGACCTTTGCAGCCGCAGGAAGCGGTCTTGCCACCATCTTCCCGGAAGAGGGAAGCCATGTGGACGGCGTCCTCTGGTCACTGACCGGGGACTGCGAAAAGAGCCTGGATCTTTATGAAGGCTATCCTGATTTTTACGACAAACAGGAAATCACCGTCAAGAATAAAGGCGGAAGAGAGATCAAAGCCATTGTCTATATCATGACAAAAGATTACATGCAGAACTTTAATCCGCCCGGACGGTCGTACCTGACTGGGATCTTAAAGGGCTGCAGACAGAACCAAATCCCGACAGAGCCGATCCTGAAAGCAGCAAGGAAACCGCCTGTGCCGGGACAGACACAGAAGAGTCAGCCAAAGAAGCAGAGAAAAGCCGGACAGGAACGATGAAGAAAAAACCAAAGACAGGAATCTTACAGAGGTTTTTCAAGATCATCTGCCTTGCAGTGACGCTGACAAGTGCCGGGTTTCTGATTTACCACATGGTATATCTTCCAATGGAGAACAAAAAGCTGGTGGCAGAGCTGAAAGGGAATTTCCCGGAGCCGGAAGCTCCGGGAGCCTCAGGCTCTGAAAAGAAAGACCAACCAGCTGGAAGAAAATGCCCGGTGGCTGCGGTAGACCTTGTTACTCTTCGGAAACAATACCTGGATGTGCAGGGATGGCTGACGATACCAGATACCGGAATCGATTATCCGGTGCTTCAGTCCGAACAGGAGAATGGGGAGTTTTACCTGAAACGGAATTACAAAAAGGAATATGACATCAACGGAAGCCTGTTTTTACAGGCAGACTGCAAAGTGTCTGAAAGTCGGAACCTTATCATTTACGGTCACAACATGAACAGTGGGGCAATGTTCGGAAATCTGGACTTCTATGCAGATGAAACATATTATCAGGAGCATCCCTTTGCTTATCTTCAGACAGAGGATAGCATTCAGGAATACCGAATTGTCACGGTGCTGAAAGCAGACAGGAATTTGTTCCCGTTCCAACAGAAACTTCCAGATGTGGCGGCAGTGCAGGAGTACTTAAAAGCAGCTAAGCAGAGGGAAGTGTTCGAAACCGGAGATGATTACCTGAAGTGTATATACGATAAGGTTTTGACGCTCGTCACGTGTTCATATGAATGGAGCGGTGCCAGGAACATCGTCCTGGCGGTGCCGGTTTCCGGGGCAGTGTGGAGTCAGAAGTGTTCGTAAGTACCAGAAAAGTGCAGAAAATGAGACAAATAATGACCGCACGGGCAGGGATGTGTTCAAAACAGGGGGATTATGTAAGGGTGTGCATTGGTAGTATTTAGGTTGAAAAAAGTGTCTGAAAGTACCAGAAAAGTGCAGAATGTGAGACAACTTATAACCCAGATCCGGCAGAAAGTGTTCCAGAAAGGAGCGTTTCCTGCCGTTATTATTTACTTGGAAAGGATGGTAACGATTATGAAACGATTTTATACAGCAGAATCCGTAACAGAAGGACATCCGGATAAGCTCTGCGACCTGATCGCAGACAGCATTCTGGACGCGTGTCTGAAAGAGGACGAAAATTCCAGAGTGGCCTGCGAGGTGCTGGCGACCAAAAGGAACATCATTGTGGCAGGAGAGATCACCAGCCGATTTGAGCCACAGGTGTTTGAAATCATCAAAAAGGTGCTGGAGAGTGCAGGCTATGAAGCAGAGGAAATCCACATGGATGCCCTCATCCACAAACAGAGTCCGGATATCGCCGGGGCAGTGGAGAGATCCAGAGAACGAAGGGCAGGGACTGTTTCTGTTCAGAGCGGACTTGCCAGCGGTGCCGGGGATCAGGGCATCATGATTGGTTACGCCTGCGATGAGACACCGCAGCTTATGCCGATGCCAGTGGTTCTGGCGAACCGCATTGTAAGGGAACTGTCTGCAAGCCGTAGAAGCGGATATATCACGGGAATCTTGCCAGATGGAAAGGCGCAGGTGACCGTGGAGTATGAAGATGACAGACCTGCCCGGCTGGATACCGTCATTGTGTCCTGCCAGCATGAAAAGGAAAAATCCCTTCGGAAGCTGGAGCATGAGATCCGGGAGAAAGTGTTACGCCCGGCACTCCGTATGCTGCCACCGGATGAGGATACCAAGATCCTGATTAACCCATCGGGCAGATTTGTGTGCGGAGGTCTGGATGCAGACACCGGACTGACCGGAAGGAAACTAATGGTGGATACCTACGGCAGCCTGGTACAGCATGGTGGCGGTGCATTCTCCGGGAAGGATTGTTCCAAAGTTGACCGTTCCGGGGCATACATGGCCCGTTACATCGCCAAAAACATGGTGGCTGCCGGACTTGCCAGCCGATGTCAGGTGTCCCTTGCCTATGCCATCGGGGTTGCCCAGCCAGTCATGGTGCAGGTGGATACCTTTGGAACGGGAAAGATCTGTGCGGATGACTGCCTCGCCGCAGCGATCCCTCTGGTGTTCGGGCTTACCCCAAGCCAGATCTGTGACACCCTGCACCTGAAGCGGCCAATCTACCGACAGAGTGCGGTGTTCGGGCATTTTGGAAGAAAGGAATTCCCGTGGGAGAAAACGGATAAGGCAGAGCAGCTCCGGGATACCGTGATGTAATGCCGTGGATTCCGGAAGAAGAAATCAAACGTGCAAGGGAGATCACCGCCATTGAATACCTGAAGAAATATCAGCCAAACCGTCTGAAAAAATCTTCAGCCAGAAATGAATGGGAGCTGACAGACCACGACAGCTTTAAGATTAACGAGCAGACCAGCCAGTGGCACTGGAAATCCAGAGATATCGGGGGCACCAGTGCTTTAAATTTCCTGATTCATGTAGACGGGTGTTCTTTTCTGGAGGCAGTGCAAATGCTGAAAGATGAGTATCCCACCTATATCCCTCCTCCAGTGGAAGCAAAGCCAAAGAAGCCATTTGTCCTGCCTACGGCCAGCCCAGACTGCCGCAGGGTGTTCCGCTATCTGAAAGAGCGGGGCATCAGTGGCGAGGTCTTACAGCGGTGTGTTCATTTGGGAATCTTATATGAGAGTCTGCCCTACCACAATGCCGTGTTCATAGGACGGGATGAAAACCAGGTGGCAAGATATGCTTTCCTGCGTGGGATTTACGATGCCAGCGGAAAGTCTTTTAAGATGGAACAGGCCGGAAGTGAAAAGGCATACGCTTTTTGTGTTCCGGCGAAATCGGGATGCAGACGGGTTGCTGTTTATGAAGCCTGTGTGGATGTGCTTGCCCACATGACATTGGAACAGAGACAGGGAAGCCGGGATAAGTACCGTCTGGAGCTTGGCGGGATCAGCGCACCAAAAGAAGGGCAGAGCCAGCGGAGCATGAAAAAGCCGCAGGCATTGGAACATTTTCTGTCCCAGCACCCGGAGATCACCGAGATCGAAGTGTGTACCGACAATGACTTTGCCGGACGGTGGGCGTGTGAACATATCCGAAAAGCCTACGAGGGAAGCTATCGGATCATCGAGAACCTGCCGGAAATCGAAGGGGCAGACTGGGCAGACATGGCAAAAATGGCTGCCCGTACACCGGAGAAACGGCAGAATAGGGAAGCGAGGTGATGCTTTGAAAGATAAAATAGAAGTGGAAATGCTGTCACCTCTGATGGCAGAGTTTATTCCGGACTATTCAGATATTGTGAATCTGGATGATGCGGAGCCATTGGAAGGACCTGACCTGGTGCAGTATCAGACATCCATCGCAGAAAAGGTTGACGAGATCAATCGGCTCGGTATGCCTGACAACCAGCCATGCAACCTGATCGATTATTTTGACCAAAACAAGGACATTAAGGAAAAAGTGGAACGCATTACAATGGCGGTAAAGGAACAGGAGGGCGTTTTATATGGCTGTGCAAACCTGACACTCCGGGAGAATCTGACACCAGAGGAATACCGTGTGGTGGGGCAGTATCTGAGAGGGCAGTACAGCGATGGCTGGGGAGAAAGTCTGGAACAGCGGGAGATCAAGGTAGACGGTGGTGAATTATACTTACATTTCTATGTTGGTGCCGGCTCGGATTTCCAGATACAGGTGAAAGCACCGGAAAACGGTGTGCAGGAAAAGCAGCCGGAACAAAAGCCGTCCCGTCCAGAACTTAAGCTCTTAGGGCATGACGGAAATATTTTCTCAATCCTTGGGGATGCCGCAAGACTGCTTAGACGTGCCGGGATGTCCGAACAGGCCAACGAAATGGCGGATCGTGTCCACAAGAGCAGCAATTACTATGAAGCGCTGGGAATCATCAGCGAATACGTGAAAACCGAGCTGTCGGACCACCGTGAACAGCCCAGAACGCCAAGAAAAGAAACACTGAAAAAAGAGGATACCTGCCGATGAGCAGTTCCATAAAGAAAAGCACTTCCAGAGAAATCTGGAAAATAAGCGACCGAAAGGATGATGCCTATGGGAAATACCCTGAAACTTGAAGATCTTTTAAAACCGGACTGTGTGCCGGATGAGTCTGCCGGAGGGGAGAACTGGCGTATCCTGCATGGAGATACCTTAAAACTGGTCAAAGGATTCCAGCCGGGGATCTTTGATGCAGTTATAACCGATCCGCCCTATGCGTCCGGGGGAACCAAGCAGAACGAACGCAACCGAACTACCAACCAGAAGTACAGCAGCATGAAAGCAGAAAATGCCCTGCCGGATTTTGATGGGGATAATAAAGACCAGCGTTCCTGGACCCACTGGATGGCAGAATGGCTGTACGATGTGCGGAAAGCCTGCAAGAGAGGGGCTCCGATCTGCCTCTTTATTGACTGGAGACAGTACCCGTCCATCACCGATGCCCTCCAGTGGGCAGGGTGGATCTGGAGAGGGACTGCCGTCTGGGACAAGGGGAACTCCCGTCCGCAGAAAGGCAGATTCCGCCAGCAGGCAGAATATATTGTATGGGGAAGCAACGGACCGATGCCGATCAACCGCCCGGTGTCCTGCCTTCCGGGTGTGTTCCGTTATGGGAATCCCCAGAACCGCATCCATGTGACAGAAAAGCCGCTCCAGCTGATGAAGGATGTCATCCAGATCTGTGAGCCGGGCGGCCTGATCTTAGACCCGTTTGCCGGAGCTGGTACTACCATCCTTGCGGCGGCAGAGTCGGGGTTTCAGGCAGTCGGCATTGAAGTGACCGATGCGTATTATAAGCTGGGAAGCGACCGTGTCCGCATTGCACTGGAAGCTGGGGAAGAAGCGGAAAACAAAGAACCACAGTAGCCGGATGTCTGGCAGACATCTGAAAAAGAGAAGAAAAGAATCCAGATGTCCACAAGACATCCACAGAGCGGAATGCTTTGTGGGTGTTTCTTTTTGGAAAAACGCCGGGCAGAGGAAACCTGTCCGGCCAGGAAAGGAGATGGTCGTATTGGAACAGGCACTTGCTTATGTCTGCTGTTCTGCAGAAGAAGGAAAGACCAAAGTACAGCGGTACTGCCGGAAGATCTACGAACTGGGATATGTGCCGATCTGCCCGCAGTACAGCTTTTCCCCATTCCTTGATGACGGGGATGCAGAGGATATGCAGGCCATGCGGAGAATGTCCCACCAGATATTAAGGCGGTGCAGGATGGTGGTTGTCTGCGGAAAAGAGACCACCGGGACGATGAACACGGAGATCAGCATGGCTGACAGACTCCATATCATCTGTACCACACTGGATGGGTTGAGCAAAATCAAGGAAAATGAATGATTCAGAAAAACAACTGGTTCAGAGGGGACGAAACCGGATGCGATTGGTTTTGCAAGCATAGCGTTTGGATATCCAAACGCACTTTGGGGAGAACCCCAATCCCCCATACCGAGCCGTAAACAGACGAAAGGAGAACGAAAAAATGTTGGGATTTATACTTGGCACAATGACCGGAGGAGTAATGGGAATTTTTGCAATGTGTCTTTTCATAGCTGGGAAGCGTGAGGATGAGGCACTGGAGCGGTGCCGGATGAAACGGAAGGAGATCATCGACCACGGCGTGTGCATCTGTTTTGTAAACAGCCAGGGAGAGGAACTATTCCGTCTGGCAGACGGAGAAAGCCTTGTGCAGAATGCCCCAAATGGAGAGCGGAATGTATCCACCTGCCATTATCTGGATGCCGATTCTGCCATGATCGATGGGAAGAAATGGAACCTTCTGGAATTTGCAAAAGAGATGGAAAAGAGAGGGATCATGTTCGCCCCGATGGTGCTGTGCCAGGTATCGGAAAGGGGGTGAGGCCCATATGAAGAAAAAAATCATTGCTGCAGCGGTAGCCATCGGACGTCCTGGCAGGTTTCCTGAATCTGGAAAAATCGTGAAATGTAATGGAGCAACAACCAATAACCCGTTGGAAAGCAGGTGAAGAGATGAGAAAAAGAAACCATGTGATACCAGTCCGCCTCAATGCGAAGGAGCTGCGTTTTCTGGAAGAGCAGGTAGAAAAAAGCGGCCTGTCCCGTGAGGAATACATCCGTTCCATTGTCATGGGCGGCGAAGTCCGGGCAAGACCCTGTGAGCATCATACGGAGCTTTTGCGGAAAAATATCCGGTCTGTGCAACAATGCCAACCAGCTTGCCCATGTAGCTAACGGCTGTGGGATGGCCGGGGAAGAGAGTATCCGGGAAATGCTCCGCATGACGAAAGAGACATGGAGGCTGGTCAAAGAGGAATGGTAGCCGATGGCATACACCAGTATCATCCCGGTCAGCCGTCTGGACAATTCCATCACGTACATCCGAAACAAGGATAAGACCACAAAGAAAGGACAAAGTGCCGGCTCTCTGGAAGAAGCTATTCAATATGCAATGAACCGGGACAAGACGGAGCGTTCCATTTTTGAGAATGCCATTGGCTGTGTCTGTGAGACTGCCTATCAAGATATGGTAGATACAAAGAAACGATACAACAAGATGGACGGGGTGCAGGGCTTCCATCTGGTGCAGAGCTTTGCCAAAGGGGAAGTCACCCCGGAACTTGCCCACCAGATTGGCATGGAGCTGGCAGAAAGACTCCTTCAGGGAAAATATGAAGCTGTCATCACCACTCATTTGAACACGGAGCATTACCACAACCATATCGTGTTTAATTCCGTGAGCATGAAAGATGGGAAAAAGTACCATAGTAACAGCAAGAGCTACTACGAGGATGTGCGGAAAACTTCGGATGCCTTATGCCTGAAATACGGCTTATCCGTCATCGAGCCGAAAAACGGCAAGGGGAAATCCTACGCCCAGTGGATGGCAGAACAGGACGGAAAGCCGACCTGGAGAACCTCGATCCGTCTGGATATCCGGGATGCAGTGGCAGAGAGCTTCACATGGAAACAGTTCCTGGATCAGATGAAGCAGAGGGGATACCAGTGGAAGCTGAACCGGAAGTACATTGCATTAAAAGCACCGGGAATGGAACGGTATATCCGTCTGCGGAGCCTTGGGAAGAATTATTCGGAAGAGGGCATCCGACAGTGGATCTTGCAGCCAAAGAGCAGGACACCTGCTGGAAAAGAAGGAGCTTCCCGACCCCCGAAAAAGAAGTTAAAAGGGATACAGGCCCTGTACTATTCCTATCTGTACCAGATGGGTGTTCTGAAGCAGAAACCCAAAAGGATCTCCCCGGTGCTCCGGGCAGATATCCGGAAACTGGATGCCAGGATCGAGCAGATGGAATTTCTCCAGAAGCATCAGATCACCACCCGTGAAGAGCTGCTTGTCTACCGAATTCCATTGGAAGAACAGGTGCAGGCACTCACCAAAGAACGGAAGCGGCTCTACCGGAGCGAACCGGACAGTGCCAGGATCGGTCAGATCACCGAAGAACTAAAGCCGCTTCGGAAGGATATCCGCCTTTGTATCCGGATCGAACAGCAGTCCAGAGAGATGGAAGAAAAGATGCGTCTGGCAGAGCAGATCCAGAGGCAGGCAGAACAGGAAGAGCAGACGGAGAAAAACAGACAACCGAGAACAGAAAGCAGGTGAATGATATGAATTATGGAGGCGATGCGGCGGACCAGATCGTCCGGTATTCGCTGGACGGCGTGGACCACGGGCTCAGGCTTTCGGGTACGCTGGCAAAGCATCTGGCGGTATTTGTTGCCGCCGTATTAAAAGACCAGAAGAAAACGAGGGGCAGAACCCGGATGGTGCGGATGTTAAAGGAGAACAAGCCATTGAAGTTCTTTACTGTGCCGTCTGACCGCTTGCGTGAATTCTGCAGTGAGGGCAGGAAGCGAGGGTTGCTCTATGTGATTATCCGTGATAAAAAGAACCCGGAGATGAGCGAGGTCATGGTCTTTGCGGATGACGCAGCCAAGGTCAACCGGGTTATGGATAAGATGAATCTTGATTTTGTAAGAAGTGAAGTCGGGGAAGCTGTTCATGAGGTAACCGCTGGAATGGAAGCACCGGAAACCGAAACAGTACAGAAAATCGTACAGATGCCAGAGGGCGAGGTGCAGTTTGAGATCAGCGATCTGGACGAAGCATTCCAGGTCGGTGACATGGATTTTTCTCAAGGAGAGAAGAATCAGAATCATCCTGAAAAGGAGTCTTCCGAACCGGAAAATTTTATCCCGGTGCAGGAAGAGGGGGAAGAGAATCTGTCCGGCTCTTCCTTGCACAGCAGAAATATTTCTACCGGGCAGGAAAACGGGACTGATGGAGCAAAGCCAAGGGAACAGGAGCGTCCCAGTGTCCGCCGGGAGCTGGAGAACATCAAACGGGAGAAAGCAGAGGAATCCCAGAAGCGGAGCCGGGAAAAGAACCGTGGACCAAAGAAAACGCAGAAGAAAGCGAGAAATAAACGAAAGGTGAAAGCGAGGTAGAAGATGGACCTGACAAAATTTTTAGGGCAGGACACGCAGGAGCAGTCCACCCAGCGGTTATCGAAAGAAGAATATGCCGCACAGAAAAAGCAGGAGAGGGAAGAAATCTGGGGTATGATCGATGGAAAGGCACAGGAGGTCTTCCAGAATGGGGACTCCTTAAAAGGATTCCTTGATTTTATGGGACAGTGCAAGCCGCAGAGGACAGACAACCTGTTCCTGCTTTATGCACAGAATCCGGAGATCCGGCAGGTCAAGACCTTTGAAAAATGGAAGGAAGAAGGTAAGGTAGTCAAGACCGGAAGCAAGGGATACAACTTCATTGTCGGACAGGAATATGAAAAGGACGGTGTCATCCAGCAGGGGTACTCCATCCAGAAAGCCTATGACATCAGCCAGATCCGTACCAAGCAGCCGGAAGAGGCAGAGCCAAAGCCGATGGACCAGCTGATGGAAGCACTGCTGACCGACAGCGAGGTACGGATTCAGATTGCAGACCACCTGCCGGATAAGGTACAGGCACAGTATATCCCGAACAAGCGGACGATCTATGTCCGAAATGGCATGAGCGAAAATGCAACGTTCCATTCCATCAGCCGGGAGCTGGCCTGTGCATCCCTTGACCATCACGATGGAAGCTACAGCCGGGCAGGGGTATCGGCACAGGCCTATTGTGCGGCGTATGTGACAGCACAGAAATACGGCGTGGATGTCTCCGGTTTTTCCTTTGACAAGGTATGCCAGATGCAGGCATTCGGACAGAAAGATCCGAAAGAACTCCGCTCCTTTATCCAGGATGTAAAGAGTGCAGCCTATTCCATTGGCAAGCAGGTAGACCGCAACCTTGGCAAAAGCGAGCAGGAATTTATGACCGATGAATTTGCCATCCCGGAGGAAAAAACGGAGAAACCTGCCAAGAGTAAAAAGTCTCCGGAACGCTGATAAAAAGGGGCTTTTCCGGCTCTTTTGCAGTAGCTTTCCGGGAGGAAGTGTGGTATGTTGTGGTTGAGAAAAAAGAGGAAATAAGGAGGCTCGCCTATGACAAGAATGCGATATGTAAAGATGGACCGGATCATGAACCACATGCTGATCCATGCACTCCGGGAAGTGTTCCGGCAGGAAAAAGAACAGGGGCTTCCGGTGGATACCACACGGGATCTGGTTCTGAAGCTGGCAGAGCAGGAAGAAGGAAAGCTCTACCTGACAGAAGCTGAACACACCAAATCTGTAGAAGCTTTAAACAAGCTCCGGGACACATACCTGAAAAACGGACGCTATTCCGATGGGATCGACAGCGTCCTGTTAAAGATCATGAAATCCAGATACCGCCCATACCGTGGAAGGGGAAGATGAAGAAAGGATGTGGTACAAATATACAGAAATATGACACAAGAAAGAATAGAAGCCATGCGGAGAAGATATCCGCCGGGAACCGAGGTCACGCTTAACAGCATGGAGGGGGAGAGCCACATGCCACCCGGCTTAAAAGGTAAGGTGGATATGGTAGACGATGCAGGGCAGATCCACGTAAACTGGGAGAATGGAAGCAGCCTTGCCCTCGTTCCGGGAGTGGACAGCTTCCACATTACGGACCTGCCAAGAGCAGAGAGGCCCAAACAGCAGCCATCCCGGTAACAAACAGCCGGAAGTCAGACTGGATGATTTGGCTTGCCGGACTGCCTGTCATCTGGTGGGTAGCAATCCTGCTTGCGGATGCCATCCAGCCGGGCAGGAATCTTTTCGAGCTGATGGAGGTTCTCACAGAAAAGCTGAACCATCCCTTCCAGTTTCATTATACGGAATATACCATCAAGTCGATGCTGGTCTGCACGTTACTTTACGCAGCTGGGATCGGCATTTTTTATTCCAGTCAGAAGAACTACCGCAGAGGGGAAGAACATGGCTCTGCCAGATGGGGCAATGCCCGGCAGATCTGTAAGAAATATAGCCAGAAGCCGTACTCCCAGAACATCCTGCTGACACAGAACTTCCGCATTAGCCTTGACACCCACAAGCACCGCAGATGTCTCAACATTCTCGTAGTGGGAGGCTCCGGTGCAGGAAAATCCAGAGGCTTTGCCCTGCCAAACATCATGCAGTGCTGCTGTTCGATGGTCATCACCGATCCGAAAGCCGAGCTGCTCCGAAAGACAGGCGGTCTGCTGGAAAAGAAAGGATATGAGGTGCGTGTCTTTGACCTCATCAATCCCGACACATCTTTTTGCTACAATCCATTCGAGTATGTCCACGATGACAAAGACGTGCTCCGTCTTATTTCCAATCTGATACAAAACACCACACCCAAAGGTTCCCAGTCCTCTGATCCCTTCTGGGAGAAGAGCGAAACCGCACTGCTTCAGGCACTGATGCTGTATCTGCTCCACGAAGCTCCGCCGGAAGAACAGAACTTCGCCATGATCATGGAGATGTTAGGCTCGGCACAGGTAAAAGAAGAGGACGAGGACTACGAGTCCCCTCTGGACATTTTGTTTGACCGTCTGGAGATGCGGGACCCGGACAGCATTGCCGTCAAGCAGTACCACATTTACAAGCAGGCGGCAGGAAAGACCGCCAAGTCCATCCTGATCAGTGTTGGTGTCCGTCTGGCAGCCTTCAACCTGCCGCAGATCGCCAAGCTGACCAATACCGATGAACTGGATCTTTCCAGCATGGGCGAAAGAAAAGTTGCCCTTTTCTGCTGTATTCCGGATGCGGACACCTCTTTGAATTATCTGGTAGGTATGATCTACAGCCAGCTTTTCCAGACTCTTTATTATATGGCAGACCGTGTGCATGGCGGTGCCCTCCCGGTTCCGGTCAACTGCATCATGGATGAGTTTCCAAACGTATCCCTGCCAAATGAGTTTGAGAAGATCCTGGCAACCTGCCGTTCCCGTTCCATTTACTGCAGCATCATCATCCAGAACATGAGCCAGCTAAAGGCTCTGTTCAAGGACTCCTGGGAAAGTCTGGTGGGCAACTGCGATGAGTTTTTGTACCTGGGCGGCAATGAAAAAGAGACACACAAATATGTATCAGAATTACTGGGGAAAGAAACCATAGACACCAACACCTACGGGCAGACCAAAGGAAAATCCGGCAGCTACTCCACCAACTTCCAGCAGAGCGGAAGGGAGCTGTTACAGCCGGATGAAGTCCGTATGCTGGATAACCAGAATGCACTTCTGTTTATCCGCGGGGAGCGGCCCATACTGGATGCCAAGTATGACCTGATGAAGCATCCCAACATCCGGTATACCGATGACGGAGGTGCCGGCCCGTTCAATTATGCGAAAGCACCGCTGGCGCATGACGATTTTACATTTGACGAAACAAGATATGACGATTACGAACTGCTTCTGGATGAGGACATCATCGGGGAGCTTTTTTGATGGGAGGAATGCCAATGAATTTACTGAAAAATAAGAAACACACAGAAATCAGGAAAGAGACCGCACCGCTGAAGATGAAGAGAGGGCAGAAGAAACTGTTTGCTCTGTATGCAGTCATGGTACTGTCGATCTGCATTGGGGCGACCTGCGTTTATGCCGCAGGCGATCCGCTGACCGTAGTCAATAACCTGTCTACGTTTATCTTTTCCCTGATCCGCGCCATTGGCCTGATCCTGCTGGGATTTGGTATCGTGCAGGTCGGTCTGTCCTTAAAGAGCCACGATCCAAGCCAGAGGGCAAACGGATTTCTGACACTGGCAGGCGGTATCATCATTACATTTGCAAAAGAGATCCTGGACCTGATCATGGGATAGGAGAAGAGTCCAGAAGGGGAGCCATGCGAAATGCCGGCTCCCTGCTCACTTTTGAGGATGGGAGGTGAAACTGTTTGAGTGATAACTGGATCGTACAGAATCTAAATTCTGCCTTGCAGACCTGGAGCGACAAGCTGGCTGAAATCTGGACACTGCTGACGCAAAGCCCGGAGAATTTCAAGGGCGGGGCAATCTGGAGCGTGATGACGAACATCAACGGTGGACTGAAAGCCATCGGGTACGGCCTGCTGGTTCTGTTCTTTGCGGCAGGGCTGGTAAAAACCTGTGGGAGCTTCACGGATATGAAAAAGCCGGAACATGTAGTGAAAGCCTTTATCCGTTTTGCACTGGCACAGGGAGCCGTTATGTCCGGCATGGAGCTTCTGACAGCGATCTTTTCCATTGTGCAGGGCATCGTGACAAACATCATGTCCCACTCCGGGATGGCAGGGGGAACCGTAACGGAACTGCCCTCGGAAATCGTGGACAAGATCGAAGCGGTCGGGATGCTGGAATCTATCCCTTTGTGGATCGTAACTTTATTAGGAAGCCTGCTGATTACGGTATTGTCATTTGTCATGATTCTGACTGTATACGGGAGAATGTTTAAGCTGTATATGTACACAGCCATCGCACCGATTCCATTGGCAACCTTTGCCGGGGAGCCAACCCAGTCTGTAGGAAAGAACTTTATCCGTTCCTACGCCGGGGTATGTCTGGAAGGAGCCATCATCGCACTGGCCTGCATCATCTTTTCGGTGTTTGCATCAAGTCCGCCGGCCATCGGGGACACCAGCCTGTCCGCCGTGACCATTGTCTGGAATTACGTCGGGGAACTGGTATTTAACCTGCTGGTACTGGTCGGGGCAGTCAAGGCATCCGACCGTATCGTAAAAGAAATCATGGGATTATAGGAGGCGAAAAAAATGGAAGAACCAAAGACACTGAGCTACGACTGGCAGTATGGTCGGGAGGAATTATTTCTCAGGGTAGACAGTTACATGAGCGATGACAATCTCTATATCGGGCTTTACCATATGGAAGATGGATACCCGGAAAGCTTTGCAGACCTTACGGTAAACCTGCCTTTTGCTCCGCTGGGCGGTATCAATGAAGCCTATATCGATCACAATTTCAGCAAAGAAAAGCTTCGTTTTATAAAGCAGCATAAGCTGGGAACGATACAGCCGGATACCGCATCCTCCGGTTACTGCATCTTCCAGAGGGTTGCATTCGACCTGAAAAAACTGGCAGAGCTTGATCCGGAAGGAACAAAAAGATTTATGGAAAGAAATGGCATCCGGCAAAGGGATGTACCAAAACAGAAACAAAAGAAAAAACAGAGATTACAAAGAGAAAGGTAGGAAACAACATGGAAGTGAAAATGAATAAAGAAATCCGAGACTATCAGGAGTCAATGTTCTGGGGCTTAAGCTTCCGGCAGTGCTTATTTTCGGTACTGGCGATCCTGGCAGCCCTTGGAATCTATTTTGTCACCCGGAAATATGCCGGGGAACAGGTAACCGGATGGCTGTGCATCCTTGGGGCGGCTCCCTTTGCAACCTGCGGCTTTTTTCGTTACCACGGCATGACGGCAGAACAGTTTGCATGGGTAGTCATTAAATCCGAACTGCTGTACCCGAAGCGGCTGGTATTTAAGTCGGAGAACCTGTACTTTTCCTGCATGGAAGAGAGCCTGCGGCTGGGTGAGAAAATGATGGGAAACGGAGCGGAACTTCTGGAAAAGAAGCGGACGAAACAGAAGAAACCAAAGAAGCGAAGAGGAAGGGGTGATGCCTTTGATTAAAACCCTGAGTCAGACACTGAAACAGGACAAGGAAAAATTTAAAGTACCGAAGTCTGTCCAGCAGGCCATCCCGATTCGCAAGATCTGGCCAGATGGTATTTTTCAGGTGGAGAGCAAGTATTCCAGGACATTCCGGTTTACGGATATCAACTATTCCATTGCCAGTAAAGCGGACAAGACGGAAATGTTCCTGGACTACTCTGAACTTTTAAATGCACTGGATTCTGGCTGTACGGCGAAGATCACCCTGAACAATCGTAAGATCAACAAGGAAGAGTTTGAGCAGTCCCTGCTGATCCCGATGAAAGGGGACGGTCTGGACGAGTACCGGAAAGAGTACAATGACATGCTCCTTTCCAAGATCTCCGGTACCAACAACAGTATCTACCAGGAACGCTATCTGACCATCAGCGTCCACAAGAAAAACATCGATGAAGCCAGAACCTATTTCGCACGTGTGGGAACGGACATCATCACCCATCTGGCCAAGCTGTCCTCTATTGGGGAAGAGCTGGATGCAGAGCAGAGGCTACAGATCTTCCGGGACTTTTTCAAGGCAGACGTTCCACAGAGTTTTCCATTTGACATGAAAGCCTTTGCGAAAAAAGGACACAGCTTCAAAGACTGGATCTGCCCGGACACGATGGAATTCCATAACGACCATTTCAAGCTGGGCGAGCAGTACGGCAGAGTCCTTTTTATGGAAGATTACGCCAGCTATGTAAAGGATGAGATGATCTCCGAACTGTGCAGCCTTGGCAGGAACCTGATGCTGTCCATTGATATCATCCCCGTACCGACAGACGAAGCGGTGCGTGAGATCCAGAACCGACTGCTGGGCGTGGAGACAAACGTCACCAACTGGCAGAGACGCCAGAATGCCAACAATAACTTTTCAGCCGTAGTTCCCTATGACATGGAGCTGCAGAGAAAAGAGACCAAGGAAATGCTGGACGATCTGACCACCAGGGATCAGAGGATGATGTTCGGCATCCTGACAATGGTACATATGGCAGACAGCAAGAAACAACTGGACTCCGATACGGAAACCCTGTATTCCATTGCGAGAAAACACCTCTGCCAGATGGCAACTTTGAAGTGGCAACAGGTCGATGGACTGAATACCGTCCTGCCGTATGGCCTGCGGAAAATCGATGCAGTGCGTACCCTTACTACAGAATCCACCGCCGTCCTGATCCCGTTCCATACGCAGGAAATCATGCAGCCGGGAGGCATCTATTATGGGCAGAATGCCGTCAGCAAAAATATGCTGGTGGCAGACCGAAGGAAGCTGTTAAACGGCAACTCTTTCCGACTGGGTGTCAGCGGCTCCGGCAAGAGCTTCTCGGCAAAAGAGGAGATCGTAGACCTTGCCCTTTCCACGGAAGATGACATCCTCATCCTCGATCCGGAGTCGGAGTTTGCTTCTCTGGTGGAAGCCTTAAACGGAGAGGTCATCCGGATCTCGGCAACCTCGGATACCCATCTGAATGCACTGGATATGGATTCTGCCTATGGCAATGACCGAAATCCTCTGATTGAGAAGTCAGAATTTATCCTTTCCCTGTTTGAGCAGCTCGTAGGAGCCGGAAACCTTTCGGCAAAGGAGAAATCCATCCTTGACCGCTGCACCGCAGATGTGTACCGGGATTATATGAGGGGCGGTTACAAAGGGCAGGTGCCGACCTTAAAGGACCTGTACCGACAACTCATGCTCCAGCCGGAGGAAGAAGCCAGAGGGCTGGCTCTGTCTTCGGAACTGTTTATTAACGGAAGCCTGAACACCTTTGCCCAGGAAACCAATGTCAATACGAAGAGCCGTATCATCGACTATGACATCCGGGAGCTGGGCGAACAGCTGATGCCCCTTGGAATGTTGGTCACACTGGATTCCATTTTTAACCGTGTGATCCAGAACTGGAAGAAGGGAAAAACGACATGGATCTTTGCGGATGAGTTTTATCTGCTGTTCCGCTATGAATACAGTGCAGACTTTTTCTACCGCCTGTACAAGCGTATCCGTAAGTATTCGGGATTTGTGACCGGGCTTACACAGAACGTGGAAGAACTTCTGAAATCCGATACCGCCCGCCTGATGCTGGCAAACAGTGAGTTCCTAATCCTTTTGAATCAGGCAACCACCGACCGGGACGAGCTTGCGGCACTTCTGAATATCTCGGATAACCAGTTATCCTACATCACCAATGTGGGTGCCGGACACGGTCTGATCCGCTGCTCCGGGAATCTGGTGCCGTTTGAAAATTCGTTCCCAAGAAATACAAAGCTGTACCGTCTGATGACGACCAAGCCGGGCGAAGCGTAAGGGCAGTACAGATCGGGACTGGAGGTGAGAGATGAAGGATATCAAAACCAAAGAAGTCACAACAAAACCAAAGACTAAAAATCCTGCCTCCAGAATCCCGAAGGAGCTGATGCGGACGGTCATACTGGAGAGCAAGGAAAAGTCCCAGACCATCGCAAATGCCAGGGATAATGACATGGGGGAACAGTCCCCATCCGAGTATGCCAGTGGAAAAGTCGCATCCGCAGAGGAATGGGCTGCTAGAAAGACTGGCAGAACTGTAACCAGAGCCGGAAAGACAGCAGCACAGACTTCCTACGAGAAGATCAAACTGAGAGCCGCTGGCAGAAAAGAAGCGGAGAAAGAAGCTGCCAGAGGAACAGGGGACACACAGGCTCCCGATCCGGTCAGTCGGGAAGCACCGAAGCAAAAAACCGGGAACAGGGGGCATCCCGTGTGAAGGTCAAGGAACGGGAAAACCAGGAAGTCCAGATTCAGAAAGCCAAGCGGCAAAAGGCGATTTCAGATGCCGTCAAAACGAAAGAACAGAAGATCCGGGCAGCCAGGGAGACACCGAGAATCCAGAATGGGCAGGAACTAGCAGGAACGAAGCAATCCTCCATCCGGGAACAGAACCGGAAAAAGGCAGCCGCAGATACCGCAAGGCAGAATGCCATCCGTCAGAAACAGCCGGAAACCATTCGGATCAGGGAGAAGCCGAAGATGCAGCCGGAGCCAAAAACCATGCAGAAGCGTACCATCAAGACGGCTCCCCAGTCTGCGAAGATTAGTGTCCAGCCAAAGCAGAAAATCCGGGCAGCCAGTTCCAACGCCCTGACAGCCCGGATGCAGAAGCAGATGGAACGAAGGGCAGCGAAGCAGGCGGCAAAGAAAGCAGCCATGCAGACTTCCAACAGCGTCCGCCGAATACAGAAAACGGCAAGGGCAGGGGAGAATACTTTCAAAGCCGCCAAGGCCGCCGTGGAAGCGGCAGCGAAAACCGTGCAGTCCATGATGGCTGCACTGGGAGCCGCCGGAGCAGTTATCGTTCTTTTATTGGTTATCATGGTCGGAATCATTGGCGGTGCGGCATTTTCGGGAAGCTCAGAGAGCAACGAAGCATTGAGTCAGGAAGTCCTTTCCTATACAGCAACTATCCAGAAATATGCCAACCAATACGGAATCCCCGAATATGTCTCCGTGATACAGGCAATCATGATGCAGGAATCCGGTGGGCGGGGAAGTGATCCCATGCAGAGCAGTGAGTGTCCATACAACACCCGGTATTCCAACAGCCCGAATGCCATCCAGGATGCCGACTATTCCATACAGGTGGGAATCCAGTATTATGCGGACTGCCTGAAGGAAGCTGGATGCACCAGCCCCCAGGACATGGATAAGCTGAAGCTGTCCCTGCAAGGGTATAACTACGGCAACGGATACATAACGTGGGCGCTCCGAAACTACGGGGGCTACAGTGCAGAAAATGCCCTGCAGTTTTCCAAGGAGCAGGCTGCTTCGCATGGCTGGAGTGCCTATGGCGATCCAGAATACGTCCCTCACGTTCTGCGGTATTATTCCAGCGGCGGATTGTTTGCCGGCCTGTTTGAAGTCAGTTTATATTATTACGTTAAGGAAAGAAGAAGTTAAATAACGAATAGGTATTACACTATATAGTGATTCTATGCTTAGATGACAAGTCAAATAATTTATTCCTCAAACATTGTATTCTCAATTTGAGAATAATGCGATTTGTGAAATGATATAATCAGTAAAGGATGGGAACGTATGAGAACTATAAATTAGAGGGAATGTTGTAAAACATATGCTTTTTGTTCTCTATTATTACTTTATTGCGTTATTTATTAGACTTTTGATACATATTTAAAGATAGTCCCTCCCCGTTAGTGTAAATTAGAAAAAATTAGAAAATGAAAAACAGTAATGCTCGTTTTTGGAACTCGCCCAGAAGCTATTAAAATGGCTCCATTAGTGAAAAAATTCCAAAAGTATCAAGTGATTTCAAAACTGTAGTGTGTGTCACAGGCCAGCATCGAGAAATGTTAGACCAAGTACTTAAAATTTTTGATATCAAGCCTGATTATGACTTGAATATTATGAAACAAGGACAAGATCTCTATGACATCACGGCTCGTGTGTTGTTAGGAATGCGAGATGTGCTGAATGAGGTAAAACCTGATGTGGTACTAGTACACGGAGATACTACTACATCAATGGCAGCATCCCTTGCGGCCTTCTATCAGCAAATAGCAGTAGGTCACGTTGAGGCAGGTCTCCGTACATATGATATTTATTCTCCTTGGCCCGAAGAGATGAATCGCCAAATAACGAGTCGCATTGCTACATACAACTTTTCACCGACACCCATTATCCGAAAAAAAACTTTAAAGGAGGAAAAAGTTCATGGGAATATTTATGTTACGGGGAACACTGTAATTGATGCTCTTCATATGGTGGTAGAGAAGTTGAAAAAGTGATGTAACTCTTGCGGCAAAGCAGGAGCAAATGCTTGCTAAGGCTGGCTATGATGTTGCTAGATTGGCTGATGGTAAAAAATTAGTTTTAATAACAGGTCATCGTAGAGAAAATTTTGGAGAAGGTTTTATCAATATGGTGACTGCTATCAAGAATTTGACAGAGAAATATCCTAATGTTGATTTTGTCTATCCAATGCATCTTAATCCTAATGTGCGTAAGCCTATTCATGAGGTGTTTGGAGAGAATTTGTCCGATTTAGGTAATATGTTTTTTGATTGAGCCATTGCAATATTTGGAGTTTATTTATTTGATGGAAAAGTCTACCATTGTGCTTACTGACTCTGGTGGTATACAAGAAGAAGCACCAGGGCTTGGTAAGCCCGTACTTGTAATGCGAGATACAACGAGCGTCCAGAAGCTCTTGAGAGCGGTACTGTTCGTTGGTTGGTACCAATCCATGATTTAATCGTTGAAGAAGTTAGTACATTGCTTGATAACCAGATCTGTTTATGACAAAAATGTCGAGAGCGGTTAATCCCTATGGTGACGGAAAAGCGTGTGACAGAATTGTTTATGCATTAAGAAATAGGTAAAACATTAAATATATTACGTTAAAGGCGCATAAGCTGTATCTTGAGAAATTGTTGAAAAGATATTGAGAATGTAGTTATGTGGAAATGTATGAATTTATTAACTGGTTGGAAGTATTAAGAGATAAACAATAGAAATAATACTTTATGAAAAATATGAAAAAGAAGAAAGTCATATTTTCTTATGACTATGAGCTGTTTTTCGGTATAATGTCAGGGACAGTACAGAAAACGCTCATAGAGCCAACAAATTTATTACTTGACTGTATGGAGTCGGTAAGTGCACGAGGAAACTTTTTTATTGATTATTTGATGTTTGAGTGTCTGGAAAAACTGAGTGATGAAAGAGCGAAGTCGGATTTGAAATTAATGAAAAGAGCAGGTGAAAAGATATGGTTCGACGTGGTCACCGTATTGAACTACACCTTCATCCTCATTGGATAGATGCTAAGTATAATGGTGATGGTACGTGGACTATACTGACTATACTCATTACAGTCTGTACTCATTGGACGAGGATGTAAGGTCAAGAATGTTCAGAGATGGAACAATTTTATCTTACTAAATTGGCAAGAGAGGTAGATCCTGATTATACGATTTGTGCATTCAGAGCAGGTGGATGGACTATTCAGCCTTTTTGTATTTTGAAAGACTGCTTTAAGGAGAATGGAATTGTTATTGATTCATCTGTTATGCATGGTATATGTCAAGATAATAAGTTACTCAAAGTTTGATTTCCGTTATGCT
>ENA-OQDT01000327-OQDT01000327.1-human-gut-metagenome-genome-assembly--contig:-NODE-327-length-31483-cov-3.759695_pt1 | contig 31483 bp, 29 predicted proteins | sample MGYA00242786_ERZ504617 | MGnify/ENA primary metagenome ERZ504617 (study PRJEB26092, sample SAMD00036337) | human gut metagenome | host: Homo sapiens | study: EMG produced TPA metagenomics assembly of...
TTGTAGGTCAGTGCCAGCGGAGCGCCGCCCAGCAGCATATACAACAGCGGCGCGATCACGCCGTCGCTGGCGTTTTCGGCAACCGTTTCCACAGCCGCCTTGGTCACGCCCTCGGCGGTCAGCGCCTGCGTGTCCCGCCCCACGATGCGGCTCACGGCAATGCGGGCGGCAGGCAGGTCGGGCTTTGTCAGTTCCCGGTAAACATTCGTGCTCTCCTGCACAAGCCCCTTTGCCGCCAGTGCCTGTCCGCACCAGAACATCTGCACTGCCAGTCCCAGCAGTGGGTGCAGGGCAGCGGCTCCCATGCAGACAAGGCTTGTGATCGCAAAGGTGCCTACCGGCAGACAAAAGGCTAAGATACGCCCGCCCCAAAGCTCGCCCTCCGGCGTTTTGGGCAGGCGGGCACGCAGTCCCTTTTCCAGCGCAGAGATGGCTTTGCCCATATACACTACCGGGTGCGGCAGCCACGCCGGGTCGCCGAAAATCGCATCCAGCACAAAGCCGCCCAGTACCGCGTAGCCGATCATGCCTGCGCCTCCTTTGTGTACTGTACAGTCTTTACCAGATACAGCACTCGCTTGGACGCCCAGTCCTTGGCGTCCAGCACAAAGCCGCCGGCGTTGGGAGCGCACCATTCATAATAATCCTTGTGGGGTAGGGCATAGCGCTCCATGGCAGCCATCTGGGTGCCGCCGTGGGCTAAGATGACCAGCATCTCCTCGCCGTCCGCAAGGGCATTGTCCACCAGTGCAGAAAAGGCCGCGCAGATACGTTCACAAAAAGCGGCCTTGGTCTCGCCGTCCGGGCAGGGGCTTTCGCAGTTGGCAGCTACCCACGCAAGGTAGTCCGGGTCGTGCTCCATTTCAATATAGTTTCTCCCCTCAAAGCTGCCAAAGCACATCTCCTTCAGCTCGTCTGTTTCTACGAGCCTTGCGCCCGGGAACAGCACCTCAGCGGTCTGCCGGGTGCGGCAAAGCGGGGTAATATACACAGTCTTAGGGGAGATGTCTGCCCGGCACAGCATAGCGCGCCCGGCGGCAGAAAGCGGGATATCCCGCTGCCCCTGATAGCGCTTTTCGGCGTTGTATTCGGTCAAGCCGTGACGCAACAAATAGATCAGCATTCCGGCAATTCTCCTTTCAAAACGGTGGGGATGCCGCAGAACATCTGCACCACACACGCAGCGCGTGCCGCCAGCATACAGGCAAGCCGCCCGGCGTTTTCCCGCGCAGCACGCTCTGCCGGGTCTACGGGCACCACACCGCCGCCCACCTCGGTGGACAGCACGATATCATAAGCGGATAATTTGTCCGCAAGTTTCTCAAGTTCAGCGTTGTCTTTGCACCCGGCGGCAAGCTGCTGCACGTCTGCAATACAGCGGCCGGACAGGGTGCGGGCAAAGGTGCGTTTGCCGCTGTAAAGCGGCCCGGTGATCAGGATCATAACAGCCCTCCCCATTGGCAGGCGCACAGCGCCGCCAGCATCCAAAGCTCAGTCTTTTGCAAAAACCACCCGGCAAGATCTCCGGTAATGCCGCCCAGCTGCTGCACAGCTACATGGTGATACCACAAAAACAGCAAGATTGCAACTGCCGCCAGTGCTCCGCCGTCTAAAGCCAGCAGCGCCCCGCAAAGCAGTATCGCCAGCACTGCCAGCACATTGCGCACAGCGGTGCGGTCGGCAGCGGAGGCAAAGGTATGGGCAAGGCCGGTGTTTTTTGCCATGGGAAAGGCCGCCACCGCAAGGCCGGAGAACGCCCGCTCCAAAACCAGTGCCAGCGTCCACAGCGCACCCACCCGAGGGGTGAACTGCACGCAGGCGGCAAGGCAGAGATAAGCCGCAAAATAACTGCACAGCCGGATGACCGCAAAGGCACCGCAGTGCGGGTCCTTTAAAATTTCCAGCTTCTTTTCCCGGTCACCGTAGCTGGCAAGGGCGTCACAGGTGTCGGCGTAGCCATCCAGATGGATGCCGCCGGTCACCCATACCGGCACAAGGCAGAACCCTGCCGCCCGCGCCGGGGCGGGCAGCGGCAGCACACCGCACACGCACCACAGCGCCCCGCATAAAAGCCCCACCAGCGGAAAGGCGCACAGCGCGTACCGCATATTCTTTTCGTTCCACGCAAACTGCGGCACCGGCACCGCCGAAAACATGGCAAAGGCCACCGCAATGGTCTGCAAAACGATCATTTTTCCCACTCCTTTATAATAGACAGGGATGCCGCACACCACCCGCACTACGGCGTCTGCCCGGGCGGCAAGGGCGTTGTTCACCCGTGCCAGCGCCAGCAGATAGCGGTCGGTATCCCCGGCATAGTCCGCGCCGCCGCTGAATACCTCGTTGGAAACAACGATCAAGTTTTCGCACTGCGCGGCAAGGCTCTCCAGCCCCTGCAAAATGTGCTCGGCGGCGGCATCGCCCGCCCCGGCGGGGTCGTACAGCTCGTTAGCGGTCAAATTGCCTAAGTCTTCCAGCAGCGCCGTGCCCCTGCGGGGCAAATGCACCGTCTCTAAATGCAGCGGGCACTCGATGGTGGTAAACTGCTTCGCAGCGCGCATTTTGCGGTGCTTTTCTACCCGGGCGGCGCACTCGGCATCCCACACCTGCATGGTAGCCAGATAGTACCGCGGCAAACCGCAGCGCAGCACAAGGGCTTCGGCGTATTCACTTTTGCCGCTGGCAGCGCCGCCCAGCACCAGCGTCAGCATTGGGGCATATACGGCGCAATGCCGCCCTCCGCAAAGGAATAGCACCCATCGTATACCGCCAGCGCCATGTCCCACAGTGGGATACTGGCCACTGCGCCGGTACCCTCGCCCAGATGCAGCCCGGCGGTAAGCAGGGGCGTTTTGCCCAGCGCGTCCAGCACCAGCCGGGCGGCAGGCTCGGTGGAGCAGTGGCTGGCAAACACAGCCTTGGATGCTGCCGGGCACAGCCGCACGGCGCACAAAGCCGCCACTCCGCTGATGAAGCCATCCATCAGCACGGGCACACCCGCCAGCGCCCCGCCCAGAAACATCCCGCACAGACCGGCGATATCAAAGCCGCCCAGCTTGCTCAGTACGTCCAATACATCATCGGGGTTGGGGACATTGCAGGCAATGCCCCGCCGGATGGTGTCCACCTTGCGAGCAAGCCCTGCGTCGGAAAGCCCTGCACCGCGCCCGGTCATGGTCTGCACCGGCTGTGCCAGCAGCACGGCGGCTACGGCGCTGGAGGTGGTGGTGTTGCCAATACCCATCTCACCGGTAGCCACCAGCCCGTAGCCCTCGGCGGCAAGCTGCCGGGTCAGGGCGATGCCCCGGCCAATGGCCTCCACTGCCTCGGCGTGGGTCATGGCAGGGCCTTTGGTAAAGTCCGCAGTCCCGGCGGCAATGCGGCAGTCCCGCACGCCGGGTACGGGCGCACCGGCAATGCCCAAATCCACCGGCAGCACATCGCAGTGCGCCGCCTGTGCCATCCTGCATACGCTGGTGCGCCGCGCAGCAAGGTTCTCGGCTACGGCGCGGGTCACGCTCTGGTCGGTCTGGCTTACGCCCTGCGCCACCACGCCGTTGTCTGCACAGAGCACCGCCACCGCCCGGCGGGAAAAATCAAACTGCGCCGTGCCGGTCAGCGCAGCGGCATCTTCCAGCAGGGTCTCCAGTGCGCCCAGCCCACCCAAGGGCTTGGCAAGGCTGGCCCAGTGGGTATGGGCGGCGGCGCGGGCGGTTTCGTCTGGCGGGGTGATGGCAGCAAGCAGCTGCATCAGTTCAGCTTCGGTCATTTTCGTCATCCTTTGTGTTTCAAAAAGTGCTGCGCCGCCTGCACAAAGCGGCGGGGCAGGGCAGTGCCTGCCCAGTAAAGATGCGGGAAACCGGCGTACAAATTTGCGCTTGCAAAGCCGCATTCCCACTGCCTTTTTTTAGCTTTGCACACAGAAAAGTCTGCGCCATTCTCGGAGGAATCCCAGTGGTGGAATTCATGGACGGGCAGCGTTTCTCCAGCGTGGAAAAGCATACTGTCGGCCTTTGCCGTCATGGCGGCATAGCCAAAGCGCACCAGCCGCCCGGTGTTGTGCCCGCTGCCCGGCAGCACACCCGTCATGGGGTAAACCTTGCTGTCTGTGCCCTCCAGCATCTGCCCTAAGTACAGAAAGCCGCCGCACTCGGCAGCGGTGGGCAGCCCCTCTTGCCCTGCGTCCCGGATAGCAGCACGCAGGGCGATGTTCTCACTCAGCTGCCGGGCGTACAGCTCCGGGTAACCCCCGGGCAGGTACAACCCGCCGATATTTTCCGGCAGGGCGGCATCCCGCAGCGGGCTGAAAAATGCAAGCTCTGCACCCGCATCCCGCAAGGCGTCCAACGTTTCAGCGTAGGCAAAGCAGAAGGCTTCATCCCGCGCTACGGCAATGCGCACGGCGGGTGCGCACGGCGTAGGAAGTGGCGGCGCAGCCGGGGCAGGGCGGTCGGTCAACACTGCCAGCTGTGCCCAGTCCAGCACAAGGGCATCGGCAAGCTTGCCCAGCTTTTGCTGTAAGTCCGATATCTCTCCGGCGGTTTTCAGCCCGAGGTGGCGGCTTTCGATGACGCACCCCGGCAGATGGGGCAGATACCCCACCACCGGCAGACCGGTCTCGGCTTCCAGCATTGGACGCAGCGTTTTGTACAAGGCTTCAGAGCAATCGTTAAGCAGAATGCCCACGATATGGCTGGGCGTGCGGAACTGCAAAAGCCCCCGCAGCTCGGCGGCAAGGGTGATGCTTGCCCCTTTTGGCTGCACTACCAGCAGCACCGGCAGCGCCAGCGTATCGGCCAGCTCCCAAGCGCTTGCACGGGTTGTCAGTCCCTGCCCGTCGTAAAAGCCCATGGCACCCTCGCATACGGCAGCGCCGTGCCCGGCGGCATACCGGGCGTAAAGCGTGCGCACCGTATCCGGGGCAGAGAGGTAGAGGTCTAAATTGTGGCTTTCAACCCCAAGCGCGCTGCGGTGAAACATAGGGTCGATGTAGTCCGGCCCGCATTTGAAGGCGCAAGGGTCAGTCCCGCGCCGCTGCAAGGCGGTCAACACCGCACAGGTAACGGTGGTCTTGCCGCTGCCGGAGCGCGGCGCGGCGATGAGAAACTGCATCATGTCCGTGCCCCCATAATGAGAAACACCGGGTTGTTAGCCATCAGCAAATGCAGACTGCCCGCCGTTTTTGTGCGGTTGACGGCGATCTGTGTCACCTCGGCGGCAAGGCCGTGGGCGGTCAGGGCAGCTACGGCAGCACTGAGCGTTTCCAGCGCAATGGCGGCAACGCACAGCCGGGCAACTGGATTTTTGTGCAGCACGGCGTCTATAACAGCGTCCATATTGCCCTTTGTGCCGCCGATAAATACAGCATCCGGGGCGGGCAGCATGTCCAAAGCTTCAGGCGCTTTGCCTTCGATCAGGGTTAGATTGTAAGCGGAAAATTTCTCCCGGTTTTGCTGGATCAGTGCACAGGCCTCCGGGTCACACTCCACGGCGTATACCTGCCCGGCAGGGGCGGCAAGTGCCAGCTCCACGCTCACGCTACCGGTGCCCGCGCCCACGTCCCACAGGGTATCCGTGGGGGTGACCGCCAGCTTTGCCAGCGCGGCGGCGCGCACCTCCTGCTTTGTCATGGGCACAGCGCCCCGGATAAAAGCATCGTCCGGCAGGCCGGGGGTGCGGCGGGACGGCAAAGCCTCCCGTTCGATGAGCAATACGCTCAGCGGTGCAAAGGTTTGCTCTGCCAGTTCCCGGGCAAGGCCAAAGCGGATGGCTTCTGCAGGGGTGCCAAGGTTTTCGCCCACAAGGGCGTGAGCAGCGCCCAGCCCGGCGGCGGTCAGTTTGGCGCAAAGGGTGGCAGGGGTGTCCCCGCCGCCGGTGAGGAAAAACACCTGTGGATGCGCCAAAACCTCGGCCACAGGGTCGCAGGCGCGGCCATGGGCCGATACCAGCATCCAGTCCTGCCAAGGGCGCCCCACAGCGGCGGCTAAAAGCTGTACGCTGGAAAGCCCGGGCAGCACCCGGACAGAGTAGCCCATAGCCCGCAGCAGGGGCAGCAGCTTTGCCGCACCGGAGTAAAACCCGGTGTCGCCGCTGTACAAAACAGCGGTGTCCGTATCCGGCTGTGCGGCAAGACACGCAAGGATTTCCTCCGGCTTATACACGGCTTTGCAGTTGTCAGTGCACCCCGCCGGTAAATGCTCCAACAGACGCTTTGCCCCAAGGATGAGCCCTGCGCCTTGCAGCGCAGCCAGTCCTTGCGCGGTCAGGCTTTCCGGGCAGCCGGAGCCCATTCCGATCAGAGAGATCATACCAGAACCTCCTTGCAGCGTGCCAGAATTTGTGCGGCAGTTTGTCCGTTTTCAGCCGGGCGACGCACCACGATCAGCTGTGCACCGGTGTTCTGCGCGGCCTGTGCTTTTTCGGCAAAGCCGCCCACAGCACCGCCGTCCTTGGTGACCAGATACCGGATGGAGAATTGTTCCATCAGAGCGCAGTTCAGCGCATAGCTGAATGGCCCCCTGCATGGCAATGATGTTTCTGTGCGGGATACCGGCGGCCTCGCAGGCGGCAATGCCCTCCCGCGTGGGCAGCACCCGGGGGAACAGCCGCTCCGGCCCGAGCGCCGCAAAAGCGGCAAGCTCTTTTGCGCCGGTAGCCAGCAGCACATTGCCGCTGCACCCGGCCAGAAATGCAGCGGCATGGGCGGCGGTGGCAAATACCATGCTCCCGGCAGGCAAGGGACTTTCTTCCCGCAGCAGCCGGTGGTACTCCACCCCGACCACGGCACACGCAGCCCGGATGTTTTTGGTGGCATCCACCGCGTAGGGATGGGTGGCGTCCACGCACAGAGCAGCGCCCTGTAAAAGAGCGGCCATTTCCTCGGGAGTCAGCCGCCCGCAGTGCACGGTGATGCCGTCTGCTTTGCCCTGTTCCTCTGCACCCAGCGGGGTGGCAACACTGACCAGAACCTCTGCTCCCAGCGCCGCCAGCTGCCGGGAGAACACCCGCCCCTCGGTAGTGCCGCTAAAAACCACTGCCTTCATCTGCGGTACCCCCGTGGGGTGACCATTCTGCCGCCCAGCTGCTTTGTGGCGGCGTTGCCGATGTACACGGTGGTAAACATATCCACCGCAGTGTCTTTCAGCTGGGCAAGGGTCAGGATTCGGGCGGTCTGACCCTCCCGGCCGATGTTGCGCACGATGCCGCAGACGGTATCGGCACTTTTGCCGTTTTCCAGCAGGATGCACACCGCCTTTGCCAGATAGTCCGGCCTGCCCTTGGAGGAGGGATTGTACAACGCAACGCAGAAATCTCCCATAGCGGCGCAAGCCAGCCGCTTCTCGATGACCTCCCACGGGGTCAGCCGGTCGGAAAGGGAAATGACGCAAAAATCGTGCGCCAGCGGTGCGCCCAGCACTGCCCCGCCGCTGAGGGCAGCGGTCAGTCCGGGCACGATCTCCACGGCAACGTCCGGATAATCCGGGGCAAGTTCCAGCAGGGGGCTTGCCATGCCATACACCCCAGCATCGCCGGAGCAGACCAGAGCCACCCGCTTGCCGGTGCGTGCTTTTTCCAGCGCCCAGCGGCAGCGGTCAAGCTCCTGCGTCATGCCGGTGGCATAGTATTCCTCGCAGGGGAATTCATCGCGGATGAGGTCAAGATAGACCTTATATCCACAAATCGCGTCAACGCTTTCCAGCGTATTCGCGGCCTGCTGGGTCATATAAAAAGGCTCGCCGGGGCCAAGCCCCACGACATAGACTATCTTCTCGGGACGGTCAATATCGATTTCCATCACGTCAAGCATTCTGCCACCTCCAGTCCGGGGCAAAGGGCCTGCACGCCAGCGCAAGGGTCACGCCGCTGCAGGCAAATTTCGGGTAAAACAGGCTGCCGTCTGCGTCCAGCACAGCCGCTCGCTCGCAGACATTGTCTACCCCGGTCACGCTCTGTACAAAAGGGGAGGGGGTGAACTGTCCGGGCACGCTGCGCAGCTGTGCGGCAGAGTAAAACCGCACCGGCCAGCCGTGCGCCTGACAAAAGGCCAGCAAGCCCGGCTCGTTTTGCTTCAGGTCGATGCTTGCGGCGGCGGTAACTGCCTGCGCAGCAAAGCCGTACCGGGTGCAGAAGGCGGCAAAGGCAGCTTCCAGCGTTTCAGCGCTTGTGCCCCGCTTGCAGCCGATGCCCAGCACTCCGATGCGCGGCACAAGATGCAGTGCCTGCCCGGTGGGGCAAAGGGTGAGTGCAAAGTCGGCTTTTTCCGGGGTATCAGCGAGGAATAACCCTGCGGGCACGGTGCCCATTACCGGGAAATCAGCCCGGTAATATACCGGCTGCCCGGCCAGTAATTTGCCACTGACCAGCTTGATGCGTTCCGGCTCCAGCACCATGCAGTTTTGGTGTTTTGCCCACTCGTCTACTGCAAAAATGCCGTGGGCATCGGTGGCGGTGGTGATCACCGGCACGGCTCCGCATACAGCGGCAATGGCCCGCGCAAGATCGTTTGCACCGCCCAGATGTCCGGACAGAATGGGCACGGCAAACCGCCCGCATTCGTCCACCACTACCACAGCCGGGTCGGTAGTCTTGCTCTTGCAGTGGGGCGCGATGGCCCGCACTGCAAGACCCGCAGCTCCTACAAATATCAGCGCATCAGAATGCACAAACTGTGCGCTTGCCCATTCTGCAAGAGAAACACCATCCCGCCCGCACCGGGCAACACTGCCGGGCAAGGCGACGGCCAGACGCTTTGCTAGCGCAAGGCCAGTTTCCGTAAAGGCAAGGTAAGCGCGGGTCATACCGGTTCTCCTTTGCGGAACTCGGTGGTAAAGGCGGGGTCGTACAGCTTGCTGCGCTCGTACTGCGTGCCGAGAAAATCTCCCACTACGATAAGTGCCGTCTTGGTAATGCCCGCTGCACGGGTGCTCTCAGCCAAAGAACCAACTGTGCACCGCACGATTTTTTCTTCCGGCCAGCTGGCCTTGTACACCACGGCGGCGGGGGTGTCCGGCGTATACGCACCCTGCAAAAGCGCCGTCTGCACCTTGTCAATCAGCCCGATGGACAGGAAGATCACCATGGTCGCGCCGTGGGCGGCAAGGCTTGCCAGCCTTTCCCGCTCCGGTACGGGGGTGCGCCCCTCCATGCGGGTGATGATGACCGTCTGGCTGACCATGGGCAGGGTATACTCGGCGTTCAGCGCAGCGGCAACGCCGCAAAAGCTGGAAACACCGGGGGTATCATCGTAACAAATGCCGTCTGCGTCCAGTGCATCCATCTGCTCCCGGATGGCACCGTACAGGCAGGGGTCGCCAGTGTGTAACCGCACAGTGCTTTTACCGGCAGCTTCCATCCGGCGCATCACGTCCAGCACCTGCTCCAGCGTCATTTCGGCGCTGTTATAGATGGCACAGCCCGGCTTTGCCAGCCCCAGCAGTGCCGGGTTGACCAGACTGCCTGCGTAAATAATGCAGTCTGCGGCCTGTAAAAATGCTGCGCCGCGCTGGGTGATCAGATCCGGTGCGCCGGGCCCGGCACCTACAAAATGTACCATGTGCGTTACTCCTTCCATTCGTTCAGCAGACGGGCGGCAGTTTCGGTCTGTCCCAGCGGGCCATGCTGGTTTGAAAACAGCACGGCGCCCACCCGGAACGCCCCGCCCGCGCGGCGGTCGAGATGCAGCTGGATGGCGGCAAGCAGGCTTTGCAGCACCGGTTTCCGCAGCCCGGCAGTGTCCAGAATCTCCAGACAGGCATCCGTGGTGGCTGCATTGTACAGCGCAGTGCACACCTTCCGGTCAGCACCGCACAGGGCAGCATGGGTGCAGAACAGTTCCGTGCGGCAGTCTGCCGTGTGGGAATGGGTGTTCATAATGCCGCCCGCCAGCTTGCACAGCTTGCCGATGTGTCCCACCAGCAGCACCTGTTCAAAGTGCGCCGCCGCTGCCATATCCAGCGTATCTCCGATAAAGTTGGACGTCTTGACCACCGGGATGGTGGCAAACTGCGGATACGTTTCGTGCAGATAGTCCAACCCGTAATTGCCCGGGGCAAGGATGAGCCGCCGGTGGTCCTTTGCCCGCAGCGCCGCCTGATTCATCTCCAGCTGGATGGTGTCCAGAATGGCCTGCTGGCTCATGGGTTCTACAATGCCGCTGGTGCCCAGCACCGACAGCCCGCCCTCCACCCCGATATGGGGGTTAAAGGTGCGCCGGGCTACCTCCTCGCCGCCGGGGATGGAGATAGTCACGGCAAAGCCGCCGGGGTAACAGGCGGCTTCCGCCTCCCGGCGCAGCGCCTCGGTGATCATCTGCCGGGGCACATGGTTGATGGCGGCCTGCCCAACCGGCTGGTCTAGCCCGGGCTTCGTCACCCGGCCCACTCCCGCGCCGCCGGTAATACATATCTCGGGCGTGCCGGGCAGCAGCGTCATCGTGGCGGTCACCGGCAGACCGGTGGTCACGTCCACATCGTCGCCGCCGTCCTTTTCAATGGCGCATTCCGCACCCTCGGCAACGGTGCGGCAGAACAGGGGGGCAACCTCTACCACAATGCCTTTCGGCGTGCGCAGGGCGACGGTTTCCGGTGCTGTGCCGGTCAGCAGCAGCCGGGCGGCCCCGGCAGCGGCCAGCGCCGCACAGGTGCCGGTGGTGTACCCGCAACGCAGCAGCTTCTGCCCGCTGCGCACATAGTGCTCAAATTGGGGCTTTTCCGGCTTTGGTGGACCAAAAACAGCGCTGTACTGTACTTCCGTCAGGCCGTAGAGCGCTTTGATATTTTCCCGGGCAAAGGCCTGTGCCCGGGACATGGGCGCAGAAACGCCGTGCGGCGAAACGCAGACCACCGCGTCCGCGATCTTCTGCGCCATGTCCAGCTCGTGCAGGGTCACGATGACCGCAAGCTGCTGCTCATGCGCCAGCTTTTGCAAAATGGTCAGTAGTTCGATCTTGCCCTTGATATCCAGAAAAGAGGTGGGCTCGTCCAGCAGAAGCACCTGCGGCTGCTGACAGACTGCCCGCGCCAGCAAAATGCGCTGCCGCTGCCCATCGCTGACGCAGTTAAAGTCCCGGTTGGCCAGATGCGCCGCGCCCACCAGCTCCAGCGCGTTTTGTACCTGCTTTTTGTCCTCAGCGGAAAGGATGCCCAGCCGCCCGGTGTAGGGGATGCGTCCTGCCGCCGCAAACTCAAAGCAGGTGGTCAGCTCGGTGCGGCGGGTGTGGGGCAACATCAGCGCCAGCTTTTGCGCCCGGGCGTTGCCGGGGATGCGGGCAAGCTCCTGCCCGTCCAGCAGCACCGCGCCGCCCAAAGGGGCCAGCTGCCCCGCCAATGTTTTGAGCAGGGTGGATTTGCCCGCGCCGTTCGGGCCGATGAGTGCCAGCACCTGCCCCTTGGCAGCGCCCAGCGCGATATCCCGGGCAAGGGCAGCTTTGCCGTAGCCGATGGCAAGGGCGTTGGTTTCAACAGAGTACTTCATCGCACATCCTCCCGGTTGCGGCGCAGCAGCAGCCCAATGACCACCGGCGCGCCGAATACAGCGGTGACCGCGCTGATGGAAAGTTCCATGGGCGCAAACAAGCTGCGGGCGATCAGATCACACAGCAGGCAGAACGCCGCCCCGCCCAAGCAGCACCCGGGCAGCACATACAGCGGGCGGGCACTGCCCAGCAGCTGCTTGACAAGGTGCGGCACCGCGATGCCCACAAAGGAGATGGGCCCGGCAAAGGCGGTAACGCAGGCGGCCAGCAGGCTGGAAAGCAGCACCAGCAGCCGGGAAAACCGCCGCACATCCACGCCCACACTGCGGGCGTAGGCTTCGCCCATCTGGTAAGCGGCCATGGGCTTTGTAAGGCAGAAGGCCGCTGCCAGCGCGGGCAGCACCACCAGCGCTGCCGTGCGCACGTTGCCCCACGTCATGCCGGAAAAGCTGCCCTGAGACCAGTTGTGCAGGTTGATGATGCTGCTGTCCTGTGCAAAGGCCACCACAAACTCGGTGATGGCAGAGCAGATGTAACCGATCATCACGCCGCAGATTACAAGGATGCTCATGCGCTGCACCCGGCGGGCAGCGGCCAGCACAAAGGCCATGGCCGCCATAGCGCCCGCAAAGGCTGCCAGAATGAGCACAGCAGAGCTTGTCAGCAGGCCGTAGTTCAAAAACAGCACCATCACCAGCGCCACCGCCAGCTTAGCCCCGCTGGAAATGCCCATCACAAAGGGGCCGGCAATGGGGTTTGCAAAAAAGGGTCTGCAACAGATAGCCTGCTGCCGAGAGCGCAGCGCCCAGCAACACGGCCATCACCGCGCGGGGCAGGCGCAGCTGTGTGATAATGCCTACGCTCAGCGCGTCCTGTCCGCGTCCGGTCAGGGCTGCAAGCACGGCCTGCGGGGTAAGCGCAACGCTGCCCCAGAACAGGCTCACGGCAAACAGCATCGCCAGCAGCAGGGCAAGGCAGCAATAGGAAAAAACAAGGCGTTTGCGGCTGGTCATAAGCGGCTCCTCAGGTAATTTTGGTCAAAAAATGCAGGGTGTCGGGGTCGGCAGTCTCCCCGGTAAAAACAGCGTGGAGGTCCAGCATAAAATCTGCCAGTGCCATGCTCTGCTGGAAAAAGCTGGGCGTCGTGCACCAGATGTTCCCGCTTTGCACCGCCTTGCATTCTGCCAGCAACGCGCAGCGGGCAAGCAGTTCTTCTTTTGTGGAGATGCTGCCCTCGATGGTGCCGTTATAAATAAGCACATCGGCATCCTTGACCCCAGCGTAAAGATCCTCCAGTGGGATATTCATGGTGGAAAGACTGTTGCCGCTGTCGGCAAGGTCTGCAAAAACATATTCGCCCCCGGCCATGCCAATCATCTGCGCCACATAGTCTCCGCTTTTGCGCACAGTGGCAAGGCCGCTGGAAGTAATGGAGAAAAACGCGCAGCGTTTGCCGGTGGAGGGCTGCTCCAGCAGCGGTGCAATGCGCTGCGCCTGCTGCGCAAAAACCTCCTCGGCAAGGGCTTCTTTGCCCAGCAAGATACCGTACAGTTTGATCCATTCCATCCGTGCCAGCGGGCTGCTCTCGTAGCTGGAGCGCTCCACCAGCACCGGAATGCCGAACCGTTCTAATTGCTCCTTCACCTCCGGGGTGTGATAGATCATGGTATTTTCCACCGCAAGGCCGCATTCTGCGGTCAGGATGCGCTCGTAGTCCGGGGCGCTGTACTTGCCCGCGTAGGCGATGCGCCCGGCCTGCATGGCCTGCTTTGCCTCGTCCAGATACCAGCCCTCGGCGCGGGTGCCGGAAAGGGCAATGCTGTCCAGCGCGTCCAGATGAAGGAACAAGTCCATAGCAGAGGTGGACACCAGATAGATGTTCTGCACCGGCTGCTGCAGCACGGTCACCCCGGCAGGCACGGTGCGCAGAGTGGCAGCGCCCTCCGGCCGGACAAGAAACTTTGCCTGTGCGTCCGGGATGGTCAGCAGGGTAGAGCCGTCTGCATAGCAGTCGGCGGTAAACTGGGTGGCGTAGTCCAGCGGGTAGGTGTGGTCAAAAACCAGCTCGTCCGTATCGGCGGGTGCGGTGGGCGCGGCCGTGCAGCCTGCAAGCACCAGCGCGGCGGCGGGCAGAGCCTTTCAAAAAATTGTGCGCGGGTCAGCTTCATGGAAGGTTACTCCAAGGTAAAGGTCAGGGTGTATTCGATCTCGTGGGGCTTGCTCATGGCAACAGTGTCGGCGGTAACAGTCAGCGGGGTGCCCAGTGCAGCCACAGGAATTTCAAAGGTGGAGTTGCCCTCGGTGTTGGTGGGCAGATACTTCTCACCATCCACGATCATGTAGTCGTAGTTGGGGCTGCTCCACACGATGGTAGCAGTCATCTTGCCCTCAGCCACGGTCAGGGCAGCGGGGCTTTCCACGGTGGCGCGGCCGGAGCCGCCCTCCAGCACTACGGCAGCAGTATAAGTGCCGTCTGCGGGGATCTCGGCGGCCTGCTCGGTCTTGGGTTCAGCGTTGCGCACGCTGACGATGTGGTCGTACCACTTGCCCTTAGTGCCAAGCAACGCCAGCTGGAAGTCGGTGTCCAGTGCTTCCACCGGGATATCGTAACCATACACTTCCTCGGTGGTGCCGTCTGCGTAGGTAACCGTGTCCACGGTGGGGATGAGCCATGCGGTCTTGTTGGCCTCGGCATCGGCGGCAAGGCCGGGGTAGAGGTTCACGATCTTTTTGGAAGCCAGACTGACGTGGAAGGTCATCACGCCGTTTTCCACGGTCAGGGTGCCTTTGCCGTTGCAGGCTTCATTGGGGTGGAACATACTGCTGTCGGTCTCGAAATCAGCGGTATATACGCCGTCCGGCAGGGCAGTCTCAGCAGCGGCAGAGGAAACCATCACGGAGGAAGCAGCCACAGAGCTTGCTGCAGCAGAGGAGGCGGGGACAGCCCCGCCGCAGCTTGCCAGAGAAGCAGCCAGCACCACACCGGCCAGAGAAACGATGATAAACTGTTTGCAGCGCATAAAATAAATACCTCAGTATCCTAAATTTTTGCCCGGCGTCTAAGCTGCCGGGGTAGGGGGCACGTTCTCCTCGTGCGGGGAATGCGCCCATAAAAGAAGCCCTCTCCGTATGCTTGGCAGCGCCGGAGAGGGCTTCTGAATCCATTAGCCGTTCAGAAGATCCATAGCGGCCTTGGTATGTGCAATGTACAGCTGCTGGACATCCGCAATGCGGCCCAGACCGGAGATCTGGCAGTCCACACTCTCAAAGCAGCCTGCGGCGGTAAACTGACTCAGCCAGCTGTCGGCATCCTCACCGGCCATATCGTTGTTGGCGTGGTCGCCTGCCACCACCATCAGCGGGCGCAGGATGACTTTGGTGTAACCGGCAGCCTTTACAGCCTCGATGACGGCCTCGCAGGAGGTGTCCTCAGGCTCGCCCTCCACCGTGCCGATGAACACGTTGTCGTAGCCCAGCGTCTGCATGGTGGTCTGCATCTGGCTGTAACTCACCTTGGCGGTGTGAGAGGTGCCGTGACCCATAAAGACGAAAGCGGTCTTATCGGCGGCGGCAGCAGCGGTGCTGTCGTAACCGGCTTCCTTCACAGCGGCAGCGGTAACAGCCTTGGCAACAGCTTCCTTATCTGCATTGATGACGGAAGCATCTGCGCCCACCTCGCCCAGCAGGGGCTCGGCCACAGCAACGCTCTCAAACTTGTCGCGGTACTGGTCCAGCATCTCGTTCATCTCGTCATACTCGGCACCGTGCATCAGATGGGTGGGCTGCACGATCAGGTTCTTCACGCCGTTTGCCACAGCGCGGTCCAGCGCCTGCTGCATATTGTCGATCTTCTCGCCATCGCGTGCCTGCACATGGTTGATGATGATCTGTGCGGTAAAGGCGCGGCGCACGCTCCAGTCGGGGTAAGCGGCCTGCAAGGCGTCCTCAATGCCCTTGATATCGGCAGCGCGGCTGTCGTTGAAGGAGGTGCCGAAGGACACCACCAGCAGCTCGTTCTCACCGATCTCATCAGCGTTGCGGGCATCGTCCTTGGAGGCATCGCCGGTGTCGCGGCCAAAGTAGTCGGGGTCGGCGTTCTCGCCCTCCACCAGCTCCTTCTGGGCATCGGTCAAAGCGTCCCAAGCGGCCTTTGCGGCCTCGCACTGTGCATCGGTGTCATCGGTGCGCTGCTGCACATAGATGGCGTCGATCAGGTCTGCCACGTTCTGTGCGGCCAGTGCGTCAGCGTCTGCGTCGGAAGCCTCGCTGCTGGCGGCAGAACTGGCAGCAACAGAGGAAGCAGTGCCGGAGGCGGCCCCGCCGCAGCCGGTCAGTACACCGGCGCACAGAGCCAGAGCGGTCAGAGCGGCCGCCGTTTTGCGGATGTTGCGTTTTTTCATCTTGTTTTCCTTTCCTGATGTGGGTAAAATACGGCACCGAACAGAAGGGTACAGGAAAGAGAATCGGCAAAAAACGGGGTCTTCTGCTTGCGAAATGGCAAAGCAAAAAGACCCCGTTTCCTACAGGCTTTTTGGTACAACCAATTCCTCGTGATCTGGGGCGGCAAAGCCCCGGTACCAACAGCGGGCAGGTTTCCTGACTGAAAGTTCAACGCCCGCTGCCGCCTTCCCAAGCCGGATGGCTCAGTGACCGGTGCAAAAGCACCCTGACAGTGGACTCCCTTATCACAGTGACGAGATCGTGCGGGATTGACACCCGCTTCCCTTTTAACGTTCCTGCCGCCGCCCGGTGGGGCAAAGTGACGGAACGCACCTGCTGTTTTCTGTTCAGTTCGTCAAAAAGTATAGCACAGCCCTATACAAAACGCAAGAAAAAACGGAGAAATGCTTGACCTTCCCCCTGCCGGAAGGTGTATACTTGGCTCGAAACTGAAAGCAAGGAGGCAGCCCATGTTAAAGATCGAGCATCTGACCAAAACCTACGGCGGCAAGCCCGCCGTGCAGGACCTTTGTCTGCACATCCGCCCGGGGGAGTTGTGTGCCTTTATCGGGCACAACGGCGCGGGCAAGACCACTACCTTAAAATGCTGCTGCGGTATCCAGCAATTTGATGCCGGAGAAATTTATGTGGACGGCATTTCGATGCGGGACGACCCGCTGGAATGCAAGCGCCGCTTGGCCTATCTGCCGGACGACCCGCAGCTTTACGATTATATGACCGGCATCCAGTACCTTGATTTTATCGCAGACATCTTCGGCGTAAGCACCGCACAGCGGGCGCAGCGCATCCGGCAGTACGGCGATGCTTTTGGCCTGACGCAGGATTTGGCGCAGTCCATCGGGGCATACTCCCACGGCATGAAGCAGAAGCTTGCCATTATTGCGGCGCTGCTGCACGAGCCGAAGCTGATTTTAATGGACGAGCCCTTTGTCGGGCTGGACCCGCTGGCTTCCCATCAACTCAAGACCCAGATGAAGGCCTTTTGTGCGCAAGGCGGGGCGATCTTTTTCTCCACCCATGTGCTGGAGGTGGCCGAAAAGCTTTGCGACAGGGTAGCTATTCTGCGTAAAGGTCAGCTGGTGCGCGAGGGTGCTATGGAAGAGGTGCGCGGCGACGATACGCTGGAGGAGGTCTTTCTGGAACTGGAGGATACGGGGGAAGCGCTATGATCCGTGCATTGCTCAAAAAACAGCTACTGGAACTGGGTGCGGCCTTTGTGCGCAGCAGCAAAACTGGCAAGCGGCGCTCCCGGGCAGGAGCATTCGGGTATGCATTGCTGTTTGCGGTGCTGATGCTGCTGGTCATGCTCAGCTTTGGCTCTATGGCGCTGCCGCTGGCAGTGACGCTGGTTCCGCAGGGGCTGGACTGGCTCTATTTTGTGCTGATGGAGCTTTCGGCGCTGACGGTCAGTGTGCTGGCCAGTGCCTTTACCAGTTACGGGCATTTGTTCCGCTGCCGGGATAACCAGCAGCTGCTGGCGCTGCCCATCCCGCCGGGCGCTATTTTTGCGGTGCGCTGCGGCGGGGTGTACCTGACCGGGCTTATTTATCTGCTGCTGGCGTGGGTGCCCTCGGTGGTCTGCTATGCGCTGGCGGCACCCCGCCCCGGCGGTGCCCTGCTGGCGGCGCTGCCGGTAGCACTGGCGCTGGCGGGAGTTTCCATGGTGCTGGTCGTTCTGCTGGGCTGGGCAGTAGCGCTGCTCAACCGCCGCGCCCGGCACAAAAGCCTTGTCACCATTGTGGGCACGCTGCTCTTTCTGGCGGTTTATTATGCGGTATTCCAATGGGTGGGCAACGCGGTGGAGGCTCTTGCGGTGGATGCCGTACAGGCGGGCGCAGCAGCCGGTCGTGCTGCTGCACCGCTGCGTCTGCTGGGTCTGGCGGCAGTGGGCAACGTCCCGGCACTGCTGCTGTTTCTGGCGCTGGCTGCGGCCTGTATGGCGCTGTGCGGTAAGGCGCTGGCAAAGCCCTATCTGCGGCTTTTGACCCTTGAACCGGGCAGAGCCAAAGTGGAATACCGCGCAAGACGCAAAAAAAGCAGCCCCCGCGCCGGGCATTGCTGCGGCGGGAACTGCTGCATTTGGGCGCTTGCCCCATGTGGCTGCTCAACTGCGCCTTGAGCAGTCTGCTGCTGCCGGTGTTGGGCGCAGCAGCGCTGTGGAAGGCCGCAGACCTGCGCGCCTTTACCGCTGCTTACCCGCCGGAGAGCCTGCCCATGCTGGTGTGCGGGATGGTGTGCACCATAGCCGCCATGAACTTTATCACAGCGCCCTCGGTGTCGCTGGAGGGGGGCACCCTCTGGCTGCTGCAAAGCCTGCCGGTTGCCCCGCAGCAGGTTCTGCGGGTAAAGGTGGAGCTGCAGCTGCTGCTCACGCTGCCGGGGGCGTGGTTTTGCGCCGGGTGCGCCATGGCGGCGCTGCGTATTCCGGCAGGGCAGGGGCTGCTGGTGCTGGCGGTGCTGGCAGCCTTTGTGTGGCTGACGGCGCAAATGGGCCTTGCCTTGGGATTGTGCCTGCCCAACCTCCACTGGGTAAGCGAGGCCGCCGTGGTCAAGCAGAGCGCCGCCAGTATGCTGGCGATGTTCGGCGGGTGGCTGCTAGCGGGCGGGGTGCTGTTTTTGCCCCTGACCTTACTGGACTACGCCGTGCCGCCGCTGGCCGCGCAAGGTGCTTGTCTGGCCGCGCTGCTGGGGCTGGATTTGCTGCTGCACCGTTGGCTGTGCACCTGCGGCGCAGCCCGGTTTGCCGCCCTGCACTAAAGTGGGGAAAAACTTTATTAGAGCAAAATCGGGCAGGCCGAGGCCTGCCCGATTTTGCATTTTCACGGGAGAGAACGTAATGGAAAACAGCAGGATGCAGTGGCTGTTTCCTGCGGAAACAACGGCACTGCCGGCAGACCGATACTTTCTCAATTACACCGGGGCAGGGTATAAAAACTCTATTTGCCCGTTACAGCGCATCCAGTACGGTGCGGGCGGCGCGGATATTTGCTTCACTGGTCTGCCAAATCTCAAACTCCGAAAAGCCCGGCAGACCCATGGGCACGCCTTCCCGCCGGAAGGTCATCCGGCTGTCCAGCACCTGCTTGCCGGAAAGGTGGAACGCCCGGGCACCGGTCTGGGCAGCAAGGGCGGGAATGTTGGCAGCGGATACGCCTGCACCAACCAGAATCTCCACCTCCTGCCCGGCAGCTTCCACCAGCTGCCGCAGCAGGGCAGCGCCTGCGGGGCGCTTGCGGCCTGTCCGCTGGTCAGGATGGTGGTAAGCCCCAGCTGCTTTGCGGCTTCCAGTGCGGCAAAGGGGTCACAACAGACATCAAAGGCACGGTGCAGGGTGCAGTCCACGGTGCGGTGTGCTTTTTCTGCCGCCTGCCGGGCTGCGGCGTAGATGGGGCGCAGGGCATCGGTGTCCAGTGCGCCCGCCGGGGTCAGCACGCCGGTCACGATGCCGTCGGCACCGGCGGCTACCAGCTCGGCGGCGCACTCGGCCATCTGTGCAAGCTCGTAACGGTCGTAGCAGAAATCGCCAAAGCGGGGACGGAGCAGCGCCCGCACCGGCAAGCCGGTCTCAGCCTTGACCTGACGCAGCAGGGCAGGGGAAGGAGTGGTGCCGCCGATGATCAGGTCGGCGCACAGCTCCAGCCGATCAGCGCCGCCGCGTTTTGCCGCCAGTGCGCTGGCGGTGCTGTCTACGCAAACTTCCAGAGTGCAGTGCATAGCGATACCTCCATCTACAAAAAACGATTTTGAATGGCCGCCGCGCTGCTTTGGCCATTTTCAGCGGAATGAATACTTTAATTTATCAATGGGAAAATCTGCGGATTTTCCCATTGATTTTTTCACAGGGGGGGAGAGCAAAGGAAAAGTGCTTTTGTTCGATGCTGTGCTCTAAAAAAGGCTGTTGCGCCATGATATGTGCAACAGCCTCGGGGAGTTATGGTTTATTTTACGCTTTCAAGGAAGCGGACAAAACCGGCGCGGCCTGCTTCGTCCAGCTTGTACACACCGGCATCGGCCAGCACCTGTGCGAACACATGGCCTACCTCGTCCTGCAAGATCAGGTGCACATTGTCGGCGTTCAGCTCCGGGTGCTTTGCAAGGATCTCCTCGGCCCACTCGGCATGCTTTTGCAGGGCTTCGGGGTACTCTGCGGTGGGCAGGTGCGCCACCAGCACATCAGCAAGGTCGAACAGCTCCTGCTTCAGGCGGCTGGGCAGCACGGCCAAACCCATCACTTCGATGAGGCCGATGTTCTCCTTTTTGATGTGATGCAGCTTGGCATGGGGGTGGTACACGCCCAGCGGATGCTCCGGGGTGGTGATGTTGTTGCGCAGCACCAAGTCCAGCTGATACTTGCCGTCCCGCATCCGGGCAATGGGGGTGATGGTGTTGTGGGGTTCGCCATCGGTCTCGGCAAAGATAAAGCAGCTTTCGTCGGTGTAGCCGCGCCATGCAGCCAGCAGCTTATCGGCCAGTTCCACAAGGCGTGTGTCATCTGCACAGGTCAGACGGATGCAGCTCATGGGCCAGTGCACGATACCGGCCTCCACATCCTCAAAGCCGGGAAATACCCAAGTCTTTTCAATGGGAGCCTTGGCCATGGCAAACTCGTAGTGACCGCCCTGAAAGTGGTCGTGGCTCAGGATGCTGCCGCCCACGATGGGCAAATCGGCGTTGCTGCCCACAAAATAATGGGGGAACAGACCCACAAAATCCAGCAGCTTGCGGAAGGTCGCCCGCTCGATCTTCATAGGGGTGTGCTGGTTGTTGAACACGATGCAGTGCTCGTTGTAGTAGACGTAGGGACTGTACTGCAAATTCCACGCGCTGTCGTTGATGGTCAGCGGGATGATACGGTGATTTTCGCGCGCGGGGTGGTTCATGCGGCCTGCGTAGCCCTCGTTCTCCACGCACAGCTGGCACTTGGGATAAGCGCTCTGGGGTGCAAGCTTTGCGGCGGCAATGGCCTTGGGATCTTTTTCCGGCTTGGACAGGTTGATGGTGATATCCAAATCGCCGTATGCGGTCTTGGTGACCCACTTCAGATCGCGCTTGATGCGGTAGCGGCGGATGTAGTCGGTATCCTGACTGAACTTATAAAACCAGTCGGTGGCAGCCTGCGGGCCCTCGCTTTCGTACCGCTCCTCAAAGTTTGCACGCACGATGCTGGGGCGCGGGGTCAGCACGCCCATCAGCTTGGTGTCGAACAGATCGCGTGCGGTGGAGTTATCCTCGCACACGCCGCGGGCAACAGCATCGTCCACAAGGGTCTTGAGGATGCTTTCCAGATCGGTGTAGCACACCTCGCCCTCCGGGGCGGTAAAGTCGTCCAGCTGCATGGTCATCAGCAGCTGGTTGCGGATATAGATCTCGTCATCGGGCAAGATGAGCCCGGTGTCCAGCCCGTAGTTCACGAGCTGCTGGATGGCGGTGGAGATCACAGCACAGCACCTCCCTCAGGACGAATGCTCAGCACATGGCAGCGGCCTGCGCCGAGGATCTTTTCCATGTTTGCCTTAAAGTCTGCCAGCATCTCCACCGGCACAAAGGCCTGCACCGTACCGGCAAAACCGCCGCCGTGCACGCGCACAGCGCCCTTGCCGCCCAGATAATGCTTGGCAGCGGCGATGGTCACAGCCACCTCCTGATGCTCCTTGTAACCGGCAGGGATGACGTTCTGCAAATACTCCCAGCTACTGTCGCCGGAGGCAGTCACCATCTGCAAAAAGGCATTAAAATCGCCCTCGCGCAGGGCAGCCACCTGCTGGGGCACACGGTCGTTATCGGCGTAGAAGTGGAAGGCGCGCAGCACAGCGCGGTCGCCGCACTGCTTGCGGCAGGCCGGAATATTTGCAAGGAAGGTTTCAAAGGGCACGTCCCGCAGCACCTCGCCGCCGCACACAGCGGCCACAGCGCGGCACTCGTTGGGGATGGCGGCGTACTCGTCGGTCAGGTCGGCATGGTCTGCACCGGAGTCCAGAATGCACAGCGCCAGGCCGGCCTTGGAAAAGTCCACCTGCACCGGCTCCACGTCGGGGTTTGCCTTGTCGGCAAAGTCGATGGTGATAATGTTGCCCACGCTGGAGGCCATCTGATCCATCAGACCACAGGGCTTGCCAAAGTACACATTTTCAGCCCACTGGCCGATCTGTGCAATGGCAATGGGGGAGACTTTTTCATCCATGAAGCAGTCGTTCAGAATCACACCGACCAGCACCTCAAATGCGGCAGAGGAAGAAACGCCGCTGCCCTTGGGCACATTGGAGGAAATGTACACGTCCAGACCGGACAGCTTTGCGCCGCGCTGACGGAAGGCCTCGCACTCGCCGCGCAGTAGGGAAGCAGTGGTGTTCTCCTCCTCCTTGCGGGCGGTCAGGTCATCAAGGTCGATGACGCACAGGTCGTAGCCCTCGCTCTGCACGCGCAGCTGGTTCAGGCTGTTGGGGGCGGCAGCAGCGATCATATCAATGTTCACGCTGCCTGCCAGCACACGGCCATGCTGGTGGTCGGTGTGGTTGCCGCCGATCTCGGTGCGGCCAGGGGCACTATACAAACCGGCCTCGGTATGTGCGCCGAAGGTGGTCTCTAACCCGTCCAGAACAGCCGCATAGCGGGCTGCCTGTGCAGGGGTCTCGTCGGGGGTGCAGCAGTACAGCACAGCCAGACGCGCAGCGTGTGCGCCCTTGGTCAGCTCCTGCTTCCAGGTGGAAATGGACTTCATCATGGAAATTTCCTCCTACTATTATGATCGGAAAAGTCGATGCAGCCGTTCACAGCTGCCGTAGCTGCTTCTATAATAGTCAAACGCAACGCAAAAAACCATGTGTTATTGTTGCATCTCGATGAAAAGTTGCAAAAAGCGCCTGTACAGCTCAATCGACTGCTGTCGAACAAATAAAATAAAAGTTTTTCGGGCGAATCGAAAAGCTTGGCATAAATGCACACAAATCCCGGAATTTTGAGCGCAGCGCCCAAAAAAGACGGGATGGAAAATTGCACTTTGCACAAAAAAATACCCCCGCACCGATGCAGCCATCGGGTGCGGGAGTGTGGTTCAGCGGGTAAATTCGCTGCCGGTCAGGCCGTCGAGGTTCAGCATTCCTTCCAGTGCGGCAATGTCGGCGTTCACGTCCAGCGCATCGGCTTGGAACAGCTTGTCCAACTGGTTTTCAAAGGCGGTCACCAGCAGGTCCATGCTGCGCTCGATGCTGTGCTTGGCCTCGGTAATGTTCGTGCCCTCCACCGCCTGCCGGGAAAGGCTGGCGTAGGTGTTCAGCAGCTTGAGCGCAGTGGGCAGATAGTAGTTCATAAATTTTTGCAGCTGTGCTTTTTTGTCCGGGTCCGTCTGCGCCAGCGCAAAGATACGCCCGCTGACCTCTTCCAGCCGGGAGATCTTCTGGCTCATCACCGGGTCGGGGATGGCATCGTTCACCTCCCGCAGTTGGCGCAGCAGGGCGGCGTACTCGTCCTCTGCGGCGGGCTGAGCCTTAGGTGTCGGGGCTTGCGCAGGCTTTTTCGGCTGTGGTGCCGCACCCCGCACCACCAACGTGTCGGTGCGGTTGTCAATGTAGGCATCCGCACCAAAGTATCCATGCTCGATGGCGCTTTTCACCGCAGTGCGTCCCCGGGCAGCGTCCACCCCGGCGGCGGCAAACAGTTCCGGCAGGGGGATATTATCGCGCTCGCCCACAACCTTGTCTAGCAGCTGCTCCAGCTTGCGGGTGCGGTTCATCCGCAGACCGGTCAGCAGCGCACCGCCGCCGCCAATGGCCATGACGATATCGGAAAACAGCTCCCCGGGGTCGGGCAGAATCTGCCATGCACCGATGATATCCACTGCATCCATCACACCGGCAAACAGAAACAAAGCGCCCATAATGGTGCAGACGGCGGCAATATTTTTATGCCACTGCTTTGCACTTTTCTGCTCTGCCGTTGGGATATCGTGGCCGTAGACAGGCTCGCTCTTCCGGTCGGGCTCCGGCCCAAGGTCGGCGCGGTAGTCGCCCCGGTCACGGGCAGCCTCCTGCTCCTCCTTCTGCATCTTTTGGTCGATGCCCTTCAGGATGAACAGCAGCACCCCCAACGGCCCGGACATCGCCATCACGATAAAGATGGCAATGGTGGGGATCTTTGCAAAATAATGTTTTCTCGGCTCCATGAAACAGGATTCCTTTCACAGAAAGATAAAAATAAGACCGCGTTCCACTCTATTATAGCGGAGCACGGCCTTTTTGTTAAGGGGGTATTTATGTTCTCGTGAAAATGCGCCTAGAGCGGTCCACAGACCGCGACAAGCGCAAAATTAAAATATCTCTTCCGCAAAGAGGCCGCTGCGCAAATGCACAACGGCCTCTCCATAAAAGTTTACTTCATCAGGCTGCAAACGGCCTCGGCATAAGCGGCGGGGTCATCCACGGGCAGACCCTCAATCAGCTGTGCCTGTGCGTACAGCAGGGCGCTGTACTTGTTCAGCTTCTCGGTGTCACCGGCTTCCTGTGCGGCCTTCAGGGCGGCAAACACGGGGTGGTTCACGTTCAGCTCCAGCACCTTGTCGCTCTTCACGCCCTCGCTGCCGGGCTGCTTGGACAGCACCTTCTCCATCTCAATGGACAGCGGGCCGTCAGCGCTCAGGCAGACGGGGTGATCCTTCAGGCGGGTGGAGACCTTGACCTCCTTCACCTTGCCGTTCAGCGCGTCTCATGCCATCGACCCAGTGCCTTGTTCTCGGCAGTGGCATCCTCGGCGGCTTTCTTCTCCTCCTCGGACTCCAGACCCAGATCACCGCTGTTCACGTTCTTGAACTCCACGGTGCCGTCCTTGCCCTCGGCATCCTTGCGGGGGTAGCTGTGCAGGATCTGCAGGCAGAACTCGTCCACGTCCTCGGTCAGCAGCAGCACGTCAAAGCCCTTGTCCAGCACCAGCTCTGCGGAGGGCAGCTTTGCCAGACGGTCGGTGGAGTCGCCTGCGGCAAAGTAGATGTACTTCTGCTCTGCGGGCATCTTGTCGATGTACTCCTGCAGGGTGACCATCTTCTGCTCCTTGGCAGACCAGAACAGCAGCAGGTCGCGCAGCAGTTCGGCGTGCATTCCGTAGTCAGAATAAGCACCAAACTTGATTTGACGGCCGAACTCCTTCCAGAACTCCTCGTACTTCGCACGGTCGTTGTTCAGCATGGCGTGCAGCTCGTTCTTGATCTTCTTTTCCAGTGCGTTATGGATCAGCTTCAGCTGGCTGTCCTTCTGCAGCATCTCACGGCTGATATTCAGGCTCAGATCCTGACTGTCCACAATGCCTTTTACAAAGCTGAAGTAATCCGGCAGCAGGTCGGCACACTTTTCCATAATGAGCACACCGGAAGCGTACAGCGCCAGACCCTTCTCGTAGTCCTTGGTGTAGAAGTCGTAGGGACGGTGGCTGGGCACGAACAGCAGGGCATTGTAGTTGGCAGTGCCTTCGGTGCGGCTCACGATGACCCGGGCGGGGTCAGCGTAATCACCGAACTTATCCTTGTAGAAGCTGTTGTACTCCTCATCGGTCACTTCGCTCTTCTGCTTCTTCCAGATGGGGATCATGCTGTTCAGGGTCTCCAGCTCGGTGTAGGTCTCCCACTCGGGCTTGTAGTCCTCGGGCTTGGGATCCGGTTCGGGCTTCTGACGGCTCTTTTCGCGCTCCATCTGGATGGGGTAGCGCACATAGTCGCTGTACTTCTTCACGATGGCCACAATGCCGTATTCGTCCAGGAAGTTGTCGTATTTCTCAGTGTCGGTATCCGGCTTGATGTGCAGAATGATCTGGGTGCCCACGGTATCTTTCTGGGCGGGGGTCATCTCGTAGCCGTCCACACCGGAGGACTCCCACTGCCATGCCTCGTCCGAGCCGTAGGCCTTGGAGATAACCGTCAGCTTATCGGCCACCATAAAGGCAGAGTAGAAGCCCACGCCGAACTGACCGATGATATCAATGTTCTCGTCCTTGTTGTCCTTCTTGAAATCCAGAGAACCGGAGTGTGCGATGGTGCCCAGATTCTGCTCCAGCTCTTCCTTGGTCATACCGATGCCGTTATCCTCCACGGTCAGGATGCGGTTTTCCTTATCGCGGGTGATGAGGATGCGGAAATCGCTCTTGTTCATGCCCACGGAGGCGTCGGTCAGGCTCTTATAATACAGCTTATCAATGGCGTCCGAAGCGTTGGAAATCAGCTCCCGCAGGAAGATTTCCTTATTGGTATAGATGGAGTTGATCATCATGTCCATCAGCTTTTTGCTCTCTGCCTGAAATTCTTTCTTGGCCATAATACAAAACCTCTTTTATCACATATTTGGTGCGCCGTACCCGGCAAACCGCCAGAATGCTTAGCACTCATAACTTCTGAGTGCTAATATACAACGACTTGCAGGGAAAATCAAGGCTTTTCATAAAAAGTTAAAATTTGTTCTCCTGTGCGCGAAGCGGCGCTCCGGATTCGTTTCTTATATGGAAAATAAAATTTCTTGCAAAGTCTTTCCCACTTTTGCGCGGACTGTGCTATAATGAAACGAGTATGCCGGAAGGATGTGAGAAAATGTCAAAACAGGGCGATGCCGCCTACGCATGGTTCTTAAAGGGCTATAATTGCAGTCAGAGCGTGGTGGCGGCGTTTGCACCCCAGCTTGGCCTGACCGAAGAAACAGCGCTGCGCCTTTCCGCAGGCTTTGGCGCAGGTATTGGCCGGATGCGGGAGGTGTGCGGGGCGTTCTGCGGTGTGGTGACCGTGCTGAGCATGGTCTATGCCGACCCCACAGACCCCAAGGATAAATCCCGGATATACGCACTGGTGCAACAGGCGGCAGAGCAGTACCGCACCCGCAACAGCGGCGGCAGCATCATCTGCCGGGAGCTGCTGGCAAAGGCAGGCGCTGCCCCTGCTGGGGGTACGGCGGCAGAGGAACGCACTGCAGACTATTATAAAAAGCGCCCCTGCCCGGAGCTGTGCCGCATTTGCGCCGACCTGTGCGCAGAATTTATTGCGGCGCATCCGGAGGGGCGGTATGGATTTTACAGGGAGGATGCCTGAATGCAGCTTGAGCAACTGGAATTGACCGGCGGCGGTACGCTGACGCTCTACCTGCGGGAGAGCGTGGAGGCCATGCTGCACTTCCGGCAGCGTCCGCTGGTGCTGGTGGTGCCCGGCGGCGGCTATAACCACGTCAGCCCCCGGGAGGGTGACCCCGTAGCGCTGCAATTTGCGGCGGCGGGGTACCACACGGCGGTACTGCACTACGCAGTAGGGGACAGCGCTCGGGATGCGCTGCCCATGCGGCAACTGGCACAGGCCATCGGCCTTGTGCGGCAGTACGCAGAACAGTGGAATATTTTGCCGGATCAGATCGCTTTGTGCGGCTTTTCGGCGGGCGGGCATCTGGCGCTTTCCGGTGCAGTGTGGGACATCCCCGGCATGGAAGACCAGCCACGCCCCAACGCCCTGCTGCTGGCCTACCCGGTGGTCACCGCCGGGGAATACGCCCACCGGGGCAGCTTTGTGCAGCTGACAGGCACGCAGGACATTGCTGCCCACCAGCGCTTTACGCTGGAGGATAAGATCACCCCGGCCACACCGCCGGTGTTCGTCTGGCATACCATGGAGGACGAAACTGTCCCGGTGGAAAACACCTTGCTGCTGCTGAACGCTCTGCACAAGGCAGGCGTGCCATGCGAAGCGCACCTGTTTGAAAAGGGACGCCACGGCACCAGTATCTCCACCCCGGAGGTGGACGCCGACAGCGCACACCGCAACCGCTGGGTCAAGCTTGCGGTGGAGTGGCTGAATGATACCTTTTCCTTCTACGCCTGAGATAACCGACTGAAACAGGAAAAGCGTTTGTAAATTTTGGCCGTACCTACAAAAAATTCACAAATAAACCGTTGACTTGCACAGGCGTATGCCGTATACTGTCCAACGGGGATAAAACCACGAAAGAAGGAAACAAAAATGGTTATGGATCCCACACTGCCGCGCATCAAGGTGCGCGATCTGCTCATGCAGGCATTTCTCACCGGCTGGGAGCGCTCCGATAAGAGCACCTCGCAGGACGAATACCTGCAAAGCTCCATTCAGGTCATTGAGATGCTGCAGGTAGAGCCGGAAAACCTCTACGCAGAGGAAGGTCTTGGCCTGCCGGACGGCGAAGAGGTGGATCATCTGGATGATCTGCTGCGGGCAGACGGCTTCTGGCTGTACTACGGGGTGGAAGCAGAAAACTTCTTCCTGATCCAGTGGTACCCGGACGAGGCTTCTGCCAATGCAAAGCTTGCCCAGCTGGAAGAACTGGGCGACGGCAAGCAGTATCTGGTAGATCTGACCCTCAAGCGGGCAAACCCTTCCGAGGCTGAAAACTTTGGCAATTCTAACCCGGTGCAGCTCCGCTCCTGAAACAAACGTTAACGTATTGAGTTGAAAGGAAATTTTGCTCATGCAGCTTTCTGTTACGGAACGCGAACGGCTTTATGCCATTTTGGAAAAATACGATCAAAACCCCAAGGTGCAGCAGATGCGGGAATTCATCCAGCACGGGGACGTTACCACCTATCAGCACTGCAAGAATGTGGTGCTGGTCAGCTGTTGGCTGAACCATCGGCTGCATTTGGGTGCAGACGAGACTTCGCTGGCTGTCGGTGCTTTCCTGCACGATTTTTATCTGTACGACTGGCATAAAAAAGGTACCTTCCATGGCATCCGCCGCCTGTTCGAGATGCACGGCTTCTCCCACCCGGGCTGCGCCTGCGTCAACGCAGAAAAGGTGTTCCATATCACCAAAAAGGAACAGAGCATCATTTCCAGCCACATGTGGCCGCTGACCTTCCGTCATGTGCCCAGCTGCCGCGAAGCTATCATCGTCTGCCTTGCCGATAAGTACTGCGCTGTGGTGGAAAGTATGTTCAAGCACAGCCGTGTGGCTGCCGCCAAAAACGCCAACGGCGAATACGACGAGTGGTAAAACTGAATCATCACAAATAACAGGAGCCGCTGCACTTTTTGGTTGCAGCGGCTCCTTCTGCCTTATACGTCGTGAAAAAAGCAGAGCGGGAAAATCTGCGGATTTTTCCGCTCTGCAAATAAAAATAATTCTGCGTCCGGTGGGGCTGGTTACAGCTTTTTGAACCCCTCCGGTTCGTCTGCGGCGGCGCGGCGCTCCATCAGATAGGTGTCCAGCCAGTGGCCACGGCAGTCCCGCGCAATGCGCTCCCGGCGTCCCACCAGCCGGAAGCCGCACTTGGCGTGCAGGGCGCGGCTGGCAGCGTTATCCTGTAAAACGGTGGATTGCAGCGTCCAGTACCCGGCCTTTTCAGCGGCGGCGCACAGGGCGCTCAACAGCTGAAAGCCCAGTCCGTGCCCACGGAACTGCTCGCCTACATAGATGCTTACCTCGGCCACGCCCCTGTAACACCACCGGGGGTCTACCCGGTGCAAAGCACACCACCCTGCCAGCACCCCGCCGGAAAGGATGACCAGACGGCACTCCTTTGTGTGGGAAGCGTCCCACGCGGTATAGGGCGGGCATTCGGTCTGGAAGGTGGCGTATTCCGTGGCAATGCCCTCAACATAAATTCTGGAGACCGCGCCCCAGTCCTCCGGCGTCATAGGCCGGATGATGATCTTATCCATACTTTCATCCTCGGCGGGCCGAAAATTGCCCGCATTCTCTTTCCACTCCCGGATAAATTTCAGTATAGCAGAATTTGCCGCGCGGTACAAGAAGCGGACTGCACAGAAATTGTTTTGACATCTCACCTGTTTGTGATACAATAAGGGAACAGGAATGCGGCGGGGGATGCGCCGTCTCTCATGGAGGATGTATGAGAAAAAATGCCTGGGTACTGCTGTGTATGGTTTGGCTTATGCTTTGCGCGGCGCTGCCTGCCTTTGGCGCAGAGAGTGCACCTCATGTCACGGCAGAAACTACAATGGCTCAGCTGCGCGCAAACCCGGCGATCCAGGGAAGCGGCTATTATACATATTGCCGTGAGATGACGCCGCTGATGGTGGAACGCTGGAAAAACAAGACCTTGCACGATTATTTTGGCGACACCGACCGGGAATCCGGCATTGCTGCGCTGAACCTTATCATTGATAACTATAATAAGGGCGTCAAGGTCACCTATCAGGTCTACACTCCTGAGGAGATCGAACACAATTCCAGTCTGGGCTGTGTGCAGCTGTTTTATTATCCGGCCGAGACCCCCAACGCCAAAACCGCTATCGTAGTGCCCGGCAACGCCTTGACCGCAACCTCGGAGATGGGTGAGGGCGGCTCCACGGCCTACGAGCTGCATAACCGGGGCTATGCCGTGTTCGTGTTGCGCTACCGCACCTTTTTGGATCTGGGCAATAACGCCCCGCTGGAGGATCTGGCAAGGGCGGTGCAGCTGGTGACAAGCCTTGACGAGGAGCTTTCCATCCATACACAGGGCTATGCGCTGGTGGGCTACTCCTCTGGCGGCCAGCTTGTGGGCGTGTTCGCAAATAAGGAGCGCGGCTACGGCTATTACGGTGCTGCAAAACCCGGTGCACTGCTGTTGGCTTATCCGGTAGTGAACTTTTCAGAGGTAAAGATCGCGTATCAGGCGCTTATGGATACCGGCAACTATGGGTGGCACTATTACTGCTCCAGTGTGGCAGATCTTGTCACGGACGATTATCCGCCGGTATTTTTCTGGTACGGGAAGGACGACAAGGTGCTGCCTTGGATGATCAATCAGGTGCAGGGCCCGGCGCTGCAAGCGGCGCTGGAAGCCCACAAGGTACCTTATATTATGAAGGTGTTTGAGTCTGCGCCGCATAGTATCGGGGTGGGCTATACCACCGATGCCGAGGGCTGGCTGACAGATGCCGTGGCTTTTTGGGAGCAGCAGACCGCTGCCTGACCATAAATAAAAAAGGAGTAGAACATGATGGATCAGAATACTTGTTTTGCATACCTGAATATGGAGCTGCCGGATGATATCCGCCGTCTGAAGGAAGCGGGCTACTACGATGCTGCCATTGCGCGCATCGATGCCTGTCTGGCCGAAGACTGGACTGCCAGCCAGAACCAGCCCCTGCACCCGCAGGGTGCGCTGCCGGTAAACCCCACCCCCCATGGCGTGGACGCATGGCGGCAGGGTCTGCTGGCGCACCGGGAAATTTTGCGCCGTCTGCCGCGGGACTACACTCTCACCGCCGAGCAGCTGCTGAACCAGCTGCAAGCCGCCCTGCGGAACTTTACCGCCGAGGAGTTCGCCGCACTGGACGCTGCCGGGCAGATGGATTGGCGTTTTGTGGAGGGGCAGAAGCGCTATATCTACCGCGCCGCCGAAACGCTGGTGGCTACCCATCCCGACCTTGCCGCCCGTCAGCTGGACCCGCCCGTCCTGGAGCGCAGCTGGGATCGTTTTGAACCCCAGCACGACCAAATGGTGCGCACCGGCGCAGCCAGCGCAGACATCACCCTGCGCACCAGCATCGGCATGACCGACGAAACCTTTGCCCGCGCCCTTGCCGCCGCAAAGGCCAAGGGCAGAAACACCGTGCAC
>ENA-OQDT01000330-OQDT01000330.1-human-gut-metagenome-genome-assembly--contig:-NODE-330-length-31374-cov-4.954172_pt1 | contig 31374 bp, 49 predicted proteins | sample MGYA00242786_ERZ504617 | MGnify/ENA primary metagenome ERZ504617 (study PRJEB26092, sample SAMD00036337) | human gut metagenome | host: Homo sapiens | study: EMG produced TPA metagenomics assembly of...
TTTATCTTATCAGAAACCATATAAATACCTCCTATTGGCATTATCATAATCAAAAACGTTTCAATAGTCAATAAAAAATACTCATAAATGTGTATGAACTACTTGCAAATATAATCAATTGGATGTATAATCAACTCATAAATAAACGGGAGTGATTATATATGAAGATAGGATATGCAAGAGTATCAACAGTAGACCAGAATGAAGCAAGACAGATGGAAGCACTGAGAGAAGAAGGAGTTGAAATGATTTACATGGACAAAAATCCGGAAAGACTTCAACCGTCCTGAGTACCAGAAGATGATTGCTTCTCTTAAGAAAGGTGATGTGCTGGTAGTCCATTCGATTGACCGACTTGGCAGAAACTACGAAGAGATTATCGCTGAATGGAGAAAAATCACAAAGAGATCGAAGCAGACATTATTGTACAGGATATGCCATTACTTAATACTACACAGAACAAAGATTTGACGGGAACTCTAATCGCAGATATTGTTTTGCAACTTCTTTCATATGTGGCACAAAGAGAAAGAGAAAATATCCGTCAGCGTCAGAAAGAGGGGATTGCAATCGCGAAAGCTCAGGGCAAGTATAAAGGACGGGCAAAGAAAGAAATCAATAAAGAACTTTTTGATAACACCAAGATCAGATGGCAGAATGGAGAAATCACAAAAGTTCAATTTGCTGAAATTATGGGAATATCAAGAAGTACGCTGTATAAATTATTGGAGGATGAGGGAAATGATTGATTTTACAAACAAGTCTATTACCACACAGAATAATGTCGAATCAGAACGGCTCCTAAAAAAGGCTGTGGCTCAAGGATTCAAATTGCCTAAATGTGAAAAAGCAATAGAGTCATGTAGATTTTTAGATTTATCGGAAGTCCTTACAAACAGGTTGTAGTTCCACCTACGGTAAAATATACTGAAATGGAACAAGCCATTACTTATGTCGAACTCTTCGGCGACGAAGTGAAAGAACTCAGAACAATAGCAGATATGGCTGCAAGATGGTGCAGGGCGTACGGATATAAGCATTTGAGTGTGTATGCGAATGAAGAATTTGAAATCTATACAGGAAAAGGAATCGCAAAGGCGGAAGATGGCACGGTGCAACGAGTAGAGGTTGAATTAAAGAAGCCTCGTAAGATAACAATACAAGAAATAGAGAAATACTTCGGATGTCCAATCGAGATTGTCAGCTGAGGATACTGCCTATGAAAAAGCATAACCCACAGGGCGAATCAATCCGGATCCGGTTACCGTACCAGCTGGAGCAAAAACTCATTGCCGAGAAGAACCGAACCGGCAAAAGCGTATCACAGATCACACGTGAAGCACTGGCAGAATATTTTCGAAAGAGGTAGATAAATGACTGAATCAAATTTTTCTGAAAAAAATAAAAAAGGGGTTTCGTCTTTTGCTTTTCCAGACGAACCGATTGATGTAGCAAAAAAACTTATCCAAGCAACTGTCACAGCGGAGATACCGAAATACAGAGAACTGTATCAGGTTCTGGAGATAGAAAGCCTTGAGATTCCAAAATATGATGTTATTCAGCTTCGAGAGATTGCAGAACATCTTCTGGCGTATTGCGAAGCACAGGAAAGGGGATGTGCAGATGTCTGTTGTAAGAATTGTGAACCCTAACCCGTATGATTGGCTTGGAACCAAATGCTTTATTGACGGAAAAGAGATTCCGAGAGTGAAATCAGTTGATTTCCATGTTTCGGTTGATGAAGTTCCGATATTTAATTTTGAAATGATGTCGGCACCTGATATAGAAATGGAGTGCCTGGCACAAATTAGTTTCACTTCTCAATCAATTACTGATGCAATTTCAGTTTTAAGGCACGAACTGTTGCAACACGGGGAAATTTACCGCGGCTTCAAAGCAAGCCTAAAATCGGCTTTAGAACATTACAATTACTGTGGATTACCATTTGAGCCGGAAGATGATACTGCAAGAAAGATACTTGACTTCATGATAGGAGAAGAAAAATGAGATTACCATTAACGATCATTGCTGTAGCAATCAACATATTGGTATTTACAATGTAGGCTGCATTCCTTATGACGCAAATTGGTGAGCAGAAAATGCCGATGCTTTCTACTTTCTTCTTTGCACTGATGGGATTAGGACTCATTCTGAATACTATATTGATCTGCGCAGCGAGATAAATAAAAAGACTAGAGGAGGATATAAACAATGAAATTTTCAGAAGCATTTAAACTCATGAAACAGGGGGCTAAAGTAAAACTTCCGGGATGGGGTGGATTTTGGTATTGGGATGCAGAGAAAGAAACCATCATGATACAGTGCAGACCTCAGGACAGTGATACTCAGGGCGATTTACTTGACATTAGAGAAACCCAAAGAGTTGAATATACCACTATGAATATGCAGTCTGACGAATGGATTATTGCAGACGGAACAAACTGCCCGGTACTCGGCGGTGAAGCAACATTCTCTTTTGGGGATGCAATCAAATATTTAAAACGCGGGCTTAAAGTGGCTCGTAAAGGCTGGAACGGGAAGAAACAGTACATTCAGCTTGCCACTGGTATTTCTTATAAGACAGTAGATGGAGAGATTGTGAACTGCGAACATGATGCTATCGGGAACATGGCTATTGCATTTGTTGGAACATCCGGCGTACAGATGGGATGGCTTGCATCTCAGGCAGATATGTTGGCAGAAGATTGGATTTTTGCAGAATAAGAGGTAACTTATGCTTTTAGCATTCTCAATGTGGATTATCCCGTATCTCATCATAGAGCGGGTTAAACCAATAGAAAAACCTATTTGCATTTGCAGGCAATGTCCTTATGTAAACAGGTATGCCAGCAAACGTTCCATGCATCCGACATAGTGGGGAATTCAAATTGTTCAATTTTATAGTTTATTAAGATGCAAAAAATACCCCATATTATGTGTCGCACACGATTCCCGTCGTATTTTGAGATGGTGCTTTCTACGGCGGGAGATACTGGGCTATCGCCAAACGGTAAGGCAACGGATTTTGGTTCCGTTATTTGTGGGTTCAAATCCCACTAGCCCCGTTTGCCAAGATTACTTGGCAATGTACATTTTGCCTTTCTATTACTACCGTCTAGCTCAACGGAGCTGACTAAAGGGGCTTCAAACGTCCCGGACGGTTTTTCCTGAAAAAGTATAACAGGTGCTTAACAGGAACCTTTGTTGCGGCTGGTGGTCAAGAACCGCAACAGTAGAAGTCCGACAGCTTCTACTCAGGAAATTTAGCTCAGTTGGTCAGAGCAACCGGCTCATAACCGGTCGGTCTAGGGTTCGAGTCCCTAAATTTCCATTTCTTTCCTGAATGCCATTTGTCCGTAATGCAAATGGAAAAAAACTTGCTGATTGAGCGCTTTTGAACGGTATCCGTACAGGTGCGATACGGCGTAGCCTAAACAGATGCTATTTTCCGGTCAGCATGTATCTCGGAGTTGTAATGCCTGGTGCAGCGCACACTTGGCATGGTGAGTTTTCAAGAGATGCAGTCCTTACAGGATATACGTATACAGAATCCTAAACAATTCCGTGGAGCATACCACGGTTACCAAAAAGTCGTCACGGGTATTTCCGGTAGAAGCGAAAAGACGTACAAAACAGTGACCGGATAGTGGAACGCATAACACGAAAAAACCATTGCTAACCCGGGATGTCCGGGTTGACGCAGGATGGAGTATAGGTAACTCGCGGGCCTCCTTAGCCCGAAATGGTGGTTCAATTCCGCCTCCTGCAATTAATCCGTCTATCGTTCAGCGGATTAAAACAAATTCTCAATACACCTTCTTTCTATGAATGTGGAACTCAACCCAAACACTTTGATTAAGTGATTGACCGTGACAGGCGGTACGGAATGTAGCTCAGGTGGGAGAGCACACTACAAAAGTGAGGTCGCAGGTTCGAATCCTGCCTTTCCGATTCCATATAGTGGCGGAATACGTAGACGCTATTGTGGTAGTATAGGTTTTAACCCACAATTTAAGTGACCTTAGCCGGCAGCATGAGAGTAAAAGGGTGGAAATCCCCTCCTATATGGACGTTTGATGCATTGAGTGATAATGCTCTGATCGAAAAGTGGCGGAACTATTGACGGTGATGAACCCGATACAATAGAAAGGCAGACGCAGAGGATAGTACATCGTAATGGGTGAGTATGTGTCTTTGGACATGGGATGTACATGATGGTTCAAATCCATCCTTTTCAATTGTCCACTTAGATTTACGCTGTCTGTTTGCGGGCGGTCTATGAATCAGGTGGATTGCATGGAAGTATAACTCAGTGGTAGAGTTCCACACTTTTTAGTGTGCAGTGACAGGGGTTCGATTCCTCTTGCTTCTGTTCCAATGAACTGCAATCATTGGAAGGTAAATTCTCCTAAAGTATTATGATGGTTTCCGGTGGTTCACGTTGGGTGACAAGTTGTGGTTCAAGTCCATCCGCCGGATTTTTGATTTAAGGAGGACGTAATGAATAAAACAATAATACTGTATATTGCAATCGGAAGCGAAGATGCAAACTTCTTTTTGCACAATCTCCAAAAGCAATTTTGTGATTATGAATCTATAAAAGTTGATTACTTCCGCAAAAGATTAGAAACTCCAAAACATTTGGTAGAGGTCATTACTCTCAACAATGTTGGCGGTATTGGTAGCCTTTTTGGAGCAGATTACTTTTTGATGAGTGAAAAGCTGTTCCAGACCAGCATATCAAAGTTGGAAGAATTGTACGACACATTGCAGTTGATAAAATCAAGACTGCATTTGGGTGCAGAAGAAATTGCCATGTGCAAACTTATATCCATGTTGAATATGTTTGAAGACAAACAATATTGCTGTACCTGCAAATGGTACGATACAGACAACGGAACTTGTTTTAATGGAGACAGCGAACATCGAGCAGATTTCAGATGTCTTGATGATAGCTGTGAATTTTGGGAGGAATATGAAAATGACAGAATCTGAAATGAACCGTATAATTGCAGAAAAAGACCACCAGATCGAAAATTACTGTTGCCAACTGGAAGGATATCAAAATGCCTTTAAAAAGTTGGAAGAAAGATGTTCGCCAGATGCGCTGGAATATTGGGGACGAAATCTTTTCCATTCCCTGACCATTCATGCGAATAGTGAAGAATTCGTTCAGGTTCCTCACGAACCAATGAAGTTTGCAGACTGGCTACTCAATCTCAAGAACGAAAAAGGATATAAGATGTTTAGTAAATCCGAAATTAAACAAATTATCTTACATTTGCTTATTGAATTGAATTGTGGTGGAAAAAGATGAAAATACGGGGAAAAGAAATTAAAGACGAATGCTCCCGGTGCGGAAATATTCTCGAATGTGAGTTGTTTCGACAGGGACATGGAATAAAACAGGAACGTGAGAATGTAGCAAAGATGATTGAGTGCCAGATGAAGCACAGGGAGGAAAGGGAGAAATGAACGAACTGAAAGTACTAAATGAACAGGAAGTATTGGATTCCGGGAAGGTAATCTATCATAGGCGAATTACACAGATGGGACGGGAATTCATTCTTGGGTTACTTGAGAAGACAGCGTAATTGAAAGGATAGATTTTCATGTTTAATAAACTTTTTAATCTTCCATATATGTGTGTTGGTCAAACTCGTTCATCAATGAAATATGGAATCTACATAATCAACAACGGCTTAAAAATGCACGGAATACCCGTAACGCGCAGAGTTGCAGGACGAAAAGGAGTGAGAAAAAAGGAGCATTAAATCAGCATTTGAATCAGAGGGGATAGATTTCTCTCAGGTAACGAACCCACCGGAGCCGTGGGATGGACGGGCATTAATAAAGAACATCAATGGAAAACTGTGGTATTGCTGTCCTTTTTGTGAAAAGAAAGCACTTCTGATTAGCCCAGAGACAAAGATTCAGCATCTTAAATTGAAATGCAAGGGTAGTAACTGCAAGAAAGAGTTTGAGGTGAATGTATGAAACTCCCAGAATTTGAAAAATGTAAGTGTTGTAAAATACGTAAACTTAATAACGGAGATATTCGTTTATGCTGTGAACCGCTATTTTTAGAATACATGCATACTACGTGTGAAGAAAGAAGAACAGAACACCCAGAACAATGCAAAGAAATATTTGACAAAATTGAAAACGACAAAGTATATGTAGAAGAATACACTGGCATTCCAATAGCAATTATGAAACCATATGAATCAGCAACATCTTCGTTTCTTGTTATGGTAGAACAAGAAACAGAATATGCCAGCTTTGTAGCTGATGTAATTGGTAGATTAGACTATGATGAAACACTTATGGTGAAAGTGGGAGAAAACGAGATTCCGTTTAAGGTAATTCACATTGGAATCTCCGATAATACTTTTCCAATACGCTTTGAACTTACGGCGAAACAAGTTGGAACATTTTCGACTGGAAGATGGGAAAAGATATTGAGAGGTATTTTAGATGAAATTAAGTGTTAAACGAATTAAATGCATTCTGACAGGTGGATGCAAGTTCAAAAGTTCTGATACAGAATCGAAATGTAATGACAAAGAAAAAACTTGCACTATTACGGAAACTTGCTACAAATGTGGAAAAAAGTATAAAGCCATATTTACTTACAAACAGTTAGGGATTCCAGTGAGGTGAAGGGAGAGTTTATGAAGAAAATAATTTTTTTGCTGCGTTATTATCAATGATGCTGTTTGGATTAACAGCATGTCAATCGGCAACAAAGAGTTTGGGTGGGACAACCACAATAAAATTAAAACCAGGTGTAAAACTGGAAGAAATCACATGGAAAGACGATGATTTGTGGTATCTTACTCGACCAATGAGAGATAACGAATCAGCCGAAACACATACATTTGACCAGTCAACTGATTTTGGTTTCGAAGGTCAAGTAATTATTATTGAGAAAAATAAATAAACATTCAGAGAGCCACACGAGAGCCAGACTAAAACCTAAAATAAGAGGGGAGGTCTGGCTCTATTTTTATGTCAAAAATTACAGAAGGTTCGCTCGAATGGTATCGGGCGGTATTAAATCAGGTTATCAGTGGGGATATGTCGATATACCAGAATCAGAAAGACTGCCTTGATTTGTTACTGAATATGAACATGGATCTCCCTTTTAATGAGAATCCAGAAGCAAGAAAGATTGCAATAAAAACCAGTCAGTACGCACACAATCTTGCTGAAAGGCAAGCTGCTATTACCGGTGATGGAAATTTCGATGATATTTACTGGGATTATTTGTTACTGGAAGCTCCATGGGCGTTCGAGAGTTATTTGTTATACATGGAGAAGAATAGACCGGACAGCAAAAAGTTTTATATTCCAAGAAAGAAAACGCTCCAAGTAGTCGCTCGAGATTTACAGGATTTGGAAGATAGGATAATTGAATTTTACGGTCTATCGTTACCAAGTCGTGTTGGCAAGGCAATATCATATGACACACCTGTTTTAACCGATAACGGATGGAAAAAGCATGGCGAACTTACTATTTTGGATAGAGTTATTGGTATTGATGGAGAATTTAAAAAAATTCTTGCAATCCATAATCCATGTGATATGGAGTACAAGGTTACATTTTCTGACGGTGAAGAAATTGTTTGCCACGGCAACCATGAGTGGAGAGTGTTCGACAGACATAAAAGAAGAATTATAGACAAAGAAACAAAAGAAATCCGTGAAACATTATTAGAAAAAGACGGAAGATCCAGATATTATATTCCGAACAAAGAGATGATATGTGGATTTCATAAGCCTTTATGGGTATCACCTTATGCACTTGGAGCATGGCTTGGAGACGGAAGAAATCAAAATCCAGATATTTGTGGAGCAGAATCTGATTATGCTATAGTTCAAAAAATAATTGATGATGGATATGAACTTGCGTGGGACACAAAGCACAAAACAACTGGCGTGAGATATTACGGATTCAAATATTTGAGACAGGATTTGCAAAAATATGGTATGTGTCATAGTAGAAGAAGAGTGCCAAAATATATACCAGATGAATACTTGATTGCAGACATAGATCAAAGGTTAGAATTACTGGCGGGGTTACTTGATACAGATGGAAGTTTAAATAAAAAAGAGCATAGATATCAATTTACGACCAATGAAAAAGCACTTAGAGATGGAGTTATATCTTTAGTAAATTCATTCGGTTGGAGGACAACAGTAGTTCGATATGAGAGCGGTATGAGTTCATCTGGAATATATGCAAACAAGCCATATTGGGTGGTTTCTTTTAACCCAACAATGTATATACCGTGTCAGTTAGAGAGAAAACAGTTGCACGAATTTTCAAAGCAAAGAATGGTTTCTATAAAGAAAATAGAGAAGATAGAACATCATATTGGAGGAAATTGCATAACTGTAGAGGATGGAATCTATTGTGTCGGAAGAACATTAAAGCCTACTCACAATAGTACTATGTGCATATTTTTTATGTCATGGATAATGGGAAGACGACCAAACAGCCACAATGCAATGGGGGGTCATTCTGGAAAACTGGCAAAGGGCTTCTATGGCGAACTTCTAAATCTCATAAACACACAAGAATATACCTACAGTGATATATTTCCAAAATCAAAATTGCAAAAGCAAAGTGCTGATGATTTTGAGATAAATTTGGACAAGCCAGACCGATTCGCCACAATGACTTGCCGCGGTATCGAGGGAACATGGACGGGTGCTGTTGATATTTCGTCTGATGGATATTTGTATGTGGATGACCTTGTTCGAGACAGGCAGCATTCTTTAAGCCCTACTCGTTTGGAGAATACTTATCAAGAGTATCTGAACAAAATGGTTGACCGTAAAATTGATGGGGCAAGAGAGCTGATGGTTGGAACAAGATGGAATCTGTACGACCCATTAGGAAAAATTGAGAAACTCAATCGAGATAATCCACTGTATAGGTTCCGTAAGATTCCTGCCTTGAATGATGATGGTGAATCAAACTTCGAATATGATTATGGAGTTGGCTTTTCTACAAAGTATTATGTGGATATGAAAGCCAGACTTGATGCTAACGAATGGGAGGCTAAATATCAACAGAAACCATTCTTGCGTGAAGGAATCATGTTCGCAGAAGATGAACTGAGGTATTATAATGGAATTCTTCCAGAAGGCGGATTTGTAAAGAATGTATCTGCTTGTGACGTTGCATGGGGCGGTGGAGATAGCTTGTCTATGCCGGTTGGTGCGGAATTCGAAAACGGAGATGTATACATTTATGACTGGATTTTTAATACAGGTCCGAAGGAAGTCACACTCCCTCTGGTTGTCGGAAGAATCATGGGAAACGAAATCCAATCTATCAATTTCGAAGCCAACAATGGTGGAGATATGTATGCATACTATGTCAGTGGAAGACTGAAAGAACACGGATATGCTTGCAGCACTACCAGCACGAAGGCTCCGTCAAAGCAAGCTAAAAAAGAAAAAATCAATCAGTACTCTGGAGATGTTAAAAGAAGATTCATATTTCTGGCACCTAAATACCAAAACAAGGAATATTCAAAAGCAATGGAACAGTTGACCACTTTTGTATATATTGGAGACAACGATCACGACGATGCACCAGATGGTGTTACACAGCTTATGATAACTCTAACACCAAAACGATTTGCAGAAGTTACAGCAACTAAAAATTTTATGTGGGGAAGGAGATAAGGCAAGGAATACAAGGGAATATCTAAATCAAATTCAACGTTACGAGAAAATTATTCACAATAAGTACATAGAGCGAGAACAATTAAAGTCCCATGCAACTGGTCTGAAATCTTTCTGCTACGAATCAGAACGAGTACAGACATCCGGCAGTCACGACATGATAGGTGATTTGGTGGCAAAGATTGTTGATCTGGAAGCTGAAATCATAAGTATTACAAATGAGTACATGGACAAGAGAATGGAAATTATCCGATTGATTGATTCCGTGGAGAGTCCGGTTCTGTACGAGATTCTTTTCAAAAAATATATTGAAGGTAAACCGCTGGATGTGATCGCTGATGAAATCGGATATTCCTATCAGCGAACCAAGGAACTACATTTATGTGCTATTGAAACCATAAAGGAACTTGGACGTTTTGATTCTTAAAACATCATACTGAAACATACTTAAAAATGTAATATAATGTAAGGTGTAAGAATATATGGAGCATCGGAGAAAAATCTTCGGTGCTTTTTTCATGCCTAAAAAGGAGGACGGGGCAGTGGCAAGAAATAAATCAAAGTATATCGACCTCTGCCAAGGTGAATTTGGTAGAAAGGTAGCTTATACCGGAGTAAGCAGAATTACACCTAATAACGTCTTAAAAGTAATTGCAGATACCATCGGCACTCACAACAGGAACCGAACAATGATTGACTATCTGTACAGATATTACAAAGGAGACCAACCAGTCCTGTACAGAGAAAAACAAGTCAGACCGGAAATCAACAATAAAGTATGCGAGAATCATGCACTTGAAGTTGTACGCTTTAAGGCATCTCAGACTTATGGTGAACCAATTCAGTTCGTCTGTAAGAAAAAGAATGCAAGTGAAGAAACCAATGCACAGGTGGACTTGTTCAACGATTATCTGGACGAAGCCAACGCAGAAGCCAGAAACATTGAGTTAGGAACATATCAAAGTGCTGTAGGGACTGCATACAAGTGTATTCTTCGCGAAGAGGACTGGACAAGCGACTCAGATATGCCCCCGTTCCGATTATTCATTCCGTATCCTGGAGATTGCTACATCGTATATTCCAGAAATACCGGTAAACCAATGCTTTCCGTGCAGATACTGAAAGATGAAGAGAATCAGCAGTATTATCAGTGCTATTCAAGGACACAATACTTTATCATTCAGAACGGTAAAATCACAACTTCGGGGCTAAATGGTTTTGGAGAAATCCCAATTGTTGAATATCCAAATAATCATGACAGGCTGTCAGATATTGAGATTTCCATAACTATGTTCGATACAATCAACGTCATGCAATCAAACCGTATGGACGGGGTTGAACAGTTTGTGCAGGCATTCATGAAATTCAAGAACTGTGAAATTGATGAAAATGAGTTTTTGAAAATGGTGAAATTAGGAGCTATATCTGTAAAAGACACCGGATCCGGTTGCCAGTCAGATGTAGAATTAATGACCGCGGAGCTGAACCAGTCTGAAAGCCAAGTTGCAAAAGATGATATTTACAGCAATATGTTGATTGTTGAGGGGATGCCGGACAGACAGCAGAATACAGGTGGAGATACCGGACAGGCTGTATATCTTCGTAATGGTTGGGATTTTGCAGAACGTAGAGCCAAACTTGACGAACCATTTATCCGTGAAGCTGAGAAAATGTCTGCAAGAATCATTCTAAAGATCATCCGCAATACCACCGGTGATATAAAACTTTCCACCAGAGATTTTGATGTAAAGATTACCAGAAATCCAACAGACAATATGCTTGTTAAAGCACAGGCACTGGATTATCTGGTTAAGAACAAGATACATCCGCTCATTGCACTGATTACCTGTGGATTATTTAGTGACCCGCAGAAAGTATACGAAATGAGTTTTCCGTATATGCAATCTTTGTACGAGAATCCAGAAGAGGAAGTGCAGAAAGCACAAACCTTGCTTGCTAAGGATGTGGTTACTGAATGAGTTCGGTAATGAAATTTGACAAAATCAACGCGTTGGATTCGAACAGGCGGAGTGAACCGTACAAAGAGTATTTCGACAAAATGTCTATCTCTGATAAGCAAAAGAAACTGAGGATAGCTTTTTCCGAACAAATGGAAGAAGTTATCCTTTATATTTTATCACTGATAGAAACAATGATCGAAAGCGAATCCATTGACCAGAAATATGTAGAGGATGAGTTGCTTGAACGATATCTTCTGATAGCAGCTACTTATTTTTCTGTAGATGATTACATTACGGATTACGCAAGGCAGTTTGCTCATGAAGTCGTGCGGGCAACTTTTGACCATACCGATGAAGAATATTATCTTTCCAAAGACAGGGCAATGTTTATTTCTGAGTGCGAAGCTAATACTTCGTTGAATTATAAGGAATATGCAGACGCAATCAAAGCTGGCAAGACCCTCAAGACATGGAAAGACGTTAGGGATAAGAGAGAACGCAAAACACACCTCGAAGTTGGTGGAACGACAATTCCTATCAGGGAATTATTTGCAGTTGGTGACAGTCTGATGCTTTTTCCAAAAGATAGCTCGGCAGGAGCTGCTTCGAAGGAGATCGTGAACTGTCGCTGCTCAATTCAATACAGTTAATTAGGAGACGAGAAATCGTCTCTTTTTTATTACACAAAAATAAATGCAACCCGAAAGCGTGAACATGGGAGACACCTTGTGCTGAGCGAACAGCGTTAAAAAGCGTATTGGTGATAGGAGATTTCAATGACAAGAGAAGATGTTAAAAAAATTTTTCCAGAAGCAACCGACGAGCAGATTACTTCTTTTCTGAATCAGTCCAATTCTGATGTGGCTAGAGAAAAAGCAAAAGCCCAGAAGATGAAAGAGGATGCGGAGAAGGCAAAAGCACTGGAAGAAGAACTGGAAGAACTGAAAAAACAGAACATGAGTGAAGCCGAGAAAGCAGAACTGGAACGCCAAAAAGAAAAGGCAGCAAACGAGAAAAGAATCTCTGATCTTGAATCTGCACTTGCAACTTCGCAAAGAGAGGCACTCGTAGGAAAGATTACTTCTATTTTTGCTACCGCAGGAATGAAAGGAGATGCCTACACAGGGGCAATCAAAGCGTTTTCCAACATGAAAGCAGATGATGCCCTCAAAGAAGCGCAGGCATTTGTCGATGGAATTTCCACAGAAAATAAAACCGCTCTTGATACTGCAAAAGCCGCATGGGAGAAAGAAGCCCTCGAAAAAACACCGAATCCGGGTGGCGGAGCTGGAGACGGCAAAACAGAAAAGAAGAGTGAAGCATCCGAATATGCAAAAGCGTACTCAGCAAGAATGAACCCAAAAATCAAGCCGGCGGACGATAACACACCGGTAAATATTTAATTTAAGCAAAGGAGATTTAGATTATGGCTTTTATGAAAACAGAGCAGTACGAATCCACCCCAAATATTCTCGAATCTGAGGTTGGACTGGTACTTAAAACTTACACAGCAGAGCAGACAAATGCTACAGCCGTTGGAACTAAGAAAATCATCAAAGCAGGTTCTGTATATCCGACAAATGCAACCGGTGCAATCGGAATCGTGTTTGAGGATGTTGATATGACAGATGATGCAAAGAGACCGATTTCTGTGATTGTTGCAGGTCGGGTTCTTGAAAAGAGACTGCCGGTAACTGTCAACACTACTGCAAAAGCAGAGCTCGAAAAAGCGGGAATCGTTTTCGTAACCACCACAGACCCAGAATTTTAAGGAGGTATAACAGATGCCATTTAATGTATTAGAATCAATTACACAGGAAGAAAGATTTAACTTTTCTCAGGATTTCAGCGTAAAAAGACCGGGCATTCTTGATACCATTTTCCCGGATGTCAAAACCCAGTATCTGAAAGCTGAATACTACAGACTTATGGCTGGACAACGACTGCCAGAGGTAGCGTTCGTTCATGCACTTGATACCGAAGCAGAGATCGGCTCCAGACCGGGATTCGAAAAAGTACTGACCGAAAAACTCTTCATCAAGAGAAAAATCAATCAGTCTGAGAGATTACAGCAGGCAATTGAAAATGGTGTGCCGGATGATGAGAACTTAAAGAGATTTGTATTTGATGATGCAGCTAACCTGTTCGAGGGCGTTATTGCCAGAGCAAATGTTATGAAAGGTCAGTTCCTTTCTACAGGTGCAGTAAAAGTCAAAGAGAACAATGTAGATCTGAATATTGATTACGGCGTACCGACTGGTGCAAAAGTGACTCTTACAGACTGGTCTAGTCCAGATGCGGACATCATGGGTGATATTCAGAAGATGGTTGCAGTTGCAGAGGACAATGGTTTTGTTGTAAATAAGGCACTCACATCCCTCAAGATGATTAACTACATGAGAAACAATACTGCTATGCAGACAGCGGTTCTGGGAGCGGCAAATAAACGACTCCTGACAAAACAGGAACTTGTAAACCTCATCATGCAGGAATATGGATTTACCATTGATCGCTGTGACGAAAAATTCAGATACAGAAAAGCAGATGGAACGCTGAAAACCGGCAGATACTTCAAAGAAGATGTATTTACTCTGTACGAATCCGAAGCGAATGGTTCTTTCGGTACCGGACTTTGGGGCGTTACACCTGAGGAACTTGAATACAGACAGTTCATTCAGGAAGAAAACCGTTCTTTCGTAACACTTTCCATGTGGGCTACACAGGATCCAGTTGCGGTATGGACAAAAGCATCCGGTATGTTCGTTCCTGTTGCACCAAAAGCCAACGGTGGTATCGTAATCGGTACCAAAGCGGGGGAATAAGCGGGCATAGTCTTGAAAAAGACAGCCAGTCACCGTCTGTAGCGAGTGTGGATGATACATCAACACTCAAGTATACAGAAAGCGAGTTGTCCAACATGACAGTGGTTCAGTTGAGACAGCTTGCGAGTGACAACGGCTATGCCCTGTCCGCAACAAACAAGGCTGGTATTATCACGGAAATCCTGTCTCAGCAAGGGTAGGTGAATATGAATGAATGAAGAACTTGTAAATGATCTGACGGTTTACTTAGCTGATGAAGCAGATTCACCCGAGATAATTCTCTTTTCTGTGAAGCGCGCAATTCGTTCATTCAAGAAGAAAAGAAATTATCCGTCAAGTTATACAGAGGAAAAAATAAACAGCGATATGGAAAGCTGCTATGATTGCATCTTCGATTTGGCTCTTTACTTTCTGGCAAAGCAGGGAGCTGAATTTCAATCATCACATTCTGAATCATCCGTAAACAGAGGATGGAACTCAGAGACGGATATATTTGTCAATCATGGCGTTTTTCCATTTGCAAGCGGTTTAGGTTGAACAGATGGGACGGAACGTAACTCGCTCTTCCTCCCGGCGGGTTGCAGGGTTACTCTTTTAAAGCAGGGAATGAGTAAAAAATCTGATAGGGGGAGAAAGAAAGGAACTGGCGATGGGATGTGAACATGAATGTTTTAATGAACACCGCATAGAAGAACTGGAAAAGAATTTTCAGCTGATGCAAGGGAAGCACTCTGATCGTAGTAAAGAGTTTTATGATCGTATCGGAGAACTGGAAAGAAAAACAGCATTAAGTGAAAACGACTTAAACCACATCAAAGCAACAGTTGACGAAATGAATAATAACCTGAAAATTCTTATGGCAGTCCCCGGCAAACGTTATGACACCATTATTGTTTGTGTTATTACTACCGTTGTTGGAGCGATTGTGGGTTTTGCACTAAGCGGTATTTTTTAACTTCCACTTGTAAGGGAGGATGGTGGAGTTATGGATTATAAGGATTTTACTGAAAGTGAAAGAAAATTTTATCTGCAAGAAGCAGGTTTTAACAGTCGCGAAGAAAAGTTATTCCGATTACGGGTTTATGACGAGAAAACACTGTGGGAAGCATCTGAATTGATGGGGTACAGTCCAAGAACCATAGACCGGATTAACAATCGAATAAAGAAGAAAATAATAAAGGCTGCCCCGATGTATTAAGTCGGGGCTTTTCTTTGTATTGGCGTGAATGTGACGTAATTATGGCGTGTAAATTAATTATTCACTCCTATATAATATAAGCATAAGGAGATAACGATTATGCTTGTATTAGAGAATCCCTATGAGGGGTTATGGGAGAAGCGTCTGTCTGTAGATGATATGGACATGATTCTGGAATCCCGTACAGGAGGGAATATTTATGGCAAATTATCCATATTACCAAACACCAGTGATGGCAAACCCGTATCAGCAGATGCAGACGCAGCCGTATCAAGATAGACTGGCACAGTTGCAAAGCAATTACCAGCAGGTAATGCCTTATGGACAAATGCAGATGCAACAGCCAATACAACAGGTTCCGCAGATTGCCATGTTACAGGGGCAGATGGTTGATGGGATTGATACTGTAAAAGCAAAGGACGTTGATATGTCCGGCAATCCTGTTTACTATCCGAAAACAGACGGAACAGAAATATACAAAAAGCAATTACAGGCAGACGGAAGAAGCAGGATTTTTGTTTACCGACTTTTAAATCCAGACGAACAGCAGCAGCCGAAGCAGGAAGAAAAACAGATTGACATTGAGTCCATGTTTAATCAGCTCCGTAACGATGTTTGTTCTGAGATTTCTGGAATAAAAGACATGTTCCCGACATTTATATCGGGGACATCGGAGCCTGCAAAACAGCAGAACGGAGGTAAACAAAGATGAATTTTAGTCCAAACGCCATGATGAAAAAGCAATTTGAGAAAATGATTTCTCAGAGGTTCGGAAGTGTTGATAACATGATGAACGATATGAGTAAATTTGCAGGAAATAATCCAACATTAAAGAATGCATTGGATTTATACAAAAAAGGTGATACAGACCAGTTGCATCAAATACAGCAAAATGTATTTAATGAAAAACACTTATCACCAGACGGAATTATACAAAAATTCCTTGGATTATAACTTTTCCCCATAATTGGGTGATTCAGAATCGCTACAATTTGGGACGACAGCCGCGGATGTCTCCTATTGTAAATAAAATTTAAGGAGACTAAAAACATGATGAATGGTTCTAATTACAGTCTTAGCGACATTGCCGCCGCTACAGGCTCTAATAACCGTGCCAATGATATGTGGGGCGGCGATGGTTTTTCACTTATTTGGCTCGTACTGATCTTCGCAATCTTCGGATGGGGAGGTTTCGGCGGCTGGGGCGGTGGCTTCGGCGGTAATGGTGGAAACGGTGCGAACGGTGCCGGCTTCCAAGGATGGGCTACCCGTTCGGATATTAATGAAGAATTCGCCCTTAATGATATTCAGAATGGTATCAGAGGTATTCAGCAGGGTATCTGTGACAGCACATATTCTCTTAACAATACCATGCAGAGTGGCTTTAATGGTATGAATGTCGGAATGCTTCAAGGCTTCAACGGCGTTCAGCAGGCAATCAATGCTGATACTGTAGCCGGTATGCAGAATACCAATGCATTACAGTCTCAGTTAGCAAACTGTTGCTGTGAAACAAGAGAAGCTATACAGGGTATCAACTACAACCTTGCTACCAACACTTGTGCTCTCCAGAACACAATGAACAACAACACCAGAGATCTTCTGGAAAACCAGAACAGCAACACAAGAGCAATCCTTGACTTCCTGACTAACGATAAGATTGCAACATTACAGGCAGAGAACTCTGATCTGAAACGTGCTGCATCTCAGGATCGTCAGTCCGCATTGCTTACAACAGAGATGTACGCACAGGCTCAGAGATTAATCAATGCAATCAACCCGGCTCCGATTCCTGCATTCCAGGTTCCAGCTCCATATGCATACGCAGGATGTAATACATATGGTAATGGTTGTTGCTAAGTAACTCACCCTTAGAGGTTGACTAATTCTAAGAGGTGGGTTGCGGCTCACCTCTTATTTTGATTGAGAGGTAGAAATATGAGTTGTAAAAATGTTTGTAAACTCTGCAACCGTCTTGTAATAAGCCAAGCTGTTGCGTTTACAGGAGGTAATCTTGTAATCACACTTCCAGCAGGCAGTTACAACAATGGAGAGAAATATTGTATTGTTGTTGCACAAAGTATACCAGAAGCCACTACAATTACTGCTCCGGTAATGATTCAGATAGGAACAGGAACAACTTTGTATCCGCTAGAAAATCGTTGCTGTGCACAGATTACGGCTTGTGGAATAAGAACCAGAACGAAGTACGCAACCAGAGTAGCTACAAGTGCAACTGGTGGAGCATTCAAGATGTTAGGAAAACCGGCTTGTAGTCCGAGTAACAATTTGACAGCAATTAATGGTACAGCCCCAACGACAGACACACCTGTTACACAGGCTGTCAGAAAGGGGGCAATGTAATGCATAAAGTTGCAATGGAAATGGGAAAATGGGCTATGGAAAAAGCCAAGGCACATGGCTTCGACAATCTCAGTGCTCAAGACTGGGACGATCTGAAAGACTGCATGGAATCCGTAAAGTGTGCGATTTGTGCAGATAAAGATTACAGAATCGTAGAAGCTATGGACGAATGCGAACAGGAAGAGAAGTATCTTGGACGCATGGGATATGACAGGTATCGTTACGCAAACGGCAGATTTGCCCCGAAAGGCAAAGGAAGTCGTATGGGATATAAACCATATCTGTACATGGAAGATGATGACTGGATGGACGAGTATCTGAACAATCCAGAGTTTGAACGTAATATGTACCGCATGGGTTATCATCCAGACCGTAGCGATATGAGGATGGATGGAATGAACCATAAGCAGTCCAGATACGGGGAAACCTACGACAGATACAGCGAAAATCGCAGGCATTATCACGATTCCAACGACACGGAGTCCAAAAGAAAAATGGACGAGTCCATGAAAGAGTACACGCAAGATGTTATCCGCACGATGTCTGAAATGTGGTCAGATGCAGATGCAAATCTAAAACAACAGATAAGAACTGATCTGACCCGTCTGATACAGCAGATGAACTAAACAAAAGATAAAATTAAGCCCTTGTTGCAGTAATGCGGCAGGGGCTTTTTGGCGGAAAGGATGGTGATAAACCATGCTAAGACAATTTTATATGAACGGGGACTTGTGGAAAGTTCGCTTTGTTTCGCCCCGGGATAGTGTTCTGATTGACCGTACAGGGCAGAGAACACTTGCGGTATCAGATTATTCTACAATGACAATTTCGATCGTAAATAATCTGTACGGAGAACTTCTGAACCGTGTGTTTATCCATGAATTAGGGCATTGCGTGATGTTCAGTTATGGTTTATTACCAGAACTTCATCGCATGGTCAAGAAACGATATTGGACGGATGCAGAGGAATTCGTGTGCAATATTCTGGCAGACTACGGACAATTTGTCATTGGCACAGCCAGAGATGTTTTAGGAAACCGTTTTACATATGTGGCTCCTGTTGGGGCAGAAAGGATGATTGCATAAATGGCAAGAATAGCAGAGAACACAGTGATCGTTGACGGTCAGGAATATAAACCGGGAGATGTGATTCCAGACTTCAAGAGTATCAAATGTGTTGATACGAGAGAACCAAGAAAATATCAGGGATTATCTGCGGATGTTTCTGTCCTGAATGATGTTATTGCAAAATACGCTTCGGGCGGGGCATCCTGTTTTATGTCCGATACGGGAGAATACTATGAGTATGACCGCAAGGAAAAAACATGGAAACTTATCACCAATATCACAGAGCGTGGATTTAATTCCGAAAAGGCATATGGTGCTTTAAAACATATGCTTAAAAATGTCACTGTGAGTGATGAGAAGATACAAAGTGCTGTTACGAATTATCTGACGGTAAATCCAGTTCTCCCAGGTGCCACCACAGAACAGGCACAGCAGATCGAGCAGAATAAGACGGACGTTGCTGCATTGAAGGAAGAAACTGGTTCGTTAAAGGAAGACTTGACATCTAAAGCCGATAAAACATCCCTTGCACAAACCGACAGAAAGCTTGATGCACTCTGGAAACTCAATCAGGGTATCAGCTATGAATTTCAGACAGATGAAGCAAAATCATATCAGAAAACCGTTCCGAGTGGTGCAAAGATGGTAAGCATTAAAAGTATTGGCGGTAAGACGATTGTCTGGAATCAGTTGATTGATGAAACATATGGGGGGTCAGTGACTAGAGGAAATGTAACAATTGTAAATAATAAAGACGGTTCCTATACGGTATTTACAAATGGTGCTGCAACTGAAACAGTAACAGCAGGAGTATATTTTTTAAAAGGCGAATAGAGATTCTGGCAAATATTATTTGAAAGGTTCTCCAAGTAATGGAAAAGAGATTGGATACAGTTTATCTGGCACATATATTTGGAAACCTGAATATGGTAAAGCAGATTACGGAAATGGGGTTATTATAGATGATAACGTTTTTTTGAACAATTCCGATATTGTGACAATTAGAGTAAATGAGGGCACTGTAATTTCTACACCCATTGTATTCAAACCACAACTTTTCAATCTTACGAAAATGTTTGGCGCTGGAAACGAACCGTCTACGGTAGAGGAATTTGAAGCTATGTTTCCAGCAGACTACTATCCGTACAATGCAGGAGAACTGATGAGCACACCTGTGAATGAAGTGACGGAGCAAGGAAAGAATTTGTTGGGTGGAAAAGCATTTGCAGATAAAATTGTAGAATTAGGTGGAACTCTTGATGAAGCGAATGGAAAGGTAAGTATCGCAGCAAGTGTAATAAGCGATAAGACTGTTTTCGAATTTCCGGATGAATCGAAAAGCTATACTATTATTCTATCTGGAGAAAATACGAACACTAATTCGCAGTCTACGAACTTAAGAACGGATAAGGGAGCTTGCAACAGGTTCGTGGATAGATGTAGTATAACTACAGTAACTGGCGCAAAAAAGATTTTTGGAGTATATGATACGCAGGTTGCCATATATGATTATGAAAAATGTGGAATTTTTGAAGGCGTATTGACAGCAGATGATTTTAAACCATACCACAAAACATCCTATCCAATCCCGCAAGCCATTCTTGACCTAGATGGTTATGGAGAGAGTGGGAATTTTGTTGATTTTGTGGAAAAGAAATATCACAAAAGTGACAGGACAATTGATATATCAGACATTATAGGCGATACATTCCAGGAACCTCTTGAAGTAGAAGCAGGCGGTACACTGACATTTAAAAACAGTCACGGTGATGATTACAGAATCCCTGTACCAAGCTCTGAGGAATATGTAATATCTTTAGCGGAGGTGGCAAAATGACTGAAATGCAGAAAAAGATGATAGAGAAACTTGGTCTGGCTGAATCAGACTTTGAGAAAAAAGAAACGGTGGTAAGCAATGAAGAACGTATCAATGACCTTGAGATTGCTGTCTGCGAACTGCTTGAAACACTTGGAAATGCTGAATAAGAAAAGGAGAAATAAAATGATGGCAAAAGTTTATTTTAACAGATTGATTGTAGGAACTATTACATATGATGCAATTCCTGAGAAATATCAGGATAAAGTAAGAGAATATGGTATTGAGTATGTGAAAAAATGGAAAACTTCCTGTGGAAGAATATGAAATGCTGTATAAAGAGGAATACCAAGAGGGTAAGTAATTAACTAAAGAGGGCTTTAGTTAATTAGTTTTAATCAAAAATCGAATAAAAGATACCTATTTCTCATGGGGCGTGTTATAATAAACACAACACAATAAAAAGGGAGCTGAACTCCCACCTACCAAGTAAAAAGTTCAGCTCCAAGCACCACAAAGGGTACAGTATTATTATAACACGGTACTCTCCCTTTGTGAACCCAAAAGGAGGGTATTTTTTATGAGAGAACAGTTTATTGACGGATTCATGGCAGAACTGAACGGAGAAGTACCAGATGAATATTTACGCACGATCAGAGACAAGCTGGCGTTGTATGTGAATAACTTCGATGTGAAAACAAGGGAAACCGCAGTTGCGAAGTATACTGGTTATTTACCAGATTTTTACAAAGCATACATTGTAAGTAGAAAAATCGAGGGTTTGAGCAAAAAGACACTTGAATTGTACAATCTGTATCTTGATGATTTTTTCTTTGCCGTAAACAAAGATGTGAAAGACATTACTGCAAATGACATTCGTGTATATTTGTACACAACGCAAGAAAACAGGAATATCAGCAATCGTACACTGGATAGCCGTAGAACTGCAATTCACGCATTTTTTGAGTGGGCGGCAAATGAGGGATATGTCAACAAAAATCCTTGCCGCTCAATCAAAAATATTAAATATGAACGGATTCAGAAGAAGCCACTGTCAGAAATGGAATTGGAAAGAATACGTTTGACTTGCCAGACCGTAAGAGAAAAAGCCTTGATAGAGTTCTTATATAGCACTGGGGCGAGAGTAACCGAAGCGTGTATAGCAAAAAAAGTCGGATGTGGATTTTTACAAGGGAGAAGTTTTAGTGCTGGGAAAAGGAAATAAGCACAGAAAAACGTATTTGAATGCTCGTAGCAAACTTCTTTTAAAACAGTATCTTGATTCCAGAGATGATGATTCAGAATATCTGTTTGTGAGTGATCGCAAACCGCATCAGGCGTTGAAGAAAGAAGCTATCGAGAAGATTGTCCGTGAAATCGGAAAAAAATCAGGATTGGACAGACCTTTAACACCGCATCTGTTTCGCCATACGCTTGCCACTATGCTACTTCAAAGAGGAACGCCAATTACGGAAGTACAAAAGATTTTAGGGCATGTCAATATAAACACAACAACAATATACGCCAAAGTAGCGGATGAGGATGTAAAAACATCCCATATGAAGTATGCAATTTAATCAAAGCACGACTGCCGCAAATGTGTAGATGCAGACGACTTGGAGGAATCATATGAGAGGATTAAAACGTCAAAAGCAAACAATATACTGGTCTAGGGTAAGCGAAGCACTTGACGGGATAGATACCGTACCGTCCTACAGTCAACCACAAAGTTTTAAGTTTTCCGTATCATCCACCGCAGGAACACCCGAGGAAATATCAGCAGGAATTGTGCCAGATTACGACAGGTACATTACTTCCTTTAACCGTTCTTTCCATCCGCAAGAGGGAGATGTATTTTGGATTGATACCGTGCCACAGGTTGACATATTGGGAAATCTGGTTCTGGAAGATGGTATTCCTACAACACCGCCAGATTACCGTTTGAAAAAGGTTCTTGATACTCAGAGGGGCAATGTAGCCAAATATGGGATTAAGAAGATAGGTGCAGAGAATGAGTAAAAAAATTAAATGTACATTGAATTCGGAATCCATCCGAAATGCCATTAAGCAGTTAGAAACATACCAGAACAGATTACAGGACAAGAATGAGATATTCGTGCAAAGACTGGCAGAACTGGGGATCCCCATTATAAATGAAAACATTGCGTTGGCACAGGGGGATTCTGATAAAAGCCACAATACCTACATCAAAATCAACAGGTTTGGAAACTATGCACGGGCAACTCTTGTGTGCGAGGGTTCGGGGCTTTTGTTCATAGAATTCGGTGCAGGTATTCATTACAACACTCCGGCAGGAACAAGTCCCCATCCAAAAGGAGAAGAGTTCGGATATACCATTGGTTCCTACGGACAGGGAAAAGGAAAAAACGAATCGTGGGTATATGTAGCAGATTCTGGCGAATGGGTACGTTCTTATGGTACAGAAGCTACGATGCCTGTTTACAAAGCAAGTGTAGAAATTATGCAGAACATCCGTAGAATTGCAAAAGAAGTGTTTTCTGCACAGTAATTCACGGATAAATAATCTTTCCAGAGTCCATGTCTATGATGAGGTCTGGCGATTCTATGTCATAGCACTCCGGGTCGTCGGGGTCTAGTATCTTACAATCAATCAGAACCTTTCTGCCCTCGCATTCCGCGATGAAAGACACGGAAGCAGTTTCCGGGTTTTGTGGTGGCTGACATATCAGCAGATACTCTTTTCCATAGATAGTGACTTTTTCATCGATCGGATTCACGTAAGATTTGAGCATTTTAAAATTTCTCCTTGTCACAGATTTTGTACCAATTATACGCCCGTACATCTGCTGTGGCAATAGTAATTCCATACTGAAACATACTTAGGAAAATGGTATACTATAGTATATAAAAGCATCTGCCGGAATGGTGGGTGCTTTTTTCATGCAAAAAGGTAGGGTGATGAAAGGCCAGATACTGTAAAAAAACCAATTGAAGAAGTGTTTTCCAGATGGTCAAAGGCAATCGAGCCAGTTGTCGGCAAAGGAAATTATTCCATGGACGAAAGCCAGACAATAGCTTCCACTAAAAAGACATACGCAAGGTTATTCTTACTTGGCAGTCCTACAGCAAGAAGCAATCTTGAGGGGGATGAATGTGCCACAATGCCATCATTTCAAGTCGAATCGTATGCATCCGGGGCAAAAGGTTCCTCAAAAGCATACGACATTGATGCAGTTAGCCATGAAACCATGGTCGGTATGGGTTTCCGAAGAACATACGGGCCAGTCAAACAAAGCAATGCCGATAACAGTATCAAGCGAGTTGTCAGCAGATACAGCCGGATATATACCGGCACATTACTCTAGGAAAGGAGTGAAAGAACATGGAACAGATTATGAACTATGTGAAGCCGGAACTTCTGATTGTTGCAGTTGTGCTGTACTTTATCGGAATGGGCATTAAAAAGTCCGAAATTATCCCGGATAAATATATCCCGGCAATCCTTGGTGCTTTAGGAATTCTGATTTGTGGAATTTACGTGGTCGCATCTTCCACAATGTCTGGTTCTCGCGAAATTGCAATGGCAGTTTTTACCGCAATCACACAGGGAATTCTTGTCGCAGGATTAAGTAACTATGTGAACCAGATCGTAAAGCAAGCAAATAAAGAAGAATAATTATTCATGAGTCAAAAGACGGAAAGGAGTACGTAAGGGCACGATTAACTACACTTGGTGTAAAATTTTCATACGCCGTTGAAACGGTAAAAGGTACAAAGCCAGCTAAATTCACACAGTTGGAAGAGGCTTCTTCCATCGGTGGTATTTCTCTTGAAACAGAACAGATTGACGTTTCCGCACTGGAAGACTACCTGACTCAGTATGCGGCAGGCAGACAGGACACAGGTGGTACTTGGGAGATTGAGTTTATCATGGATCCAGACAAATCCGTTAAACAGATCAAGAAGCTGTACGAAGATTCTAAGAATGCAAAAACTACAGGACTGGCAACATGGTTCCAGGTATCATTCCCGGATATGTCCGACGCGTTCTTTGTTATCGCAGAATGTGGTCGTGAAATCCCGATGCCGGAAATTGCACAGAACGAAGCGGCAACCATGTCCATTTCTCTTATTATCAATAAGTATAAGGGACTGGATACCAAAGTTGAGCCGACAGCAGCTGCTGAATAAGATGTAAAAACAGGGAGGGTAATTCATGTTTAGTTTCTCAGTAAATGATAAAACATACAAAGTAAAATTCGGATATGGCGTACTTACCCAGTCGGACATTCTTACACAGGTGTCCTCTATGGGGTCAATCACCAATCCGAAAGATATGATTAAAATGCTTCCAGAGCTGATTCTGGCAGGGTTGCAAAGAAAACACAAAGATGAATTCGGGTACGAAACCGAAGAAGAAAAGAAAATTGCATATGAAAAGGTATGTGACCTTCTGGACGACTACGAAGATGAATCCACAGAGGAAAATCCTCATAATGGATTTACTTTATTTGAAAAAGCAAGTGAGGAGCTTGAGAAGAACGGTTTTTTATCCGGCATGATAAATGCAATGGAGAAAGCGGAGGAGGAACTTCCGAAGACTCCACAGGATCACAAGAAGAAGAGCTGACTTTTTCTGAAGTAGTCCACAAAAAGCTACTTCCGTTGTACTTATCAATCGGTGTTTCTGAAGAAAAGTTCTGGGATTCCACACCATTTGACCTTGAACCATATCTCGATGCTTACAAATTAAAACAGCGGCAGTGGGATGCCCAGGCATGGCAGTACAATATGTATACTATGTGTGCTGTCCAGACTGCTGTTGCGACTGTACTTGTTGGCAAGAAATCCAAGGCGAAGTATCTTGATAAGCCATTCTTGCAAGATATACAAGAAGAACAAGAGAAAGGTGAAAATCTTTCTGAGGCAGAAAAGAAACGACAAAGAGAAAAATTACTTATGACTTTGCAACTTATGCAAGCGAATTTCGAACTGAATCACAGCAATGATGATGAGGGCAGGCAGGATTAAAAGTCTTGTCTGCCCTTTATTTTTTTGATTAAAAGGAGGTGGCTCAAGGGCTGACAATACCATAGATACTCTGGATATACAGATAACCAGTAACACTGAAAGAGCGGTACAGTCAATCAGAAATTTATCCAAAAGTCTATCTGGATTGGATAAATCATTAGGAAGTGTTAAGACCGGTGGAATTCAGAAATACGCAAATGAACTTCAAAAAGTTGTATCTGCATTTGATTCTTTGAACTCAAAGACTTCTGGATTGTCCACGGGTATGCAACGGGTTTCGGAATCATTATCATCTATTGGAAAAGTGGACTTTAAAGAGAACGGAGTAAACTCATTTATCAATGCCATGAACCGTTTAGCCAAGGTAGATGTAAGTAATTTCGATACTTCAAAACTTGGAAGTATGGTATCTTCTTTGTCGGCATTGGCAAATATCCCGAATGTTTCATCCGGCGTAAATCGTTTTGTCTCTTCTGTGGCGAAATTAGCTGGGACTGGTGATTCTATTGGAACGGTTTCTAAGGAGATCACAAACCTCGCAGACGGATTAAAAAGAGCAACTGAAAAGATGAGTACGGTTGGGAATGTTTCTGAATCTGTCAACACATTTGTCCAATCTATTGCAAGACTGGCAAGTGCGGGAAACAAGACCGGGCAGACTGCAAGCCAGTTGTCTATGCTGTCCAAGGCATTACTTGAATTTTTTAATGCCATGCGTGATGCACCGAATATCAGTTCCGATGTTATCCGTATGACAGAAGCATTAGCACAATTGGCGAGAGCGGGTGGAAATATTGGAAGTTCCACCAGTTCTGTATCGAATTCGTTCAATACTATCAGCACTTCTTCTTCGAGGACGGAAATTGCTATACGAGGAATGTCACGGGTATTTTCCACATTTGCTTTAAAGACGATTTCTCTTGGTCAAAAGGCTGCATCTGCAATCGCAACGATCGGAATATCTGCGATCAATACCGCATCCAAGATCAAGAAGATGTCTGGAATTTTTTACTACAATTAGCAACAAAATCAACAGCTTGTATATGCGAATGTTCTTCCTACAGAGGGTTGGTTCTACACTGTTCAAGCCGATAAAATCAGCTGTCAATTACGTGGAAACTCTCAACTATTTCAACTCCGCATTCAAGCAAGTAGCTGAGAATGTGGATACGGACGAATGGAAGAAAAGTGGTATAAAATCCGCTGAAGCATATGCAGATTCGTTCCAAGAAAGAGCTAAGCAACTTTCGCAGAAACTGACAGGGTTTGAAGTTTCAGATACCGGCGAACTGACCAGAACCAACACTGCCAATCTTGGGCTTGACCCGGAAAAGACTATGCAGTATCAGGCAACATTTGCACAGATGGCATCTTCTATGGGAGATACATCAGAAACTGCATTGAAGCTGTCAAATGCCTTGACTATGGTTGGTGCTGACCTTGCTTCTGTACGAAACATGGACTTTGAGGATGTATGGCAGGATATGGCATCCGGCTTGACTGGCATGAGCCGTGCAATGGACAAGTACGGCATCAATATCCGTAATGCTAATATGCAACAAAAATTATACAATCTGGGAATCGACACCAGCATATCAAAGTTATCTCAGGCAGACAAAACAATCTTAAGAACGATTATTTTTCTGAATAGCTCACAGTATGCATGGGGTGATTTGGCTAAAACGATAGACGATGGTTTTTGTGAACTATCACTTGTCGCCTAACATAGTAATGTGTTAGTGAAAATCGAGTAAAATCGGTGAAGCCTGTACTGAATTCCATATTTATGGTATAATAAATATGGGTGATATAATGAAAAAAGAATTTGTTGTTTATACAGCTACAAACAAAATCAACGGTAAAATATACGTTGGAAAAACTTATAATTTTGAAAAGAGAAAAAATGAACACATTTATGATATAGACGATGATCTTCCATTTCACAGAGCATTAAAAAAATATGGCGTAGAAAATTTTGAATGGAAAATCGTTGACTACGCATATTCTAGTGAAGAAATAAAAGAAAAAGAAATTTATTGGATTAAGAAATTGAATACTTGCATTCATTCTCAAAGTTCAAATGGATATAATATAACATTAGGCGGTGAGGGTGGTGTGTCTTGGAATTCATTGCCAGTAATTCAATATGATTTAGACGGAAATTACATTCAAGAATTTTTGAGTTGTGCTCATGCTTCTGTGTGTACTGGAATAGGAAGGCATAACATAGGTGACTGTGCCAATGGAATTACGCATTCTTCTGGTGGTTATCAATGGAGATATAAAGTAGAGGATGAAATTCTTCCTATAAATCCATATAAAAAGAAATCATCTAAAAGAAAGAGCATAATACAATTAGATCTTGATGGAAATTTCATAAATGAATTTAAGTCAATAACCGAATCCAGCGAAACACTTGAAATTGGACGTTCAAACATTTCTGCATGCCTAACAGGAAAGGTGAAAAAGGTGTAGAGGTTATCAATGGATTTATTCAGAGAAATATGACAAAAGTCGAAATTATAAGTTTGAAGGAATCTCTATTAAAGGTGGAATAATTCAGTTAGACGAAAATAAAAAAGCTGTAAATCATTTTAGAAAATTGTTCAGAAGCTGCAAGATTTTTGGGTGAAGAAACCAAAGTTCATAAGCAAATTCATAAAGCAATATGCACCGGAAATAAATGTAAAGGTTTTTATTGGTGCAAGTATGAAGATTATATCAATGTTCGGCATGGTAATACCGAGGTAATTGCATAGATTGCGAAAGGCTATGCAACACCGTAGAGCGTAGGAGATGAATAAATATAATTCTCCCAAGAGTACTCGACAACCATAAGACGTAGAAATACGTCTTATTTTTGTGGTTGAAAATGTACGCCGACCTTGTGGGAAACTGCAAGAAGTAAAGGATAAAAAGCCTTTACGGTAACAATGTGAGAACAGCCAGCAAACCAGATTCGTATGCTTCAATCTAACTTCGCATCACTCGGAAGAACAATAGGTTCTTTGTTCATTCCTATACTGCAAACAGTTCTTCCGTATATTAACGCAATTGTAATCGCGCTGCAAAGAATGTTCGCTTATATTGCGAAACTTCTTGGCATTAAACTATCAAACTATGTTGCTTCTACGGGTGGAATTGCTGTTGATACAAGTAATATTGCAGACGAAATGGACAATGCCAGTGATTCTATTGATACTGCAAATAAAAACGCCAAAAAACTTGAAAAAACATTATCCGTACTTTCTTTTGATGAACTAAATCAGCTTAGTGATAACTCTGATTCTAGCGGTACGAGTACTCCAACATCCGGGACGAACGGCGGTAGTGCAGCACATCTTCCGGCATTGGATGCAGCACTGGACGCGGCACTCGCCAATTATCAGAAAGCATGGGACGAAGCATTTAAAAAGATGTCTAACAGGGCAAACGAGATGGCAGATGCTATTGTTAATGCTTTTAAGAAAAAAGACTGGAAAGGTCTTGGAAAAATAATGGCCGATGGCATCAATTGGGGTATGCAAAAACTCTATGATGCTATCAAACTGGAATAAAGTTGGGCCATATATCACGAAATTTACCAGTGCATTCACTCAGACGTTCAACAGCCTTGTTGATAACATCAACTGGGATTTGATCGGGCGTACTTTTGGTGCTGGTATTAATACTATTGTTAATACGGCAAATCAACTTTTAGAGGGAATTGACTGGAAGAATCTCGGGGCGAAATTTGCTTCTGGAGTCGCGGGACTTGTAAGAGAAGTTGACTGGGAAAACTTCGGAAATCTTATTGGCAACTCTTTTATGCGTGGATGGAAAATCTTCGCGGGATTTGTTGAGAATCTTCCGTACAGCGAAATTGGTGTTGCTGTAGCGAATGGACTCAACGGAATCTTCCGTAAGATAAGTTTCACAGAGATTGCAGATGCACTGGCAACCGGACTGAATGGTGCTTTTGATACGCTTGCTTCTTTCACTGCGACTTTCGACTGGGATGAAATGGTTGACAATATCACAGGCGGTATTGTTACGTTCATGCAGAAATTTGACTGGAAAGGAAACGGGGCAAAATTAGAAGATTTCATAAATCATTTGCTTACTGCACTGATTGACATTGCCAAAGGTGTTGACTGGGAAGCATTTGGACACAATGTCGGTGTATTCCTTAGTGAAATCGACTGGGGAAAACATCTTAAACAATTGCTTACTGTATTGACAAGTGTTCTTGGCGGCATTTGGGAAGGACTTGGAAGTACATCTGCCGGTACATTCATTCAGGCAATAGCTATATTTGCAGTCGGTTCAAAGTTGATGCCATTTGTTAATAGCATTACGAAATTTTTGACCGGTTCAACCGTAACAACGAAACTTTCTACCGCAATTCAAGGAATGCTCAATCCAGCAATAACATCTGTCGCAGAAACGGCTGTTCCGGCGTTAGGAACTTCTCTTGGAAGTCTTGTTGCGACTGGCGGCGGAATCGCATTAGCAACAGTAGGTGCAGTTGCACTTACAAAGAAACTTGCAGGACTTTTTGAGACCATGCAGGGCGGCAATGGAATGACCACACAGTACGGCGGTTATCTGCATGATTATGCAACTCAGCTGACTAATGTAGCAAACCTTACCAACGAGCAGTCAGAAGCATTATGGCAACTGATTGAAACCGATGAGGAACTTGGAAAAAGCCATGATGAAATGTATTCGGACATGGTTGAAAAACTGAAAGAATACGGTGTTTCCGCAGATCAAGCCAGAACTGCTCTCGGACTGTATGGAACGCAAGCGGGTGTATCAGCAGAGTTTGTGGACGGCATGACAAAGAAGATTGCAGAACTTGGCGAAGGAGTATCAGAAGCTGCTTCTAAATTCGACACATCCAAAATCAGTATGTCTGACCTTAAAAACGAACTGTATATGCTGAGTTTACAGTCTGATGAATTTGGTGGTTCGTACAGGACTGCTATGGACGAATTGGATAACGCTAATAATGGCGGTACTATCACGAGCACAAAAGATGCATTAGATGCAGTTTACACTTCGCTCAAAAATGCCGGAGTTCCGCTTGATGAGTTGAACAATAAACTGTCAAAAGATTTTCCTGATGCAACTGTCGCAACAAAACTGCGATTGAAAAGAATATCAGTTGGGGCACAGAAAACCATTTCTTCCATCTGCCGGAAAAGCATCTAAAGATACTACAACAGCAACAATGAAATGGCAAAGACAGCTACTGATGATTTTGCAGAAATCCAGAAACAGGCAGACACTTACATGAGTAGCGTTGACACCACAACGTCTATGCATTGGGGAAATTCCTCAAGAGAAGCAACCTTGAAAGCCAGAGAAATGAAAGTTGCAGTAAGCACGGAACTCGGCTTCATGGACAAATCTGTAGCAAGCCATTTCCAGAGCCAGTACAACATT
>ENA-OQDT01000331-OQDT01000331.1-human-gut-metagenome-genome-assembly--contig:-NODE-331-length-31244-cov-5.336183_pt1 | contig 31244 bp, 30 predicted proteins | sample MGYA00242786_ERZ504617 | MGnify/ENA primary metagenome ERZ504617 (study PRJEB26092, sample SAMD00036337) | human gut metagenome | host: Homo sapiens | study: EMG produced TPA metagenomics assembly of...
GTCTCGTCGGTCAAGCCCTTTTCTTCTAAGAGGATCAAGGTCTGTGCCATGGCTTTGAGGTTGTGTTTCTTCGCCCAACGCTCGTAGCCGATGCCCTTGCCCTCGGTCATCCTCGACTGGATGTCGATCAGTTTCCCGATGGCATCCTGCTTGAACTGCGCCTTGGGCTTGCGTTCGGCGTTTGCCTGCAAACATGGCAAGCACTGCCACCTTATCGAACTTGTCACCGAGATGTTTCGCCCGGATGAACTTTGTTCTTCCAGCAGGCAGATAACTTAAGCATCCGCGACTTTCCTTGACGGCAATGCCGTACTGCTGCATGAGCTTCGCCGAAAAATCTTCAAAGCTGGTAGCACGGTACAATACAGACGAAATCTGTCTCCGTAAAGTATCCTTCACAGTTTCAAACTTCTTCTTGGGCGGCTGTCCGGTTGCGGCGAGGCTTGCGTTTTCACGGTCAAGTTTCAACTGGCCGCGCCTACGCGCCCAATACTCAGCTTCGCTTACGCGCTCTTTACGAGCCGTTGAGCAGGTCGATCTGGTACAGTCCGGCACCTTCGCACAGCTCCATGACCTTCGACACGCAGGTGTCCGCATGGTCTGGGCAGTGCTGGAGTGCTTCATGCCCTCTAGCCAGTCACGGGGCTTTCTGCATATAGGGCTTGCGTTCCACTTCCCGTGTTCGGATGCTGCCAATCACGATGTGGACGTGGATATTTCCCGAATGGTTATGCCCATCCGGGTGGGTGCAGACGTGGCAGGATGACCGGGAAAGTTTTCAGAACAAACCTCAGGCCAGAGCCTGTGCTTATCCATAGTCAGCCCGTTATCGGCTGCATCCCGTGGGTCAAAGCTGATGATATACTGGTGGCTTTTGATATCACCATGCTGGTTGTTCTTGCCGTACTTTCGGTTTGCCAGCAGACAGGCAGTTGCAAACGAAAAATCGCCACACTCAAGAGTATCCAGAATGTACGATTCCCGCAGCATGGGTCTGCCATGGTCGTCCAGAAGTTGCTTTCCGGTGAACGTATCGTGCTGGTAGATCAGGTACGCTTCAATGGCGGTGTAGTCCGAGTTCTTAGAGGCGATATGCTTGAGCGTTGCCATACAGTTCACCCAGAACTTTCTCGGCGTGGAGCCGGAATGCGGTCAGGTCTGCAAGTTCGTCAAGGATTTTCGCCCGGATCTGCTCGGTGTCTGCACCGCCGGAGTTGAAGTGACGTGCAAGTTGGTTGAGGTTGGTGCCCACCCTGCTGCACTGAGCAAGCAGGGTGGAAACAGCGGTCAGGGTTTCTTCTCCGCCGCCGGCAACGACAACAGTGCGCTCGATCTTCGCACTGTGCAGCGCACGGCGGATGAAAGTGGAGAGGGAGAGATTCAGGAGTTTGCAAGTGAGTTCCAGTGACGTTTTTTCCTCCGCTGTCACACGGAACTTGATGATGTGCGTTTTGTTGTTCGGCGTGTCGTGGTGCTGGGAATTGCTAGGAATCGGTTGAACATTCGTTTTGGTCATTGTACCTCCTGTCTGTTCGATAACTCCTCGGTGAAGTTATGTAAAGCACGACACGCCGTTGCTGTTCGCACCGTCAGGTGCGAACCATGAGCAGGGTTTGGGGCAGGCACGCCCCAACAAGATCACTTCGGAAATGCAGACGCATTGAAGAAGTGAAGTCCCGGAGGAACACAAGATTTTCAAGAATTGAAAATTTGTGGCCACGGGACGGTTCTTGCCCTCTACCGCTGCGCTCAAAATCAACTTTCGACAAATGTTTCCGAATTGTTAAGGCGCAAAAATAAGTAGAGGTGGTGCTGCTCATGTAAGGGGGTCACCGTTTACTCCGAACGAAGTTCCTGCCCCTGTTTTGCAGCGGCGTTGTCCGGCTCGCCCACAGAAAGTGTGAGGTCATGGCACGGTATCACGTTCAGACGGCTTATGAAGGATTCAAGGTACAGCTTCCCGGAAAAGAAAAATACCGCCCACGCAGCGCAGCGATGGATTTTGTCGGGTGAATCGGCGGCAAAATGAATCGGGTGTGTTGCGGGACGGTACGTTCTTTCCGAGGTGATTATCCGCTGAAAGTGGTGGTTATCACGGTGAGAACCACCACTTTTTCAGCAGGATTTGGAATAAAGGGTATCATGGAAGCGTGGGTACGTCAAGATGGTTTTGCAAAATTTATCACGATAAAGCGACAATAGTAAGACTTCTGTTAAAACAGTTATTCTTTGTCGATAGTTTCTTTCCTCATCATTCGTGCAAAGTCAGCCAAAAAGAAAACCGGGCTGCTCTATTCATAAATGAAAGAACAGCCCGGTTGAAAGGGAGAACGCTCCTATCAGCCCATCAGTGCGCTCCACGCCATACTGAAAGGCATCACTAGGATCAAGGCAGGCATCAAGTCAACGAGGGGAACTGACTTGATTTTAGAGACGCGGAAACCCGCAGCCATTGTTAAAATGCCGCCGCAAGCCGACAAATCCGCAAACATTGTGGGGGTCAAATAAGCGGATAAAGTGCGACCAACCATGTATACGACAAGAAGAATCGCACACTGCGGCAAAGGAATTGCGCATATGGATTTACCCAAGGAAGCCGCAAAGATCATTGCCGTGAATCCATCAAGAACAGCCTTGGACATCAATAGGCTTGGATCGCCTGTGATGCCCTCTGTCAGAGTGCTGTACCATCCAAAGCCGGAACAGCAGAACAGCGCGACCGCTGTGATGTAAAATTCCATATCAATGTCCTCCCCACCAAGATGGAGTACCCGAACAAGGTTATGAAAAAATTTACTTGTCCACTGTTCAAGATGCAGAAGATGGCCAATCGTAAAGCCGACCAGAATCGCTAACACGACCGCAGTCATTCCAGATGCTTTGATAATGGAATTGACACCGATTGCAATGGAACAGAAACCGAAAAGAGTCGGCAGATTGTCTTTTAGTCCCCGCGGGAGAATCTTTCCAAGATATGTTCCCAGTAGACCGCCAAGCAGCACGGCGGCACAGTTTGTCAAAACCCCAATCGGCATATGTCAACCTCACATTCTTTCTTGTTACCAATCTTTTACCGCACCGTCAAAGGCACGGCGGGCAGCGTTGCTGCCACGTTCCCTCGCCGGATAAAGCTCCTCAGCATCATCTGCCAGCTCCACGCCAATGCCGGGAGCATCGGGGATGAGCATACAGCCGTTCTCATAACGCAGCGGCTCCTTGACCATCTTATCCTCTGCACCGTTCAGACAGAAACCGGGAAGTTCCTGAATGCCCAGATTCGGAATGGAAGCGCAAATCTGCAAACAGGCCGCCGTAGAGACCGGGCCAAGCGGATTGTGCGGAATCACTAGAACATCATGTGCTTCTGCCAGTGCAGCAATCTTCTTGCTGGTAGTGATGCCGCCCACAGCGCACACATCGGGACGGATATACTGGCAGACATGGCGAGCCATCAGCACTTCGCACTCACGCAGGTCAATGGCACGTTCGCCAGTAGCAATCGGCACACCGATTTTGCTTGCAACTTCGGCCATAGTATCTACATTGTCCGGCGGAACAGGGTCTTCCAGAATCATCGGACGGTAAGGCTCAACTGCACGACCAAAAGCGACCGCCTCCGGCAGTGTCATGCCGCGATGAACTTCCAGAATGAAATCGAAATCAGGGCCGACCGCTTCCCGGCAGACACGCACCTTTTCAACTTCCCGCTCGATGCGGCTGGAAAAGAACTCGCCCTTGCCGTCCGGAGAACTTGTGGGGCCGTTGCAGAAAATTTTAGCCGCAGTAAAGCCCATCTGCTGCAACTGCTGATACTGTGCAGCCAGCTCATTCTTATCTTCCGTGATGTGCATCACCGAAGCATAGACGCGCACCTTATCACGGGTCTTACCGCCCAGCAGTTCATAGACAGGAACACCCAGTGCTTTGCCTTTGATATCCCACAGCGCAATGTCAATGGCAGAAATTGCGCTCATGATGACCGAGCCACGGAAATAGACCGACCTCAGAAAATTTTGATTGAAGTCTTCAATTCGGAAGGGGTCTTTTCCAATGAGATAGTCGGCAAATTTTTCAATTGCTGCTGCGGTCGCCTGCAGATAGCCCCAGTTGCCCGCTTCGCCCAAGCCCACGATACCAGCATCGGTATAGACTTGAACAAACAGATAATGCTTGGCAAAGCGCAGTTTTACATCTGTGATCTTCATGAATTATCCTCCTGCAAATGTTCCCGGAAGAACTGGATATGTTTTTTGAGTGCGCGCTCCCAACCGGGAGTGCGGTTTGTCGTGAACCCGTGCATGGCTTCCGGGATCCGCTGTGCTGTTACGCAGACACCTGCCTTGACCAGACGCAATGCAAAAGCTTCTGTATCGTCTCGCAGACTATCCTCGCCTGCGGAAAGGATAAGACACTCAGGAAATGCAGCAAGTGCAGTCTCATCTGCCTTGAGCGGCGAACACAGCGGATCGGCAGGATCGGCATCGCCAACATAAAAATCGGTATACAGTTTCTCCGTCTGGGCGCGTTTGACCCAGAATTCGTTAGTCTGCAACTCCGGTGAGAGCCGATTTACAGGATCGACCGTGTTGTCCACAGGAAAATATTCAAGCAATGCGCAGCAGGGCTTCAGGTGATGCGCTTCCGCATCTTTGATAAGTGCGGCAGCGACAAGATTTCCGCCTGCGCTGTGACCAGCCAGCACGATTTTTTGAGGGTCGATTCCAAGTTCTTCCGCATGATCAAAGGCGTAAGCGATGATACCGTACGTCTCCTCGACTGCTGCCGGAAACGCCTGTTCCGGTGCAAGGCAGTAGTCCACATCCCAGACAAGGCAGTTCAGCTGCTCCATCAGGGTGCAGCAATAGCGGCGGTCACGGTCAGTGCGGCCCTTGATAAAGCCGCCGCCGTGGAAGTTCAACAGCAGGGTTACTTTGGCAGGCAGATGTTCCGGACGTTCCTCGAACACATGGACTTTGCGGCCATCGGCCACTTCGACCCACATTTCTTTTTCGGTGCCGGGCAGAGCGGCCAGCTCTTCCGGGCTGACCGGACCAAATCGGTCGCGGCTGCGCACGGTATTGGCCATAGCGACTTTTTCTTCTAACGTCATAGGATTTTGCGCTCCTTTTCACAGGATCAGAATGCAGGAAGCACCGTCATGGTGTAGAAAATATAGACGAAGGGTAGGATCAGCGTGATGAGTGCACCGCTCTTGACGATGGCTTTCAGGTCGTAACCGCCGTCTGCCATGCACATGGGCACTGCGGGGGTAGCCATCGGGGTCAGGAAGGCAGTCAGAGAACCGGCATTGACAAGAATCACAAGGCCGGTGGGATTTGCGCCCAGAGCGGAGCAGGTCAGCAGGCAGATAGGAACGAAGACTGCGGAGACAGAACGGTTCAGCATGAACTGAGTGAGCAAGAAGGGGATGATAAAGAACAGGGCACCGAGGACATAGTTGTTGTGAGTACCACCAACGACTGTTGCCAACGTCTGACCGATCATGTCACCTGCACCGGTATTGGTCAGTGCAGTACCCAGAGCCAGTGCGCCGACAAAGAGCATCAGCATATCCCAAGGAATATCGCGGAGAGCGGACTTCTGATCGACTACGCCGAACAGAACCATCAGCAGACTGCCGACCAGCGCAACGAACCAAGTGGTCAGATGCAGCTGAGGTGCAAAGATCAGGCAAATAATCGTTGCAAAGAACAGGAAGATACCAATCTTATCCACAACAGGGCTGAGCTTCTGCTGAGCTTTGCCAGAATCCTTTTTCTCCAGTGCCTCAATGGGAACGACCGGCTGCTTCGGAGTAAACTTCGGGCCAAGGAAAATTGCCCAGAGAGGAACAACGATAAGGACAGGCCATGCGGCGATCGTAAAATCAATGGGACGGACACTCATTCCAGTAAAGCCATAGGTTTCCATGAAACCAGTGAACTGACCAGCCATCTGGATAGAGGTTGCCAGTGGAAGGATACCGCAGCAAGCCACACAGACGACCATAATGGGGAACATATACTGCGTACGGCTGTTTCCGGTCTTGTCGCACAGTGCTGCCAGCAGAGGGCTGATGATCGCATAAACGACCATGGGGCTGGAAATGAAGTTGGTGAGCAGAACTGCCAGAAGGATGTAACCAAAGTAAGCCATTTTGAAGCTGCCATGCGTCAGCTTCATGATGCTGTTACACATACCGTCCACCAGAGAGGTACGGCGGAAACCCGCTGCTACAATAAACATACATGCCATCAGCAGGGTGTTCACATTAGAAAAGCCGGACAATGCACCGGCATCATCAATACAGCCGGTGATGTACAGGGCGGCCATTGAGATCAATGCAGTAAGCCACATGGGGATCTTGTTCAGCATATAGCTGACCAGCGTTGCCGCAAAGATCACCATACAGATGATCATTTGAGTATTCATAGATTTGTTTTCCTTTCCTGATATGAAAACGGTTCGATTTCAATTCGCTTGCTGCCCGGGCAGGCTCATTGTGGACATTTTAACAAAGCAAATTTACTCTGTCGATGCAAAAATTTGTATCTTTTGGCACCCGTACAGAAATCAAATCTTGTCAGGAAAGCTATGACATCCTGAAATATCAGAATAAAATCCAAATATTTCCCCTGTGCGCTTTGCCAAATCGAGAGACTCTCCCTTAGTCAAAATGTCAAATTCTAAGTAAAAAATTTATTGATAGGCCTCAAAAAAATCAGTTGACAGGAGATATTTTATCGTTTATTCTGAAAAAGACGATTCACCAATGGAGCACACTCCAAAGATTTGACATAGGGAAAATATTTGGATTTTGGGAGAGAAAGAGATGGATTTAGCCAATTACAAAATGGAATGGCCGCGTGAGAGGCTTACTGTGCGATGCTTTGCACACGATATCATGAATTATCGTTACCACTGGCATCCAGACGAATATGAGCTTAACATTTTGCTGCATGGCAGTCAAGAGTACTGCCGTGGAACGCAGAATGTTGTACTGGAGGAGGATGACGTTCTGCTCACTCCGCCGGGAGTAGGACACGCCTCCTTTGGTCAACAGGCAAATACTACTGCCATCGTCCTGCATTTTTCAGCTACAGCGATTCGTCCATTGCTTAAAAAGGGTGGCGTCTACCACTTTCCTTCCTGTCTTTCAAACGCTGGAACACACACAGAAGAACGCTACCGTCATATTCGATTTTATGCCAGCCAGATTTTCATGCTGATGCAGCAGAACAGTCCATATGCACAGCTGGCTGTCAAGGCAAGCCTCGACTTGCTGCTCGTTATACTATGCACAGAGTTTGAGCCACAGCGATTGAACGAAATGCCGGAAGATGAGCAAAGACGTTCTGCAATTCGCCGCCTTTTAGCATATATTGAAGAACATTACGCAGAAAAGCTCACTCTTGAAAATCTTGCAGATTTTGCCCAGTACAACCGAACCTATGTTTCAACCCTGTTCAAACAGGTGGTTGGTGTTAATTTTCATGAATATCTGAGCCGTGTGCGCTTCCAGCACGCTTTGAGTGACTTGGCATTGACCAATGATGGCCTGACAGATATTGCTTTGCGCAATGGTTTTGCCGATTTGAAAACCTTTAATGCACGTTTTCGCTCCACACTGCACCGCACACCCACCGAGTATCGTGCGCAGCTGTCCCCCGATCGGGTGATGCGAGTCGACAGTCGTAAATTTCTTCCGTCCGAAGACCCGATTTTGCAGGCCAAATTGCGAGCATATCTAAAGGTAGGGTGCTAAGATGGCTGAAATCACCGGAGTGGCTGCTATTTCACATTGGGATATCTTTCAAAATTGTCCTTGCAAACCCCTATGAAGTGTGGTATATACATTATACGAAGCAACATCCTGAATGAACGACCTACCGTTCGATGATATATAAAAGAAAGGTGCTTGCTATGAATGCTGTGATTTATGCCCGCTATTCCAGTGACAACCAGCGCGAAGAATCCATCGAAGGTCAGATTCGGGAATGCACAGCCTACGCAGAAAGAAACGGTATCACGGTGGTCAGGCACTACATTGACCGTGCATTCTCCGCTAAAACAGATCATCGCCCGGATTTTCAGCAAATGATTCGGGACAGCAACAAAAAATTGTTTGAAATCGTTCTGGTCTGGAAGTTTGACCGCTTTGCCCGGAATCGTTTTGACAGTGCGAACTACAAGATGATTCTGAAAAAGAACAATGTACACCTGATATCGGTCATGGAGCCGATTGCTGAAGGCTCGCAAGGTATTCTTGTGGAAACACTGCTGGAAGGCATGGCAGAATACTACTCTGCTGAGCTATCTGAAAAGGTCATCCGTGGTCAGACGGAAAATGCCCTGAAAGGCAAATGCACAGGCGGCACCGGAACGATTGGCTATAAAATCGACGCAGATAAGTTCTATCGTATCGACCCACTGGTCGCTCCACTTGTATTAGAGGCTTTTCAGCGCTACGATAATGGTGAGAAAATCGTTGAGATTCTGAACTATCTCAACGCAAAAGGCGTTCGTAATATGCTGGGTGGAAAGCTGACGTGCAGCAGCATGAACACCATGTTGAAGAACCGCCGTTACATTGGAGAGCTTTCTTTCCGGGATACCGTTGTGCCAGATGCGATTCCTGCTATCGTCCCGAAAGACCTGTTTGACCGTGTTCAAAAGCGTTTGGAGAAAAACAAGCGCGCACCGGCTCACGGAAAGGCAGATGAGGAATACTTGCTGACTACCAAGCTGTTCTGTGGCAAGTGCGGAGCATTGATGTTTGGCGAAAGCGGAACAAGCGCCACTGGACGAACCTACTATTACTATAAATGTGCTACTGCCAAGCGGCGCAAAGGCTGCAATAAGAAAACCGTACAAAAGGAGTGGCTGGAGAATCTGGTCGTCCAAGAGACGATGAAGCTGATTCATGATGATGCAGTTATCGAAAGAATCGTTCAGCTGGTCATGGATTTCCAGAATCAGGAGAACACTACGATTCCGCTCTTGGAAAAGCAGCTCCGAGAGGTGGACAGGAAACTGGACAACCTGATGAAAGCAATCGAGGAAGGCTTATTCACCCGAACGACCAAGGAACGTCTGGATGCCTTGGAAGCTCAGAAGGATGAGCTGACTGCAAAAATCGCTGATGAAAAACTGCGAAAGCCATCCTTCAATGCCGATTTCATCCGGTTCTGGCTGATGAAATTCAGAAAGTTCGATATATCGCAGCAAAAACAGCGCAAAGCACTGATTGAGATTTTTGTGAACGCGATTTTCCTGTATGATGACCGGATGCTGATCACGTTCAACTACAAGGATGGCTCTCAAACCATCCGCTTTGAGGATGCCTTGACTACCACAGAAACAGTGGGAAATAGTTCGGATTTGTCCGGCTCTGCTCGATCCTGCAAACGCACGTTGATTCGGTAAGGATCAGCGTGCGTTTTTGTTTTGCTTGTGAAACTGCCGGTAAAAATCCGAATGTGTGCAAAAACTGCGCACACTGCAAGACCGTTTTCCAAAAACAGAGCAGCCTTTTTCTATTCCCTCCCCTTTTGCGGGATTGATAAAAGCCCACAAGTGCGGTATACTGAATAGTACTTTATTCGAGCGAAGTAAGGAGGTGCGGCCCATGGCGATCGGTGTGCCCCGCCCGCTGGCGATAGAAAAACCGCAGGCCGTAGATCTTGTACAGGCGGCGCGGTATTTCGGCGCGCACGGCGAGCCGGACGCCGCCACGCTGGCACTGCTGCAAAAATGCGCCGTGCCGCTGCTGGCGGCGGCGATGCCCCGGGCGGTGTGGCTGCTGGCAGACACCCCCGCCCTGACCGAGGCCGGGCTTCTGCCCGGTGAGGATGTGCACAAGCACCTGACCGGCTGCGGGCAGGCCATTCTGCTGGCAGTGACGCTGGGTCCCGGGGTGGATGCTCAGATCCGTCGGGCGGGCGTGGGCGATATTGCCGCCGGGGTAGCCTCCGATGCCTTGGGCAGCGCACTGGCCGAGCAGGCCGCCGATGCCGCCGAGGCGCAGCTGCGCCAGTGGGCGGCCACGGAGGGAAAGTATCTGACCGGGCGCTTTTCGCCCGGCTACGGCGATTGGGACATCGCGGTGCAGCCGATGGTGGCAGCGGCACTGGACACCGTGCGCAAGGCCGGGCTGTGTGTCACCGACACCAACCTGATGACCCCGCGCAAGAGCGTGACCGCCCTGCTGGGGGTCAGCGACCACCCGGTAAAAGGACAACTGGCCGGGTGCGGCCATTGTGTGCTGCGCACCCGCTGCGAATACAGAAAGAGGGGAAAGACCTGTGCAAGTGAATGAACTTTTCAGACAGAGCAATACCATCCTGCTGGACGGCGGCATGGGCACCATGCTGCAAGCTGCCGGGCTTAAGCTGGGCGCACGCCCGGAAGAGCTGAACATCACCGACCCGGCGCTCATCGAGGGCATCCATGGGCAGTACGCTGCGGCGGGCAGCCGCATCGTCAACGCCAACACCTTTGGCGCTTCTGCCCACAAGCTGGCAGGCAGCGCTTACACGCTGGAGCAGGTCATCACCGCAGGCATTGAAAACTGCAAGCGCGCCTGCGCGCCCTACGGTGCGCTGACCGCGCTGGACGTAGGCCCGCTGGGCGAGCTGCTGGAGCCCAGCGGAACGCTGGCCTTTGAGGATGCTGTGGCTGAGTATGCCCGCATCGTCAAGGCAGGCGAAGCCGCCGGGGCAGACCTGATCTTTTTTGAGACCTACACCGACCTGTACGAGTTGAAGGCCGCCCTGCTGGCTGCCAAGGAGAATACTCATCTGCCCATTCTGGCCAGCATGAGCTTTGAAGCGGGCGGGCGCACCTTTACCGGCTGCACAGTGGAAAGCTTTGCCGCCACCGCCCGGGGCTTGGGGGCAGACGCCGTGGGCATCAACTGCTCGCTGGGACCCAAAGAGATCTTCCCCATGGCAAAGCGGCTGGCCGAGGCCGTGCCCGGCAACTTCCCGGTGTTCGTCAAGCCCAACGCCGGTCTGCCCCGGGCGGACGGCAGCGGCTACGACATCACCCCGCAGCTGTTCGCCTTTGCAGATGAAGCCCTACCGGGAGCTGCACCTGTTTGCTGCCGGCGGCTGCTGCGGCACCACCCCGGAGTTCATCAAGCTGCTCAACGGCACCTTTGCAGGCTGCACCCCGGGGCGTCCCGCGCACCGGATGCCCTCGGTGCTGTGCACCCCGGTGGACACAGTTACGGTGGACGGCATCACGGTGGTGGGCGAGCGCATCAACCCCACCGGCAAAAAGCGCTTCCAGCAGGCATTGCGGGAAGGCGACATGAACTATGTGCTGGAGCAGGCCGTCAGTCAGGCAGAGGCCGGTGCGCAGATCCTGGACGTGAACGTGGGCGCACCCGGCGTAGACGAGCCGGTGCTGATGGAGCAGGTGGTCAAGGCGCTGCAAAGCGTGACCAGTTTGCCCCTGCAGCTGGACTCCTCCAACGTGGAGGCGCTGGCGCGGGGTCTGCGGGTGTACAACGGCAAGCCCATCGTCAACTCCACCAACGGCGAGCCGGAAAAGCTTGCCGCCATCCTGCCGCTGTGCAAGAAGTACGGTGCCGCCATCGTGGGTCTGGCCATCGATGAAAAAGGCATCCAGCCCAAAGCCGCAGACCGTGTGGCCATTGCCCGCCGCATCACCGAAGCGGCGCTGGCAGCAGGCATTCCCCGGGAGGATATCTACATCGACTGCCTTACCCTGACCGCCAGCGCCCAGCAGGAAGATGTGCTGGCCACGGTACAGGCGCTGGAAGCCTGCAAAAGGAGCTGGGAGTGCGCACCGTGCTGGGCGTGTCCAACATCAGCTTTGGTCTGCCCTGCCGCACCTACCTGAACACCACCTTTTTGACCATGGCCATGTACGCCGGGCTGGACCTTGCCATCATGAACCCCTCCAGTGAGGAGATGATGGCGGCGGTGTACGCCTACAACGTGCTGACCAACCGGGACAAGCAGAGCACAAAGTACATCGAGCGCTTTGCCGACCGCGTGCCCGCCAGCACTGCGCTGGCACAGGCTGCAAAGACCGTGCCTGCCGCCAGTGCCGCCGAAGCAGAACTTACCGGCCCCTACGCCGCCCTGATGAAAGCGGTGGAAAAGGGCTTGAAGGGTGACGCCGCCGCCCATACCCGCGCCCTGCTGGCAGAAAAGCAGCCGCTGGAGGTGGTGGACGAAGCCTTGATCCCCGCTTTGGACATCGTGGGTGCCAAGTACGAAAAAGGCACCCTGTTCCTGCCGCAGCTGCTGCAGGCTGCCAGCGCCGCCCAGAGCGCCTTTGAGGAGATCAAAACTGCCATTGCCCAAAAGGGCGAGGGCAGCGCCAGCAAGGGGCGTATCGTCCTTGCCACCGTCAAGGGCGATGTGCACGACATTGGCAAGAACATCGTCCGGGTCATTCTGGAAAACTACGGCTTTGAGGTGCTGGACCTTGGCCGGGACGTACCGGTGGAGACGGTGGTGGACACCGTGCGGGAAAAGGACGTGCATCTGGTAGGCCTTTCGGCGCTGATGACCACCACCCTGAAAAGCATGGAGGAGACCATCGCCGCCCTGCACGCCGCTAAGCTCGACTGCAAGATCATGGTGGGCGGTGCCGTGCTGACCCCGGAATACGCCGAGAAGATCGGCGCAGACTGGTACGCCAAGGACGCTAAGCGCAGCGCCGACATCGCCAAGGAGTTCTTTGGGGTGTAACGCAAAAAAATTACAGATTCAGACTGCTGAGAAGCGCGGACTTTTCAGCAGTCTTTTTTATGGGCAGGGCGTTTATCGCAATTTTCAAAAACAGTGCCTGTCAAAACGGCATATTTGCGATATGCAGTTTGCGGATGTTGCTCGGACATTATAAACGCAAACTGCAATATTTGCAAACTGTTCAAATTTACCACAAAGAATTGCCACGATTGTCTGGCATAATAAGGGTGCACTCAGGGAGAACGGAACGGACATCCCCCATAACCTCCGAAAGGTTCTCCCCGCAAAAGCCCATGCAGGCACATTTCCCTGCGGGTGCGGCCGCAGCAGCGGCGCACAGCAGGCCCATAAAAAACTGTCTCCCGTTTCTATGCGAGGCAATAGCCAGAACGGCGGACAGACTACCAAATCCCTCCTGATCAAGCCGCAATGTTCAGGGGTTCCTATACAGCAGGCAGTGTCGCTTTCCTCCTCCTTTCCACGACACTGCCTGCTTTTTGTTTGCGCTGTTTCAAATCGGCTACCGGGCTAACCTTACCACAAGCCACATGATACTGTTCCGGGGCGTGCAGTACGATATTGTTCACATCGACCCGTTCGAGGGCTACAAGGCAGACTTGAAGCTGTATTGCAAGCGAAAAAACAAATGAAATGGCGGCAAACTCCAAAAGCCTGCCGCCGTTTTTGTTATTTTATAAACTCATATTCAAAAAGCACTGGGACGATTTCAGAATTGTAATAGTCTTTGACAAGCGTTTTCAAGCCCGCAAGAGCAGTATGCAATTCCACGTTATCCCAAATTGTATTGCCCGTCGTTTCGTCAACGTGCGATGTATCCAGTTCAGCGTAAATCTGATATACACCATATGTCAAAGAAGGGCTATAATTTTCTGCTTTCTTTGCCCATTGCAGAACCGTTTCCCATTGATTCAAAATAGCCTTTTCCCTATCACCGGGGATAAGCCCCTTTATATCGCGCAGGGCGATTGTTTTTCCGTTTGTACCGTCAAGGCAAAGTTCATCGCGATAAAACCGCCCATCGCTCCCCGTGAATGTGCGCATATGGTTCTGCATTTCTGTACAGGTGAAAAGCAGGCATTTCAAGAGGAATTGCGCAAGTTTACCACTTGCAACGTCCGCATTGTATCTGTCCGCGCCATCCGCCGACTTCATAATGCGAGCACGTTCCGTCCATGCTCTGTTATATGTAATATAGCGTGAAGCGCAAAACATAGGAAGTTTTTCAAGATAGTTATCTTTACGCAGGAAAAAACCGTTTCCATCATAGCGAGCCGCTATCAAAAGGCTAGAATCCAAGTCTGGGTTATCAAATCCCGAACTGTGTGCGACCATATATCCCATTATATCGGGTGCGGTTGCGGGCTTGTTTCGTTGTTTGCCGCCTACCTTTTCAAGACCATTTAACCCTGCAAGAATACCCGTCCGCTGCTCATCTGGTATAGGGCGTTTGTCATAATATATTTTGCTGTATGTTGTAAAGACCTGTTTTACAGGGAGCAGTCCACACGAAACCAACGTGCCTGTGTTATCGTCTATATCATAAGCCGCTATTTCAATTTCCTTTTTGCTGTCAGCTATATTTTGCCAATATGCGCACATAATGCAAGCGTCAATATTAGTGTGAAAATGGCGGCGATTGTATGCAAATCCTTTGACAAATTTCCTGTCAATTAAATGTTGCGCTTTCCAATACTTGACAGGAGAATACACTATATAGCTATCTGTTGGTTGCCGCAAATAATATTTAAAACCAGACCAAATGAAAACGTTTCCTAAATCGTTGGACGCTGTTCCTTTGACTTCTTTTTTCATTTCAGTTACTACATAGCTTTGTTTCCAAGTAGATGATTTTTTGCTTTGTCCCTGTCGTTGGTGTTCGGCAGAAGTTGTTTCTGCATACGGTGGATTTTCAAACAATATAATCGTGCATTGTGGGTTGGCAATGTATTGCTTTATGACCGGATTTTCTATATATTCTTTGCTTAAAGCGTCTGCGCCCGAAACTAGCCCGGCGTTAAATGTGTCTGTCATTTCAATAGGCGGGATAATGTGCCGAACCTTTGCCCCTAACAATTCTTGAAGTACCTTGTACTCATAATATTCTACTGTTGAAACAACACAATGTGAAAGTTCCTCGTCTGTCAAACCTGCTTCAAGGTTTCCTGTTCCGGCGCACCTGTCAAGAATGATATAGTCATTTCCGGTGGGAACACAGGCGATTGCAGCCCGCACCAATTCAAGGGACTTTTCGGCATACAGCTTGTGCGTGTAAAATGCCCCCAAGTTCTTTTTCTGAAGCGTGTCATTTAGCTTATCCATCAAATAATTAAATTTGACATTTGTTTGCCCGGTATAAGGGTAAATGTACCGTTCAAAATGAACGGGTTTTCTAATTTCTTCTGCTATTTTTCAGTGTCTTATTGCAGATTTAAGCGACAAATAAGCGACAAGCCACAAGGTACGGTGTCAAGATATTCGAAGAAAGTACAAAATATAGTATTAAAATCAAAGAAACAGCCCTGTATTTGGTATCGAAATCAAATACAGGGCTGTTGAGATATACTCTTTTTCAGAAGTTCGATGTACACGGAACCCGTCTTGCTCCCGAATTGATTGACCAGTTCGTTGAAGTGATCACCCCATTGCCGATTACTCCTACCGCTGGAAGCTGAACACCGGCTGTAAGAAGTCCAAAGGGAAGAAATCTCCTCCCAGCAGACAGAGCCCATCCACATTCTCCCCTGTCCTGTGCAGCAACAGCCTTCTGGATTGCAGGGTGAGCAGCTGTGCCGGGTTATCCGGGCAGCAAATTTCTGTCCGTTCCGTGCTCTTTGGTACTTCCAATTCCCAACAGGGCTTGCTTTCGCCCCAGCATTCCCGACCGTCGCGCAGCAGTGTCAGGTTCAGCATCAGGGTCTCGTACAGATTATCGCCCTGTGCCTGAATAAAACCGATCTTGCCCAGCCACCCGGCTCCTACGGATGGAAGTCCCTTTCCTTTTGGCTTTGCGGAGGTGTCATCATAGCCGTTCACGCATAGCAGCCACCGCGCCGCCTGCGGATAGCTCAGCTGCTCCTTGCTCTGCCCCGCATACAGCGGAAAGAGCCGGAGTTTATTGCTGCTTTCCGACATTTCACCGTTGAGTTTGGCCGCGCCGTATTCCGTGCCGATCTTTGCCTGCGGCACCTGCCAGAAGGGGTGTGTCGGGTGGAACAGCCAGAAGCGGTCCTTCCACTGCTCCAGATAATCCCGGACAGGCTCTGCCGGGAAATGCCCAAGCTGCCACAGCGCGCTCCAGCGCTCCAGTGCATCATCGCTCTGCATCAGCGGGCGGGGCTCTCCCTTTGCATCCACCCGGGAAAACACGGTGAACAGCACCGCCAGCAGCAGCCGCGGCACGGCGGCGTTCTGGGTGGGCATCTCGCCCGCAAGGTCCGCATAATCCTGCGCCGACACCAGCGCCTCGGTCAGGGACACCTCCCGCACCGTGTTGTCCCGCAGCCGCACCCGTATCCACGGTTCGGTCAGCAGGTTGAATTCAATTTTCTTCATCCGTCTCCTCCTTTTGGTAATACAGGCCGTTTTCACGGTCATAACAAAGTTCCATGCCCGCAAGCCGGGCAGTCAGGTTTTCATCCAGCAGCAGGATCAGTTCTCCGTGCAGCAGCGGCGACAGCTGCCACGCCGCAAGACGGCTGCGGTTGTCCGCTTCCAACTCCCGGATGACCCCGTCCACCTTCCACGCCTTGCCGAACACCGCCGGGAGCCGCAGCTTCTGCCGGGCGATCTTCAGTGCCGTTTCCGGCGGGGGCGGGCTGTCGGCAGCTACGGCACTGCCGCCCTCCTGCCACGGCAGAAAGTGGATGCTGCCGTCTGCCCGACGCTGCATTACCAGCACCTCTACCGAGGGGTCGCCGTCCCGCACTGCCGCCCGCGCCGCCGGGTCGGAGCAGGCGCCCTCGTTCTGCATCCAGTCGTCCAGCGTGTTCAGCTGCGCCAGCCGGTGCGTTTCCGGCTGCGGCACAAGGTACGCCTCGGCGCGTGCTTTCTTTTTCTCCTGTGTCTGCTCATATACGCAGCGCATTTCCTCACCCTGCGCCCCGCCGGGAACTTCCCGCTCCCAGCCGTAGACCCGCTGCACCAGCGGAGAGATCTCCTCCGGCAGCCGAATGCTCCGGGGCAGAAAGTTCCGGGTGCGCCAGAGCATCCACTGTCCATATACCGCCTCGCTGCCCGCGTCAAAGGCATCTTCCCCGGTGTCCAGCACCGCGCAGCAGGCCTGCTGCAACGGAGCGGGGCGGCTGCGGTGGTGGCGGTGCAGCCGTCCAATGCGCTGCAGCAGCAGATCCATGGGGCAAAGCTCTGTGACAAGAACGTCCAGATCAATGTCCAGCGACTGCTCCATCACCTGCGTGCCCACCACGATCAGGTCGTTCCGGCACTCCGGTGCAGAGCCCTTGCCAATGCGTGCCATCAGCTGGTTTTCCCGCGCCGCACGGTCCGGCATCAGGAACTGCGCATGGAACAGCTGTACCTCTTTGTCCGGCAGGCTTTCCCGCAGCAGCTGCGCGATCTTCTGCGCTTTTTTCGACCGTGTTTACGATCCCCCCCAGCGCAGCCGCCCTCGACCAGTTTCCGGCGCAGCAGCGCGGGCAGCTCCGGCTCTGTGAGCGTGGTCAGCTGCACCGTTTGACCGGGTGCGTCCGATGGGATGGCCGTTTGCTTTACCTCTGCGCCATCCGTCCATGTCAGCAGCGGATAGCCGCAGCTGGTTTCCCATGGGGCCGGTCCGGGGCTAGCCTTTTTCATGCTGGCTAGGCCTCGACCAGCTCTGTGCGCCGCCGGGCGGGCAGGGTGGCCGAAAGCAGAATGACCGGCACCTTATACCAGCCCAGCCATTCCAGTGTCCGGTCCAGATAGCAGTTCATGTAGCTATCGTAGGCGTGGCACTCATCAATAATGACCACCTTGCCCGCAAGTCCCAGATGCCGCAGCATAACGTGCTTCTGGGCAAGTGCCGCCAGCAGCAGCTGATCCACTGTGCCAATCACGAAGTTTGCCAGCAGTACCTGTTTGTTTCCCCGAAACCACTGGTGTACCTGCACCTGATGCTCTTCCTGCGCGTCCTCCTCCAGCTGCACCCCGCGCCCCTGCAGCCGCAGATAGCACTCGTTCAGTTCTGCCATGCCGTGCGCCAGCTTTATAGCCTGCGGCAGCGTCTCCTCAGACTGCGTGTCTGCCCAGCCAAGCAGCCGGGGAAAGATGCCGTTTGCCGTGGCCTGTGTGGGCAGCCCGAAAAAGACACCGCCCAGCCCGAACCGGCTAGCCATGATCTCCGCAGCGGCCAGCGCCGCCTCGGTTTTGCCCACGCCCATCTGTGCTTCCAAGATCAGAATGCCCGGTTCCGCTGCGGTATCTGCAGCTTCCAGAACAGCCCTCTGCACCGCATTGGGCGCAAAGCCGAACCGCAAACTCCTGCGGGTCTGCGATGCCCGGCTGTGCCTCCCACGGGAAGGGCAGGGCCAGCTTTTCCCAAGCCCTGTCCACCCGCGCCGGGTAATCCTGCATGCTGCCCAGCTCCTCTACCGGGATCAGGGGGAAGTATTCCGTATTGCTGGCGATCCAGTCTGCCATGATCAGAAGTCCGGTCAGAAGCACTTCCTCCTGCGGGTCCAGGTCGTACAGTTCCGTCGTATCATCAAAGCCGCAGTCCTGCAAAACAGTCATGAGCAGTTCTGTCCAAAAGCCCTGCCAGACCTTTTTTTGTCCCTTGGGGTAGTAGTTGCTCTCCCAACCCTCTAACTGATCATCGACCGCCGCGCAGCTCTGTGGCCTGCCGTGATGCGCTCCCACAATGGAGGCTAGCCCGCCGGGACAATCATCCCACAGCAGGATTGCCTCGCCCGCCCGGGCATGCGGCGACTCCCAGCGGTTCTGTTCAGGACAGTCCAGCGGCGTCAGCATTTCCAGCCGCTGCCGCGCCTCCGGCAGAGTGCGCAGGATATTTGCCTGAAAGGCTACCGTAGCCTTGCCTATATCATGGATCCCGCCCAGAAACCGGGCATGCGCGAGCAACGCTTCCTCGCGCTCAAAGCCCATGGCCCGTTTTGCACTTTCCGGGAGCCACTGCCGGACCAACCGCTCCATGATGCCCGCCGTATCCCACAGGTGCATCCAGAGCGGCAGCCACAGGCTGGTATTCTCCGGGTCCGTTTTACCAGCCAAAAGCCTTGTTTTATTCAACGTCCAGCGCATTTTTGCTCCTTTTCCGGTGTGTGCTTTCCGTGTACCGAGCATAGCAGATAATGTGTACTATAATCCGTACTTTTTGCATTTTATCTCCGCAAATGAAAAAAGCGGCACACCGGGTCGTGCCTCATCAAAACGAAAGTGTCCTTGCAAGGTAAAGAAAACTGCTATTTATGGCCCTGTTCTGCCTTCTGTTCCAAAGATACGCTTCTGCCCTTCTGCTGTCAATGACTCTGCGCCAATTCATCAAAGCTATACAAAAACGATCTCTTTTTTGTATAAAAACCGCCCCGGCTTCCTACTATGGAAACCGAGGCGGTTCATTCTGTTTATTGGTGTTCTTTCAGACACTCAATACCTATCAACTGACATTTAGTTTTTGAAATTTTAGTCATATCTGTATTTAGAGGACTTTCCGTACACTTTTCGGAGCGATTTTTTCAGACTGACTACCGTTTCTTTGATGATCTTTGCCTCATCGGCAGAGCAATCTGCAAGCTGTTCGGTCATCCAGCTGTCGAACACCGGCTTTGCTTTTTTGATCTCGATGCACAGCAGCTCGTCTGCGGAGCAGTCCAGTGCGTTGATGATGTCGATCAGCGTTTTCAGGCTAGGCACCGAGTTGCCCGTCTCGATATGGCTGATGTGCGTAACTACCACGCCGACCTCATTGGCCAGCTGCTCCTGCGTCATGCCCTTTGCAAGGCGGCAGGCACGAATACGTTTTCCGATGTCGGCGTAGTCCACCATAGTACAAGTACCCTCCGTTTTGTGAAGTGATACTTGTATTGTATGTGCAATCGACCGGGATTGTAATAATCTGAAAGTGCAGTGGACTTATAAATACTAATCGTTCAGAAATACTTTAACTTCCTGCTTTCCGTCAATCGTTGTCACAGCAGTAATGGCATCCGGGCGGAAGGAGTCTCCCGGATAATGCATTTCCAATTTCAGATTGACTTTTTTCCCAGCTTCCACTTCCTGTGCCAGTTTATTCTCAAAATTTTTGAATTCGTTCCGATTTAGTCCAGAATCCTGCGGAATGAGATTTTCCAAATCGTTTGCCCCATCAAAGCGATCTGCAATTGCATGACCTCGATCATCGGTACTTTTTTCATATCCCTTTCCAATGTCATGGATGCTGTCTTTAATTTGCAGACGACCATCATGCTCTTTCAGATGCAGGTCTCCCTCGGCTGTAAACAGCCTTCCAAGGTGATCGGTAGTGTACTCATATCCGTTTCTTTTATACTCTGCATCCGTCAAAAGATCCTGCTCCATACGGTACGGCATTCCATCATCGTTATTTTTGTATTCCAGCTCTTTTTCTAGCTCTGCAAATGACTTTTCCGTAGCAGCATCCAGTTTTTCTTCTGCCTTTTCTGTCACGCCTTTCTGTAGACGCTCAAATGACCGTTTGACGACATCATCCAACCCAATGTGCGTTTTTGCTTCCATCGGTTTCGCTTCTGAGATTTCTCGCCTCACAGCACACGACCTCCCTGCTGTTCAAAATTCGTCCTTAGATTATCTACAGCCTTTGCATCCGGGTTCAGGCTCATGCCCATGCTTATCACGCTATTTAGCACCCAGTCTGCAGCAGCAGCTTTCAGGCCGTACTGTCCCTGCAGCTGTTCCAGAAATTCTTTACGGGGTGTGAGCGATTTTTTAGCTGCGGCACAGTAATCAACGACTGTACCGATCCCACCAAAGAAATCGAACACAGCTTTCCGAGTCTTAGCCACATCCAGTTCTCCGCCTGCAAAGACCCGTTCCAGGTAGCGGTCGTCCTCCGGCTTCAGCACAGTCTCATGGCGTTTCAGCCAGAGCTTCAGCTGCTCCATCTCCGAAATGCTCAGCGGTTCCAGCTCTTTGCCCACTGCCAGTTGTCCGAATACAAACTCTGCGTTGATTTCATGCGGCATTTTTGAAGGCTTGTGGTAAACAGCATTTTCCGGCATGGGATACGCCTCAATCTTGCAGAGCACCGCCTCCGGCCACTCGTTCTGGTAAACGGCAGCCACACCAAGCGGCAGCTTGGACAATTCATCGATCTGTGCCTCCTTCAGGGCGGCAGACTTGCCTACCAGCTTGCGATCCTCTTCGTCCGGCAGGCGCATAATAATTTTGGTGTTCGTGTTGCGGATGACCGACATATCCAGCAGTCCGGGTGCCTGGTCTGCAATGATAAACCCCTCACCATAAGTACGCATTTCCGCAATGGCATTTGCCAGCATTTCCACCGACTTGCCCTGCAAATTTGCACCTTCCTGTGATTGCTCTGCCGAGGTCTTGCGCAGCAGGTTGTGTGCTTCTTCCAGCACTGTGACATGGCGAAGCCTGCTGTTCATCCCGCTGCTGCACATCCGGTATTCCTGTAACTTCATCACCAAGATGCCCATCAGCAGCGATTTCGTTTCCATAGAGCCCACACGGCTCAAATCTACGATCACATTCTGATCGAACATTTCAGCATCGCTCAGCGCATCTTCTGCGCAAAGCACACTTCCATAAATACCGTTTGTCAGAGACTTTACGCGGGTGCACAATGCGCCCACATAATCGCTTTGGGTATCCTTGGAATAATGCGACTCTTCAATGACGCCCGGCAGAATATCCAGCAGGTCAAAGAAGGTTGGGAAAATTCCCTTCTCGCTCTCCGAATTGCGCAGATCCCAGCCTACTTTCTGATAGCTGCGCTCAATAGCATCCTTCAGCACCGCTGGCATGGCTGCATACATCGGCCAGCAGGCGTTGAATATCTCCACCAGACGGTCAATATGTTCCAGAATATGGATATTCTCAGGGAATGCAAAGGGGTTCATGCGCAGCAGCGGCGTTTCTCTGGGGTTTGTACCAAACACCTGCACATCTGTACAATTGCCGAACACGTTCTTGTATTCGCCCTTGGCCGGTTCCACCACAAGAAACGTCGTTTGTCCGTTCTTTGTGATCTCATCCAGCAGATGGTAGACCGCATTGGATTTGCCTGTGCCGGTCGAGCCAGTGATGAACGTGTGGGAAGCCATTGCCTGCCGATTCAGGATCAGTCCTGCCGCTTCCTCTTTACCCATGTGGTAAATCTTGCCCAGATTCATCTTGTCCTCATCCGGCATCGCCTCATCCGGCACATTGCGGCCAAACTCCGCGTGCTCAATAATCGGCAAACCATGCACTGAGCGGGTGGGCAAGCCAAGGTGCATTGGCAGTTCCCGCCCGCTGACCAGCGTTGCAGGTGTATAAAGCAGACTATCCGGCGCATTCTCCCATAGTGGGCGAGCAAAGACCGGTTGCATGAACCGCTTGAGATATTCCCGCAGCTGTGCCACTTCTGCCTCATTGTTCTTCCACACATTGACGGCACCGCTCTCCACCGAGGAGCCCTCGCCGACCATCAATGCGCGGTAAGTGTTGGCCGCCAAAAGTGCTGTGGATTGAGTAGACGAAAGAAAATACGCTGCACAGTTATAGCAGCCATAATCTTCACTTTCCTTTACACGCTTGAGCTGGTTTTCAATGCGTTCCAGCAGTTCCTCCACCGATTTATTACACAGTTCCACCTGCTGAGTACGGCCCGTACCGCGGGTATCCGTTGTACCATGGCTCTCCTGCTGGCTGGTGCTGTCTGAAATGCCATGGGACGTTCCGTTGGAAGTGCTGTGCGAAGTACCGGTCTGTTCGGTGGTGGAGTGGCTGGTACCCCGCGAGGCGTTTACGCCCAGTGAGCCGCCGATGTTCCGGGCGATGCTGTTGAAAGCCGTTCTGGCTGGCGTCATGCCTCCTATGGCCCTGCCCGCCGTGCCAAGCAGCGGGCCGATGACGGCCCCCGCGCCCGGAATCAGGGCCGAAGCTGCCAAGCCGCCCAGACCCAGAATGCCTGCAATGCCGCCAGCCACCGGCGAGATTTTTGTGACCGAGGTGCCGAAGCTGCTGCCGACACCGCCGTTGATACCGCCGCTGACCCCTTTCGTTTTCTGTGTGCCGTCCGTCACCGAAGAGGACTGGTTCGTACCGTCCGTTGTAGTCGTGCTGACAGTATCGCTGATGGTATGGGAAGTTCCACTGCACAGGCTCTCCATCACAGCAGTACTCTGGTTCTCGGTATAAGACCATGTACTCTTGCGGAAGGGCGAAAGAGTGCTGTACAGATTTTCATACCCGCTGCGGATAGCCGCCTGCGTTTCATTGGAAACAGGTTCTGCCAAAAACAGCGCAGTATACTTTTCTCCTTCCATCGCGTCCATAAAGCGCTCGATGCCCTGCACAAAGGCTTTATCTTCCGTTTTAGACTTATCGCGCAGAGCTGCCACACAGGACACTGAGGCCACCGCCTCCTGCTCTTCGCCAAAGGCTTCTTCCAACAGTTTTTTTCCCGCCTCCGGAGAAATGCCTTTTATATCGGAACCGGGGAAGTTGGAGAGCAGCACTTTCTGCAACGCCTTGCTGGAAATTTCCAGCTTGCGGCTCTTCATGCTCTGTTTCAGGGGATCCTCGCGAACGCCCAGATAGATATTGGCACCTGCATTTTCTTCCGGCACATCGATCATCACCGCCAGACTACAGCCTTGTGCCATGCTGGAATAATACACCGTGGAAAGCTTCTGGAACATATCTTCGCCCTTTTTCAGGGTCAGTTTCTTCAGCTGGAACATTCGGATACACTGAGCGGGATTCTGCACCTCCAGCATCTTCTGAGAAAGCTCCACCATGCCATAGTTCTGCAGTTCCGTCAGATATTTTTTATACACCAGATGGTCTGCAAGGGTCAGCTGATTCGTCAGGTCATTCAGCGACCGCTGCGCAGAAAGCTGCTGTTTCTCAAGCACCTCAAGCTCGTCTGCCATGATTTATTTTCCTTTCTGCTGTTAACCCCTCAAAATTTTCCACAACAGACCTACAGTGGCCGCCGCGGCGCCGGCCGCCACTGCCGTGCCCACACCGCTGCTCTGCATATTGTTAATGGCCAACTCTGCGCTTCCAAAGCCCTGATCAGCCGCTTTCTTGTACCATTGCAGGGCTTTTTCTTTGTCTATCGGCACACCTTCTCCGTTTTCATAGCAGCCAGCCAGACAGAACTGTCCTCGATCATAGCCCTGCTCCGCAGATTTACGATACCATTCCACTGCTTTTTCGAGATTCTTTTCCACGCCATGTCCTTGCCTATAACAGTTGCCAAGGTCACACTGCGCCATAGCACACCCCTGCTCTACAGATTTTCGGTACCACTCAACTGCTTTTTGGCAGTCATGTTCTATGCCATCTCCGTACTGATAACAGCGACCGAGCTTGTACTGTGCAACTGCATAGCCTTGTTCTGCAGATTTGCGGTACCATTCCGCCGCTCTTCCAAGGTTTTTCGTTGCACCATCTCCGTACTCATAACAAAGCCCCAGATTGTACTGCGCGAATTTATTACCTTGCTCTGCCGCTCTCTCATACCATTCAACTGCTTTCGCGCTGTTCTTTTCCACGCCTTCTCCATGGTCATAGCAATAGCCCAAACTGTTCTGTGCATTTGCATCCCCCTGCTCTGCTGCTTTCTTATACCACTTTGCCGCTTCTGCTTTGTTTTGCGTCACACCATATCCATTTTTATAGAATATTGCAAGGGTATATTGAGCTGTTGCATTTCCTTGCTCCGCAGATTTGCGATACCACTCAGCCGCCTTGGCAAGATCTTTTGCTACGCCTTCTCCATACTCATAACAGTAACCAAACATATTCTGTGCATTTGCATCGCCCTGTTCTGCCGCTTTCCGATACCATTTCACTGCTTCACTATAATTCATTTCTGTGCCATTTCCATCATAATAGCACTTGCCCAATTTATATTGTGCTCCCACATTGCCCTGCTCTGCGGCTTTCCGATACCAGAAAACAGCCTTGCTCGTATCCTTTTCCACACCAAATCCGGTATCGTAGCAGTAGCCAATGCTATTCTGTGCGACTGCTATTCCCTGTTCTGCGGCTTTTTCGCACCACATCGCAGCCTTTTTCGGGTCTTTTTCTACGCCTTCTCCTGTCTTGTAGCAATAGCCAAGAGTATACTGTGCTGCCGCAAGTCCCTGCTCTGCTGCTCTTTCATACCATTCAACTGCCTGCACAAGGTCTTTCGTTACGCCATTGCCCTTCATATAGCAAACGCCCAGATTGTTCTGCGCTCTTGCATTGCCCTGTTTTGCCGCCTTGCTGTAGCATTCAAACGCCTGCTCCAAGTCTTTTGCGACACCTGTGCCATGAGTATAGCAGTCACCCAGTTTTTTCTGTGCCTCCGCATAGCCCTGCCCTGCCGCCTTACGGTACAGTTCTGCGGCCTTTGCCTCGTCCTTGCCGACGCCGTCTCCGGTTTCATAGCACTTGCCCAATTCACATTGCGCTTCCGGGCAGTTTTGCTCAGCCGCTTTTGTATACCACGTTACAGCCGCCACATTGTACGTGAGTGCCATATACAACCGCCCGATCATATACTGCGCTGTTGCATTTCCCTGATTTGCAGCTTCTTTGTACCATTTGCGGGCCTCTTTTTCATTTTTTTCAACACCGAACGCCTGATAATAGCACTCGCCCAGTGCGCACTGCGCCTCCGCATTACCCTGTTCGGCAGCTTTTTTGTACCACACAACGGCATTTTCCGCATTCTTTGCTACACCAATACCGTTCTGGTAACGCCGTGCCACTTCCAGCTGTGCCTCGGGGTGTCCGTATTCACTAGCCGCAACCATGTACTTCTGAAACGCCATCTCGGCATTGCCGACCTGCTGAAAATCACTGGCATCCTGCAGGTAGTCCTGCTCGGTTTCCTCCTGCGTTTCCTGCTGTGCTTCCTCGCCCAGACCATGGTCTCGCACACACTTCATAAACTCCTGCTTTTTGTCCTCCGGGCCATTGAACTGAAAGCTGTACACGGCATTTTTCTCATCGCTGAAACCCATAGCCTTGATCTCAGCCCCCAGACCGTCCCAATTCACACGGCCAGCCGCCGGCTCAAACCATTCTTCAATAGATTTTGTCTTGATGGCATTCGGGATCTCCATATCCTGCCCACCCACACGGATAGACTCCAGTTTATCCGTAAAACGTACTTCCACCTGAATTTTGCTCATGATGATAGTCTCCCTATGTATTTATAATTTTTATATAGTCTCCCTGACTCCGCACCCACATCTGGATGCCCGTACCAAACACCTCGGCTTCCACGATCCAGCCCTTTTCCGTTACCTGCAAAACCTTTGCAGTGGGCAGACGGTCGAGAACGGATTCCAGACTTGGCCCGGTATACTCGAACCGGATGGTCTGCAACTCGCCGCCATACATAAACTGGATGCGCTTGCGCATCTCGCCCTCCTGAAAGCGGTCAGCATACCGCTGGGCAAAATGCCGGTCGAAGGTCTTATAGTTCTGGATACGGTCGATGCGGTAAATCGTCGGGGAGTTATCCTGCGGGTTCTGGAAATGCTTATCCTTGTCGATGCCCTCGATGAACGCTGCCAGATAGAAATAATACTCACTGAACAGGATGCCCACCGGCTCAATGGTGCGCACACGGGTCTCGCCGTTGTGGGTGCGGCAGTAGGTAATTTCCATAACATTGTGATTTTCTACTGCCGTGCCGATGTCCCACAGGCTCTCAATGAACTTCCGGCCATGCTGCGGCTCAACGTAATGGAAGCGCTCATTGCTGATAAGGTCTTTGACCTGATTCAACCGATCCAGCGGGGTGCACACCTGCACCAGCTTGTCCAGAATGGGGAACATTTCCTCCTTGACCATGGAACGGCTTTCCAGCAAAATCTTGCATACCGCCAGAATCTCGCTGCTGGTGAGGAAGCGGGAAAGCGTGTCATCCAGCAGATAGCCGCCCTTTGCGGAGTTGTATAAGATCTCCCGGCGCGGCTCGCTGTCTGCAAAATAGCTGCGCAGGGTATCAAGATCGCGCTGGATGGTTTTCTCGCTGACACCGAAGCGGTCAGCCGTCTGCTGTTTATTCAGCACCCCGCCCTGTACCAGCACCTGCTGGATATAGAGTATACGGTCTAATCTACTATTACGCACGGTTCATTCTCCTTCTCTGCTCATTGTAACACAGTGCAACAACAGTCGCAATTCTTTGTGTGAAATTTTGTTGTTTTGTGAAACAGCTGCAAAATTTTTGTCTCTTTTGCACAACCCCAGTATACAAAAAAAGATGGACAGCTTGTCTGTCCATCCTCCAAAAAGCCAAGTGCTTTTCTCACAAATTCCATCTGCGGTTCAGCCGGTAGATCACATCCCATACATCATCCTTAAAAGTGTACATTACCTGACGCGGTGATGCACTTCTGCTTGCCATGCAGACAAGCAGAAACAGTTCGGCGGCAAATGCCGCGCCCAGCAGAAACATCCATATTTTTTTCATTGTGCACTCTCCTTTGATGGCGTTTATGCCCTTTTGTCTGTCTATTATAACGATCCTGTTGGACAGTTTGCTTGTCCTTTCTGTAAAAGATATTTTCTGCTTTTCCTGTACGTTGCAACACAAAAACCGCCCCGGCTTCCTGTTACGGAAACCGGGGCGGTTCGTTTGTTTTATTTGTGCTTTTTCAAGCGCTCACGCAATTACTTGCGGGGGTTCTTGATAGCAGCCTGAGCGGGTGCCAAAATTACAGAGCGTTCGGATTTACGATAATACGTCATTTGAAAATTTTCAGTTGATTCCAAGCTCTTTCATCAACTCCGCACGGCTCTTTTCATCTTCGGAAGCCCTCTTTACATCGTCAATGCGATTCTGGTCAAGGAGCTTCTTTACCAGTAAAGCCATTTTGTTTTCTCCGCGGCTCTCGCCTTTCACGATGCCTTTTTCGATGCCTCTGTTTTCCACTTTATCAAGCACATCACACATATTGCGTGGGCCTCCTTTCCTGTCATCGGTACTGGTATTGTATGCGTCTTCAAATCGGTGGTCATTCGTCATGATGCTCAACAACTGAAGCGTTTCCTGCACATGAGTCAAATCCTGTGAGCTTGGCACATAGTCGCCATTCTCTCTTTTCTGCACAAAGTAGTCTGCAACCACCTTGAAATCGCTTTGGAACAGTTCTACCTGCTCACGGTTCAGATATGCGATCTGGAACAAATTGATTTTATAATCGTTGACGTATGGCTCAAACTCTTTTGGGACATTTAGACGTTCTTTCAGAGAAAGCGGCCCACTCCACGGTTTCTCGTGTCCAAAATAGAGAACCAACGTCACGACTGGGTAACGGCTTCCTGTATCATTATCTCCCAGAAGCTGCGCCCGATACTCTGCACCATCATAACCCATCACTCGGAGCGGCATATCCGGATCGGAAGCTGTTTGGTTCTCAAATCCGATACACGCCACTCGGATATTACCATTCTTCTATCGTTTGGCAACATCCCGTTCAATTTCATGGAGTCTGCCATTCGCTTTATAATATCCCGTCGAAGGGGGTGCCATCGCATGGGTGGCCGGCGTCGGCATCGTGATAAATGCCTTTACTGCATGGCTTTTCATGAAAGACCGTAAGCGCGACCTGAATGTCAAGGGAGCTTTCCTGCACATGGCGGCCGATGCCCTTGTTTCACTCGGTGTGGTGGTATCGGGTATCGTGATAAGCGCGACCGGCTGGTATGTCATCGACCCGATAATAGGGCTCGTGATAGCTGCCGTCATACTCGTTTCCACGACGCATCTGCTGTTCGACAGCCTGCGGCTTTCGCTCGATGGGGTGCCGTCCGGAGTCGTTGCTCCCGAGGAGCTGCGCCGCCGAATCATGGAAACGGAGCCGGCCGTACACGACATTCACCACATTCATATATGGGCATTGAGTACGACTGAGAATGCGCTGACCGCGCATGTGGTGATAGGTTCGGCCGAAGAAGAGGGCCGGGTGAAGGCGGCCGTGAAGCACGATTTGGCCGAAATGGGTATCACGCATTCTACGCTCGAATTCGAGTATCCCGGCGGTAACGCCTGCTCGGCGGGAGAGTGCCATTCCTGTCGGTAACCGGTATCATAAGCAGCGGGCTGCACCTGTTCAGGTGCAGCCCGCTGCTTATTCGATTCCTATGCCGAACAGCTCGTCCTGCATGATTGCAGCGGGTTATTTTTCCTTTGTCTTCCCTTTTGGTGATTATGAGCTTTTCGGGTAGGTGAATGTCGATGGACGAACGAAACAGTGCAGCCGAAAGGGCATCCGGTAGGAATGAACGAGGCCGGAAGCAAATTCCCGGCCTTCATTCTTCTGCTGCCGATGTTTCAGGGGTCGGCTGTGCCGAGTGCCGCAAAATTGCATCAAAGACAGAATTTACGGCAATTTTACCGGTGCAGGCAGGAAGGTGTCGGAGTTTTCGTATCTTTATAATTGAAGATATTTTGGAAGATTTCGCAGCGGCAATGCAACGAAATGCAGAGACCGTGCGTCTATACAGAAAAAGATTCTCATTGCTAATCTATTAAAACCTTATGACTATGAATATGAAAAAGATTGTCTTGTCGATGTTTGTCGGTTGCATGGTTATATTTGGATGCAGTTCGTGTACTGTGGATAAAGGACATACCACGTATTATACCTATGTTAACCAGACGGCTTCGACAATTACGATTGAATGCTATTACGGCGACGCATGGGTTGATGAAGTTGTCAATCCCGACGAGTTGTATAAGACCATTACTCTACCACCGGGTGAAAGTGACACAGTGCATCTTACAAGTGATGTCTTTTGTCGTCCGTTTCATTGGCTAAACGGTCTCCCTTATTTACTTATCAAAAATGGAGAAGTCTCGATTTTGGAAAGATACAGTACAGATAATTTGTTAAGTATGGAAACTTATACGCTCACTTCCGAGAGTGAAACTGTCCGTCATTACGAATATGTCTTTACCGACGATTATTTCAAGGACGGAGAGCCGATAGAATAATATTTTCAGACTTTTATATGGCAGGCGGAGCGATATTTTGTCGCTCCGCTTTGTTTTTATGATAATTTTCTGTATATTTAACTATCATCGTGTGGGTATGGAAGAGTTCCGGTTTGTGCCTGCCACTCAACACCGGTCGGACTGGGATGATGCAAAACATACAAGACCGATTCCGGAAATCATTGTCTTCTTCTCTCCTGTCAACTTTCCAGTTTCCTATGCCATGAACGATGCAAGGCTGTACGGGCCGCGCGGGCGGATTACTTGACGATGATGTTGGAGACGACGTTCATGCCGAGCAGCTCGTTCAGCCGATGACGGAGTTCGGTACGCCGCATGAAGATGTCGTGACGTGCCACGGAAGAGGTAAGGGCCACGTAGAGTACGCCGTTGCGCATGGTCAGCGACCGCGTAAGCGACGCGGCGCCGGGGCCGACGACTTCCGGCCACAGGTCGGGTATCCGCGCCTCGGCAAGCCGTCGCATCCTCGTCGGGTTCTCCTCGACGAATCCCGACCAGAGTTCGCCTATGCTCATCGGTCTGCTCCGCCTCATGCTTCCCTCCTCTCCTCGGTTATCTCGCCCTCCTCCACGGTGAAAAGCGTATAACGTGCTCCGCAGTTGTCGAGTATGGAGGTCAGCCGCGTATGGTTGCAGTCGGAGATGACGGTCTGTCCGAAACTTCCGTCTCCGACGAGGGTGATGAGCGCTTCGAGACGCGAAGCGTCCAGCTTGTCGAATAAATCGTCGAGAAGCAGGATGGGGCGTTCGCCGGTCTCTTCCGCGATGATGGCGTGCTGCGCCAGTTTCAGTGCTATCAGGAATGATTTCTGCTGCCCCTGCGAACCGTATTTCTTCAACGGATATCCGCCGATGCGCATGACCATGTCGTCGCGGTGGACACCGCTTGTAGTGAACTGGTTCGCGATGTCCCTGTCGCGTGCCGCCGCCAGCACCTCGCCGAACGTGGCGCCGTTTCAGCTCGGAGCGGTAGGAGAGCTCCACTTTTTCGCGGTCACCCGATATGGCGCGGTAATGCCGTGCGACGATTGGACCGAGTTTCTCTATCGTTTCCGCTCTTTTGGCCATGTATTACCCTGCCGTGCGCCTCCAACTGCATGTCGAATACTTCGAGCAGGTCGCCCTGTGCGGCGGAGCGGAGCTGCTTGAGCAACCGGTTCCGTTCGGCGAGCGCATGGTTGTAACGGATGAGTGCGTTGAGGTATTCCCGGTCGTTTGCGAAATGAACGAGTTGAGCCATTTGCGCCGTCGTCAGCGGCGTCGCTGACGAGAAAAGATGTCGGCCGGAGATACGATGACCGTGGG
>ENA-OQDT01000335-OQDT01000335.1-human-gut-metagenome-genome-assembly--contig:-NODE-335-length-31098-cov-4.745052_pt1 | contig 31098 bp, 31 predicted proteins | sample MGYA00242786_ERZ504617 | MGnify/ENA primary metagenome ERZ504617 (study PRJEB26092, sample SAMD00036337) | human gut metagenome | host: Homo sapiens | study: EMG produced TPA metagenomics assembly of...
GCGCGCCGCAGGAAGCGCCCTTGACGCTGCCGGTGTTATAGCAGTTCGTGACCGTGGGATCCGTGCCGCCGGTGTGCTTGCCCGCGATGCCGCCGACGCAGGTCGCGCCGGTAACGGAGCCGGTGTTGTAGCAGTTCAGGATCTGCACGCTGCCGTTTTCGGTGTAGCCGACGATGCCGCCGACATAGCCGCGGTTGTTGCTGCCGCCGTTGATTGCGCCGGTGTTATAGCAGCCCGTGATGGGCGCGTAGCTTGCGCCGACGATGCCGCCGACCTTCGCGTCGGAATAGGCGCTGCTCAGCGTGCAGGTCACGCTGCCCTCGTTGCCGCAGTTCACGATCGCACCGCTGGCATAGACGCGCGCGGCGATGCCGCCCGTCACGCCGCCGTAGGAGGCCGCATTCGTCACGTTCACACGGCTGACGCAGCCCTCAATGCGGCCGTAGCTCTGGTTGGCGAAGGCGCCGATCGCGCCGTCGCCCTCGATCGTGCCGACAAGCGTGACATTCTTGATCACGCCGTCTGCCCCGAGGTAGCCGCACAGGCCCATCGCAGATTCGTAGGTATCGTCATTATCGCAGCTGTAATAGCCGCTGATCGTCTTGCCGTTGCCGTCAAAGATGCCGCTGTACTGCAAGTTGTACTTGCCAAAGCCGCCCCAGCGGTTGGCCTTCGGTGCCTCTGCACTGTTGAGCACGAGGTTCACCATGATGCGGGCGTTGATCGCCGTCTCACCGCCGTTGACCTTCGCGGCAAACCACGCCAGCTCCTCAGGCGTCTTGATGAGGTACCACGTCACGCCGTTTTCGGTCTTCGTCTCCGGTGCGGTATCGGAGGCCTTGCCCGTCCAGACATTGCTGCCCTCCTCGAGTCTGACCGTAACAGTCAGATCCTTGCCCGCGACCGTGAAGGAACCGGCCACATTCAGATAGCCGTCCAGCATGACGGCATAGGAATAGGTGCCGTCCGGCAGGCTGTAGACGCCGTTCACCGCCGTCTGCTCGCCGCCCTCGGCATGCGTCACGGTAATGTCCGCGCCGCTCAGCGCGCTGCCGTCGTCCGCCTTCACGGTGGCAATGCGCACACTATGGCGCGCCGCCTGCTGCAGCGTGACATGCAGGCTGTCGTTTTCGCCCGTGACTGTCAGGCTGCCCGACGCGGTCTCGTAGCCGAACAGGCTCGCCTCATAGGTATAGCTGCCCTTCGGCAGGCGCCATGCGCCGTTCACGGCGCTCCACTGCTTGCCATCGGCATCGCGGAGAATGAGCTTTGCCTCGGCCGGGTCAGCGTCACGCTGACGGGATAGGTGCGGACCGAGAGGGTGACCGTGATGGTGCGGCCTGCGCCGTCGATCGTAAAGCTTCCGGTCACATCGTCGCACTCATCGCGCGTGACAAGATAGGTATAGTTGCCGGAGACAAGGCGATAGGTGCCGTCCTCCTCCGGGGTCTGCTCCACGTTCTGCGCATTGTAGACATGGACGGAAGCGCCGGTCATGTTGACGGAGAACGCCACGATGAGCTTGGCGTCCGCATCCTGCCAGGCAAGGACGGGATAGCCGCTGTTCTGATTCTTCGCGTCGTTCACGAATGCGCCGCCGAGCTTCAGCACGGTGTCGAACGACTTCAGCTGCTCTTCCGTGAGGGCAGTCGTGTCGCCGGAGCCGCTGCCGATGGCCTGCGTGCCCGTGAGGTAATAGCAGTTCGAAACGGAGCCGCCGTTTTGGCCGATGAGCGAGCCCGCATAATTATAATTGCCCGCTGCCGCCAGTGTGATCGCACCAGCATTGTAGCAGGACGTCACGGTCGTGTTCGAATCCGTCTGGCCGAGAATGCCGCCGACGCGGTTGCCGGTGGCGGAGCCGACGTTATAGCACTCGCTCAGCGTAGTATAGTAGGCAGTGCCAACGATACCGGCCGAGAAATTGTTCGTACCATTGCTGATCGTGCCGAAGTTCGCGCAGCGCAGGACGGTCGAGCGCGCAGCGGACTTGCCGTTCAGGCGGCCGACGATACCGCCGACATTCCGGCTCGTACCGGTGACCGTGGCATAGTTCGCGCAGGCCTCGATCGTGGCGCTGTCCGCCTGACCGGCGATGCCGCCGACATAGCCGCGGCCGGAGATGCTGCCGCGGACCGTCAGGCGGCGTACGGCCGCGCCGGTATCCAGGCAGCCGAACAGGCCGGCATAATCCGTCGTCTGCGAGACGAGCAGATTATCGATCGTGTGATACGCGCCGTCAAAGCTGCCCGCAAAGCGGCGGGCATCGCTGCCGATCGGCGTGAAGGCCATATTGCCCATGTCCAGATTGGCCGTCAGGATCACATACTTTCCGGCAAAGGCATTGCCGGAGGCGACCTGTGCAGAGAGATAGGCCAGCTCCTCGCCGTTCGAGATGAGATAGGGATCGGCCTGCGTGCCGGTGCCGCCCGCAAAGCCGTCAGCCACCGTTCCGTCCCACTCGATGGGCCAGCCGTTCTTTGCAGATAGGCTCATGCGGTCCAGCAGAATGCCGTACAGCGTCCGGGCATCGGTGGAGATCTGCCGGAAACGGTGGTCTTGGAACAGTGCCTTGGGGATGCGGAAGTAGGAGAACAATTCGCCTGACTGACCATAGAAGTAGTCATAACTCATGGTATTAACGAATCATCAACTCACGATCTGCGGCACCTTTCATATACATAGCTTCTGCGATGTCATCCATCACCCGGAACAGTGCATCGTCCAGTTCAAGATATTTCCGCCCCAGTTTTTCATCCAACAGCCGCCGGAACTCACGTTCGAGCTTGTCGTGTTCGCAAGCCACCCTCTGATAGCGAGGTGTCTTCATCAGCTCCGTCCATATTGGACGTACCATTTTGTCGTAGTAGTTCAGCATAAAGTCTTTATCCATGGGCATTCTCCTTTTGAAATGTTTTGTGGGTAAAAATAAAAGCGCAGCTTCCATTCATTGAGAGTAGAAGCTGCGCTTTTATATAAGGGTGTTATTCTGTTGGGATTTCCACTTCGATTGGATTATTAATCTGTGCAACAATTGGGGTGTACAGATCCACAGATACATCCGGAGTAGAAATAGATACGATTAAGGAATATCTGATTTTACTTTCAACTTTTCCTAAGTAGCTTCGTTCTCTCCACCATCCAACTACAGGGTAGACGGCCAAATACTTTGCTTGGCTTAGTTCTGCTGCAGTTGCTTTAATAAAGTCTGAATGAATGGAGCCGACATCTCGATTGTCCGAACCAAGAAACCAACGCTCACTACCGCTACTACCGTCACCGCTGTCAGCCTTATCATCTCCACGCATCTTTACGTTAACTCTTTTCTTGAAATCTTCTATTGTCTCATTGCTATTGATGACATCAAAACGAAGTCCACAAGAAGGATAACGGTAACGATCTTTCCAGCCTTTTTCTCCGGGGCCGGGTTCAACAAAGTACGACAGAGTAACGCGCATCTCAACTTCAACTGTTCCAAGTGATTGAAGTACCTCTGAAGGCCATGGAATTTGATGCAAATGCATCTCTTTCATTTGAGATACTCCATTCGCTTTTTCATATGGCTGCATTTCTTCTTGAATAATTAAATTCACAGAATTGTCTACACATTGAATTGCTCGTTCAAGATCAGGAACCCCATATCCACATGTGCGAAGCAGGTGTCTTCGACCACTGGATTTCCTTGTGTCTGTACAAAATTGCTGCTCCATTTGCGGTGTCCAGCGAGCTGAATGCACTAATAGTGCGCGTACCGTTTCCGGCCAAGCATCGGGATATTCAGCAAATATCTGAGCAGCCATATATGCCGCCTGAGCAGTAGCAGCACTAGTAGCCCAAATTGTTGAAAAGGGCCTTACCAAATGATTTTTTCCTGTAGTCAGCAATGATAAATCTGCACACGAATCATAATCGGTACCGTTTGTCACCATATTGCCGCCATTGAGAAGTATCTCTGGCTTAATTGGCCATTTTTTAGAGAACATCAAAGAAGTAGCACTATACGGCGAAAGCTGTCCATTATCTGCAACAGGAGTAAAACCTCTGTAGTTCTCATCATCAACACAGACATCTTTCGTGTATGCTCCAACAGTTAAAGCATTCCATGCTTGGCCGGGACTCTCAACGACATGTACTTCATTGGCATTGGGGTAACCTGAATCGTGCATTTCAGAAGGATCAACATTTCCAGCACTAATGAAAAATAACCGCTTTGCATCTTCTTCACCCACACCGGATGAAATGTTGTCTACAGCAGCAGACCACGATGTTGGACTTCCATCGTTAGTATTATATTGTGATGATGTTACTGCCATACAAATGCTACGATTTGCATTCGGATTGGAAATTTCTGCCAAAGATACAGCTTGCCCGGTCACCGCACCATACAAGTCTGGATCATTCTCTCCGTGAGGAGGCAAAATTTTTACAGATTCCAGATGGTGATACACATCAACTGTGTCAGAAGTACTTAATTTGTCCTTGAGATCATAGTACAATGCAACGCCAGCCATTTCGGTTCCATGTCCGTTATGGTCATTTTTTCCCCATTGGTCGTTAACCGCTTGTACGTTGTTCTCATCAATCGCTGGTTGAAGAAGTGGATGTGAATACATTATACCTGTATCAAGAATGCATACCGAAGCACTTGAAGGATGAAATTCTGTTCTTGATAACAAATCGTTTACCCATTCTTTTTGTTCAGAACCAGTTAACTCATCAAAAAAACTTGTTGGTTCTTGTGCTCTACGAATTTCAGCTAAATAATTGCACCCCTCAAGCAGCATCGATAATTGTGTACGCGTACCTCGGACGAGTCGAACTACTCGTTCTGGAAAAACAATACACTTTGAATTGAGTTCTATTCCGAATTCTTCACAGCATGTAGAAAGATCTTGCTCCGCTGCTGCATGATCGGATTTTTCATATCGGAGCCATATTTCACACCACGCTGGAACATCAGAAGGTATATCCTCTACTTTTCCTACCCAAAACGCCTCGAGCAAAGCAAGTTTTACATCTTCAATACTCCGAACTAAACTGTCGTTTTTGGGATTTTGTCCGGCTTCTAGCGTGTCTAGCGACTCTGAATACGATTGGATTTTATCAAGGAAATATGTTGTTTTTTCTGCAGGAACATAAACAGTGGCCCTAACAATTTTTTCATCGTCTTGCCCATCTTCGCGTACATTAAGCAGACGTATACCTGAAGAATAATTGTCAAAGGATTTTGTAAGCAAATCGTATCCTGCTGCACCTGAAAATTCAAGATAGATTCCTTCTTTATGCCTAATAGCCGCTACTTGTTTCTGATCATAATCTTGCTGTCTGCAGGCCTCAAGTTTTTGAAGAATAAAAGCGGCGTGCGCCTTTGGATTTTCGCGGCAAGGAAACGATGCATCCGATCTTTTTCGTTTTGAAACATACGGTAAGGCATGCTGCGTTTCATGAAGGAAAATATTGCGTTTCTCTACAGGCACGAGATCATGCCTCCTTCGCTATATATGCATTTATACGATCTTTAAGCATTTTTAAAAGATACACATTATCTATCTTTGTATTCATTAAAATAGAATTCTTAATAGCATCGTCACACACCCGAATGATTTCTGCATGGCTCAATTTGCTGGCCATGCGAATGGTCTCATCAGATACTTTAAAGGAACTATCAAACGTCCCCAATCTAATTTCAAATAGTCTTCTGACTTCATCACTTGTTGGCATCGCATAATGTAGAACATCATCAAAACGTCTAAAAAGAGCTTGATCCAATAATTTTTGATTATTGGTCGCTGCAATGATGATACTGTCCGAAGTATCCTGCTCAATAAATTGTAAAAAGGAGTTTAGGATTCTTCTTGCCTCGCCAACTTCATTGTCCAAACTTCTATCGGCGCCGATGGCATCAAATTCGTCAAAAAAAATACACTCCTGTTGAAGTTGAAATATTATCGAAAATCTGACGCAATTTGGTACTTGTTTCGCCCATGAACTTGGTAACGACTTTGTCCATCTGAATTGTATAAAGGGGTAAATCTAGCTCTGCTGCAATCACAGATGCCGTAAATGTTTTTCCTGTTCCCGGACGCCCTTCAATTAGAATTTTACGTCGATTGCTCAATCCATACTTTTGTAGCTTGTTTCGATTTCGGTACTCTATGAGCAATCGTTCTATCCGTTCTTGGATTTCCGAGGAAACAACCAAATCCGAAAGTCGCTCAGAAGGATAGGTGACGAGGAACATTCCATTCCCATTGTTATTCAATCGGATTAGGTTCTTTTTCCTTTACCAATTTTTCTGCATACTGCTTAAGCTCACGAGCAAAAGTATCATGCCCATGCCTAGCTTCATTAGCTGCAATTTGAAGGGTGATTGTTTTAAACCTCTCATCATCCTGTTCAATATGTGCCTTAATTAAACTTTTAACCTGATCAGCCGTTGCCAAGAGATCACCGCCCTTCCACTAGAATATAGTTACTCATTGTTATTTTACTCAATATAAGTATGTCTGTCAATCCCGGATTACTGTCTCTTGGAGCTTGTTTTGTTCTTAATCTATATTTAAAATGAAATAAAAGCGCAGATTTCATTCAAAACAGAAGCTACGCTTTTACGGTACATCGTATTTTATTGTAAATTGGGATGTGATACATCTGAACCCCATATGAGTTACATCTCAAGGGCCTGTAGCTCACTTGTCCGCCAACCATATTACGCCCCAAACAGCTTCATCTTGATAATCAGCGGCTTGGAGACCATACTTGCGACCAAGAAAGTCTATCAGCATGACCGCGCCTTCCATATGGACGAATATACGTTGATTTTTCTTCTCTCGCAGTGCATAAGGTGTGCACAAAAGCGAGACTGTTGGGAGAGCGTTCGGTTCGCATCCGAAAGGTCGAGGGTTCGACTCCCTTCGAGTCCATAAAACGCGTATCGTGTTAAACGATACGGCGTTTCTTTTTGCCGTTCTTTGCAAAATCGTGCATCATTCGTCTTGACAGCGCAAATGTGACGTGTGCCGAACTTTTCGGCATAATGTTCATAGCTTCACCAGAAGTTTTGTCAAAAACGACGATTCCCCCATTCGGAGTACCCAGCCCCTAACGGGTGCTTGTTTAAGGTTCGTTTTCCCGCCCACTCGGAGTACCGCACCGAGAGTGAATGACTCTTAAATTCTTCAAACTCCTCCAGTGGAACATTGAGGATGATCTCAATATCATAATCCCGTCCAACACGGACTTCCTTGATGAACTGGTTGAGGATTGCCTGCCGCTGCTGAAAGGATGCGTTCTGATAGGTGCTTGCCCAAGTGAACAGATTGCTGCAATCATTTTCAGCTTTCTTGTTTTCCTGCTCAATCTCCTCCAGCTTGTTCTGTGCAGCGGTCAGGGCGTCCTGTGCTGCTTGGATCGCAGCTTGATTTTCATCCAGAAGCTGCTGGATCATATCACGGTCAATGCTGCTCTTTCCCCGGATGACGCGAATCATTTCATCCTTCAATGCATGTGATACAAGCAAGTTGCTATCCGATGACCTCAAAAACAAATTGTACTACGATGGTTTTTGAAAAGTTCTGTATCACTACTCGCACCAGACAAGGAAGATCCAAACCTTTTCTCGAAAGAGAATGGTTCGGATTTTTTGTTTTTGGCGGCGCGCCCCGCCGCACAACAAAAGCATCCGCAGCGCATTCATATGATGACATGAATAAAGTCGAATATGAAATGCAGTTGGTAAAAGTTGGGTATATAACCCCAGGATTTCCCGCTTCTTACAGTCTTTTCAACAAATAAAACTTTTGAAGGACAACTCAAGCTGTCAAAACCATTTAGTTATCGTAGGTTTTCTTGGTTGACCCTATGCGGTTGTCAAGTAAGGAACAAAAATTTTTGTAAAAAAAGCCCTACAAGGCTTTCAATCGGTTCATACACCAATTTGAGCCTTGTAGGGCTTATCTTCTTATTCATAATTCGGGTCTTAACCTGACTACAGATGGTATTATTCCAGCACACACCAATTGCCTGAACTGAAATACACCGCTCCCACGTACAGCATTTTTATGGACGAAGACCCTTTACAAGAGTCTGAAATTCCTGTTCTGTATCCACAAAGTGGTAAGGCGCATACTCACCATACGCTGTTGGCCTGCTGATTGTTACAAGCTGTACTCCCTTATATCCAACCTCTCTGTTCAATTCTCTTTTTAATTCCACCAGATGCTTTCCATGCGTCGTTTTTAGAGCAAAACAACCATGTGCATTACGATCTTTTGCTACCAAATAGCACATTATTCAGCACCTCCTTAAATTCATGTTCATTCCGAATCAATCCATTTTCATACTTTTCACGCATTATCTTCCCTGTTTCCACGGGATAATTCTTTTTGTACAGATAATCGTGAAGCCAGTTATTTAATTGCCTATCAAACAACGTATTAAATTGGATTTCTATGGGGTAATGTCTTCCACTTTTCTGATAGTACACATGGACACCCCTGTAACCATCATCCACTGCCTTTCCTTTTGCCATATCAGCAATCCGGAACGGTGAAAACTCTTCTTCTAATATTTGATCGTAGCTATCACAAAAAGCCCGGAAGCCCAGAATATCATTAAACACTTTTCGTGTCTGATGATTCGGATAGTAACGATCATACTTCAAAAGTATAGAATCCAAGCTCTTAACCCTGTAGTCTAGCGCAATATTAGAAAGGATTTCCTGTTCATCCAACCACTCAGTCATCGAAATCAGTTCAGCAATTAACAAATCCTTATCAAAATAATGCAAGTTCTTCTTCAACGGAATTCCCAAATGCGACTCAAATGATAGTGCATCTAAAATTCCCACCGATAAGCCATTCATTTTCAGCAATTGCTCATTCATAGAGATGCCCCACTGCTTATTAGGATTCTTATGTTATCGGTTTTCAACTAATTGAGCCTCGTATAGCCTATCTGCTTATTCGATATAGTTTTAGTGACAAGCTGTTTTTAGCAGCCTTATCATCACTCAAATTATATTTCGTCTGAGTTATCGCATAAGCAAGCTGGTTTTCCATCAGCATTCACTTCCCAGCAACAGGTTCAACGGGAGTGTATACTCTCCCTATTGTGCTTCCATCTTACCATAAAACGCTTTGCATATCAAGCTTACAGATATAAACTTTTCGGCATAGATTTGTCCATATTGCTCTTTTTTCGGCATCATGCCGTCATTTAAATTGATGTTTTCCCCTGTCACCAAATCGTTTGCCTTCAATAGTTTTCAATTCTTCAAGGTAATAGTCACCATGATAGAATTTAGAAGCATCCATATCAAGAGCTTCAATTACTCGACACGCCAAGCCAAAAGAAGAAGTCAAAATGTTTCTTTCCCCAGATTCCAGCCTTTGATATTGACGTAATGTTATTTTTGCGCGATCAGCAACCTCTTGTTGCGTCAGCCTTAATATTTGTCGTTTTTCCGATAAGACAGCTGCTGCTGTTGGAATTATCGTTTGAAAGCCATCTAAAATTCCGGCACTCATAATATTGGCTCCTTTCGTCACGTCCATTTGGACGTATTATACGACCAAATGGACGTGATGTCAAGTTGTACATCTTTTAGGCGAGAAAGTACTTTATTCACCATTTTTGAGCGAAATGATAACTGCATTTTTCTCATGCATCATACCGCCCCTTAAATTGATGGTTCTTTTCCTGCTGCCAGACCATTTGCCTCCAGCAACGCCTGAATGAACTGTATTCCGTTAATCATCATTCGGCACTGTCCATCGGTCAACAGCCTGTCTGGAACCTTAAAGGACATGGGAAGTTCAGCGGTGCACGGAGTAATCGCAATAGACTTCCGATCTTTCCTCTGCAAAACGCAGATATAGGCCGGACTCCCAAGAATACGGATAACATCTTTCCCAACATTCATTCTCCGGCTTTCCGCCGGAATTGTCACTCGCAGGTTCATAACTCGCCCAGAATTCATGTCGGCATTCCTCTCTTAGCAATCTCATTGCCCGATTGTTGTACGTTTTCAAGCTGTCCCGATAAATCTGGCAAAGGTATATTTTCAGATTCTTCACGTTGCGGAATCGGTATTGAAGTAGTGCCTGCTTCCCGTTCGGGCTCATCCAATACAGTAGAACTCTGATACCCAATGAAGTCTTCAAACATGTTCATCTGATGATCTGTAATGTAGTCATTATAAGATTTTCCGATACGGTTCTTATAGGCATCCGGGAAGAATTTCATCTGCTTTTTCTTCATTTCACCAGTAAGCGGATCTGTATATTCCTGTGGCTTCGGGGTGAACATGATTGCTTCTTCCAGATCAAACAACATACAAAGACCCTGATCTGAATTAGCCACCCGTCCAAGCACTTTATAACGGCATTCCCGATTCCAGTTCATGAGCCTGAAGATATTTTCCACAAATTCCAATGATGTAATATCCTTATTCACCCAGTTTTCGTCCTTCCGTCTTGCCCATTCAACAGATGCACTGTCCTCTTCCGGGCACATAATCAACGCAAGCCGCTTCTTATTGGGGTGCAAAATCGGAAGGACATACTTGATTCCTTCAAAAAGCCGAATGCACGCCATATTAAATTTCATAACACCATATTTTATGCTCACTGCAGGTTTATTCAGCATGGAAAACTGGGTGCGCGGCGGAAGTTCATAGCCATCGAACTTTTCGTACTCCAGTTCTCTTTTATGTTCTTTCCGTATCTGTGCAAGTTCACGAATCAAGGAGATTTCCCGAACGCTCAGTTCCTGCGTCCTGCTTTTTTCTTCCATTCTATAAGTTCCTCCTACATCGACATCAAAAGATCATCCAGTTCACGTTGAACTTCATTTCTGCTTGGAATTGCACCAATCATGGGATTTTCTACGACTTGGCCGGATTCCATCACATCACTAACTGTAATGCTCTGAAGCCATTTACTCCGATATAACCGACATTTCAAATTTATCGAACACTCTTCAGCCTGTTCATACTGATTTTTCCCAGTCAAAATCCGGGACTCATCTAATTCAAAAATCAGAAATTTTGCATTTCCCTGACCCCGGCAGATACCACGGCACTGATAGCGGCAATTCCTTCTCCAGTTCAACGTTTGAAAGACAAGACCAGAAAACGCTCTGGCTGAAAAAGCACTATGAACGTCATTGTCCTCGCGCCAGTGCATCGCCGTTGAAAAGTCATGATTGCTCTTTCGCAAAATCACGACCTGCAGAATCGGATGATAGAGTAGTTCCACATACTCGCAGTCGTCCAACCGGGTATGGCAGGCCTTGCTGAAACGGATTCCATTTTTTGAGATTGTTATGACCGGGCTGCTCTGGTTGATAAAGCAAGTACCTGAAACCGTCAGATAATCAGATAACAATACCATATCCGACTTCTTTCCAGACCGCATTTCCGTCATATCGTTCAGTTCGACCACTTCTTCCGGCAGATAGGCATTCAGGCAAAGGCTGCGGATGCTTTCGGCATTGATGCCACTCCAGTTCGGATGGATGCCAACAAAGCCTTTCAATGTTCCCTGCTGGATCACCACAATATCCTGCACACCGCACTTCTTCCTGCTGGATGCCACCAGATGTGCAGCCCGTGCAATTTCCGGCGAAACGATTGCTTCATGGTGTTCCGGAACATAGGCAGAGCAGCGATTCCCATTATTCTTTGTAACCTTGCCCAGCTTGTAGTCCACCACGATGCTCTTCCGGGCTTCCAGATCACCCCAGCGGCGTTCATTTTTCATGATGTTTGCCACCATCATGCCATTCCACTCCTGCTTGCCACGCAGGGTGCTACGCTTCTTCTGCGTCAGCACTGCCGCAATTTGATCGCAGTTATAACCATAGATAAACGCCAGAAAGATAAAACGCACCGTCTTTGCTTCTTCCGGCTCAATTACCAACTGTCCATCTTTGGTATGCCGATACCCCATCAGGTCGGCCACCGGGTACTGGCCTGTCATAATGCGCTGGTCATACGAAAGGATCATGCGGCGGCTCTTATTGCCCGATTCCCAGTCCGCCAGAAGCGCCTGAATGTCAAGGCTGTATTGGCTACTTGGATTCAGCGTGTAGATATTCTCTGTTTCAAAGTACACACCGATGGGATGTGCAGGATGCATAGTTTTCAAAGCTGCGATCTGTGTCATGCAATCCGAAAAATTCCGGGCAAAACGTGAAATGCTGGCACAGATAATCAAATCCATCTTCTGGTCTTTGGCATCCCGCATCATGCGCTTAAACGCATCCCGTTTCCGCAGTGAAGTACCCGATTTTCCTTCATCGCTGTAAATATCCTGCAAATTCCAGTTTTCCGTTTCTGCAATCTTTTTGGTGTAATATAGAGTCTGGTTTTCAATGGAAGAAATCTGTTCTTCGCTGGAAGTGCTGACACGGGCATAAACGGCTACACGCTTCAGGTCGCTGTCGTAAATCGACGGTGTCGGTTTCGCCGGACGAAAGTAGTCTTTTGCCGTTTTCTGGCCCTGTTCTGCCTGCTTATGGATTCTGTCCCGAATTTCAGCTTTTCTCTTTTCGGACTCCAAATGCCTACTCTGCCAGTCTGCTCCACACGGCAGCATGTCCACATCTTCTGCTGGGATATGTTCTACGTTCATTTTTCTTCAGCCTTTGTCATTTCATCTTCCAGTCGAATTCTCCACTCAAGATAATCTTTCCTTCGGATTGATGTATATTTTTCGGCCAATTCTTTCAGGTTCTGACGCTGATTCTCAACATTAAGAATCGTGTCAATTTTCTGGTCGTCATCATCTGTAACAACGTCCACTCGCATCGGCATGTCAAACAGATATTTCAGCAGAAAACAGAAATCACAGGTATTCGCTGCAAGGTAGGCCCTTGTCTGTGAAAAAATCAGATTGACGGCACCCTTTTTGCAATCTTTGAGCAGATGCACCATTTCCGGGCGTTTATAAATTTCCTTATTCCCTGTGATGTCAATATAGACACCAACCAGCCTTTTATCCGCATCATCCCTAAACTTTTCAGCATAATAGGAACTATGATAGGCCACTGCTGCATCCTTGGAGCGCTCCCACAATTTTGCAAGTTTCACATAGCCGCCAACTTTATACCTGTGGTCCATTTACAGCACCTTCCTCCGGCTGAACACTCCAATACCATCTCCGCTTCTTCTGGTAGCAGTGGATTCCCATTTCTGTTTTTACCATCCGCGCAACTCGTTTGCTGACACCCTCATTGTCCAGACGGCAATAAATTTCATTCGCACTCATATCGCCTTTTTCAAGAAAATGCTTGATCCAGTAGGCAGCTTTCTGTTGCTCTGTATCAAATTTAGGTTCGGTGTCCGGCTGTTGTTTTTCAAAGAGCTGCGGCCTGCATTCCAGCCATCGAAAGCCCTTGTCGGCAGAAATGGAAAAGCGGATGTCTTCTGCCGTAGGCGCAAGACTGTTTTTGATTTGATGTACAATTCTTATATCAGGATTCTCGGTATCTCGCTCCACCTGCAGGACGCTTCGTGCTGCTGCCACAACATCAATGCTTCCCAGGCTGCGGTACAGCCCTTTGGAACCTTCTTTTTTATTAAGGTGACCAATCAGAACGATGGCGCAGTCGTAGCCAGCAGCCCACATTCCAAGACGGCGCATGAGTTTCCGCGCTCTGCCTGCGATTTGCAAATCCGAATCGCTGCCAAGATAAGCCTGAATCGGATCGATCACGACCAATCGAGGCCGAAATTCAATGATTGCCTGACGGATGCGCTCATCGTCCAATGTGAGGCCGTTATAAACCTCTTCATTGATGAAAGCAATCTTCCTGCAGTCTGCCCCGCAGCGTTCCAATCGGGGCTTTATCGTATCCGAAACGCCATCCTCGGAGCACTGATAAATCACTTTTTGCGGCACGCCGATCTTACAGCCATCCGGGGTCTTACCTCCTGTTGAAAGTTCCGCAATCAGATTCATCATCATGGTAGATTTTCCATCGCCGGGATCACCCTGCAGAAGTGTGATTTTCCCGATTGCAATAAAGGGATACCACAGCCACCGTACATCCGTTGACTGAACTTCGCTATACAGTGTCAGCAGCCGTTCCATTTCGTTTTCCCCACTTCATTTTCGCAGCTTGATTTCATGCTTTTATTATACTCTTTTCAGATGATTTTTTCTGTGAACCATCAGTTCACTTGTTGCTCAAAATGTGAACTGCTGGTTCACATTTTGGCCTCAGAAGCCATCTCCGCTAAAGGGGAAAAATAAGAATTCTGACTTCTATGCAAATTGCCTCTTTTGTTCCTCTTGATTCATTTCTCCATAAGTCAAATAATTAAAGTATCTTATGCGGGCATTTGAAAGGAAGATCACTATATGTCCGTAAATCGCACTTCTCTAGGAAAACGAATCAGCTTCTACCGTTCAAAATCGAATCTGACGCAAGAAGTTCTTGCCGCAAAAGTCAACTGCAGTCGTGAATACATTGTCCAAATCGAAAATGGCACAAAGGCTCCAAGCCTTTCTGTTCTTGTCAAAATTGCCAACACGTTATCCGTTTCCGCGGATGAGCTTTTGCTCGACTGTCTTGAATATTCATCTTCCTCAGCAAACTCTGAAATTCATCGCTTGCTGTTGGACTGTAATGAAACTGAACAGACTGTCATTATCCGCATGGCAAAGGAGTTAAAGGCCACTCTTGTCAGCCTTGGAGTTTAACATTATTTCGCAGTAAAAAGCACAAAATAAAACGGCCCGCATAAGCTGCAGACGCACCCTCGAATTCTCCTGGGTGCTGTTTGTGGTTTACGCGAGCCTTCGATTTTTTGCTTCTGAAATTCTGTATTTACCTTAAATCAAGAAATCGCTGCACTTACTTTTCCTCACAACTGTTCAATGCATCCTCAAATGTAAAGCGAATTTTCACGCGCTCATCGTTGAAAACCTCGATGCGGTCAATAAAGGTTTCCACCACATTCTGTGACAGGTGCATCACATCGCCAGCTTCTCCCACCGTATTCATCACGGCTTGCAAATTATCCGTATCTTTCTTCACAGGCTGGAAAACTTGATTTTTCTCGGTACGCAGCCGTTGGATTTGCGCCATTCTTTCATCTTCCTGTACTCGGTAAGCATCTCTCTGTCGGATGAACTCTTCCTTACTCATGTTTCCATCAGCATACTGCTCATACAATGCGACGCGCTGTTTTACGATCTCTTCCTTTTCTGCACTCAGCTTTTCTTCCTGCCGTTCTAGTGTGGAAAAGCAAATCAACGCTTTGCGTTCCCGCTCGTGCAGGATCCCCAATATATGCTCCGCCTGCTTTATCTGCTCTGTCAGCGCATTTCGGACGATATGTTCCAGCAGTTCCTTGGAGATCGGGATTCGCTTGCAGGGGCTGTCCACCGCTGTGGCCGAAAATCTGCAGTTAAACGAGGGGCCAAGCTTCTTGAGTACACGATATTTCATCAGCTTCTGGCAGTAGCCGCAATAGACCTTGCCTTTCAAGGGATACTGGTGCTTTGTGTAGTTCCCGGCCTGGTGTTTTCCATGCTGCAGCATGATGACCATTTGTGCCTGTTCAAATTCCTCCGGGGTCACAATGGCGGCATGGCTGTCCTCAATTCGTACCTGCTGTTCCAAGGGAGCGCGCAGGACCCGATGCTTACAAGGAACAGGCATAATAAATTTTGCTCCCACGTAGGTTCCTTTGTACTTCTCATTTTTCAGAACATGGTAAACCGTTCCACTTGTCCAATGGCTGCGCTGCAGATCCCATGCTTTCTGCTCACTGTACACATGGTTTTCCGCCACATGATACGCTGCCGGGGTCGGGATCTGCTTTTCATTCAGGATTTTTGCGATGGTGCCTGTTCTGTTGCCCTGCAATGCCAGTTCAAAAATCAACCGCACATATCGACTGGCTACCGGGTCGAGGATCCGCTTATGGCAATCGTTCGGGTCCGACAGGAATCCAAACGGGCGGTATCCTCCGAGATACATTCCTTTCTTCTGCATCACATGGTCGGCTGCTGCGATTTTAGCGGAAAGATCCCGGCTGTAGGATGCGTTGATGATGTTCTTAATGGCTACTTCCAGTCCACGTACATCGTTTCCGATTTGCATTCCACTGTCGTAACCATCGTTGACGGAGATGAAGCGAGCGCCCAGCAACGGGAAGATCCGCTCCATATAATCGCCTGCTTCAATATAGTCACGGGCAAACCGGGAAAAGTCCTTTACGATAATCGTTTTTATCTTGCCATCCTGTGCATCCTGAATCAGCCGCTGAAACGCAGGACGGCTTGTAGATGTGCCGGAGTAGCCATCGTCCACGTACTCCTGACGCGGCTCTGCAGCCAGTTCGGGGCGGGCCATGATGTACCCCTCTACCAGTCCGCGCTGGCCCTGAATGCTGTTGCTCTCGGTCTTATCTGTTCCCACATCCTCGTCCGCAAGAGAAAGCCGATAATAGGTTCCGATCATCTGCTGCTCACCGCCTTTCAAACGTATAGATCAATTCTGCCTTTACGATTTCTGCTGCACGATTTTCCAGATTTCTCATACGGCGTACCCACTCCATCTGATTTTCTTCTTTCAGTTTTTCCGAAATGTTCTCCCGCTGGCTCATCTGCTCGATCAAAACCTCATATCGTTCTGCTGCCTGTTTTTCCACGTCTGCCAAAACAGTATCCAGTTTTCCACTCAGCAGCAGGCTCTGATAATAGGCTGGTTTTCGCAGTTTCAGGTACGCCTTGTGCAGCATTTCCCAGCGGCCAACCGGACGAGTCTGTTGCAGCTTCAAGGCTGGCAGGTAATAATCATCAACCAAAACATATTCCAGCCCAGTCCGGGCATCGTAGATTTTTTCGTTCATTGCTTTGTTCTCCTTTTTCATCACAGTAAAAATTCCGCATGAGTAATTTTCCTGCGATCCACTTCAATTTTCTTTACATACTGCTGCAGATTGTCTGCCGTTAAAAGAACCTCTGTGTTTCCTGCGATCTGCTTTTTCTGCCGTAATTCTTCTTGAATCAACGCAAGCTCTTTCTCTTTTTTGGTTTTTTCCTGTTTTTGTTCTACGATTTCATTTTCCAAGTTCTGCTTTAATTCCAAGAATTTCTCTTTTGAAAGTTTTCCGAAGACATACTGCTCATAGCCGCTGCGCTTCTGTGATTCCAGTCGAACGATATTGCCTGACGCCTGTTCAATTTCACGTTTTGTAGCTATTTCTTTTGATTGGAGTTTGCTTTTTCCAGAGCTTTTCCGTACCAACTTCTGCAAATCACGGTGTTCTTCCATCCGTTGGTGCAACTCCTTGTTAATGTCGTTCCAGAGGTCTTTCTCTGAGATGGAAACATGGCAAAATTTACAGTAAAAATACAGCGAACCATCCCTTTGCCAATGGCAAACCAGCTTTTCTCCGCACTCTTTGCAAAATATCCGGCCTTTGAAGATGTTCGGATTGTTCTTTCTGCGCTGTTTGCACCATGTTTTCCGTTCCTCCCTGACCGCTTGCTCAGCTTCCCGCAACGCGGAAACTTCATCAAACAGCTCCCAGCTGATAATCGCCGGATGGTTGTCCGGCACCATCCGCCAGCTTCCCCGTGGATTTTCTCCGATTTTTCGATACGTTTCATCGTAGGCGATGCGGTTATACACCATGGTTCCCGTGTAGACCGGATTTTCCAGAACCTTTGTCACGAAAGCTGGCTGCCATGTAGGGTCCTTTACCCGTGAGGTATTTCTCATATAACCCAGCTGACAGCGGCGTGTAAAAGGTGTTGGGATTCCCTGCGCAGACAGCTTCTTTGCAATCTCGCGCTCTTTCATGCCGGATTTCTTCCAGAGAAAAATCCGCATCACCACATCGCTGACTTCCTCATCCAGAACCAAATGATTCTGCTGATTTCTCTTGTAACCGAACGGAACCGGGGTATAGATTTCTCCCCGCGCTTCCTTGGAGCGAAAACACGACTGGATTTTCTGGGACAGGTCTTTCGAGTACATCTCGTTGATCATGCTCTTGATTGGCACCAGCATCCCGTCACGGCTCTGGCTGTTCAGGCTGTCATAATTATCATTGATGGCGATAAATCTTACGCCGAACAGCGGAAACACCTGTTCCAGATACTGGCCTGTTTCCACGAAATTGCGGCCCAAACGCGAGAAGTCCTTTACCACGATGCAGTCGATTTTCCGCTCCTGCAGTGCTTTTAGAAGCCTCTCAAATTCCGGGCGGTCAAAGTTCATCCCTGTGCACCGCTTGTCCGCAAACACATCCAGCAGCATCAGATCATCCCGGTGGTTGATATACTCTTTGATGTAAGAAATCTGCACTTCCAGCGATTCCGTATCCCGAAGTACATCATCAAAATCGGACAGTCGTGCGTAAATTGCGGTTTTCCAGATACGGTGCGGTGCGTTCTCCGCTTCCCGCTGCGCCGCACTTACTTTCTTGCTTACTCTTGCCATAGGTCAGACTCTCCTTTCATGCAGATACTTCATGCTGCCCCATCTGCTTTTGATGCAGTTCTTCCAGCAGGTCTGCAATCTCATCGTGGAATCGGAACGTGATTTCTACCCGGTTGCCCTCATACACTTCGATTTTCTCAATCAGTTCCACGACCATCGGACGGGTGATTTCTTCCAATTTTCGATACTTACGGTACACATCCAGAAACGGATAAGCGTTTGGAGCAGTCTGTAGGTTTTGCCGTTCTGCTTCCAGTTCTGTGATTTTGCGGTCATACTCTTCGATCCGATTGCTGTACAGTTCGTTGTAGTTCAAAAAATCCTCCCGTGTGAGGATTTCGTCTACATAATCCCCGTACAGTTTTTCCTTAATGCCCTGTGTATGGGCCTTTTCTGCAGTCAGCTGCCGAATCTGCCGTTCGATGCGCCGCACACGGTAGGGTTCCTGCTGGGCCTGCCGGATGCTTTCTACAAACTCGGCTTCTTCCATCACGATCTGGATCTGCATCTGAAGCGCGTTCCGCACGACGTTATAGAGTTTTTCATCCCGCAGATTATGGCTCGTGCAGCTGCCCTTGTTCTGCTTGCTGCCGGAGCACTGATAATAGATATACCGCTTTCCTTTATAGCTGGCCGACCTGCGCACTAGCCGGCTGCCGCAGTCCCCACAGTAGAGAAAGCCTGCAAACAGGGCCACCGTTTCGGCATCGTTCGGCCTGCGTGTTTCGGTTTCCAGAATCCGCTGCACCAGTTCAAACTGCTCTGCCGGAATGATTGCTTCATGGGTGTTGTCCACGATTACCCAGTCCCGCATCGGCACGTTCATTTTCTTTTTGGAGCGATAATCCAGTCGTCGTGTCTTTCCCTGTACCAGTTTTCCGATATAGACCTCGTTGTGCAGAATGCGGTCCACTGCCTTGGCAGACCACGGCGGCTCATCGCTCTTGCGGAAATGCAGGCTCAGCTTTGCACCGCTCTGCAGCTTTCGTGCAGCTGGGGACGATACCTTTTTCGCATTCAAACGATCTGCGATGCCCTGATTATTCATGCCACTGATCTTCCAGCGGAAAATACTTTGTACATTTTCTGCTGCCAGTTCGTCCACGATCAGCTTCGTATGATTGGCAGGATCCTTCCGGTATCCATACGCTGCAAAGCTCCCCACAAAATCGCCGCGCTTGCGCTTGACCGCAAGCTGGCTCTTGATCTTGACGGAAATATCCCGGCAGTACGCATCATTGAGCAAATTCCGCATCGGAACCATGATGGAATCGCTGGTCTTCCACGCGGATTGGCTGTCATAGTTGTCCGTCACTGCAATCAGCCGGACTCGCATGACCGGGAAAATCCGTTCCAGATAGCGTCCCACTTCAATATAGTTTCGCCCGAATCGGGATAAATCTTTGACCAGAATGCAGTTGATGGTTCCTTGCTCCAGCTCCTGAAACAGCCTTTGGAACGCAGGCCGTTCAAAGTTCGAGCCGGAGTAACCATCGTCCACAAACTCATCCACGATGCACAGTTCCGGGTGGTCTATGGCATAGGCTTCCAGTAGTGTGCGCTGGTTTGCAATACTGTCGCTCTCTGTCTTATCGCCATCCTCACGAGACAAGCGTAAGTACAAGGCTGTACGGTATCGGGTTGTATTTTGCTGTGTTCTCTTCTGCGAATTGATATCTGGGTATAACAAAAGCCTTCCACCTCCTTAACGAATCGGCAATACTGTTCGTCAGAGAAGCGAAAGGCTCCACATTTTTTATGTAGAACAAGCCTACCGAGCAAGTTCTGCTCAGTTTGCACATTCCTATTTTCTTACCCACAAACAGCTTACCAGAATCATCATCCTTTGTCCAGTGCTTTATTGCATTAAAGTGTGAAATTTTTCTGCGTGTTTTTCAGCAGCTTGCCGAAAGTTTCTCTGCCTTTTCAGCTGGCCGATTGAAAACACCTGCCAATGCGCTCAGACAGTGTGCTGCTCCCTCTCGGTGCGAAATTCAGCTTCACAATAATTCCGTTGTCCAGATAGCAATAAGGATTTCGGACCTTATCCAGCAGATTTTTCAGCCTTTCCTCCTGCGGCAATCCGTGTTCCACTGCATCCTGCGGCAGTTTCTGCAGTTCATGCTGTTCTATCGTGCGGATGTCCCGATCTTTCATCTGGTGGACCTGCTCCAGCCAATTCATTCTGCCGTTTTCTTGCAATCGCGTTCCTCCCATTCAAGCCAGAAGTGTTTTCAGTAAATCCAATTTTGCCTGTCCTATATCCTTTCTCATGCTGGGGCCTGTGCAGGCAATCGGGGTACACAGTTCCAGCAGACGGTCATAGATACGGGCGTGGGCGATATCCTGCGGTTTTTTCAACTCCGTCAAGGTCAGATTCGTGGTAACGATCAGCGGTTTCCGGCTGCGGTAGCGGCTGTCGATGATGTTATAAATCTGCTCCAGCGCATATTCCGTGCCGCGCTCCATGCCGAAATCGTCAATGATAAGCAGCGGATAGCCGCAGAGCCTGTCCACGACTTCATTTCGCCCGGAAAAAGCGTTATTCAGTTCATTCATGATTCGGGCAAAATTCGTCATGCAGACGGCCACTTCCTGTTCCATCAGGGCATTGGCAATGCAACCCGCCATAAAACTCTTGCCTGTACCAACACCGCCCCAGAGCAGCAAACCCACATTCTTTTCCCGCATTTCCGGCCAGTGGGCCGCATACCGCTGCGCCAGCTGAATCTGCGGATTTTGCCCGTGATCGTTTGCAAATGTCCAGTGCTGCATCGCCCAGTCGGTAAAGCCCTGCAGCTTCAGCCGCTGCACTTTCTCGTAATGCAGCCTTGCACGTTCTTCTTTCTCTTGCTTTTCCCTTGTAGCCTGCCTGCACCGGCATTCAGCCGGATGGCGGTCACGCCCAAACAGTTTTTTGCCATTCGGAAAGAACGCTTCCTTGGGAGTTTTGCAGATGCCGCAATACAACAGCCCATCTTCTGCAACATAGTCCTGCGGTTCCACAGAGATCGTCATAAGCCTGTCCATCGCTGTCTGGATCGTTTCCGTCATAAACTTTCCTCCTTGTTGTAGGTATAGTCCGGGATGCCTGTTCCCGGTTTCTGTTGTCTTTTCTTCCGTGCTGACCAGCTGCGCAGGGTCGCCGCATGGTCTGCGTACTTCCTGCCTGTAGACTGCATATAGATTGAAAGGTCATCAATCAAGGAATCCAACTCTGCAATTTCCATTTTCAGTTCTGAATAATCTTCCAGATAGACATTCCGATAACGCCCATATGCTTCTTTAGTTCTATTCAGTTGGTTCAATCTTAGGTTGTTCTTATTTATTTGGTTCGATGTGCAGTTTTGCGCAACCGTATTGCTCACTTTTGAGCAATCAGGCTGCTCATTTTTGACCATCTCGATTGCGCATTTCTGCGCAGTCCGGGGAACGCCGAGAAATATCTGGTTTGGCTTGGAAAAGCCATTGGACCGCCGTTCGATCAGCCGTGCGGCTTCCAGTTCCCGCAGGGCACGGGTGACACTGGAAATGCTGCTCTGAAGATCTTCCGCCAGCCCTGCCAACGGATAGAGCACATATGCCCGGCCCTGCACATCCACCCAGCCGTTCTTCTGCGAAAGGGTCATACGGGTCCAGCAACAGAACATACGTCAATCGCGCCGTATGGGAAAGGCTCATCTGCAGCAGAAATTTCGGATAAGGGAAATAAGCGGGTAGTGGGGTTTGTGCTTTGATGTACTCTTTACTCAAACTTCCTCCTAATCGTTTTCAAAAGTCCCTGCCGAATGGGAAAGCTCTGCACGGGCTTACGCATCCGACAGGGTTCCGGGGTGCGGGGTGGAAGACCCTGCTGATTTACAGGCTCATATCGTAGCTACGCTTCTTGCGTTTCGGTTGACGCTCGCGCTGTTCCTGTCGAACCTGCTCCTGCCTTGCCTTTTCGCAGACTTCAGCCTCCCACTTGCGTTTCCATGCAAGGTCGGATTTCATCTCATTGGTCTTTCGGAAAATGCTGTACACATTATCCGATGCAATTTCCAGACGCTTGGATTCTTCCCTCAAGGGAGCATATTCTTTTTTCCTCTCCGTGATTTCTCTGGTCAGCTCTTCTTTCCGTTTTTTCAAGGATTTCAGCGATGGCAGCTTTCCATCGTTTTCTTCCCGGAAATATTTCACGGATTCTGCATAGGCATCCAATTTCTTGGAATGCTCTGCACGGAATTTTTTCTTAAAAATCGCCTTCGCAAATTGCTGCTGAACCTCCTTTGTGGAAAGGTACTGCCCCGCATAATGAATCTGTTCGTTGGTTTTGTACAGTTCATCCTCTGCCTGTGACAGCCGTTCATACGCAGCCTGCGCATTGGCCTGTGCTGTCTTACACAGATCGTTCAGTTCCGTCAGGTCGTTGATGTTGTTCTCCTGTACCCATACCAGCGTTTCGGCCATTTTCTGCAAATTGCTGATTTTGACCTTTAGTGCATAGGCCAGATTTTCCTGTGCCCTAACATTCTCCTGCAGGTCCACAACAAGCCGCAGCCTAGTTCTGGTCGTAAAGATCAGTATGGGATCTTCCTTGTACCGCAGATTCTTCTCGGCGTTCTGAACAAAGAATCCTTCCAGACATTCTCTTTTGCTGCTTTCTCCCAGAGAACGCTCCGATATGAACTTGTTCCGTTCCGGCGGCAGATAGCTATAACGACCACGTTGTGTTTTGACAAAAATATTATATTCATCCTGCAGGATGTTTTGAAAATCTTCATACGAGATTGCTTTCTCACGGGCGACGGCAACGGCATCCCGGATAAGCTGTTTCTGTGTTTGAAACTTTGTCGGATTTGGCGTAAATCCATCCTTTTCGACTTCCCGTTTTTTTCTCATTCAGCCGCCTGCTGTGCCCAATACTCCGCTTCGGTCACACCCTGTTCTGGATGGTGACAGCAAATCGACCTGATGCAGAAATTCACGGTTGCACAAATCCATGAGGGATTTCTGCAAGTGCTTTAGATACTCGTTCGTCACGTGGTGCTTGTACCCTGCCTTGCAGTCAATGGATCGCTCCATGAAGGGCTGCTGGGGCACATCCAATTTTCGCAAGCTGTTGATTACGATATGTACATGAATGTTGCCGCTGCCATTGTGACCGTCCATGTGCGTACAGACCAATGCCTGATGCCCCGGAAAATTTGCTTTTGCGTATTCCAGCCCAAGCTCCTGTGCCCGTTTCCCCGTCAAACAATTTTCTGTGCTGTCCCGTGGATCGAAGCTGATGATATAATGGTGGCTTTTGATTTCATTCTTGTTTTTGTCCTTCTGGTACTCGCGGTTCAACTGCTGGCAGGCGGCATCGAAAGAATAGGGTTCACAGTTCAGGCCGTCCAGATAAAACTCATCCCGCATAATGCGATTGCCGTTTTTGTCCAATATCGGAGTTTTCCGAAGCTCGTCATGCTTAAAAATCAGGTATTCCAGTGCCGTGCCATAGTTGGAACTCTTACTTGCGATGTGCTTTAAGATTGCCATAGTTCTTCCCTGCCATTTCTGCGACCTGTTCCCGCATTTCAAAAATGCAGGCAATCGCATGATTGATGTTTTCGAGCATAGCGCGCGACTGGATACCGCCGCTGTTGAAGAACGCTGCGATCTGGTTCAGGTTGTTTCCGATGGCGGCAAACTCCCGTGTGATGGCTTCGATCTCGTCCGGGTGGACATAGAACACATACGAAGTATTCACGCGGCCTTTCATCAGCATCTGCGCTGCAAACTCAGAGAGGGTCATTCCGGCATCTTCTGCCTGCTGGCGTAAAAGTTCATGTACGGTTTCTGTAACTCGTGCGGAGATTACTTTTGTCTTTACGATAGGTTTCACTTTTTTCTTCGTCCGTGGCATGGGTTCTCCTTTCCAAAATCAAGGGTTTGATTTTCCTGGCAGTGCATCTGCACTCCGGCTGTGACCTGCTGCGGCAGGCCACCAACAGGCAAAATCATGTGATTTTGCACGATGTGAGGGTATGGGGAGCGCAATCCCCATCAAGATGCCGCCGTGAAAAAACTGCCCGTAAGAGCAGTTTCGTATACAAAGGCGAATCTTGCTCTTAACTACCGTCCACTCTGTCCCAGCCCGTTCCTGCCCGATTTCTCCGGCGTATTTTCTGGTAAGACGCGCAGAATGCGCATTCAGTACCAAAGGTATTCTGCTGGGGTGGCTCATGCGATTTTCAAGGTCCACCTGAGAAGCTTACCTTGTCCTCTCCCCTTTAGAATTTTAGAGAGACCGTTTCGCAAAAGTTTTCACTGAGAGTTCTTGAATTTTTTGTGAATTTTACGTTTTGGGAAACTTTTGCGTATTCCTCTCACTTCTAGAATCGGAAAAAGCCCATTTCGCAAGGTGTTTTAGAATTTTTTTGAAATTTTCTTCAACATCCTCTACTAATAGGAATCCGCAATGAGCTTTTCATATACACTTTTGAGAAAATTTCAGAAATTTCATATTTTCATAAAAAGAAAAAGCGGCAAGGTCCGTAATAAACCTTACCGCTTAGGATATACCGTGTGTTTTGCCACACAACCTTGTTTACACTTTATAGCCCTTTTCGCAAATCACGTTGACTACTTCGTCCACGTACTTTTGGCAGATATCATGGTCAGGTGCTTCCACCATGACACGGATCACAGGCTCGGTGCCGGATTCACGCACCAGAATACGGCCTGTATCACCCAGTGCTTCTGCCACTTTCTTTACGGCTTCCTGCACAACCGGGTCATTCTGTGCTGCCTTCTTATCCGTCACGCGGACATTCTCCAGCACCTGCGGATAAATTTTCAGCGGTGCTGCCAATTCGCTCATCGGCTTCTTTTTAGCCAGCATAACTTCCATCATTTTCAAACTCGTCAGAATACCATCACCCGTGCTGGCATACTTGGAGAAGATGATATGTCCGCTCTGCTCACCACCGATACGGCAGCCGTTCTTTGACATATACTCATAGACATACTTGTCGCCCACCGCAGTCTTAGCATAGCCAATGCCCTTTTCGTCAAAGGCCTTATACAGACCAAAGTTGGACATAACGGTAGTAACAACGGTGTTGGTCAAGAGCTTGCCACGCTCTTTCATATAGCAGCCATAGATGTACAGAATATGATCGCCAGTAATGACATTGCCTTTCTCGTCCACACACAGGCAGCGATCTGTATCGCCGTCATAGGCAAAACCAACGTCCAGCCCTTTCTCTACAACGAACTTCTGCAATCCCTCAATGTGCGTAGAACCGGCATTGTTATTGATGTTCAGACCGTTGGGCTGGTTATTGATCACATAGGTGTCTGCGCCGAGTGCATCAAAGACAGACTTTGCAATGTTCCAAGAGCTGCCATTCGCACAATCCAGACCGACCTTGACACCCTTGAAGGAGTAGACACCCAGAGAGATCAGGTAGCCCATGTAGCGGTTGCGTCCAGCTACATAGTCCACCGTACAGCCAATATGTTCGCGATGTGCAAAGGGCAGTTCCGGCCAGTCCTGGTCGAACACATGGAGTTTGCCATCGATGTAGTCCTCTACCAACAGCAGAGTTTCCTCTGGCATTTTCTCACCATAGCAGTCGATCAGTTTGATACCGTTATCGTAGTACGGATTGTGGCTGGCAGAGATCATGATACCGCAGTCGAAATCATCCACACGAGCGATGTAGGCCACGGACGGGGTGGTGGTGACATGGAGCAAATAGGCATCTGCACCGGAAGCGGTCAGGCCAGCAACCAAGCTGTACTCGAACATATAGCTTGAGCGGCGAGTGTCCTTGCCGATGACGATTCGAGTTGGATTGGTGTCACCATTGCGTTCACGCAGCGCGTTATAGTACCATCCTAAGAAACGGCCCACCTTATAGGCATGGTCTGCGGTTAATGTAATTCCAGCTTCGCCACGGAAGCCATCGGTTCCAAAATATTTTCCCATAATTTCATCTTCCAAACTACATATTTCGATTGCTCAAATCATAGCACAATCCTTTTGTGCATAAAAATCTCCTACCACTTCACAGATTCTATTTGACACATTACTATCCACATATGATAAATTTCGTCCACTTTCTATTGCTCTTGTAAAAGCAACAAGTTCATAACGGATGCCTTCACCATCCAGTTGATAAAAATATCGTTTGTTCTGTGACGCTTCTTCATATCGAATCTCAAAATAATCCGTTTTCCACCACGGTGCCGGAACATAAATATATCCCTTCGATCCGGAAACAATTAGCTCACCTTCCGATTTAACTCCCTTGGCAACTGTTGCAGACGCAACTGCGTGATCATAAAGAAATGTGATTTTTGTGAACTGATCATGTCCCTCATCATCAATATGGGAAACAATGTTTTTAGTTTTGTAACCATTTCCCAGTATGTTAAATATCGGGAGCATTGCCGTAGGACCCCAATCGCAAATACTATCCCACGCATCCTCTGCAATAGATCTTAGACTGGTACATGTGGCATCTACAGAGTAAACTTCGCCAATCTTTCCCTCTTTTGCCAGCAAAAGCAATCGTGAATATGCTGTTGCATATGCCGTTTTAAGTGCATCCATTAAAACACAGCCCTTTTTCGCTGCCAACGAGAACAGTGCTCTGCTTTGCTGCTCGTTTAGTGCAACAGGTGGTTCACATAAAACGTGCTTTCCTCTTTTCAATGCGCTTCGGATTTGATCGTAATGATACTTAGGTGTAGAAACAATATAGACTGCATCCACTTCTTCGAGCAATCTTTCATAGTTCTGTGTTAAGAAAGGAATCTCCTCGAAATATTTTGGATTTTCCGTGCACACACCGGTAATTTCCAGCCCATTGACATATTGTGCTTCCCGAATGTACTTTTTAGCAATATGGGAATCACCAATGATTCCAAGTCGAACCTTTCGCTCCTCTGAACGAATTTCCGAACTAGAAACACCTTCTGTGCGTTCCAAATATACTACTCTGCAGTATTCTTTTAGATAATCAAATTTCCCGATCCAATCCGATCCAACAGTGAAAATATCCACATCGTACCTGCGAATATCATCAATTTTTTGACCCTCATATTCTTCTACAATGATCTTATCCGCAAGCCCGGTGGCACGTACAGCCTCAATACGCTCCATCAAAGACTGTTGTACATTGATTTTTCCACGGGTTTTATCAAAATCATCCGCTGTAACACCAACAATTAAATAATCACGAAGTTTTTTTGCTCTTTCAAGCAATCGAATATGTCCATAATGGAGTAAGTCATATGTTCCGTATGTTATAACTTTTGTCATATCGCGCACATCTAACTTTCTTATCTATCTACTTTCAGCAGTGAATCCATAAATCGTTCCATATACTGCTTTTCACCAATGGAAACTCTCAAACAATTTCCAAACTCACCAACATTAGGATATTCTTTGATAAGAATTCTCATTTCATTTTTCATCCGTTCAACAATATGTCCCGCATCAGTCTTTGGCTCAATAAATAAGAAATTGCCAGCTTCTCCTTTATGTCGGTATCCATTTGCATCCAGGCTGCTCAACAAATAATTTCTTCCTTCATTGAATTTAGCTATCAAAGCATCCACCATCCCTGGTGTTGTAATGATTTTTTCTGCAAATAGCATGGCGAAAGCATTTGTATTATGTGGTGTGCAAAATTTCTGAACATATTTAATATCTTCAGGATTTCCTGCTACATAACCTAAGCGGCATCCCGCCATTGAGAAGAGCTTAGAAAACGTTCTAGTGACGAGAACTCTTCTATTTTTCAAAGCATATTTTATGAAAGTCTTTGGGTAAAAATAATGATACGCTTCATCGATCAAAAGCGTAATTTCTTTTTCCTGGCAGGTTTTGAACAACCTTTCAAATTCTTCATCGCTGTATACATTCCCCATGGGATTGTTCGGATTAAGAAGAATAAGCATTTGCGTATCATCGGTTAGTTCTCGTTCAATATTATCAATACTAATAGTTAAATCGTCGTTGTACGGAACTTTCACAAAATTCCTACCGTACATTTCAGAGTAAACCTGGAACATAAAATATGAAGGCACAACTCCAACAATTCTGCCATTGGAAGCTGTAAATGCCTGTATCACATAACGAATTGCCTCCGCAGAACCATTTGTAATGCAAATATTAGTGATATCTGTTCCTATATAGTCTGCCAGCACCTGCGTGAAGTGGAGTGTTTCGGGGTATTGTGCTACCATCTGTGGGGTAACTTCTGCCAAAACCGATTCAACAAACTCTCGAGGCAAGCCGCCAGGATTTTCATTCAAATCTAGTCTAAGAAAATCTTTTCTTTCATTTTGGTCAAAGATTCTAACTAAATTTTCTACGTTATGATCTAACCAGTACATTTCATAATCCTCCAATTTTAGAATGTTCATTTCGTTGTTTCTGTGTTCAAGAAATCATTCAATATTTATTCTGTTGGTACTGACATGTAATATTTTTTTAGAAATTGCTTCTAACTGGTCTGCCAGATAGCCGCGCACGATGTAGATTTCATTGATACCAGCTTCCAGACAAGCATCAATCAAATGGTCAATAATACGAACGCCATGAACACGAACCAGCGGCTTAGGGGTATTAAATGTAATGGGAACCAAACGAGAACCAAAACCTGCTGCAATAAAGATGGCGCGCTTTGCACGATACGGTTCCAGTGCAGCGAAACCCTCATTTGTGATCTCACCCTCATTCACATATTTGAGTTCGGTGAGTTCCTTCATCACGCGATTCATAGTTCCAAGAGAATGACCGATTTTCTCCTCAATTTGACGCTGAGAGAGCGGACTTTTTTCATCAGCCAAAAGTGCCAAAATGTCGAATTGCTTTCTTGTTGATGCGTACATATCCATTTTCCTCAACCTTATAGTTCAATATTACTCAATTTAAGAACCCGATTCGTATTTTCTCCATCCTGATACTTAAAAACCTTGTCTCTTATTTTTTTACGCTTATCTTTATAATCGTCTATTCCCACTTTAAGTTTTTCAAATTCCTTATAAAGTTCTTCCTGTGTTTTAATTATCGGTCCAGCCATATACTCTTCTGGATTATCAAAGCAAAATCCTCTGTTTTTTCCGTATTCCTCAATATCAGGAACAACAAAAAAGTTTGGTTTATCCACCAGAAGGAATTGTAATGACGCAGACGAATAATCTCCAATAAATGCGTCCACCTGAGGCATCAATTTATATATTTCATATCCTCTTGATGCAAAATCATCATTTGTCAAGATGTCAAGGTTGCTATAATGTTTTCTTTTTAATCCTGATGTATTCTGTGCCGTATGCAATTTTACAATCAGCTTGAAATTCAATTTAGACAAAACACCATTCAATGCATCATAATCATTCTCTTCATACATTGGAAGCAAGTTCTCGTGTGAATCATCATAATTCAAATAATCGGATTGCCTAAACGTTGGCATCCATAATATAACCTTATCGTAGCTTCCGAAATCATATTTTTCCATGGGCTTTGAAGAGATCATCCGTCATTGGCTCACCGCAAACTTTAATATTTTCGGTTGGACAATCATATTCCTTCGCAACAATTGGAACATATAAATCAGACGGCGCAAGCATATATGTAAAATAGAATTCATCACCATTATCGATCTTTGAAAGTTTTCCCATCGTTTTTAAATCCGATGTTCCATGATTCATATGAATAACAATCTGATTTCTCGATGGCTTAATGGGTATTTGGCCCGTCGTGTAGAAGACATGTTTAGCAGTCAGGAAATGATAGAATGCTCCTATTTTTCCCACATAAGTCAAGGCTTTTTCATTTCCAAAATATCGTTTACTTTCAACGCCACATATAATTTGATACTTTTTATAATAGTTTCCTTCCAACAGTGCATCTTTTAATGGAACCAAATTATGTCGAATTCCAAGGTTACCACTATAAAGTAGCACTTTATTGTCTTCTTTAGGAATTATCTGATTGACAAGAGATGCTCCCTTGAAAATAGTTTCCTTTAATGTCCTTTTCAATTTCACATTATTAAGCATATCCTTTGTCCTCCCCATCCTCATTTTTTTCCCTAATTCGATCTTCATCTTTTTCAGGATTGACACAACACTCTTGTAGTTCAATAGAAGATACCCTGCATACACTATAAAATAGGCTACAAATGCACCTGCAATTTTCAAGAGATGTTGACAAAACTGCAAATCCAATGATAATCACTATTTCTGAAAGTTGTAGTAACCAATTAACATCTGTTTTCATAAGGCGCATCAAAGATATTTCTGCAATTATGCTTCTAATTGCTATGGCTACTAGCAAGCTCCATGCTATAAATTCCAAACTATGGAACAAATATGCCCCTATTACAGATAAACCAAGGCTAACACAAACAGCTACACCATTTATGTATAAAAGTACTTTTTTCTTTTCTGAGCACCTTTAAGTAAGTAGAATACAAAAGCTGCATTTTCCCATCAAATACACAAATAGGCAACAAAATTCCAAAATAATGCAGACTTGTTTCATATTGTGGCAACCATTTTCCAACGGCAATCTTCATTGGAACAAACAGGAGCAATGCACTTGGAAGTATTAGTGCAAGGATGATATTCACGTTATTAAAAATAAGT
>ENA-OQDT01000336-OQDT01000336.1-human-gut-metagenome-genome-assembly--contig:-NODE-336-length-30910-cov-4.251990_pt1 | contig 30910 bp, 23 predicted proteins | sample MGYA00242786_ERZ504617 | MGnify/ENA primary metagenome ERZ504617 (study PRJEB26092, sample SAMD00036337) | human gut metagenome | host: Homo sapiens | study: EMG produced TPA metagenomics assembly of...
ATACAAATTTTGGAAGTGTTTTGATGAAGGGTTATTGCTCAGATGATATCTGTCAGATGATCCAATACCATCATGAAAACATAGACGGATCCGGTTATTACCGGTTAACAGAAATTCCTTTAGGATCACGAATCATACGTATCTGTGATGTGTATGATGCCATGACTTCCATCAGACCTTATCATACTGGGAAATCTATGGATGAAACTATGAATTATATCCGGTCGCATGCCGGAATACTGTTTGATGAGTCTTTGGTGCAGCTATTTTCGATTATAATTCAACGTAAAAAAGAAATTTGAAGAAGTACCATCATAACGATATTTCCAATTTTGTCCAGAAAGCCGGAGGAATTATGAATTCATTCATACTATATATAGATGGAAAGATGATATTTATATTCATTAGAAGGAGGCACAAATATGGATACAAAACCGGCAAAGCTATTTAAAGTTGGGGGATATCTGCTTGATCCAACCGGAAGGCTGGATGCGAATATGATCCGTTCTAAGATTGCATATGGATGCGGATACCCATTTGTTACACATTATTTGAACGTGCAGCAAGAGAAAGTACGGGAAATCAGTGAAGACCATCCGCTTATGGATGAGAATTGCAGCTTATCTGATTGCGAGAAATATTTTCACAGTTGTCATCTGGCAACAGAAGGCCGGAAGGTAGAAGTTGGTCAGATTTTACCGCCATTTTACTGGAAAAGAAGTAAAAATACTCCATATAGCAGAGGACACGGAAGCACCAGGACAGTATTTTGTAGTATTTGAGTGTGAAGGCCAGATCTGGTGTAAAAACTTATGGTCTGTTTCTTAGCAAAGTAGACCACAATCGATATCCGGATATTTCACAGGAATACTGTTTTGAGCTGGTAGAATAAGGAGACCCTAACATGATTATATGTGTAACCGGTCACAGGCCGGATAAGCTGTATGGATATGATCTGACAGATTCAAGATGGCAGAATCTGAAAAACATCTTCAAGGAAAAATTAATAGAAATGAAATGTACAAATGCGATCAGTGGCATGGCCTTGGGTGTTGATACAATTTTTTGCCCTCGCTGTACTGGAATTAAAGAAGGAGGGGCATCCCATTCAGCTTCAATTGTGCACTTCCATGTCCAGAACAATGTAAAAAATGGAATCATGTGGATATTGTAAGATATCGGGAAATTCTTATGGAAGCGAAAACAGTAAAAGTTGTATCAGATCATTATGAAGCAGGTGTGATGCAGAAACGGAACGAATATATGGTGGACCATTCTGATATCGTTCTAGCTGTTTGGAATGGTAAAAAAAGCGGAACAGAAAATTGTATCAAATATGCCGAGAAAATGGGCAAAAAAGTGGAATATATCGAGCCTTGAGCTATGTTCTAAAAATTTTGTCCAGAAAAACAACTGCGAAATCTTTTCTGACATACTATTAGTGTAAGGGAAATTCCTTTACCGTTGTTTTTCTGATTTGCGTGTATCCGTGAAAGCAGAGAATAGGCTGCAGGCAGGTTCAACTCCTGCATACACATTTTCCTTATTTCAATAAGGAATAATTAAAACATGTGGGGTATCCCATAAAAATGTGTCTTTTGTTAGGTGTTCAATGTATGGGCAGGCCTTAAAACCTGTTCGTACATTTGCCGATGGATGTATGCAAAAGCATTCATTCTGGCGTTATATTCCTCCTACGAAAATAGGAAGAGATATATCTATCCGAAGATTTGTTTTATGCACAGGCAGGCCTCATAACTTGCCTATGCATTGCTCTGGTAAAACAGAGCGAATCCTGAGAAACATGTAAGTGCATGGGTAAGCCTCATAACTTATCCATGTATTTGTCCTGATAAAACAGGACGGACTTTTTTCTTCATTTGTATTGTATGAGCGGGCCTAAAAACCCACCCATGCATTGCATCCAAATAGTCCGACTGGATGCACAGAAAATTTTTCCATACTTCTGCATATATGGGTAAAAAATCTGTATATGCAGACAACTAAAAATTTTAGTCCAGAAAAGCAATTACCAAATCTTTTCTGACATACTATTAGTATAAGGTTTTATCCTTATTTGATATATCCCAACATAGGCAGGCGTAAAAATCTGTCTAGTAATTACTTCTAATTTTTAGAAGTTAAATAAAAACATTCCTTTCAGACAAAGGAACAAATTATTCCTTTTGTGTTTGCACACGCAGATCGCACAACCTGCCTGTGTATTTACCCTAATAGCTGGGTGACAGACGTTATTACCTAACTTCCGCTGGACAGGCCTCAAAACTTATCTGGCGGGTTCCCCAAAAAAGGGGTACCTTGAGTACATTTGATTACGCATGGATAAGCCTCAAAACTTATTCATGTGTTCATCCGGAAAAAGATTTATAAACGTGCTTGGCATAGATGTACTTAAAAATTCATCTATGCATTTGCCGCGATAGTGTGGCAATTCATCTATTTTCTTCTCCAACATTAATCTTGGAGATACCTCTTGGACCTGAGAGGTAAACATATTTTTCCGTGTAGACAGGTGTTACAGCCTGTTTACATGTTTGCTCCAGATTATGGAGTAAGATAGATAAAATAATTTTGCTTTCTTCAAGTAGGCCTCAAAACTTGTTTGAAGAATCCCTCAAGAAGGGAAAATTTGGTTTTTGTAGCATTAACATCTCCGCACAGACAGACCTTAAAATCTGCTTGTGCATTCGCTCCGGTCATCAAATATCAGGATGGTGGAAACAGAACATCTGTTTCCTGATTTTTTTAGAATATCGGAGCAAATAAAATCATTTTTTGTCACGCATAGGCAGGCCTTAAAACCTGTTTATGTGTTCCCCCGCTTAAATGTGGGGCATCTTAATAACTTTTTCCTCGTATAGTTTTAACTATACAAACTTACAATCGGCAGACACGCAGAGTGTGTATTTTCATCCCTATAATATGAGAGGGTGCAATTCCCTTTCCTGCCTTTCTGCCTTGGGTCCCAATGCTCCAAATACCCACCAGTATTTCGGCAATCCCACACCAATACCACCATTGGGATCCGGACAGGGCAAATGTATTGTAACAAACAATACAACGTAACTATAAAAAATATCATAAAAATCTCTTTAAGGACGCTGCTATGACCACTCTACCTATAGCAGTACATTCGTAAATTACGATACATTCACATCGTATTTACATATGGCAAAATCCCTGGTACCTTATAATGCCAGGGATTTTTGTAGATATAAGAGGTGTGGGATAAAAATTTAAAACAGGAGGAAATAAAATGGACGAAACAAAGCAAAAATTTTTAGATAAAATGCATCCACCGAGAGCGGAAGAGCAGATAGTATCCTATCGGAAATGGATGCTTTATCTCTTTTTATGTGCAATACCGATAGTAAATATCATTTTTCTTCTCGTATTTGCCACTTCGAAAGATCCGAGCATGATTACGATGAAAAATTTTGCGAAGGCAGCCTGCACATGGATTTTAATTAATGTTGTACTGGTATTGGCATTCACCGGAATATGGGTATTCTGTATCGCCTCATCAATGATGTAATTTTATTATGTTATACTTCATTCACTCTATGAACGATACATATAAATCAAAGATGAAAAGGAGACAAAAACATGAAAAGAAAATTTGCACCAGTCATGATCACAGCAGCAGCTCTGATCACAACCGTACCAACAACACAGGTATTCGCATCAGAGGGGATTAATGCTGAAACAGCGTCAGATAATATTACTCCACTTGTGATCAATACCGAAAACACGCAGAATACAGCACAGACATCTACAGAAGATACCACACAGAATGCACAGGAAGTAAATAAACAGCAGACATCACAGACTGAGGAAGTGACTCCGGAATCAGACAAAGAACAGAAGACTACAACCGAAGGGATTACCGTATCTGAAAACTCTGCAGCAACTGAGAATACGATTTCTCACAAAGCAGACGATTCAAACACTACATCTGTGCAGAAACAGACAGAAGAAACAGTAAAACCTGCTGTACAGTCTGATCAGAAGCTTACGACACCAAATGGAATTACATGGGATGGAAAAACATTAAGCTGGAACGCATCAAAGGGAAGCAGTCAGTTAACACTTTCTGACGGAACAACATTCCCGGTGCAGATCCGTTATCAGATCACTGTAAAATCAACAGATGGAGAAGATAACATCTTCGCATTTACGGATACTGCAGAAACAAGCTACGATTTCAGTAATGAACTGGAAAATGATATCCCGGCCAACGAAAAATTCTGTTTTGTGGTATCGGCATATTATGATTCAGAGGATCTTCCGAATGCATCCGTTGATCAGATGAATGAGGCTTATGAGGTGATGGAGAACCTTGCTGCCGATGAAGTAACAACAGATGAATATCAGAACAGCAGTTCATCGAAACCAGATACACCGAAATCCGAAGCAGGCACTTTCCTTTGTTTTCACGCTGCTGTCTCCCGCCGGGGAAGAGCTGGGCCGCAAAACGGCGGCGGGGCCGAAGGCGGAATGTGCCTTTACGGTGGAAAACCCACAGCTCTGGTGGACGAACGATCTTTCCAACGCGGAAATCCAGCCGCTCTATACCGTGAAAACGGAGCTTTGCGCAGTTAGCGCAGGGGAGACGCTCGACGCCGATACGAAGCGCATCGGCCTGCGCACCATCGTGCTCAACCGGGAAAAGGATCAGTGGGGGCACAACTTCCAGTTTGTGTTAAACGGCGTGCCGCTGTTCGCCAAAGGCGGCGATTATATCCCGATGGATTCCCTCATCACCCGCGCGGGCGATGATAAAAAGAGGCAATTGCTCCAGGATTGCCGGCATGCGCATATGAATATGATCCGCGTCTGGGGCGGCGGCTATTATGAAACGGATTCCTTTTATGACATCTGTGACGAATACGGCATCCTCGTCTGGCAGGATTTCATGTTTGCCTGCGCGCCATATCCGTTTTATGAGGATGCATTCCTTGAGAGCGTGAAGGAGGAGATCACCTGCAACGTGCGGCGGCTGCGCCATCATGCGAGCCTGGCCCTCTGGTGCGGCAACAATGAGATTGAGGATATGTCCATGGGCTGGAAGGCCTATATCAAACTGAACCAGTGGACGGAGAAATTTTTCTATCAGATCCTGCCCGATTTTGTGAAAAAGCTGGATGATCAAACGCCGTTTATCTCTGCTTCCCCTTGCGGCACGGGCTATATGCAGGGGATCCACAGCGATGATGCGGGCGACACGCACCTGTGGCAGGTCTGGCACGGCTTGCAGCCCCTGAACTTCTACCGCAGGCATTTAACGCGCTTTTGCAGCGAATTCGGCCTGGAATCCATGCCGAGCATCTCTACAGTCAATTTTTTTGCAAAGCCTGCGGATAAGGCGCTGACAAGCGACGTTTTTAACGCCCATCAGAAAAGCCCCAGCGGCAACAAAAAGATGATCTATTATATCGCCTCGCAGTATCTCCTGCCAGAGCGGTTCGACGATTTGTTGTATCTCACGCAGATGATCCAGCTTGAGGGCGTGCGGGACGCAACCGAGCACTGGCGGCGCAACCGCGGCCGCTGCAACGGCTCGCTCTACTGGCAGCTCAACGATTGCTGGCCCGTGTGCTCCTGGGCGGGGATCGACTATTTCGGCCGCTTTAAGGCCCTGCACTACGGCGCGCGCCACTTCAACGAGCCGGTGATGGTTTCGATTGAGGATACGAAGGAGGAGCTTCGACTTTTTGTTATCAATGACAAGGCGGATCCCTTTACGGGATCGCTCTCCTGCAAGGTGTTCCGGTTCGATGGGACCCCAGTGTTTGAGAAACATTTCACGGTGAACGCCGCCGCGACGGACGTGGCCCGTGTGGTGCGCATGGAATGCAAGGCGCTGCTCAAGGGCACGCCCCGTGCGGACTGCGTGTTCATCGCACAGTTGAACGGCGCGGACGGAGCAACCGTTTCCCGCAAGACCGTGCTCTTCCAAAAGGAGCGCGATTGCCGCCTGCCGAACTGCAAGTTTGATTTTGACGTAGCAATGGAGGGCGGACAGGCGAGTGTGACGGTTTCCTCCGACACGTTTGCGCGCAGCCTGTTCATCGACAGCCCGCTCTTTGACGGCAACCTGACGGATAATTTCTTCGACCTTCTGCCGGGCGAGCGGGTCACGGTGACCGGCCCGGTCAAGGAGGGTGCTACGGCGGCGGAGCTGCGCCGGAGCCTTACGCTGCGCAGCGTGGGGAATATCACAGAGGTGAAGTCAAAGCGCAACAGCCAGCTTCAGGCTCTGGGCGTGAAGCTGATTCCGATCAATTTTGTGAATTGGGTTTACCGGGCGATTGTTGGGTAATAGGTGAATTTTGGTTTCATAAATCCGTCCGCCGGATTCGTTTGGATTCCGGCGGACGTGATTTTTGTGATGGTTGAGCTAAGTTTCAATTTATTGGCTGATATAAGCATCAGTGCACAACGGTGAACACTGCCGTCAGGGCGCGCCTTGACGCACGTTGGCTGCGTTCTCGGGCTCGACTGGCGTCAGCCAGCCGTCGCCCTGCGGCCTTGTCATCCCGCGCAGCTTCTGCTGAAAACAGAGAAACTGCGCCTCTAGGTCTGCCCGCGTGGGGAAATCCTGTCCGTCCGGTATGGAGGCAGGCAGCTTGGAGAGAAGGATTTTCTGCGGCAGTTCGTCATCTATAATGGCAAGCGTTATGCCTTTACACAAAAGCGGGTGTTGACGCTGGAGCGCGGGCAGCGCGCAAGGCTGCCGGGTCGCGGGCGAAATCCATTTGCCCGGCGAGCTTTCCCCCGGCTCGTATGAGCTCGATCTGTTTACGGTGGACGGGCTGGACGGCGCGTCGGTGCTGGGGGACGAGGGCTGCTTTGCCTGCGCGATGCGTGCGGATAACGTTGATTTCCAGGCGATCTGCTACGATAATGAGTGATCCGTTTAAAGCCCCGAATGATCCCGCAGGAGGCTTCTTTATGTTTGAAAAAGCCAGGTTTAGTAGTGATAACTTTTGCATCCTTCATGATTTATGGTATAATAGCTTCAAACATTTTGTTTGAAGCATTGGAAAAATTGGTTGTCGGCGCGAAACGCCTCCTGCCGCAGAGCGGCAACGCCATTTTTCGCAGAGATTATCCTATGTGCGTAAGCTTCAAACATTTGAAGCATTGGAAAAATGGTTGTCGGCGCGAAACGCCTCCTGCCGCAGAGCGGCAGCGCCATTTTTCGCAGAGATTATCCTATGTGCGTAAGCTTCAAACATTTGAAGCATTGGAAAAATGGTTGTCGGCGCGAAACGCCTCCTGCCGCAGAGCGGCAGCGCCATTTTTCGTAGATGGTTTTTGCATATGCTATACTATAAATCGCAATTTTGAAGCCTGACTTTCGGCAAAGGAGATTTTCATGAAGCTATTAGTCATCGACGGCAACAGCATTCTCAACCGCGCCTTTTATGGCATCAAGCTGCTTACCACTAAGGACGGACATTTTACGAATGGGATCTACGGCTTTCTCAATATTTATCTGCGGCTGAAAGAGCTGTGCGCGCCGGATGCGGTGGCCGTTGCCTTTGATTTAAGAGCGCCGACCTTCCGCCATCAGATGTATGGCGGATATAAGGCCCAGCGCAAGGGAATGCCGCCGGAGCTCGCGGAGCAGCTTCCGATTTTAAAGGAGCTGCTGTCCGCGCTCGGCCTCGCCGTGGTGGAATGCGAGGGCTACGAAGCAGATGATATCCTCGGCACGCTTTCCGCCCAGTGTGGGGAGAGCGACCTGTGCTACCTTGCCACTGGCGACCGGGATTCCTTGCAGCTTGTGGGAGAACGCGTGCACGTCCTGCTTGCTGCTACAAAGATGGGCAAGCCTGTCACAACAGAGTATGACGAGGCGGCCATCCGGGCGGAATACGGCGTAGAGCCGCGCCAGCTCATCGAAATCAAAGCGCTGATGGGCGATTCGTCGGATAACATTCCCGGTGTGGCCGGCATCGGGCAGAAAACGGCGATGGACCTCATTCAGAGATTTCATTCGCTTGATGAAATTTATGAAAATTTAGAAACGATCGACATAAAGCCTGGTGTGCGGGCGAAGCTCCAGAAGGATCGGGACATGGCCTTTTTGAGCAGGACGCTCGGCACGGTGTGCCGTGAGGCGCCGGTGGATTGTGATATGACGCATTATGTGCCCGCCCTGCCGGACAGCGCGGCGGCTATGCGGCTGCTCGCAAGTCTTGAAATGTTCCGCATGGCGGAGCGTTTTGGGCTTGACCCGAACGCCGTGCCCGTGGCGGAAGAGACAGAGCAAAAGCCAGAGGAATTTACTGTGGTTTCCGGCAAGGAAGCGGACGCCAACGCGCTCCTTTCCCGTTTGCGCGAAGGAGGGGAGGCCTATTTTCTCGCCTCCATTTTGGAGGGCGCGATTGATCGGATTTCTGTGGCGGAGCCGGAGCGGCTGACTGTGCTGACGGCACAAGAAGAGGGCTTTTCCGAATTTGCGGCGGCCCTTTTTGCCGACCAAAACATTCAAAAGCATACGCATGATGTGAAGGCGCTGTATGCAGCGGCAGAGCGGCTGGGTGCGGCGCTCGTGAATGTGACGATGGATACGATGCTTGCGGGTTATCTGCTCAATCCCTCTGCCTCCGGCTATGATGTGCTGCGCCTTGCGCAGGAATATGGCGTGCCGGTTCCACCGTGCGAGCAGGCGGCACAGGAGGAGCGGGAGGCGTTGCAGCAGGCGGCGGTTTTGCGGCGTTTGTGTGAGAAGCTGGAGCTTCTGGTGGAGGAGAATGGCCAGCAAAAGCTGCTGCACGAGGTGGAAATTCCGCTTGCCCGCGTTTTGTCGGGCATGGAGCAGGTGGGGTTTGAGGTAGATCGCGGTGGGATTGAATCGTTTGGTGAAATGCTTTCCGACCGTATTGGCAATATCGTGCAGGAGATTTATAATGCCGTCGGCTATGAATTCAATTTGAATTCCCCCAAACAGCTCGGCGAAGCGCTGTTTGATAAATTGGGCCTGCCTGCCCGCAAAAAAACGAAGAGCGGCTATTCTACCAACGCGGAGGTGCTGGAATCGCTTGCAAACGAGCACCCGGTTGTGGAGCGGATTCTCGAATATCGGACGCTTGCAAAGCTCAAATCGACCTACTGCGAAGGCTTGATCAAGGTGATCGCCGCGGATGGCCGCATCCATTCCACGCTTAACCAAACGGAAACGCGCACGGGCCGCATCTCCTCCACGGAGCCGAACCTGCAAAATATCCCGGTGCGGCAGGAGCTGGGCCGAGAGATGCGCCGCTTTTTCCGGGCGAAGGAGGGCTGTGTGTTGGTCGATGCGGACTATTCGCAGATTGAGCTGCGCGTGCTCGCCCATATGGCAGATGATCAGGCGATGATCGACGCCTTCAACAGCGAGGCGGACATCCACACGATCACAGCCTCTCAGGTGTTTAACATGCCGTCCGAGCTGGTTACGCCCCTGATGCGCAGCCGGGCAAAGGCGGTGAATTTCGGCATTGTCTACGGCATCGGCGCGTTTTCCCTCGCAAAGGATATTGGTGTCACACGTAAGGAAGCGGATCAGTATATCAAAGGATACCTTGCCCACTATGCGGGCGTGCAGCGTTATATGGACCGCGTTGTGAAACAGGCAAAGGAGCAGGGGTATGTTTCCACGCTCTTTGGCCGCAGGCGTTATCTGCCGGAGCTGACGGCCTCCAACGCCAATCTGCGGGCCTTTGGCGAGCGGGTGGCGCGCAACATGCCGATCCAGGGCACGGCGGCCGATATCATCAAAATTGCTATGGTGAAGGTGGATGAACGGCTGCGCAGGGAAAATCTGCGCGCCCGCCTCATCATGCAGGTGCATGATGAGTTGATTGTGGAAGCGCCGGAGAAGGAAGCGCAGCGCGCCGCCCGGATTCTCAATGAGGAGATGGAGGGCGCGTGCAAAATGCGTGTGCGGCTCAAGGCAGATGTGCATCAGGGCAAAACCTGGTATGACGCAAAGGGGTGAGGCTTGGTGATCCGGCCGTTTGCAGAAGTAGATTTGGATGCGGTGATGGAAATCTGGCTTTCCTCCAATTTGCAGGCGCATCCCTTTATTGTGCCCTCCTATTGGGCGGAACACCTGGAAGAAGTGAAACGCCTGATCCCGCAGGCAGAGGTTTATGTGCATGAATCAGATGGAGTGGTGAACGGCTTCCTCGGCCTGACGGAGGCGGGGAATATTGCCGGGCTGTTCATCTCAGAGCAGGCGCGCGGGCAGGGGATTGGAAATCGGCTATTGAGTAAAGCAAAACGCCTTTACAGCACTTTGCTTCTCACGGTTTACGAAAAAAATGTGCGTGCGGTACATTTTTATCAGCGTGAAGGGTTTCATCTTGTCGAAAAAAGGGAGGATCCAGATACAGGGCAAATCGAATACAGGATGCGATGGAAAAACGCTCGCATTCATACGGTGGAAGGGGGAGCGAAGATGGGGCCAATTGTCTATGTTGGGCAAAAAAACACCATGCATAGTGTGATTGCGGCGGCCGTCTGCAATGAAATGGCGCAGCGTTGGCGCCTTGCCGGGCTCTGTGCGGTAAGCGCCGGGCTGGCGGCCCAAAAGGAGACGGTCGTCTGCCCGGCAGCGGTGCAGGCTGCGCGGGAGTTTGGGTTGGAGATTTCAGCCCACCGTGCCCAGCCGTTATCGGATGAGCTGATCAGAGAGGCGGGCATGCTCGTAGCGCTGAACCGGGCGGATTACGAGGCCCTCTTAAAGCTTGCGCCTCCGGATCGCGTTTATTTGCAGGAGAGCGGGAAGGATTTATCCGCGGGCGACGTCTGGGCCTGCCGCCGTAGTGTCGATCAAGCGTTCGACGGCTTTCAGGATTTATGGCTTACCCTGCGGGGCAGAATGTAAAGGGGTCATGCGATGGCGGATTTTTTTATTGACCCGATGCGGGAAGAACATATTTGGGAGATTGCCCGGCTGGAAGCCGTTTGCTTTTCCTCCCCGCGGCCGGCAGAAGCGCTGCGCGCGGAGCTCACGAACGATACGGCGTTTTTTTTCACCGCTGTATGTGAGGGCACAGTAGCGGGCTATGCCGGGATGCACTGCATTCTGGATGAGGGCTATATCGACAATATCGCCGTTTTTCCTGCCTACCGGCGGCAGGGGATTGCAGGCGCGCTGCTGAGTGCACTGGAAGGCTGCGCACGCATGCGCAACATTCGTTTCTTGACGCTGGAGGTGCGCGCTTCTAACGTGCCGGCCATTCGCCTGTACCGAGGGTATGGTTATGGAGAGGTGGGCCGCAGGCCTCATTATTACAGCAGGCCGCAGGAGGACGCCCTCCTGCTGACAAAATACTTATGAAAAGAGATGATCCGGTAAAGATGGAATTGATCCTCGATGGAATCCAAAAGAAGTTTGGGGAGAAGGAAGTCCTGCGGGGTGTTTCCTTCCCGTTTGAGCAGGGCAAGATCTATGGCTTGCTGGGCCGTAACGGCGCAGGCAAGACGACGCTTTTCAATTGCCTGAGCAATGAGATTTCGATGGATGCCGGCACGGCCCAGCTCAAAGATGTGTCCGGCACGTTGCGGGCGCTCACACCGGAGGATATCGGCTATGATTTTTTCCACGCCGATTCTGCCGGATTTTTAACCGGCCGCGAATTTTTAAAAGTTTTTTATGGAGATCAACCGCGATAAAATTCGATCCGATCAAACGATCGACGATTATTTCGATTTGGTAAAAATCGACAGAGAGGACCGTGATCGGCTCATCAAAGGCTATTCCCACGGCATGAAGAATAAAGTGCAGATGCTTTGCTTCATGATTGCCCGCCCGCCGGTCATCCTGCTCGACGAGCCGCTGACCTCCTTCGATGTGGTCGTTGCGCTGGAGATTAAGCAATTGATCCGGGAGATCAGCGCGGAGCATATCATCATTTTTTCCACGCACATTTTGCAGCTTGCCACAGATTTGTGCGACGAGATTGTGATCCTCAGCGACGGCACGCTCGAGCAGCTCGACCACGCAATGCTGGAAAGCGGAAATTTTGAAGCGCAGATTATTGAAAAACTAAAGGATGAGGACGCCCATGAATAAGACGTTCCAAACAATTTTGCAGATTAAGGCGACCGTGAATGCGAACACCTTCCTTTATTATCTCAAGCGGCTGTGGGTCATTGGCAAGCACGTGCCAGACCGGGTTTATCGGGAAGAGGGGCTTAAAAACTTTCTCGCCGTATTGACAACAGTGCTTGGGCAATTGCTAAAGCTGTTTGGCAAAGCGGTTTATCTTGGCCTTGCGGCATGGCTCCCGTTAATGCTCGCGCTGGAAAAGGGGCTGTTGGAGCCTGCGCAGGCTCCGGCGCAGCTGGTCAATATCCTGTTTTTTCTCAGCTGTGTAGTAGGCCCGATGCAGGACAGTGCGGTTTTCGGCGTAACGCAGCAAAAATATATTGCGCTCAAATATATGAAAATGCCGCCGAGGCGCTATGTGTATGCGGATCTTATCATGCGCTATGTGCCGTTTTTCCTCTATTTTCTGCCGGTGCTGCTTGTGGCCTTCCTGCTTGTGGACGGAAGCGTCTGGCAGGCGCTGGGGAGCTTTGTTATGCTGTTTTCCTTCCGCTTCCTTGGCGAGGCGGTGCAGGTGTGGTACTATGAGAAAAAAGAAACGGTCCTCTCCCGCAAGGTCGGCCTTGTGTGGCTGCTCATCGGCATCTCCCTTGTGGGAGCCTATCTGCCGATTCTGCTGCGGGTAGAGCTGCCCACGATGTGGATTCTCTTCAGCATCCCCGGCGTGATCGCCATGCTTCTCATCGGCGCGGGGAGCTTTTATTATGTTATCTGGGGCTATCGGGGCTATGAAACAGCGTTCCTGCGCAGCGTCGATCAAAAGTTTTTGCTCTCTTCTATGGTGCAGGAGAGCAAATCAAGCGCGTTTTCCGATGTTGCCGTCAAGGAACAGGATCTGAAAACGGATCAAAAAGAAGTTGGGCGCCTTGTGCATTTGCAGGGCTACGCCTATCTCAATGCCCTGTTTTTTGCGCGGCACCGCCGCCAACTGGTAAAACCCGTGAAAATCCGGCTGCTTCTGATCCTTGCGGTGTTTCTGGGCGGGCTTGCCTTTGCCTTTCTCGACCCGGCAAAAGCACAGCAGGCAGCGGGGCAGATCGTTTCCTTTCTTCCGTTTTTTGTTTTCATCATGTATTTTATGTCCGTAGCAGATAAGGCCTGCCGCGCGATGTTTTATAATTGCGATATGAGCCTGCTGCACTATGGGTTTTATCGCCAGCCTAAGGTGATTCTCAAAAATTTTCGCTTTCGTCTTTTGCGTGTGGGGCTTTATGATTTTTTGATCGGCCTTGCGCTAAGCGCGGCTGTAGCGGGCTTTTGCGCAGCCGCCGGCGCGCCGTGGGTAACGCTGGATATGGCGATGTTTACGGCTACGATCCTGCTGCTTTCCATCTTTTTCACGGTGCACCACCTGTTCCTCTACTATGTATTCCAGCCGTTTACAACGGAGTTGAATGTGAAAAACCCGTTTTACCGCATTCTAAATATGGCGGTTTACATCCTGTGCTTCATCTGCATGGAGATCCGCACGGGCAGCATGGGCTTTACGCTCATCGTGCTGGGCTTCACAGCCGCCTATATTGCTGTGGCGCTGATTCTTGTATATCGGTTTGCTCCGAAAACGTTTCGGGTAAAATAATGGTAGAAGAGAAAGAAGATCTAGCGTGGAAAAATAAATTTTTCAAGTGGGAGTTTGTCCCTTCCGGTTGGCACAACCGGGGTTTTTCTCTTCGCCGGAGCCGGGTAAATTCCAGTCTGTTCGAAAGGGTGGATTGTGTTATGAAACTGTTAGCGATTGAATCCTCCTGCGATGAAACGGCCGCCGCCGTGGTGGAGGATGGAAGAAAGATGCTTTCCAATATCATCGCGTCCCAGGTGAAGGAGCATGTTCGCTTTGGCGGCGTAGTGCCGGAGATTGCTTCCCGCATGCATGCGGAGGCTATCTCCGGCGTGACCCGTCGGGCACTGGCGCAGTCCGGCGTGCCGCTGGAGGCGTTGGATGGGATTGCCATAACCTATGCGCCGGGGCTGATCGGCGCACTGCTGGTGGGGGTCAATTTTGCGAAAGGCCTCTCGCTTGCTACCGGTTTGCCATTGGTGCCGGTGCATCATCTGCGCTCGCATATCGCGGCGAACTACCTGACGCATGAAAATTTGGAGCCGCCGTTTTTATGTCTCGTCGTCTCCGGCGGGCACAGCCATTTGGTAGAAGTGCTTGACTACACCCGTTTTTCCGTCGTGGGCCGCACGCGAGATGATGCGGCGGGGGAGGCGCTCGATAAAGCGGCGCGCGCGATGGGCCTGCCGTATCCTGGCGGGCTGAATCTTGACCGCGCGGCACAGGGCGGCGATGTGCATGCCTACCGTTTTCCACACCCACATGTGGATGGCAGCCCCCTTGATTTTAGCTTTTCCGGTCTGAAAACGGCGGTGGTCAACCTGATTCATAATGCGACGCAAAAAGGGGAAAAACTACCTGTGAAGGATTTGGGCGCAAGCTTTCTTTCCGCCGTGGTAGATTGCCTGTGCGACAATACAGAACGGGCGGCCGTTGAGCGTGGGCATCAAAAAATTGTGCTTGCAGGCGGTGTGTCGGCAAACTCGGTTTTGCGCGGGCGGATGGAAGCGCTCTGTGCCCGGCACGGCTGGCGGCTGTTTATGCCGGAAATTTCCCTCTGTGGGGATAATGCTGCCATGGTCGGCGCGCAGGGCTTCTATGAGCTGAGAGCGGGCAATGTGGCGCAAATGGATTTGAATGCTTGCGCGACAATGCCAATTGAGGCCTGAAATCGGCCGTTTTGCGCCTGATTTTGCAGGATTTCCGTCGTAGTTATTCATTTCAACGGAATAATTTGGCCCCTTATGACAAAGATTTAACATTTTAACGATTGATTGTTCACATCTGAGCGTGTATAATAACGAACAGTAGCCTAATAACGGCGGGAACCTTTTCCGCCTTACCCGAAGAAGTGAAAGGAGTTTACTATGATGGACGCACTTACCACGAACAAAAGTGTCCTCAGCTGGATTGAAGATAAGGTCAATCTGGTTAAGCCCGACAAGATCGTCTGGATCGACGGCTCCAAGGAGCAGATCGAGGCGCTGCGCGCAGAGGCTTGCTCGACGGGCGAAATGATTAAGCTTAATGAGGAGAAGCTGCCGGATTGCTACCTGCACCGCACCGCTGTCAACGACGTTGCCCGTGTGGAAGCCCGCACGCTGATCTGCTCGAAGAAAGAAGAAGACGCCGGCCCAACCAACAATTGGATGGATCCGGAAAAAGCCTATAAAATGCTCTATGACATCGCGCGCGATGGCTATAAGGGCCGCACGATGTATGTGATCCCTTATTCGATGGGGCCTGTCGGTTCCCCGTTCTCCAAGATCGGCATCGAGCTGACCGACTCGATCTATGTTGTGCTCAACATGTCCATCATGACTCGCGTTGGCAAGAATGTGCTGGAAGCGCTTGGCGACAGCGACGACTGGGTGCGCGGCCTGCACTGCAAGTGCCAGATCGATGAAGAGAAGCGCTATATCTGCCAGTTCCCGGAGGATAACACGATCATCTCCGTTAACTCTGGCTACGGCGGAAACGTGCTGCTCGGCAAGAAGTGCTTTGCACTCCGCATTGCTTCCTACCTTGGCCGCAAAGAGGGCTGGCAGGCAGAGCATATGCTGATCCTCGGCATTGAGAACCCGCAGGGCGAAGTGAAATATATCTGCGCTGCGTTCCCGTCCGCCTGCGGCAAGACCAATCTCGCAATGCTGATCCCGCCGGAGGGATATAAGAAGAAGGGCTATAAGGTCTGGTGCGTGGGCGACGACATCGCCTGGATCCGCAAGGGCCCGGATGGCCGCCTGTATGCCATCAACCCGGAGAACGGCTTCTTCGGCGTAGCGCCCGGCACCAACGACAAATCTAACCCCAACGCGCTCGCTTCTACGAAGAAGGGCACGATTTTCACCAATGTGGTGCATAACCTCGATGACAACACCGTATGGTGGGAAGGCCTTGATAAGAATCCGCCGGCGAATGCCGTCGATTGGAAGGGTAATCCCTGGAACGGGCAGACGTCCGACGTCAAGGGCGCGCATCCCAACAGCCGTTTCACTGCTCCCGCTGTGAACTGCCCCTGCATCAGCCCCGAGTTTGAAAATCCGCAGGGCGTGCCGATCTCTGCATTCGTCTTTGGCGGCCGCCGCGCAAAGCTCGCTCCGCTGGTGTATCAATCCCGCGATTGGAACCACGGCGTGTTCGTAGGGCTCCATCATGGCTTCTGAAACGACGGCGGCAGCAGCAGGCGCGGTAGGCGTAGTCCGCCGCGACCCGATGGCGATGCTGCCCTTCTGCGGCTATAACATGGCTGACTATTGGCAGCATTGGATCGATATCGGCGCAACGCTCGACGCTGACAAGGCGCCGAAGATCTTCAACGTCAACTGGTTCCGTAAGGATGACGAGGGCAACTTTATGTGGCCAGGCTTCGGTGATAACCTGCGTGTGCTTGAGTGGATCATTAAGCGCTGCGAGGGCAAGGTAGACGCGGTGGAAACCCCGATTGGCTATGTGCCGGATCCGAAGGATATTAACCTCGAAGGCCTTGAGGGCGAAGTGACAATCGACTCCCTGAAGAGCATGCTGGATGTGGATAAGGCGCTTTGGAACGATGAGGCGGAAGGTATTGCCGAATTCTATGCAAAATTTGGCGACAAGGTTCCGGCAGAGCTTCAGAAGGAGCTTGCTAACCTGAAAGAGAATCTCCAGTAATCCTCCGTTTTGAAAAAAGCGAAATAATACGCAAAGGGTCGCCCCAGTTGGGGCGGCCCTTTGCGGCTTTTTCGGGGTGCGAAGCCCGTGTGTAACCACCATGTTTTCAATATGGATTTGTAGCATATTATAATAGCGTGGCGTAGGGCAGATGATTGCCTTGCGCCACGCCTGCTTTAGTTTCGGCCATGCATGACACAAGGAGGAGGTTCTTTTGGTTGCAGCTGCCCAGCTTTCCTGATAAAATAAAGAGAAATATTTGGAGAGGACGATTCGATGAAACAGGCGGTTTTGATTATGGTTGATACGCAGCGGCAAGATATGCTCAGCTGTTATGACGCCGATGCGGCCCCTACGCCCGTGCTTGATGCGCTCGCGCGCGAAGGGATGCAGTTTACCAATGGATACACCTGCCAGCCGGTTTGCGGCCCGGCGCGGTCCGCGATTTTTACAGGGCTTTACCCGCATTCCAACGGGATGATAGCAAACTCGATGCAACTCGGCGCAAACACCAAAACGGCTGGGGAATGGCTCAGCCCGCATGGGATTGAATGCGGCTATATCGGCAAGTGGCATCTCGACGGAGGTGATTATTTCGGCTACGGGAGATGCCCCACGGGCTACAATCCGGCGTATTGGTACGATATGCGCAATTTCCTCGACGAGCTGACCGAGGAAGAGCGGAAAAAGAGCCGCCAGCCGATGCAGACCCGCCTCGACGATCCCAAGGAGGAGGATACCTATGCCCACCGCTGCGCGGACCGTGCCATCCGCTTCCTGGAGGAATTCCGGGAGAAGGATTTCTTCCTGACTCTGTCGCTCGATGAGCCGCATGATCCGAGCGTGTGCCCGCGACGGTTTGTGGAGGCGCTCAAAAAGCAGAAGCTGAAATTTCATAGAACGCCGAATGTAAAATACAAGCTGAAAAACAAGCCTGACCATCAGGCAATCTGGGCGAAGGAGAGCGGCAAGCTCCCCTTCTGGGGCTTGCAAAAGGCGCTACAGCGGGGGATGCTGGCCTGCAACCTTTTTTGCGACTATGAGATCGGCAGGGTGTTGGATAAGGTGCGGGAGCTGGGGCTCGATCCACTGGTGATTTACACGGCGGATCATGGGGATATGTTCCTCTCGCATGGCATCATGGGCAAAGGCTGCGTGATGTATAACGAGGTCACGCGCGTGCCGTTCCTGATGAAGGGCGGCGGCTTTGCGCAGGGGAAAAATACAACCCCGGTTTCCCACATTGATCTGCTGCCCACTCTGATGGCGCATTTTGGCGTGCAAGTTCCAAAGATGATGCAGGGCAGCCCGCTGCAAGGCATAGGCTGTGATGAAAAGCGCGACATTTTTATTGAATTCACACGCTACGAGGTGGATCACGACGGCTTCATGGGCTTTCAGCCCATCCGCTGCATCTTTGACGGGCGGTATAAGCTGGTGATTAACCTGATGACCTCGGACGAACTCTATGATTTGCAAGAGGACCCCTATGAGCAGGAAAACCTGATTCTGGACAAAGCTTACGCAAAAATCCGCAACAATTTGCATGACAGGCTGATCGAGCAGATGAACGTAACACGGGATGTGTTCCGGGGCTATTACTGGCATTGCCGCCCATGGAGGCCGGAGGTGAAGCCGAGCTTCCGCCATACGGGCTATACCCGGCAGCTGGAGGAAGAGGACTTTACCCAGCTTGATTACAGCACGGGCCTGCCGATGCAGGGCGCAACGAGAGTCAAATAAAAAAGGCAAAGAGCCCGCTGCGAAATGCTTTCATTTCGCAGCGGGCTCTTTCACGCGCTCGCAGTAAACGAGATAGCGTTGCCGCGTGGTGGGGCTAGGGGTGGCAGGTGACAAGCGTGAGCAGGTCGCGGCCAGGCTGGATCAGCACCTTCTGCATTTCATCCGGCGCGATGATCTCTGTGTCCGTCACCCGGTAGTGCAGCACCTCGCGGAAGTTGGAGAGGGTCACCTCGTCTCCCTCTTCCAGCTGGTCGATATGGAGGAACATCTCCTGTGATGCAAGGCCGCGGTGCGCGGCGATGACAGCGTTGGTATCGGCCCCGCCGATGGGCAGCGAGGTTTGGGAAAGATGCGCAGCCCCTTTGCGCAGGTTTTCACGGCTTGCACCCAGATAGACCGGCAGTTGAACGCCAAGCTTCGGGATGGAGAGATAACCCACGATATTATCCGGCAGCCCAAATTGCTTTAAATCAAAGCTCGGCTGCTCATAAGCAAAGGGGTCGGTCAGCTTTTGCCCCTCGCTGTATAGCCGCTTGTTATAGGCCTGCATTTGCCGATAAAGCTCCTCCAGAGATGCATCGGCGGAGGGGTTCGGTTGTGATTGCTCGGAGCCGTAGCGCTGGCTGTCGATCGATTGGAGCGTATTGCGCGCCCAATTGCTCAAAACCGGATAGCACACAAGCCCAAGCCCCAACAGGAAGAGCAGAGCCGCGGCGATGCGCAGCCGCTTTTTTTGCGATGCTGTCATGCGCGCGGCCCCTTCCTTTTTTTCTTTTTCGCAAGCAGGATGATGCAGAGGGCGAGCAGGCATGCGGCGGCAATGGCGGCCAGAATCCACGGCCAGACGGCTTGTTCTGCCTGTGGCTGCACCTGAACGGCAGCGGCAGGTGCAGCCTCTTCGCCCGGCGGGGGTGTGGCAATTCGATGGCCGCGCACCAAAAGCCGATGCGAGTTGATCATATAGGGCGTGCAGGTCATCAGCGTCACATAATCCTTGCCGGGGACGATCTGCAAATCCGCTAGATTATCCGGCTCGATCACCTTGATTTGATCCACCTCATAGGCGAGCGTTTCATCCAACATATGGATGTAAAATTGGGCGCCCTCCTTGAGCTTTGGCAGCTTGTTGAACAGGGTGGAGGAGGGCAAGCCGCGGTGCCCCATCAGCACCGCATGCGTGCTTTCGCCGCCTATGGGCAGGGAGGAGCTCTCCAGATGGCCCACGCCCATCTCCAAAACCAGGTCGCTGGTGCCGTGATAAATCGGGAGGTTCACGCCAATTTCCGGAATTTCCAGATACCCCATCACATCCTGAAAGGAGAGCAGGCTATAATAGCCTGCGGTGGGCTCCTGCCCATCGGCCTGCGCCGCAGGCTGGGCCAGCTGGCCGTTATAGGCCCGTGCTTCCTCTTTCTTTTGTTCCAGCTGCGCGGCGTTTTCCGCTACCTGGCTGCGGTAGTCGGCAATGGCTTTGCTGTGGCTCCAATCCTCTACCTTGCTGCTGACGATGGGGTAGAGGATTAGCCCTAGCCCGATCAGGAAGAGGAGCAGGAAAATGCTGTTTTTCCATTTTTTCATGCGCGTTCGCCCTTTGCGTTTTGTTGCAGTGGTTTGGAATGGTTTGTGTGCCGGCGGGGAAGACTGATATCAGCCATTCCGGACGGAAAGCTTCCCCGCACGGCCTCCGCTTGGAAGGCGGCCGGAAATAATATCATCACTTTCTTTCAATCCACCGCAGGCCGGGCGGTTGAACGGCCGGCCTGCGACTACCTGCGCGATGCTTGCGCGGCTATGATAACGACAAAATTTCAACCCACGCCCCGTCCGGGGCGGCAGAAGGCCGCCTGAAAAGGATTTTTTCTTAGCATTTCTTTCAATCCACACGCTTTCCAGCATGACGGATGGCTTCAAAGGCTGCCGCGTTTTGTGCGCGGCAGCCTTTTCATGAGAAGCTTACACAGAAGGGAACAGGTCGCATTTGTTCCTGTGCGTTATGTGTTTCGGCTTTTAGGCTTCTGTGGCTTTCTTTTTGCGGGAGCGGATGTATAGCAGCGCCGCAGCGCCCATCAGAGCGATACCGCTGAAGGTGAAGATCAGCGTGCCGATGCCGCCGGTGATCGGGAGGGAGACGTTCGCCGTGTTGAGGATGGTGACCTCAGCGGTATAGTCTTTCTCAGTGCCCTCGATCGTAACCTCTACAACGCGGTTCAGCTGCTTGTAACCCGCAGGAGCCTTGGTCTCGACTAGGTAATAGGTGCCAGCGTTCATTGCGGAGAGGAGAAGCTTTGCATCAGCTGTGGTTGTGCCCGTGTAGAGCGCCGAGCTGAGGTCAAGCTCGCTACCCTCTTTAATCGCCGTTACCACTGCCTCGGCAGCGGCTTTGTCGGTGAAGAGTGCGAACTCTGCGCCAGCAAGCTTTTCCTGCTTGAAGTTCACCTTGTTGATCTCAACGCCATAGATCGGGGTGGAGACGGTAGCCTCATCTGTAAATGGTTCGCCTTCCTCAGCAATTGCGTTGAGCGTTGCCGTGTTGGTGACTTGGCCGAGCACAGCACCCTCGTTGATTGTGGAGCTGAAGGTGATCTCAAGCGCCTCATAGCTCGCAACTTTTTCCATGCCAGCAGCGGTCAGCGCAACGGTGAACTTGTTGGTGTTCGCGGAGTCAATCGTTAACGTGTAGTCCTCGCCCTTCGTCAAGGTAAGAGCCTCAGCGCTCTCCTTTGTAGCCTTTACCGCGATCGAATTGCTGGCCAGCGTGACCTGATTGGGGACAGGGTCAACGATTTCATACTTCTGATAGGTTGCAATGTTGGCGGGGAGATCAGTCGTAACCGTCCAATTCACGCCAGTAGCGCCCTCGGTCTTTACCGATTTTGCGATTGCATCATCGCTCAGCGTTTCGTAGTTCACGACGTTGCCCACATTTACAACTGCATCCGTTTGGCTGCCTTTTACAATGGAGAAGAAGTGCGGGGTTTTATCCAGCGCATGACCAGTAGGCGCCTTGACCTCGATCAATGCATAATCGCCCACAGGGATATTGGTGAATTTCACAAGACCGCTTGCGTCACTCATTGCATAAGCATTGCCTGTGTAAGTAGCATCAGTAGAGGGAGTGGCAGGGATTACGGCCTCTGTCACGAGCACAGGGTTGCTATCCTGCATAACCAGCGTGTAATCATCGCCACTCTTCGTAGCCTGATACAGGCCGAAGATCGCGCCAGGAAGCGCTTCCTTATCTTCGCCGACCTTATTGAGGGTCACCGTGCCGCGCGTGGTGAAGTTCTTCGGGTAAACATAAACGTCAGCCATCCAGCCGTCTCCCGTGGGGTTCGTCATCGGAAGATCGACGCAGAAGGGGGCGGTGCGGGTCGTGACATAGGCGGGGGCATCCGTCTCAACGATCAGATAGCGCTGATACATCTTGAGATTATCAAACACCAAAACGCCATCCTGACCTTCGACGGTATCCGTTGTGCCCTCGTCCACCTTATTGGCTTCAATCGCGACATTGGACACATCGCCATTCTCAGGAACGGTGTAGTTCGGATCCACTTTGTAGATCGTAAACGTAACGCCATTCAGGCCTTTACCGGCAGAAGTAATATTCTCTACCTCTGTGCCATCGTTTTTCAATGCGGGATCGGGATAGCTGCTGTTTTCGTCGCGATCCAGTTTGGTGATCGTGATGGAGCCCGTCTCAGGGAGGTTGTCAGAATTATAAACATTATCGTATGTCGCCACTACGCCGGTTGCGAGCATGGTTGCCGCCATGAGGAGGGCAAGCAGCAGGCAGCCGACTTTTTTCCATGAAAGTTTTTTCATGATGTACTCCTTTCAATCTCTTTTCCGTATTTTTTGTTGCCCGGGGTCTTTTATCTGCCGGAGCGATTCCCCCTTTCGCATATTCCTACCCTGCCCGGTGTTATTCCTCCCCCTTTTTGCGCTGCTTGAAATATAAGAGGGCAGCCGCGCTTGCGAGCGCCAGCCCGCCGGCGGAGAACCAGATAGCGCCCATGCCCCCAGCAACGGGCAGCTTCTCTTGCTCTTTATTAGGAATGGTAGCGGCCTCGCCGGTAGAATCCTCTCCTTCGCCGCCGGACGGCAATTGGATTTCATCGATCTTATCGCCCTCGACGTTATAGAAGGTTACCATGCCGACTTCGACCGTTACTCGAACAGGGTCAGTTGGGAGCTTGTAGCCTGCCGGGGCCTTTACCTCATAGAGCAGGTAGTTTCCAAATGGGATATCCGTGAAGGTGGCATTGCCATCTTGGCCGGTGGATTCGCCGTTATCCTGATAGGTGGGGTAGAGGGGCTTATCCACATTGGAATCCTTCACCCAGTCATCACCAGCAGGCCACAGCTCAAACTTCGCCCCCGCCAGCAGCGTATCATTCGAGTCCGCATCCACCTTGGTGAAGGTGAAGGATGCCACCTTCAGCGCATTGGTAATGGTGACGGTGGTTTGTTTGCTTGCTGTCACTGTGAGCGGAATTTGGCCTACTGCCTTGCCGTCATCGGTGGAAACAGAGTCTTTTTCCGCGTCCTCAATGGCGTATGCCTCCTCTGCATATTCGGGGGCGAGATTGACCTCGTCTACTTCAAAAGTAGTGCCCCATGGAAGTGGCATAATATAGATGGTTTCACCCGCCCGCATTTTAACGTAGCCCTGATCATCGGCTTGTTTCGGGTTTTCATTATCAATGCCGCCGCCTTGGGTTTGGCCGTAATAGACGCCGCTTGCATAGGGTTCGCCGCCGATCTTGATCGCCACGGTGAATTCGTCATCAGAGCTATGGCCGGGGGCCATTTCTTTTGTGATGACGAGGCTGTTCGCATTTTCAGCGTAAATGGCATTTTCGAAAAGGGCAAAAGGCGCTTCACCGACGATGAGATCGTCTACCCGATGCCCAATCACATTGCCGTGGTCATCGTAAACTTTTGTAACAGTATCCACAGAGGTAATTTCGTATTGGTCTGAATACGCGCCCAGCTCTGTCACTCGGTATTGCGTGGTGGCCTTTACCTTATCCGGAAGCTCCGCATATTGATTGTGCTGCAAGGTGAATTTGCCGTGTGTTGTGCTGCCCTCGCTGATGAGTTCTGCATCCGGAGCGCCAGGCGTACCGCGGTAAATCTTATAGCTGCCGCTATAAGGGGCATAGTCGCCATATGGCTGGCCGTCCTTATCCAGCGGTTTCACCTCTACCAAGAAATCAAACTTTGCATCGGAAAAATCAGGAACATTGGCTTTGGTAATTTGTTTGCCCACATAGATCGTATCATCCGGGATGGATTGCAGGTTAAATTTGATCTTGCAGTTGGAGCCGCCTGCGCCGCGCTCTAAGTAGTAGTAGTTGAAGGTGTGCGTGGTGTAATCCTTGAAAATCCACTGGCCCTTTTCGTTTTTCTCGAAGTTGTCGCGGAGATATTCATAAGATGCACCGTTGCGCCTCATGATGTTATAAAGGTTTTCTATTTTTTGATTATTGTTAGCTTCGTTTCCATTGACGTGCTCAATATACACCTCGCCGTCTGCAAAGTTGACGCTGCCCTCATAGGCGTCGTGGATACCGCCCATATCGAGCACTAAAATGCCGTCGATGAAGAGCCACACATCATCGTCGCCGCGGAACTCAAAGACCATATCCTGCTGCCGGTTGTTCCGGTCGGTGACCTTGCCATTTTTCGGCTGTAGGAATTGAAAATCCATCGTCATGCCGAAGTGGAAGTTTGCATTCCCACGCAAACTGTTTCCACGCTGGTCATCCAAATCATTGAAAGGCAAAAATTTGGGGTCGCTGGGCGCAGTCGCATTTTCCTTATAAGGCACACGATAAACGTTGAAATAATTATTTTCTTCGCGGTCTGTCTTTATGGATGCAAAGTTTTTCTCTGAGTCGTAGTAGTAATAGCCGTCATTATCGAGCTGGAACAGGTAGTTGACGTCCTCATATGCCGTCGTCATCGCATAGTTGAGGCCAGCATTATCAGGGTTAAACAGCTTACTGAAAGATGGATTGCTATTGAAAGTCCACGTCTGTCGGCCAGACTGATACGTTGTTGTCAGCTGGGGGTAGCCATCCTCACCAAGCTCGCCCTGTAGGATGCCCTGATAAACGCCACCGTTGGCCTGTGTGTACGAATTCCAGCCGATATCATTGTTAACGTCAATAGCCCCTGACCCTGTAAATGTAAACCAGTTTCTCCTATTATAGTTAAAAAGCCTATTTGCTCTTGAGCCGTCGTAATCAAACAAATTGATATGCACGCCCTTTGAGAGCGTATCTTCAGTCTCAACTGTATCGGGCGTTGCCCTTGGCGCTGCCGCCGCAGCGGCGCTTGCCATGCTCTGCTCCCTGTGGCCTGTGGACGAGGCCTCTGCCCCCTCCGACGGGGCGGCGCTTTGCGGGGCAAGATTCTCCGCCGCCAGATTTTCCGTGGCCAGGCTTTCCACGGCAGAGCCGCTTTCCACCGCGCCCCCCGCATAGGCGCTCGTCAACAGCATCGCCGCAATCAGTGCCAGCGCGCAGAGCCTGACCAAAATCCGGCGATGCGGGCCGCTTGATCTTTGCTTGCTCATTTGTTTTTCCTCCTTGCTGTATTTCATGCTACAGTTCCATTTCATTCCTTGTTTTATCTTGATAAAGCGCCTTGTGATCAGGGCTTTTTGCATATTCGAAAATCCCGTTTCAGTTGATGATCTATAGAAAAGCGGAAAGGGAAGAGGTGTGAAGACCCTTCCGGTGTAACGGACCGGAGACGCACATGGCGTTTTCCGCTTTTCTGGCTGTTCAAAGCAGGGGCGGCAGCGGCAATGCGATGGAAGCATGCCGCTGTGTTTCATGCAGATGTTTTTTTTGGTGGATCGGAATCGTTGCTGTCGATGGAGGCGAGCGCACGCAAGATCGCCAACTCTCCCATCTGATACCGTTCCTCCAGAGATCGAAATAAGGCGTCAAATTCTTTTGCAGAAGTATCTTTTGATTGTGTCATAAACTCACCTGCTTTTTTTCGTATGAGTTGTAAACTCAATATACCATGTTTAACCTGTGTTGTCAACGAATATATTAGCGTAAAATTGTGTTTCCGATAATTTTTACTCATGGATTGTGTTATACTAATCCAAAAATCCGCGTAGCAATATCGTTTTCCTTTTGTATGGATTTCACCCTTCTTTTCCATTTTGGTCAAGCGTGATTTCTGGTATGATAGCTTCAAACAAAGTTTGAAGCATTGGAAAAATGTCTGTCGGCGCAAAACGCCTCCTGCCGCGGTGCGGCAACGCCATTTTTGCAGAGGAAGCTTTGTGTGTGGTATGATCATTGGCGGTACGGCCACGGGCGGGTTTGTTACAATCACAGAAGCTATTTGGCTCCGCACAATGTTGGAGGGATGCGGGGCCTGTGGTAGTGCTGCATTTCTATTTTGAAAGAAGGGGTATCAGTTGAAAGACCGTATCAAGGCGATTCGGATCGCTTTAAAGCTGTCACAGAGAGAATTTGGCGAGCGGCTGGGTGTGAGCCGTGATGTTATCAGCAACTTGGAATACGGCAGGGTTCAGCCGAAGGAATTGCTGCTCAGGCATATTTGTGAATTATACAGCGTCAACGAGGAATGGCTATTCCATGGTGAGGGCAGAATGTTCGCAGGCGATTCGTGCCCTGATCAACGGGTAGAGGAAGCGCTTCGTATTTTTAAATCCCTGCGGCCTGCGTTTCAGGATTATGCATTAGAGCAGATCAGGAGCTTGGTGAAGCTACAGGAGAACAACAAGCCGGAACAATAAGCGGCGCCAGAGCCGCCTGATGATGCATGAAAAAACAGGGCGCTCCCTTTTGATAAAAGAGGGAGCGCCCTGCGGCGGTTTGATGCAAGAAGGGAAACGGAAAAACAAGGGGCTGCAAATGTTTGCAATTTGTCAGCCCCTTGTTTTTTTCCATTGCGATGCGCTTTGCAACAGCTTTTTTTGCTCCTCTATTTCGGAAAGCTTAGCAATAATATTGCGCCTGTGCGTTCCACAGCTCATAATACGCACTGGATGGATCGCGGATCAGCTCCTCGTGCGTGCCAAGCTGAACAAGCTCGCCCTGCTGGAACACCGCGATGTGTTTGCAGAACCGGCAGGAGGATAGGCGATGGGAGATGTAGATCGCCGTTTTATCGCCTACCAGGCGGTTGAATTTGGAATAGATTTCATATTCTGCGATAGGGTCGAGCGCGGCCGTCGGCTCATCAAGCACAATAAACGGCGCGTTTTTATACAGCGCCCTGGCAAGGGCGAGTTTTTGCGCCTCACCGCCGGAAATCTCCACGCCGGTTTCCTCCACATCCTTGTAAAGATAGGTATCAAGCTGCTGCTCCATCCCGCGGACGTCGTCCGCGATGCCCGCTTCCTCCAGACAGGCCCAGACGCGCGCTTCCTCGTATGTATCGGCGACGGAGACATTCTGCGCCAAAGGGAAGGAGAACATGCTGAAATCCTGAAATACCACGGAGAAGAGCTGCCGATAAGCGGCATCGTCATATTCGCGGATATTGACGCCGTTTAAAAGAATTTCGCCCTCCTGTGGGTCGTAGAGGCGGCATAGGAGCTTGATGAAGGTCGTCTTTCCGGAGCCGTTGCGCCCAACGACGGCGAGCTTCTCTCCATTTTCCAGCTTAATAGAGAAATTCTTCAGCGCATAGGTTTCCGATTCCGGGTATTTGAAGCTAACATTGCGGAATTCAATGGAGACCGGCGTATCCATCTGTGGCAGGAGCGTGCCGTCCTGCTTGCCGGATTCGGTGTGGAGGATGTCAAAATAATAATCGAGTGTGGGGATAATCTGCGGGATTTGCCCGGTGGTGTTTGCAATGGCGGTAACGCCCTGCACCACCTGCATGAAGCTGCCCGTATAGCATACGAGGCTGCCAATGCTGAATAGGCCGATGAGCCCCTTGAGCCCGATAAAAAGGTAGATGCCGAAGCCGATCACCGCGCCGATGATTGCGATCAGGGAGCTGGATTTGGCGCTGTTGGCGGCGATTTTTTTCTGGATAGCAATCCCCTCGTTGAGCAGCTGCTGCGTGGCGTCCTTTTCAATAATCAGCTGCTCCTGATAGGTGCGGATCTCTTTGCCGGTTTTATAGTCGGCTATCATTTCTGTGTAATAGTCGTATAACCGATCGAGCCCCATATACTGCTCGCTCAAACGGAACCATTCCTTGCTGATTTTGCGGCTGATGATCAGGATGATCCCCACCGCGACCCCAATGGCGGCGAAGAGGGCAACCGCAAACCATGGCGATTCTACAAAGGTTTCGCCGCCCTTGAAGCTGATTTTGAGCAGGGGGAAGAGCAAAACCAGGGCAAACGCCAGAGTGGTTGCGCCCGATACCCAATGGGAGAGCATCCAGCTCAGGCGGTAAAGGGAAGATCCTGCTTTATCCATCGCCTCCTGATGCTTATGCAACAGGGTTTGGAAAGCGGGGCTTTCCAGTTTTTCATAATCCAGCGTATAGAGCTTGCGGATGACCTCGCCGCGTTCCTTATTATAGAGAAGGCCGCGCGACATATAGTAACGGTTCTCCAGCGTGCGGGAGGTAATGAACAGGAACAGATTGATCGCCAGCGCCAGGGCAACGAATAGGCTCAGGGTTTTCATCTCCCGTGTGGTGGAAAGAATATCGATGATCCGGGAGGAAAAATAAAGGTTTACAAAGGGAAGGGCGGCTTTGGTAACGCCGCTTGTCAGCGTCAGCGGGATCAGCTGCGGCTCAAGCCGATGGATTTCCCGGAAGCCTCTCCCGATTTTTTGGAGTGTGGTCATCGCTTTCATATTAATCATTATTCCTTTCCGGATGTTTTGTGCGGTTTTGCAAAGCAAAATTGCCGCCGCTGTTTTTGCGGCAAAGGCACAAAACTCCAAGTTTGAAAGTTTACTTTCAAACTATGACCTCCTCTCGTTCGGCCTGCGCGGTATGTTCTTCTTTATAGTAATGGCTTTGAATTTGGAACATGCGCCAATAGGCGCCGTGCATCGCCATCAGCTCCTCATGGGTGCCCATTTCAGCAATCCGGCCGTCTGCGATGAAAAGGATCCGGTCGCAGAAGCGGGTGGAAGAAAGCCGGTGAGAAATGAAGAAAGAGGTTTTATTGCTTGTCAGCGCATTGTATTTTTGATAGAGTTCATTTTCTGCAATCGGGTCGAGCGCCGCGGTGGGCTCATCGAGCACGAGCACCGGCGCGTCGTGATAAAGGGCGCGCGCAAGCAGGAGCTTTTGCTGCTCGCCGCCGGAAAGATTCACGGCGTTTTTATGCACTTGCTTGACCATTTGTGTTTTGCCCTTTTCCGGCAGTTGCTCAATACGCTCCCATATCCCGGCTTGCTTGAGCACAAGCGTGAGCCGGCCATAATCGATCTCTTCCTCTTCGCACAAGCATACATTCCGATCGATGGACATCGGCAGGAAGTTATAATCTTGATATACGGCGGAGAACAAGGAATAGTAGGCGTCCCGCCCGTAGTCGGAGGAGGGGATTCCATTTACTAACACGCGGCCGTTCGTCGGCTGGTAAAAACCGCACAGGATTTTGATACAGGTGGTTTTGCCAGCGCCATTTTCACCAACGATGGCAATCTTTTCACCCGGCTGGACAGTAAAGCTCATTTGCTTAAGCGTTAGGCTTTTGCTGCCCTGATAGCGGAAGTCCACGTTTTCAAAGGTGATGGAGCAGGGCTGCGCCCCTTTGGCGGGCAGGGCAGAGGCGCTTTGCAGCCGTGGGCGGTCCGGCATTTCTAGAAACGCGCGAAAGTGGTCGCATTCCGTGGCCACCATATCAAGATTTTGAAGCTGCTGTGTGATGCCGAGAATCCATGCCGCAAATCCTGTGACAATGCCGAAATAGAAGATAAAGTCGGAAACACCCATTGTTCCTGCTAAAACACTGCCGATCAGATAGATGTAGGCCACTGCTTCGCGCAGCATGGAGAGCAGCGCACGGCCCGCGCTGAACGTGAACACCTGCCGCGTATATTTGCCGATCACTTTGGTGTAGGTAGCAGTCAACTGCGCAAGGATGAGCAAAAACCAATCTCCGGCGCCATAGAGGCGGATATCCTTGCCGGCGGAGAAGTTGTGCGCGTTTTTATAAAGGTAATCAAACCGGACCCAAAGGGGATTGTTTTTTTTGCGCGTATCCAGTTCCGCCTTGGCAGTGTAGCGCACTAGGAAGAACTCCCCGACGCATGTAACAGCAATCAACAGGAGCATCGTGGGGCGCAGCGCGGAAAGAACCGCGAGGTAGGAGACGATACCGGTGGCATTGGCGCAGAGGCTCACGATAATTTCATACAATGCCTGGCTATCGGAATAACGCCCATACAGCGCAAACCCACGGCCGCGTTCGAATTTTTCCCTGCCTTCCATACTTTCCATGTTTTCATAATCGGCCGTCATAGCCTTGCGAAAGGTGAGGATACTGTAGCGGATCGCTGCCGCTTGGGCGACGCCGGTCATTTTGCCCTGTAGAAACGGATCGATCCAGCTCAGTGCAGCGACCAGAGCCGACATGACTGCAATCAGCCCGATCATGGTGGGAACCGATACATTCTGTGTAATGCAGTCGATCATTAATTTGGGGATGAGTGCCGTAAGCATCGGCAACAACACCAATGCTGGAACACGCAGCGCACAGAACCATATGCTTTTTCGATCCCATTCCCACCAATTGTGCAGCATATACCGCACATTTTCTCGCGAGGAATGCAATTTTTTCTCCACTGGATGCGCCTCCTTAGGATTCAATTTGCAACAATACGAAGAACCGAACATTCGTATCATAGCGTATAGAATATAAAAAGTCAAGTAAATTTAACCAATAATTTAAAACTATTGTTAATAAAATAAATCAATTGATTAAATAATTGACAAACATGATAAAAAATCGAACAACTCTAGATGTTGCGAATTGAATTTTTAATCATAATTATAAAAAATAGCTGGTAGCTATATAAATAATTATATTATATATTTATGAGATGATGATATTAGGAAGGTTGGATTTGTTACTCGCTGCGCTTCGTAATAAAAAAATAGCCGGTAGTTAACTGCTTGCGTAAGCGATACATATCTCTGTGATCTATGTGGTGGTGGCGGGCTTTGTTTTGTTACTCGCTGCGCTTCGTAATAAAAAAATAGCCGGTAGTTAACTGCTTGCGTAAGCGATACATATCTCTGTGATCTATGTGGTGATGGCGGGCTTTGTTTTGTTACTCGCTGCGCTTACGTATAAAAAATAGCCGGTAGTTAACTGCTTGCGTAAGCGATACATATCTCTG
>ENA-OQDT01000339-OQDT01000339.1-human-gut-metagenome-genome-assembly--contig:-NODE-339-length-30841-cov-4.203816_pt1 | contig 30841 bp, 24 predicted proteins | sample MGYA00242786_ERZ504617 | MGnify/ENA primary metagenome ERZ504617 (study PRJEB26092, sample SAMD00036337) | human gut metagenome | host: Homo sapiens | study: EMG produced TPA metagenomics assembly of...
AAGCCATTTCGGCACGGAGCATGTCGAGACCGGCACGAACGATTACGCTGGACTTCCACTTTGGAAGAGCATACGAATTCGCAGAGCGCAAAGTCTTCGGGAGCTACTTCGTAGATACCCAGAGCTTCCATGCGGTCGATGTCTCCGCGATGATGGCTTTCAGCAGATATTCGGGGTAGATGTCCATGGGGAACACGCGGTCGTATTCGTTGGACATAATCATATGGCGTTCGCCACCCTTGATACGGGCGTCGATTACATATTCTTTCTTACCCATCAGCCAACTGAAATAAGAGCGGTTGACACTGAACTGATTGAAACGCGGCATAATCCAACCCAGCATTTCGTGGATTTCATCTCCTTCGGGGATTACGGAGAGCTGGCTGTCGAAAGCGCCGAGGAAACCGTTGGGGGCAACTTTCTTACCCGTCAGCACATTACCGCTGATGTAGCGCAGGTCTTTATCGGTGGTTACATTGCCTTTGAAAACATTGGTGAGCAATGCGCCTACACGCAACTTGCAGTATGCGGGTTTCAGCACTTCACTGCCTGTTACGGCTACGGTGCGGGTGAGGTCTACGCGACCGGTGTTCATCAAACGGCCGATAAAGATTACGGCTTCCGCGCCGATGGTCCATACCGTCTCTCCTTTCACTATGGGAGAGATGTGGTTGATTTGTACACCTACGTTACCTGCCGGATTAGGCCCGTCGAATGCGGTAAGGGTAACGTTCTTTGCCTGCACGAGTGCGGCTGCTTTTTGTTTTACACTGATACTCAGATAGGTCTTTGCCATGCGGGACAAAGCGTCAAGTCCTGTCTGGAAGTTTGCTTCCTCGCCCTTCAGGACGAACTCGAAGTCGGGAGCCAGCGGGTTGCTGTCGAAAGCGGAGATGAAGATTGCTTTCGGCGTCACCGTCGGGTCGGCGATTACGTCGTACGGACGTTGACGGATAAAGGCGAACATACCGGCTTGCAGCAATGCGTCCTTCACTTCCTGTGCGCTCATCTTGGACGGATCCATCTTGCCGAACTCCTCGTAGTCCTGCTCAGCGGCAGCCTCTACCACGATGTTCAGCACCTTACGACGTGCACCGCGTTCCACGCTCGTCACTACGCCGCTTACGGGCGAAACAAATTTCAATTCAGGATGATTCTTGTCGATAAACAAGGGTCCCCCGGCCATCACATACTCCTGTTCCTTCACCACCACTTTCGGAGTGATACCCGTAAAATCATCGGGAACCAACGAGTAGAATCCCGGCTCTTTCACAGACATAAACTCTTCGGCAGCTTTGCCTTTCAGGTTGATGTCAAGGCCTTTGCGTAACTTAATTACATTTGCCATGCGTTTATATAAAATAATGGTTTCATTAATTTGCCCGCAAAAGTAGCAAAAAAGAACGTGAATAAAGAGTAAAAAAGAAAGGAATTACGGAGAAATTTCCGTAATTCCTTTCGTTAACGAACACGAGGAGATTGGTTAGTGGTTAGCGGGTAGTGATGAACGATGAGCGGTTAGTGATGGATACCCTGCGGAATTATAGCGCAGCCTACTAATCACTAATCACTAATCACTAATCACTAATCGCTAACCGCTAATCGTTTGCAAACATCGGGTCCCATGCCGGCAGGCGGACAGGCTTTTGTTTGAAGAGTTCCATTATCTTGGCAGGGACGTATTTGGTTTCCACTACCAGGCGGAACATGTATTCGTCGAACCATTCGTCTGTCATGATGAGGTGGCCTTTGTAGCCGCTGTCAGCGCCCCAACTGTTTTCGACCATCCATTTGACGGGTTTTCCGTCTTTGTCCAGGTCTACCGCCATCAGTGTCATGGCATGGGAAGAGCCGCTGGAGAAGGTTTGGATGCGTTGTTTCTTGTCCATTCCGAAGGTAGTGCCCATGAGTGATTCATAGTCATAGTTTTCACATCGAGCAAGCCGCGTTCCGAGTCCAGGAACTTACCTACGTCGCAGGAGAAATACATCATGGTACTGTCTTTCAATGAAGCGATAGCCATTTGCTTGATATCCTCTACGGGCAGGTTTACGTACGTCCAGTTCTTGCCGTCGTAGCGGTGGCGGTCGTAGTCAATCTCATAACATTTGTAATATTCGCGGCTGGGGTCGTTCATCAGCATCACGTAGTTGGTGAGCAGTTGTTTGTCACCATATTTCTCAAGGAAAGACATCGGGGTATGGTGCTCCGTCTCCACCGGATTGCCTTGGGCATCGGTACGCACATAGTCGAATTCCGTAGGCGGAACACCCAGGTTCAGCACCAGCATGCGATAGACAGTGCCCAACATGGCGGTTTTCTCTTTCTCCAGAGCGGCAGGCTTGGCGCCTTCGGCAGCAAGGTTGCGGAGCTGGAGGGCGTACTCTTTCAGTTTCAAAGAGATGAGATTAGCCATACGGGCGGTATTCTCGCTACTGTTCGTCTCCGGCATGGCAGATTTGGGCACAAGGCCGTATTTGGAAACGATGTCCGCCACTCCGGTGAATGTGCCGCCGTCGCTCAACGGATGTTTCAGCAGCCATTCCACCGTTTTGTCGTCCAGCGGTTTGTCGGCAGTGTCGATGATGCCTTGCAGGAAGAGATTGGATTTCTCCAACTGATCCCAAAAGAAAGGATATATCTCCGAGAACTCGAAAGCCGGGAAGCCATAGCGTGCAAGGGCCTTGGCACGCATTACATTCAGCCCGGTGAACAGCCAACAACGGCCGGAAGACTTCTGGTCGGTGATGCCTTTGGAATCCACCTTGATGGAAAAATGGGTATCCATATCCTGCATATTCTCCTGGTTGAGCGCCAGCTTGCGGATGTCGTTGTTGCCGATGGCATTGCGCATCGCCTTGTCGGAAGGCGTACCTTGATAACTCTGTTGAATCTGGCCGAGCATGGCAGGGCTTATTCCGCCCTTGCCGTCCTGCGCCTGCACCGAAAGCAGTGCGGCGCCGAAAACAATTACAGATAAAATACGTTTGTTCATTTCATTATTTGTTATGTATGTTCGATATTAAACAAGATAATAAACAGATACTTTCACCACAAAGCAGACAAAGCATACAGAGTATTCTCTTATGTCATTTTTCAGACAGAAGAACATAAGAACATACAATATACAGATAGCAGTTATGACTATACATTAACAGAATCTGTACTTTTGTTCTTATGTCTAAGAACTTTGCATTCCCCATCTAAAAGCCTTGACAAAGCAAATGTAATGTCTTTTTTGATAATTTTAGTGCCCTCTTTAGATTTATTATCTATTCTATTCAAAACCAATTCAAATAAAATAGTTTTCTTTGCAGCCATATTCGTACGATATGAGAAAATACATATTGAGTATATTTACTCTGATACTGATACTGACGACTGTTTCAGCACAAGAGCAGACCGTTACAGCTACCAACGACACCACTCCCGCACTGACCAAAAAGGAATTGCGCAAACAAAGGGTAGCCCGTAGAAATTTCCATTATAATATATTGGGCGGCCCCAGCTATACGCCCGATTTCGGCGCACTGATAGGCGGAAGCGCGCTGATGACTTTCCGTATGAATCCAAGCGACACCACACAGTTGCGTTCGGTGCTGCCCATGTCCATAGCCTATATGTTCAAAGGCGGCGTCAACCTGATGGTAAAGCCGCAGCTTTTCTTTAAAGGCGACCGCTTCCGCATCTTCGGAAAGTTTGTCTACAAGAATACGGAAGACAACTTCTACGGCATCGGTTACGGTACAAACAAAGATTACGTTCGAAGCGACAGTACCAGCAAATACCGTTACAGCGGCATACAAATCAATCCGTGGTTCCTGTTCCGCCTGGGAGAAAGCAACGTCTTTGCCGGTCCGCAGGTAGACATCAACTACGACAAGATAACCGACCCTGCCAAGCATCTCATCGAAGAGCCCGACTACGTGGCAGCCGGCGGTACGGCCAACGGCTACAAGAACTTCAACGCCGGTCTCGGTTTCCTCCTCACCTACGACAGCCGCGACATTCCCGCCAACGCCTACAGGGGTGTATACCTGGATTTCCGGGGCATGATGTACAGCAAGGCTTTCGGTAGCGACAACAACTTCTACCGTCTGGAACTGGACTACCGCCAGTACAAGTCCGTAGGCCACCGCAAGGTATTCGCCTGGACCGCGCAAAGCAAGAACGTATTCGGCAACGTCCCCCTCACCCAATACTCCCTGACCGGAACCCCTTTCGACCTGCGCGGCTACTACATGGGGCAGTATCGCGACAAATCCTCGCACGTCGTCATGGCCGAATACCGCCAGATGATAAACACCGACCGCAGCAACTGGATAAAACGCCTGCTGCATCACATCGGTTTCGTGGCGTGGACCGGATGCGGTTTCATGGGTCCCACCATGGGCAAGATTGAAGGCGTATTGCCCAACTACGGCGTAGGTCTGCGCATCGAAGTCCAACCCCGTATGAACGTGCGTCTGGACTTAGGCAAAAATACCGTAAACGACCAGACCCTGTTCTATTTTAATATGACGGAAGCATTTTAAATAACTGACGGGCAGCCGTTAGCGCCATACGGCATAATAAGACACTGTCTGCCCGTCAGCAATCATCCACCATTTACCTGCCAATCACTAATAAATTCTTCCTTTTTCTTGCACCGCCAAAAGATTATCCATATTTTTGGGCATTAATCCCCCTGCTCCCGAAATAGAAATATAAGAATCTGATACGGATGAAAATTTGCGAAACTGTCTTTTGGATAAGTTTACTCGTTATATTCTATACATATATAGGCTATGGAATGCTCCTTTATGTCCTGGTCAGACTAAAGGAATGTTTTCGTCAAACACCTCCCCCGCCCCTGCCGGCAGACTGCATGCTTCCCGAACTGACACTATTCATTACTGCCTATAATGAAGAAGATGTCGTAGACGATAAGATGCGCAACAGCCTTTCCCTGGACTATCCGGCAGACAAGCTGCACATACTCTGGATAACGGACGGCAGCAACGACCGTACCAACGAACGTCTCTCGCACTGGCCGCAAGCCACCGTGCTTTATCAGTCCCAAAGAGAGGGAAAGACCGCCGCACTGAACCGCGGCATCCGGTCTGTCACCACCCCGCTTGTGGTATTCACCGATGCCAATACACACCTCAACCGTAAAGCATTGCGCGAGATTGTACGCGCATTCGCCAATCCCAAAGTGGGCTGTGTGGCCGGAGAAAAGCGCATCGCCGTACAGGACAAACCCAACGCTGCATCCGGCGGCGAAGGCCTTTACTGGAAATACGAGTCCGCCCTCAAGAAGCTCGACTCCCGCCTCTACTCTGCCGTAGGGGCAGCCGGAGAGTTGTTTGCCATCCGTCGCGAGCTGTTCGAGGAGATGCCTGCCGACACACTGCTGGACGACTTCGTCCTCTCCTTGCGCATTGTGATGCGCGGATATACCATCGCTTATTGTGCCGATGCCTATGCCGTAGAAAACGGTTCGGCAGACATGCACGAAGAAGAAAAACGCAAAGTGCGTATCGCTGCCGGCGGCTTGCAGTCCGTCTGGCGTCTGCGTGCATTGCTCAATCCGCTGCGCTACGGTGTGTTTTCTTTTCAATACATATCCCACCGCGTACTGAGATGGTCGCTTACGCCCGTACTATTGTTCCTGCTGTTCCCCCTCAATACGATTCTCATTTTTACGTCAAACACCCCTCTGCTCTATGCCGTCATTTGGCTGCTGCAAGCACTGTTCTACTTCATGGCGAGCTGGGGGCATTACCTGTCAGCGAAACATATCAAGAATAAAATACTCTTTGTTCCTTATTATTTTCTTTTCATGAACATCAATGTTGTCCGCGGTTTCAACTACCTGCGCAAACGGCGGGGGCAGGCCGGCGGCACATGGGAAAAAGCACGGAGGGCATAAAACAAGAGAACTATGAAAAACATCCTGAAAAACGCGGAGAATGCCGAAAAGCTGCTGGAGCTGACATCGGACACCATGATTTTATTGGACAGAAACGGCATCTGCGTGGACATTGCAGTACATAACGCAGACTTGTGGTTTTTGAAAGAAAATCAGTTACTGGACAGGAATATACTCCAACTGCTACCGTCTGTTACCTACCGGCAGGTATACCCCGAATTCAAGAAAGTACTTGCATACAAGGAAGTTTCCGCCCGGAACTACGAACTGACTATCGGCAGCGAGACCTACTTCTTTAAATGTATCATGCGCCCCTACGAAGATATGGTGCTCTGCCAATACCGCGACATCACCGAACGCAGCCAGCGCAAACGGGAACTGGAAAAAAGAAACCACGAACTCAACGAAATACAGAAAGCCGCCCTTATCGGAAGATGGAAATACAATTTTGGCAGGCAATGCTTCTACTACACCGGACACTCCCGTGTAATGTGTACTGAAGAGGAACAGGAAATTCCGCTCCAGGACTACATTATGTACATCCTGCCCGAGGATAGGGAAATATTCGGCAAATGGCTGGCACAGAACCTTCAAGGCAATACGGAAAACAGCATAGACTACCGCATCCGTTTCAAGAAACGGATATTCTATATCCGCCTGAAAACCTTCTCGCACGAAATACTACCCGACGGAACCGGCATTCTGGAAGGCTACATACAGAACATCACCGACATCCAGCAACGGCGCAATGACATCACCCTGCTGACACACGCCATCAATAACTCCACCGAAGATATATTTGCCGCCCGTGAGGACGGTACGCTCGTCTTTGCCAACCGCCGTTTCCGGGAGCATCACAATATCAGCATGACGGACGACGTCAGCACACTGAACATCTACCGGATAAACACAAATGCACAGGACGAGAATTCCTGGCAAAGATTAATCAAATCACTCAGAAAGGGAGATAAACGCAACGGCTTCATCCTCTACCACCCTCTGCCCGAACACCCCGAAGTGCTGGCTATGGAAGGAAGTGCCTATTGGGTGACAAGCGACAAAGGCGAGGCCATCCTATGGGGATTCAGCCGGGACATCACCCAACGCATCAGGAACGAGCAGCAAATCAAACGGTTCAGCCAGATTCTGGACAAGACCATCGAAAACCTTCCTGCCGGTATCGTTGTCAAGGACATCCAAAGCGGCTTTAAATACCTGTACCGCAACCGCGAATCGTACAACCGCAACATTCCCCTTAAAGAGGCATTGGGCAAAGACGATTTCGACTTCTATCCCCTCGAGCTGGCACAAGAGAAGAGAAAGCAGGATGTTGAAATAGCCCGGACCGGAATCGAAAAGCACTGGATTACCGAAGAGCACGACCAGAACGGTAAATCCATCTTTCTGGACAAACGGAAGATGCGTATTGAAAGCAGCGACTTCCCACCTATCCTATTGAGTATCGAATGGGACATCACCGAAATGGAACGGATGAAACGGGAACTGCTCGTAGCCAAAGAGAAAGCGGAGACTTCCGACCAGTTGAAATCGGCTTTCCTTGCCAATATGAGCCACGAGATACGTACCCCGCTCAACGCCATCGTAGGTTTCTCCAGAATCATTGCCGAGAGCACCGACGCCGAGGAGCGGCAAGACTACTACGACATCGTGGAAGCCAACAACGAAAGGCTTCTGCAACTGATAAACGAAATCCTGGACCTCTCCAAGATTGAAGCGGGCATGGTAGAATTCACCATCACCCCGGTACGCCTGCACCCGCTCTGCAAGGAAATACACGACGCGCTGAAATTCCGCTGCCCCGAGGGTGTGGAGCTTGTTTACGAGGCCTCGGACGAGGAGATTGTCGTTGAAGGCGACAAGAACCGCATCTTCCAGGTAATATCGAACCTTATCGGAAATGCCTTCAAATTCACCACAAGCGGCAGCGTCGGCTACGGATACCGCCGCAAAGGAAACGGAATAGAATTTCACGTCAGCGACACCGGCATCGGCATCGAAACCGACAAACTGGCAAGGGTCTTTGAACGCTTTGTAAAGGTGAATAACTTTGCGCAAGGCACGGGACTGGGCTTGTCTATCTGCAAAACCATTATCGAACGACTGGGCGGAACCATCTCCGTCAGTTCGGAAGTGGGAAAAGGAACGACCTTTACCTTTACCCTGCCCCTGACAGAAGGCAAAAGGGAAACGGCGGAAGAACAGAACCCTCTATCCGAAGCCGGTTTCAACACTCCCGGCAATGCAGAAACAAGAAACAATACTTGCGGCCCTGATGAAGAAACACACGAACACCAAGCGACACAAACATCCGGAGCGTCCCGGGACACCCGGAAGCCCACTATCCTGATAGCCGAAGATACGGACAGCAACTACGTCCTTGTCAAAGCAATATTAGGAAAGTCGTACCATCTGGAACGCGCCAAGGACGGCATGGAAGCCGTAACCATGTTCGAGGAGCTGCATCCGGATTTAATTCTGATGGATATGAAAATGCCCAACCTCAGCGGACTGGACGCAACGAAAATCATTCGCGAGCTTTCGCCCGGGATACCCGTCATTGCCCTCACCGCCTATGCCTACGAGCATGACAGACAGGCGGCTCTCGATGCAGGATGCAATGATTTCCTGACAAAGCCCTATACGCAGGAGATATTGAAAGAACTGATCAATAAATACCTGAAACAAACAGGTGTGTCAAGTCCCGGATAAGCCTTGACACACCTGTACCAATCATTATGCAAAGATATCGCTCCGCTGGATATACGCTATGACGTCTCCCTTATTGACGTTGGCGCCTTGCTGGGCGCATACTTCCACAACACGGCCCGTAAAACCGGTCATTATCTTTTCGTACTCGCCCCACGGTGTAGAGACATAGCAGAATACCTCGTCGTGCTGATACTTACGTCCGATAAACGGCGCGGAAGACGGACCCTCCACGGATACCTCCCAAAGCACCTGCCCTTTGGACGGGGCTATGATAGGATCGGCTTTGGCGCGTTTCAGCTTCTTTATCTCCTCTTCCGAATATCCGCTCTTTGCCATGGAAGCGTCCTTTACACGCTCCAGCTCGTCGCGGAAACGCTTCTTGGCAACGCCCGACTTATAGTCACGGTACTGCCGGTCGTGCATAGCCAACTCGAAGAGCTCCTCATCGTCCTCGCCATACTCCCAGCCGTTTTCGTCCATCTCCTTGCGGTATTCGTCCAGAGCATCCGGATAGTTGGACTGCGGGTCTGTGTCGACAAATTCGTAACCTTTGGATTTGGCAAGCTCTACGATTTCGGGAGCCAGCTTACCCGGCAGGCGTCCGCTCTTGCCCAAAATCATATCCCACGTATGGTTGTCAATCATCGTCCAGCGTTCTTCGCCTTTCACTAGTTGCATCACGTTCATCAGCGCCACGTTCTTGACGTACTGGCTGAACGGAGTCACCAAAGGCGGGTAACCCAGCTTGGGCCATACATATTCCACTTCATCGAAAAGCATTACCAGCAGGTCGTCTATGCTGAGTTCGGGCTGGTTCTTGCTTTTCAGTATCAGGTTGATGCCGGAGTGCACGCCTTTCAGGTCTGCCATCATGGAACCCATCATACCGCCCGGAAGCCCGCACTTCAGGAGCAGGGATGACATATGCTTGTTGGTGGGGTCCATAAAGTAACCGAGGAAATCGTCTATGAATTCCTGCGTCATGGCACGGGCTTTCATATAGGCTTTCATGTTGATGTCGGGCACCTGGAAGCCTTTGTCGCGCAGCATGGCCTGTACGGAAATAACGTCCGGATGCACCTTTCCCCATGACATGGGGCTCCATAGCCACATCTATTATATCGGCGCCGTTCTCGCATACTTCAAGGATGGATGCCATTGAAAGCCCCGGACCGCTATGTCCGTGATACTGTATCAGTACATCGGGATGCTTCTCCTTGATAGCCTTCGTCAGCTCGCCCAGCATACCCGGACGGCCGATGCCTGCCATATCCTTCAAACAGATTTCGGGTGCTCCCGCCTCAATGAGCTGGTCGGCAATGTGTGCATAGTACTCTACCGTATGCACGGGCGAATGGGTGATACAGAGCGTTGCCTGCGGTATCATGCCTGCTTCAAGCGCATAGCGGATAGAGGGGATGATGTTGCGCGTTTCGTTCAGTCCGCAGAAAATACGGGTGATGTCCACACCTTGTGCATGCTTTACCTTATACATCAGGCGGCGCACATCGGCGGGAACGGGATACATACGCAGCGCATTCAGTCCGCGGTCGAGCATGTGGGTCTGTATGCCTGCATCATTAAAGGGTTTGGTAAAGGCACGTACTGCCTTGTTGGGGTTCTCGCCATAGAGAAGGTTCACTTGTTCGAAAGCTCCGCCGTTGGTCTCGACCCGGGCAAAACAGCCCATTTCGATTATCAACGGTGCGATGCGTACCAACTGGTCTACTCGCGGCTGGTATTTACCGGACGACTGCCACATATCTCGGTAAACAAGACTGAATTTGATTTCCTTTTTCATTGTAATAGGTAATTAGCTATTTGTTCACTCGGTTAACTTGATATATACAAATATAAAGGATTATTCTGACATATAGTCAAAATAACCCCATAAATATTCACTTGAAAGATATGTTTTATATCATTTGGTAAATTGGGAAATAGAAAATTGAGGAACAAGGGATGCAACGTTTGACTTGAGACATCCAAAGTGGCACTTTAGAAGTCTAAAGTACTACTTGGCGATTCTAAAGTACTACTTTAGACTGCCCGTATCGCACCCTGTCTTTTGCGGCCTCTTTCTCTCTACACTTTTTCTTTCACCTCACCGCTATTTTCCTCTTTTTATCCGTCACACAGCCCGCTATGCTCCTCAGAGAAACAGCACCCAAAACTTACTGGGCAGAACCGGACAGGCACTAATGAAGTCCTTCAATTCTCCTGCAGTTCTGTCTTGTAAAGAAGATGCGGCTTTTACCGTTCCGAGGGGGAGTCCGAGGCGTTCGGCTATTTCGCGGTATTTGAATCCGGAAACATGCATGGAGAAGGGTACTTTATAATCACGCGGCAATGAGTTGACGATGCGGTGCATTTCTTTCAGGTCGTATGCGCCTTCGGTGCTGGCAAAGCCGGAGTCCTGCGGCATGCTCAGATGATACTGGTTATCGGTCTGGTCTACAAAAGTCTGTTCACGGACTATCTTCCGGTAGTTATTTATAAAGATGTTACGCATAATGGTATACATCCATCCTTTAAAGTTGGTATCAGGTTCGTATTTATCCTCATTGTCCAAGGCTTTAAGAGAGGTCTCCTGCAACAAATCATTCGCTTCTTCCCGATCGGCCGTTAATTTGTATGCAAAGCGAAGCAGTTCTTCTTGCACGGCAAGTAAATCTTTTCTAAAACTGTAAGTATTCATACTTTGCTAATTTTTTAAAATGGTTAATATTCGTTTCGGTTTAGTGGTTGCAAGTATACGGAAGTTTCCAAGCCCCGAGGGTTGGAATACGGGTATTCTTTGGGGTGAAAACTATCATTTGACAGATTTCACCCCTTATTTTGACAGTTTTCGGGTGAGATAAAGCGGCTGGTTCTCAGCAGGAAGTACAATTTTGACTATAAATGAAGTACGATTTTGGATATAATTTATGACAATATTACCATAAGATAAACTAAATACAGCTATATGAGTGATGAGAGAGAAGGAATAAGGTCACCCCTCTTTCTCCTGCCCTTCCTCATCGTTGCCCGAGAGTATGGGCAGGCAAATCTTATATTTCACGGCCAGAATACGGGTGATGAACACGGATATTCCACCTATCACCTGGCAGCCGTAAGATTGCATGCCGGCAAGCCCGCAAAGCCAATACATTGTACCGCCCACTACGCACGCCATCGCATAAATCTCCTTACGGAATATGAGCGGTATCTCATTGATAAACACATCGCGTATCACACCGCCCGCGGCTCCGGTGATGCTGCCCATGATAATGGCCACCCAGAAAGGATAGCCCAGCGCCAGGCTCTTGCCCACGCCCACCACCGTAAACAGTGCCAGACCGATGGTGTCGAATATAAAGAATGTATTGTGCAGATGGATAAGGTGCTTTCCGAAGAAGATAACCCACAGCAATGCCAGTCCGGTACATATCAGATAAATAGGGTCGGTCATCCAGCCGGGAGTCACATCGAGCAGCAGGTCGCGTATCGTACCGCCGCCGATGGCGGTTACGAAACCCACGACGTAAGCGCCGAACCAGTCGAAACGTTTCGCCGAAGCCAGCCGTATGCCGCTGATGGCGAAAGCAAATGTACCGATAAAGTCGAGTATCTGAACAAATGTTGGCATGAGAGCATTTCCTTTTTTTTGCAAAGTAACAAATAATTTCCCTAAGAAAGTGTATTTTTGTCCCGCCAATTTATATCAGCAATGAAAATAACCATCGTATCGGGCGCACGCCCCAATTTTATGAAAATCGCCCCCCTCTGCCGCGCCATAGACGCAGCCAGAGAGGCAGGTAAAAATATATCCTATCGCATAGTCTACACCGGACCGCAGGACGACACCACCCTGGACGCCTCGCTCTTCTCCGACCTTGCCATGCGCAAGCCCGATGCCTATCTGGGCATCAGCGGACGCGACCACTCCCAGGTGGCAGCCGCCATCATGCTGGCCTTCGAGCGGGAGCTCGACGAACACCCCGCCCAAGTGGTGCTTGTGGTGGACGACATGACCGCCACCATGAGCTGCGCCATCGTAGCCAAGAAGCGCGGACTGAAGGTGGCGCACGTCATAGCCGGCACGCGCTCGTTCGACATGAACATGCCGCGTGAGGTCAACCGCACGATTGTAGACGCCATCTCCGACTATCTCTTCACCGCCGGCATGGTGGCCAACCGTAACCTCAACCAGGAGGGCATGATACCGGAGTATATCCACTACGTAGGCAATATCCTCATCGACACCATCCGCTACAACCGCCACCGCCTTGTACAACCGCTCTGGTTCTCCAGCCTCGGACTGCGCAAGGGCAACTATCTCCTGCTCACCCTGAACCGCCACGACCTGCTGGAAAAGAAAGCCGTACTCGGTTCCCTGATGCAGACAGTGGCCGAAAAAGCGGGCGATATGCCCATCGTAGCCCCCATACACCCGTACGTGGAGCGTGCCGTAAAATCATTGGGACTTGACATGCCCAGCCTGCACATCCTGCCGCCTCAAAGCTACCTGCACTTCGGCTTCCTCATCAACCAGGCCAAAGGTATCGTGACCGACTCCGGCAACATAGCCGAAGAAGCCACCTTCCTCGATGTGCCCTGCATCACGCTCAACACCTATGCCGAGCATCCCGAAACCTGGCGCATCGGAACCAACGAGCTTGTCGGGGAGAACTCCTTTGCCCTCTCCGCCGCCCTCGACCAACTGCTGCACGGCGAATGGAAGCACACCACCCTGCCCGACCGCTGGGACGGACGTACAGCCGAGCGTATTGTACAGACGATTGATAAACGGGGAGAAGCTATAAGACCCGACGTTCGGAAAACCGCATAAAAAAAGGAGATGTGCCCATACAAAAAAAATGCTGGTCCGGCACATCTCCCCACACTAAACACAGTACTGTAAAAAAGAAGAATAGTTTAAGCAAGTCTGTCCATATATTATCATTCGGAGTCATTCCGTATCGTACGTTACCGTACGGCAAGACAAAAGTATCCAATTATACCAAAGGCTCAAAGTTCCAATCCGCCCCATTCTTCCTATACGGCACAAATCCCGACCTATCCTGCCGATATTGATAAATAAAAGGAAGAAAAAGGCAGTGTTCTCCTGTCGGCTCATCACCTTGCCCATTCCTCCGCCTCTTAAACATCCCTCTCATTCTTTAAAATATATTTGCTTCTTGATTAACAGTAAATTGTTAACTTTGCAGCTTGATTATGAAACGTATGAAACGACTATATAACATTACCCTCATCCTCTTGCTTTTACTATTCGCCTCTGCCGGCGCATCAGCACAGATAAGAGGCGTTATAACGGACTCACTCACCCACGAACCGTTGATGTACATCACCGTGCAATACGAAGGAAAAGGCGTAGGAGGCATCTCCAATGCCGAGGGAGAGTATCAGGTGGAGACACGCAAGGGGTGGAATGAGCTGACCTTTTCCGCCATCGGCTACATCACCAAGAAAGTGAAGTTCGCCCCTGGTACGAAAGTGCTCAACGTGGCGCTGGCGCCTGCCGATGTGATGCTTTCCGAAGTCGTCGTCAAGCCCAAGAAAGAGAAGTATTCGCGCAAGAACAATCCTGCCGTGGAGTTTATGAAGAAGGTCATCGAGCACAAAAAAGCCCTGAAGCTCGAGGAGAACGACTTCTACCAGTACCAGAAGTACGAAAAGATGAAGATGTCCATCAACGACGTCACGCCGGAGAAAATGGAGAAAGGCATCTACAAGAAATTCTCTTTCTTCAAGGACCAGGTGGAAGTGTCGCCCAAGACCAACAAGATGATTCTACCCATCTCCATCAAGGAGACGGCTTCCAGAACCATCTACCGCAAAAGTCCCAAGAGCGAGAAGACCATCATCGAGGGTATGAACTCCAACGGTATCGAGGAGTTCTTCAACACGGGCGATATGTTAGGTACTATCCTTACCGATGTCTTTTCCGACGTCAACATCTACGACGATGACATCCGCCTGCTGCAACGCCGCTTCGTAAGCCCTATCGGACGCGGAGCCATCAGCTTCTATAAGTTCTACCTGATGGACACCCTCATGGTGGACAAGCAGGAGTGCGTACACCTCACCTTCGTGCCGCAGAACCCGCAGGACTTCGGTTTCACGGGACATCTGTACGTAGTGAAGGACTCCACCTATGCCGTAAAGAAAGCCGTGATGAACCTGCCCAAGAAGACGGGTGTCAACTTCGTGGAAAACCTCGACATCGTGCAGCAGTTTGAGCAACTGCCCGACAGCAACTGGGTGCTCACCGACGACGACATGACCGTGGAGCTCGCCCTGATGAAAGGCATACAAGGCCTGGAAGTGCAGCGCACCACCAAGTACAGCGACTATAAATTCGACGAGATAGAACCCCGCCTGTTCCGCCTGAAAGGCAGCGTCATCAAGGAAGCCAACATGCTTGCCAAGAGCGACGAATACTGGGCCAAAGTGCGCCAGGTGCCGCTCACCAAAAAGGAAAGTTCCATGGACGTGTTCATGAACCGCATCGAGCAGATTCCGGGCTTCAAGTACGTCATCTTCGGTGCAAAGGCGCTTATCGAGAACTTCGTGGAGACGGGCAGCAAGAAGCACCCCAGCAAGTTCGACTTCGGCCCTATCAACACCATGATTACCAGCAACTACGTGAACGGAACCCGTTTCCGTCTCAGTGGCATGACCACCGGTAACCTGCATCCGCACTGGAGCTTCAGCGGTTACGGCGCCTACGGCACGCGCGACAAGAAGTGGTTCTACTCCGGACAGGCCGCCTACTCCTTCAACAAGCGCGAGTACGTCCTTTGGGAATTTCCCAAGCACTACCTCGCCTTCCAGTACACCTACGATGTGATGTCTCCTATGGACAAGTATCTGGCTACGGACAAGGACAATATGTTCGTGGGCTGGAAATGGACTACCGTAGACCAGATGTCGTACATGCGCGACGCCACCCTGACCTACGAACTGGAAACCAATACCGGCTTCTCCGTCAAGGCCATGGCGCGCCACCGCAACGACCAGCCCGCCGGCATGCTGCAATACTGGAAGAACAACGGCACTACCCCCGGCGAATGGGACGAGAAGAATACCCTGGTGCACGACATCACCACCACCGAACTCGGAGTGACCCTGCGCTACTCTCCCGGCGAAACGTTTGTCAACACCAAGCAACGCCGTGTTCCCGTGTCGCTGGACGCCCCCACGTTCACCCTCTCGCACACCGTCGGTCTGAAAGGCGTGCTGGGCGGCGAATACAACTTCAACCTCACGGAAGCCAGCATCCGTAAACGTTTCTGGTTCGGTTCGTGGGGCAAGCTGGACGTTACCGCCCGTGCCGGCGCGCAGTGGAACACCGTTCCTTTCCCGCTGCTGAACCTGCCCATGGCGAACCTATCATACATCACCCAGAATAACGAATCGTTCAACCTCATCGACAACATGGAGTTCCTGAACGACCGCTACGCCTCGCTCGCCCTCAGCTACGACATGAACGGGAAGCTCTTCAACCGCATCCCCCTCATCAAAAAACTGAAATGGAGAGAGATGTTCCGCATCCGCGGCATGTGGGGCACGCTGACAGACAAGAACAACCCCTACAAAAGCAGCAACCCCGACCTCTTCCTCTTCCCGATGCGCGACGGCGTGCCCACCAGCCATGTCATGGGCAAGACCCCTTACATTGAAGCCAGCGTAGGCATCTACAACATCTTCAAGCTGCTGCATATAGAATATGTGCGCCGCCTCACCTATACCGACATCCCGGGGGTGAAGAAAGGCGGAGTGCGCTTTATGATATTGATGATATTTTAGTTAGTGATTAGTGATTAGTGATGAGCGAGGAGCGGTTATATGGGAGAGGGAATATTAAAAAACAAATCAATGAACTTTGCTATACGCATTGTGAATTTATATAATTTCTTGAATGAAACCAAACAGGAAAGAATTATGTCTAAACAAATACTAAGAAGCGGTACATCTGTGGGAGCCAATATCAGGGAAGGGCAATTTGCCGAGTCCCAGCCGACTTTATACACAAATATTCCGTTGCTCAAAAGGAATGTTCAGAAACCCTATACTGGCTCGAATTGCTAAATAAAACAAACTACATCACCACAGAGCAATATGTGTCCTTGGATACCGATTGTACGGAACTGATGAAGATGATAACCTCTTCCATCATCACCCGTAAAAAGAATCTGCCCCTAATCACTAATCACTAATCCCTAATCGCTAACCCCATGCAACCTTTAGCAGAAAGACTCAGACCCAAGACATTAGACGAATATATCGGGCAGAAGCACCTGGTGGGACCGGGGGCTGTGCTTCGTAAGATGATTGATGCGGGACGTATCTCCTCGTTCATTCTGTGGGGCCCGCCGGGAGTGGGTAAGACGACGCTGGCGCAGATTATAGCCAATAAGCTGGAGACGCCGTTCTACACACTCAGTGCCGTGACCAGCGGGGTGAAGGATGTGCGCGATGTGATAGACCGCGCCAAAAGCAACCGCTTCTTCTCGCAGGCAAGCCCGATACTGTTCATTGACGAAATCCACCGTTTCAGCAAGTCGCAGCAGGACTCGCTGCTGGGCGCTGTGGAGCAGGGAACGGTGACGCTGATAGGCGCCACCACCGAGAACCCCTCGTTCGAAGTGATCCGCCCGCTGCTCTCCCGCTGCCAGCTCTACGTACTGAAATCACTGGAGAAGGACGACTTGCTGGAACTGCTCCAGCGCGCCATAACCACGGATGTGCAACTGAAAGAACGGCAGATAGAGCTCAAGGAGACTACCGCCATGCTCCGCTACAGCGGCGGCGATGCCCGCAAACTGCTTAATATCCTCGACCTCGTGGTGCAGTCCGAAACCGCAGACCCCGTTGTCATCACCGACGAGATGGTGACCGAACGCCTCCAGCAGAATCCCCTCGCCTACGACAAAGACGGGGAGATGCACTACGACATCATCTCCGCCTTTATCAAGTCCATCCGCGGCAGCGACCCGGACGGAGCCATTTACTGGCTGGCACGCATGGTAGAGGGCGGTGAAGACCCTGCTTTCATAGCCCGCCGTCTCGTTATCTCCGCCTCCGAGGATATCGGGCTGGCAAACCCCAACGCACTGCTGCTGGCCAACGCCTGCTTCGATACCATCATGAAAGTGGGCTGGCCCGAAGGACGCATCCCGCTGGCGGAGACGACCATCTACCTCGCCACCAGTCCCAAGAGCAACTCGGCCTATATGGCCATCAACGATGCACTCGAACTGGTGCGGCAAACCGGCAACCTGCCTGTTCCCCTGCACCTGCGCAACGCCCCCACCAAACTGATGAAACAGCTTGGCTATGGCGACAACTATAAATATGCCCACGACTACCCCGGCAACTTCGTGCGCCAGCAGTTCCTGCCCGACGAACTGAAAGACCGCCGCATCTGGGAGCCGCAAGCAAATGCCGCCGAACAAAAGCATAAAGAAAGGATGCAGGCCCTGTGGGGAAAGGAAAGATTTTAGAAATGGAAATTCTGCAGAACAACATTAGAAACAACTTATAATAACACTTATGAAAATAGTAGTCCTCGACGGCTATGCCGCCAACCCCGGAGACCTCTCCTGGGACGAACTGAAGAGCCTGGGCGAATGTACCGTTTACGACCGTACCGCCCCTGCCGAAGTGCTTGAACGTGCTGCCGGAGCAGACATCCTGCTGACGAACAAAGTAGTGCTCGATGCAACAACCATCGCAGCCCTGCCCCAGTTGAAATACATCGGCGTACTTGCCACCGGATACAACATCATTGATACCGCCGCTGCCAAAGAACGGGGTATCACGGTCACCAACATCCCGGCATACAGCACCCCGTCCGTTGCGCAGATGGTTTTTGCCCACATCCTCAACATCACCCAACGGGTGCAGCACTACACCGACGAGATACACAAAGGCCGTTGGACCAACAGCCCCGATTTCTGCTTCTGGGACACTCCGCTCATCGAACTGAGTGGCAAGAAAATCGGTATCATCGGTCTTGGGCAAACCGGCTACAACACCGCCCGCATCGCCATCGGCTTCGGCATGGAAGTACATGCATACACATCCAAATCGCCTTTCCAGCTTCCTCCCGAAATCAAAAAAACGGAGCTCGACGAACTTTTTGTCAACTGCGACATCATCAGCCTGCACTGCCCCCTCACCGACTCCACTCGTGAACTGGTCAATGCCGCCCGCTTGAAACAGATGAAGCCCAACGCCATCCTCATCAACACCGGACGCGGTCCGCTGGTCAACGAACAAGACCTTGCCGATGCACTGAACAACGGAACCATCTTTGCCGCCGGACTGGATGTGCTCTCACAGGAACCTCCCCGTGCCGACAACCCGCTGCTCACCGCCCGGAACTGCTACATCACCCCGCACATAGCCTGGGCAAGCGCCGCAGCACGCGAACGCCTCATGCAAATCATGCTGGATAATATAAAAGCTTTCTTGGACGAAAAGCCGATTAATTCAGTAATAAAATAACCAGCAAAAGGGTGTGACGAAAGCTCCGGCAAGCTTGTAGCCGGGGCTTTCGCCACACTTTTATAAAACACACCCGCGTTAATCATGGGAAAAACCGCCGTCAAAGGTCTATTTCATCTGATACTGATAGCTACCACATTTGCACTAGCTGTTGTCACCATCATCGCATCCCGTTCCGGGCATTACCATCCGGAAAATTCCACCATCATGCCCTTGCTGGGACTTGCCGTACCGGTACTGCTGGTATCCTGCCTGATTGTTGCCCTCTGCTGGGCATTGGCACGCAGGAAATGGGCGTTCGTCACGCTGGCAGCTTTCTTCTTCAACTGGGAATACCTCACAGCTGTTATCCGTTTCGGCTCTCCCCACGAAGTACCCGCCACCGAACCGGCACCGAACCGGCAAGGCGAAAACAGCGGTTACCTCACCGTAGCCACCTACAACGTTCATAACTTCGGAAACGAAATTACCGGCTACTCCTGCAAACAGATTGCCAAGTACATGCAGCAACAACACGTCGATGTACTCTGCTTTCAGGAATTCGGCGAAAACAAACACTTCACGGCAGACAGTCTGCGTCGTGCCCTTTCTCACTGGCAATATGCCATTATCCCCGCAGACGACTCCATCCGCGGCATTCTCCCCATTGCCGTATTCAGCCGCTACCCGCTTGTCGGCGGACGTTTCATCACCTACCCTCACAGCGCCAATTGCAGCATGTTGTGCGACATTATTCTGAATACAGATACCATCCGCTTGCTGAACAACCACCTGCAAACTACCAGCGTCAGCCAGAACCGTAAAAAATGGGAACGCGAACTTGCCACCGACAATACACGCCGTGAAGCGCAAGCCGTACAGGATGCAGCGGAAACCCTGCATGAAAACTTCGTGAAACGTGCTTTCCAGACCGACAGCATTTGTCAGCTCGCCACTGCCAGTCCTCACCCCGTCCTGGTGTGCGGAGACTTCAACTCCCTACCCTCATCCTACACCTATCACCGGCTCTCCGAGAGCCTCAAGGACGGCTTCAAGACAGGCGGACACGGCTACATGTACACCTACCGTTACGGCAAGCGCATGCTACGCATCGACTATGCCTTCCACTCACCGGAGCTGGAATGCACCGACTACTACTCTCCCAATCTGGATTTATGCAGTGACCACAACCCGGTGATATTTACGGTGAAGTATTAAAAGAGGATTTTAAACACCATCCCACTCTGCCATACCGTATTTCCTCTTACGCTCAAGGTACAATAAAAAAAGTAGAGCTGCCCCGGTTTCCCGGAACAGCTCTACCGTAAAAATAAACATGAACAAAAATATCCTTAGAACGTCAAGCGGATACCCACCTGAGCATGCCAGCGTGAGGAAACATCGCTCTTGGTGATTTCGGACTTGTTGTAAATATAGTTAGGAGTGGTCTGACCGTCCACCGTTGTCAGTTTCGTAACGGAAATCGGTGAAAGGTTATAGAGTGAACCATAGGTTGCTCCCCACTTCTTGTTCAGCATATTGGCAAAGTTGATGATGTCGAAAGTAAATTCCAGTTTGCCCAACCCCTTAGGATTATAGATGGTCTGAGCCAGGTGGAGATTGATTTCATGTTCCCACTTGGTGAGGTTGGAGTTACGCTCGGCATACTGTCCGCGATGCTCCTTGGCATAAGCGTCACCTTCAATCCACTGTTTGAAAGCTTGGCGGCTTTCTTCGGCAGTCATGGTTACTTCTCCCTTTTTGTTTGTGGCATCCACGAACTTCATCTTATCCAACTCTTCGTCAGTCGGAATATACAGCAGGGAGTTACCCTTCTGTCCGTCGCCGTTGAAGTCGGAAGTTTCATTCATGGTCAGGCTGTAACGGTTTCCGGAGAATCCGTTGTAGATAACAGAGATAGAAGTGCTCATCCAGTTGTTCCAGTATTTCGGAGTAGTATAAGCCACCTGAGCCATTACGCGGTGAGGAATATCGAACTTGGAGAAACCTAGCTCATTACCGCTGTTGGTGTCGCGGGAGTAGTTGTACTTCCAGTTAGAGTAGGCAACGGAAGAAGTTCCGTCATTTACAGACTTGGAGTGTCCGAAGGTATAAGATGCAGACATGTCAAGACCGAACCCGAAGTGTTTCTCCAACAAGGCCGAAAGAGCATAGCTATAACCCTTGTTTGTATTCTTCAGGTTGATAATAGAGTAATAGTCACCCGCCTGTACCTTATAAGAAGGAGAAGCGGAAGCCTCTACACCCGGAACGGCATACACCTGTCCGTTTTCCACAAGAGCAAGATTCTCGAAGAATACATTATTCATGGTCTTGGAGTAAACACCCTCGAGAGTCATCTTCACATTACCCGGCAAGAACTGCTCCCAAGCCAGATTGGCACGCAATACTTGCGGATACTTGAACTTCTTGTCGGTAGTCACGATATCCTGCTTCATGCTTCCTGTAGCGGCAGCCAGCGGATTATCCTTGTATTCTCCCAATGAAGGAGCTTCATTGGTATCATTCTTGCCCGATTCATCCTTGGGCTGGAGAGTAGTACCTTTCTGTTCCATACCCGTATTGTTGAACGAGTTACTGAGCCATACAAACGGAACACGTCCGGTAAAGATACCTACACCACCGCGGATAAGCGTACGATGTTCTTCGTCGGTATACCAGCTAAAGCCCACACGCGGTGAAACCATCAGCTTGGCACTCGGAGTTTCGCCTACGCGCACACCCATATTACGTCCGGCTGCAAAGTCGTTGAAAGTAGGATTCACAGTAGGTTTGTTGAACAGCAGAGGAATATCGAAACGGATACCGTAAGTGAAGTTGAAGTCTCTTGACACTACCCATTTGTCCTGAGCGTAGAAACCGAACTGACCAGCTTTCATAACAGGAGCATATTTCAGGTTACCACCCGTCATGTCGGGGTCGCTGTACTTATAAGTAAACTTGTAGGGCTTGTCTTGCAGGAAGTGATCCAAAGAGTTATAGTACCATGCACCTTCCGAAGCCTGGATAAACAAGTTGCTGATTTTGTAGATTTCGTTGTGAGTACCGAACGTCAGTGTATGGTTGCCAAGGTACCAAGAGAGGTTATCCTCAAAGCTATACACATCCTGATTCAGCTTGTTGGCACCGGAAGAGAACTCCGTACCGATATTGGCTGTAATCTTAGTTTCACCGTCACCGCCTGTGACATTGCTGATTTGTACGCAAGGACCTGCATATTCCGTATCGCGGAAGTCACGGACAAACGTACCCGACGCACGCAACTCGTTGTAGAGGTTATCTCCCAGACGGGAGTTCAACTCGGCCACTACCGAATTCATCTTGTTGTTCATGCGATAACCGCTGTTGCCGAAATAGTAAGTGGTGGAATTTGCTCCGTACACATCTTTATAAGAGTTGTTGTGCTGGTAGCGTACGGCAAGTTTATGCTTTTCGCTGATATTCCAGTCCACACGTGCCAGAAGACCGAAAGATTTCTGTTCGATATCACGTTCACCGTAAGTTTCTTCTATACCGGTGAGCTTCTTGTATTGGTCGGCAATCTGCTTGGCAGTGGTGCTGGTGATGTAATTAGTGGTATATCCCGGATAAGTGCTTGAGGGATAGCTGTTCTTCTTACCTTCTGCACTGACAAAGTAGAACAGTTTGTTCTTGATAATGGCACCACCCAACGTACCACCGTAGGTACGGTCGAACTGCTGGGACATCGGTGACTTCTCGTAACCGCGTACAGCGCTATACTTGCCATACATGTTCTGATTGTTGAAATAAGTGTAAGCGGAACCGTGGGTTTCGTTCGTACCCTGCTTGGTGATGGCGTTGATGCCACCGCCCGTAAATCCGCTTTGGCGAACGTCGTAGGGAGCCACCACTACCTGAATTTCCTGAATGGCATCCATAGAGATAGGATTGGCGCCTGTCTGAGCACCGTTCGTGCCACCGGCAGAAAGACCGAACACGTCGTTGGCCACCGTACCGTCAATCTGGAAACTGTTGTAACGGTTGTTGGAGCCTACGAAGGTGATACCGCCGTTTTTGGAAGTCATAGCCAACGGACTGTTCTTCACGATGTCGTAGATGTTACGGTCTACGGTCGGAGTGTTTTCAATGGCGTTGGCAGAGAAGTTGGTAGCAGCACCGCTTTGTGTTTTGGCATCGGCTACGACAACCACTTCATCCAGCAATTCCGAACTGGGATGCAGTTTTACGTTTTGTGTATAAGTGTTACCCAATTCCAGCATGATACCGGTGAACACTGCGCTCTGATAACCTACATAAGACACCGTAAGCTTGTACGGGCCACCCGTACGCATACCCTGAATCGTATAACGTCCATCCACATTGGTGATAGCACCGTACTGTGTACCGGAAGGCTCATGAACGGCAATAATCGTCGCTCCGATTACCGTTTCACTCTGTTCGTCGGTCACCTTACCGCTGATAGCGGAAGTCGTAACCTGCGCATTTACGCCCACAGCCGTCAGAACCAGCATAAACGTAAAAATAAGTCTTAATACTTTTAACATAATAGTTTTTAATTGGTTTCTTAAAATGTTATATTTTCGAAAACATTGGCAAAGATAAGCAAAATAATATATAAATACATTACAATCATGCTACATTTTTTAAGAATTGAGTCTACAGCTATCCAGATACAACATATAACGTAAAAAACTATTCCACACATGGCAATACCACCGCAAACCGGCTTCCCCGCCCTACTTGCGACTCCACTTCGATACGCCCGCCCAACTTTTCTGCTATAGCCTTGCAGATAGCAAGCCCCAATCCCACACCTTGCGAAAACTCGCTGCGCTTGTAGAAACGGGCGAAAATCATCTCCTGCTCCTCTTTCGGAATACCGATTCCGGTATCTTCCACGTAAATGCTCACCTCGTTGGTAGCAGGCCGGTAGATGTATCCCAACTTGATGTAGCCTTGGGGCGTGAATTTATTGGCATTGTTCAGAAAGTTCGTGATGACCTGTGTCAGCCGTATGCAGTCCACGTTCACAAAGACATCCCTGTCGGAGAAATCCGTGACAAACTCCAGTGGCGGGTTAATCAGCACACTATGTGTCTGGTAAATCGTTTCGAGCAGATGATGAACACTCTCCCGGCGCAGGTCGAAAGACATGTTTGCAGTCTCCATGCGCGAGAGCTGCAGTACATCGTCCACCAGTTTTAGCAGCAGTTTGGTATTGGTGTTGATGATGCCTGCATACTCCTGCTTCTCCGCTCCGGACAGCTCCGGATCGTACACCAGCAGATTGGCAAAACCCGCTATGGCATTGAGAGGCGTACGTATCTCATGGCTCATGTTGTTCAGGAACGACTGTTTCAGTTCGGCATGCTCTGCCAGACGACGGGCACGTATCAGTTCCTCTTCATGGTCCTTGATGTCCTGAATGTTCTGCAACACTCCAGTAATGATATGCCTGCCGCCTGTGGTTGCAGACAGCGTACTGTAACGCAGTTCCCACCATTCGTATCCCTCTTCTGTGAAATCGAAGCGGTACTGCCCTTTGTGGCTGCGCACAGTTTCCGACGCACGATAATTGCGGTAGAACCGTCCCCGGTCGTCAGGATGGATAAAATCCATTATCTCGTCCAAAGTGATACGCTCACGCGGGTGATGGATAACCTCATAGAAGTGCGCGTCGCAGATAATCCCCTCACCTTCCATACGCCATACGTATGTGGAACTTCCACTGATGGCAAGTGCCAGCGTCTCGTGCTCGTAACGCAGGGAGTGCAGTGCCTCGTGTTTACGCCTGCGCTCCACGGAAAGACTTCGAATGAGGAAACCTATCAGCAACAACAGAAGCAGACCGAAAAGGGATGCCATATATAATAAGGTGTAACGGTAACGCTCCGTAAAGGGCATGTACATTATGGTGTATTCCTTGGGAATACAGCTCAGAGGAATACCGTAGCGTTGCAACACGTGCCAGTTCACCACGTACCGTTTGGCACAGTACCTCACTTGCTCGGCAGGCATCCTTCCCCGAAGACGTTCGGCGATACCCTGCCCCATATCATCCAGTTGCGTTTCAATAGTGGCGAAATAACCGCCCAAAGCATAGTCCGACAGACCAAAGCCTTTATTTACCGTCGCGAAGCAAGGATTTTGAAAGAAACTGGCAGAGTGCACGGTTATGAAGTTACGGTGGGTGAAAAGGCATAGCGTGCGGCTGCCATATCCCGTCCACGCCACTTGGGTAAGTGAGAGCGAGTCGCTGTTGAGACGAACAATGGCTGTAGTGTCGAAACGTTCGTTTTCCCAGTTCACGCCGGGAACCAAGGACGGCAGATCATCGCCCAACTTCCGGTGAGTCGAAACGTGCATGCCCACCCGTCCGCAGTAAATCTCGTAGCCTTGTCCGTCGAACTGCGTCATGAGGTCCTCCCATATGAAGCGGTCGAGCACATTGTTACGGTTTATCACGCACACACGGGATTTGCCCATGATACGCTCCAGCATACGTACGGTATTCAGATAGTCGGGAGCATCGGCATAGCCCGTCACATTGGGATAGCGTTCCAACAGTTGGCGATTGGGATAATTCACGCCGCTGAACACCACAGGCAAGTCGTGCAACAAAGGATTGCCGCAGGCCATGAGCGAGTAAGTGGCCTGATCATCCAGCACTGCCACAAGATGGGCGCCCCAGCGGGTAAAATCATCAATGAAATCCGAACAGAACTCCTCTTCCTTATCGGACAGCAGACCGTCGCAGTTCAGGAAATATTCGCGGAAATCGCAGGACAAGCCGCGCTTTGCCAATGCTTCACATAGCAACCGACGGGTGCGCTCCGCATCCGGATACCCCTCTTCGTAGGAGTGGACAAGAGCTATCTTATACTGCCTGGTATAAGGCTTATGCCCGCATCCCGACAGGCAAAGCAGAATTAGCCAGCAAGGCAACAGGATAGCTATTGTCTTATGTTCATTTTGTTTGTTCTTCTTTTGCACTTGCCAAGATAGTAATACATACCGGAAACAAATTGTATTGAATATCGTTGATATTATAAAATAAAAAAAACATTGCCGCTTTTATTTTTGAATGCCCTGCACCATACTTGCCGAGATGTCAACAGTATGTCATCATCTACCACCGCCTTTTCTTCCTGCAGGCTTTCTGCAATGCCACACCGAACAGGCAGCAAGCGCATTTCAATTCTTTTGGGGAAAGTTTATCCAAATTGTCGAGAATACCGGAGATCGAATAGTTTTTATCAAGAAACTCATAAGGGTCGGCAGCTTCTTCCAAATCCTGCTTCATCAGGCAGGTGCATAGAGGACTTTTATCCATTAGTTTATTTTTTGGGTTTATGTAAGGGGTTATCTTATCTGCTTTACAAAAACATGTCGGGAAAACACCCATCGAAAAAACACACCTCACTCCCCTTACGGAAAGAAGGACGCTCAAAGATAACACTTTTGCCATTATTTACATGATTATGGATAAATAATACAATAAAAAAGAAGAAATAAGCCGTATGACAGGAACATTACAACGGCTGTACCGAATTTGATAAGAGTGAGTGAAATGAATACCTAACTAAATCAGTTCGTTACGCCAACATAGTAATATACTAAGCAATATTTTACCGACATGAAATCGATTAATCTGTAAGAAAACAAAACGGGAGGAACTGTCCTTACAGGACAACTCCCCCGTCTTTTTCAGAGTTCTTTGAAATGATGTTACATCCTATTATTGCATAACAGGTGCCATTTCATCCCATGTGTAAGCATTATCTTCCTTGCTGTAGTAGAACGACATAGCATAATTACCATTGCCACGTCCGCCATATATCTTATAGATAACAGTATAGCTTATATCCGGGTCGGGATTATCTACCATATCGGGCAACAGGATAAGCGGGAAAGCCTCCTTTGCAAGACGTTCGTCCATGATAACCTGGATTTCCTCATCTTTCAAATCGTTCAGATAGCCGTCTACATTGTAATATTGAGTCCAAGTGGAATACTTGTTGTTGATATTGTTATTCTTTGTATCGGCGCCGAAATAGTACTCGGAAGTTGTGTTCTGCGTACTCATAAACTCCGGTTTGTTTTCCTTCACCCACTCTACCAACTTAGTGTATTCAGCATTGGTGAGAGACAGTTCCTTGATATCGCTGATAAGGTTGGAGAGCTTCCATTCCTTGCCGTCGAATTTCATCACTGTGATGCGCTCGGTAACGGAAACAACAATGGATGCCTTCGGGTTATATACCTCCCAAGCGGAACCGTTGTAACGGTAAATAGTTTTTTTCTCTTTACCGGATACTTTATAAGTTACTTCTACAGTCAGACCTTCCTTGGCAACATAGGTATATTTGTTCTGCAGGAATATCGGCAAATAAGCATCAGCCTGCTCATCGGAAACAAATGTGTCATTAGCTCCCGGCTCGCCAGCTTCTATACCCATAGCGTCATAATCCTGCTCTTCCAATGGAAGTTTCTTATCTGCATCGTAAGGAATAAGCGGCTCTTCTGTCCAACCGTCTGCACCTTTTTTGTAGTATTTAGCCTGAGTAGTGGTAACTCTGTTACTATAATATTTATATATTATCTTGCAGATAAATCCTTCCGCCTTGTCAGCATACTTCCCTGCACAGAAATCCGGCAGATAGTCATTCGGATCGATTCTATACGAGAAGTTATCATGTTCACCCGGTTCATTCTTGCCCGTGCCCATTGCATCATAATCTGCTGTGCTCAACTCATAGGCATCTTCATAAGCAGGTTCTTTCTCCTGAGAAGGCATCACATCCGCCACCTTCACCTTAATCTTTGCCGATGATCCCTTATCACAATACGGATAGGTATCCTTAAGCATTTCGATCAATGCTTTTTCTATGGTCGCCTTTCCTGACTCTTCATCACCCTGCACAAGGCTGAAATAGCCTTCGGTAGGATACTTCCCGGTAAATTCTCCTTCGTAGTAGACAACGTCTGTCAGAGGTTCCTGGTCGAAGCCGGGGAAGTTATCTTCATTATAGTCGCACGCCGTCATCAGGAACGAGGCAGCGCACAAGCCGTATATTAACTTTTTATTCATAATTATAGCTCTTAAAGGTTTAGAAATTGAATTTCAAGCGTACGGAATAAGTACGGCCGAAACCGTAAAGTACACGTGTTGCGGTTTCCCAATCGTGCTTGCTGCCATCGCGTGCATCGGCAATGTATTCCTGATCCAAGAGGTTGTTAACGTTACCGCTCAAAGTGGCACGTACCTTACCGAAGTCGAAGGAATAACCCGCACTCAGGTCGAATGTGTGGTAGGAAGGTATCTCCCAAGGTTCTGTAACCACGTATTCATTACCCATACCGGCTTGTCCTGCATCGATATCGTATCCGGCATAGTTGCGGGCAAAGAAGTTCCAGTCCAGACTGAGACGCAAACCTTTCATAGGACGTACGTTCACACCCAAAGCGGCTGTGGTCTGTGCCGAACCACCTACGTGGATGTTGTCCATCTTGATGTTGGCACGGTATTGCTCTGCATTAGCCATATCGCTCACTACTTCACCGGTCTTCAGGTCGGCAAGCATCTGGCCTGCTCCATTGTAGTAGAAACCTTTCGCGTTTACCGTTCCAACGCCAGTCTCCCCAAGAGAACATACCCGTTACATCAAGCCATCTAAGCGGCTTGGCAACGAAATCAAGCTCTATACCCATGTGGTTGGCATTGGCTCCGGTCATGTTCAGCGTCCAGCGGTCTTCTATCTCTACACCTTCCTCATTCTCATAGTCGTATGTACCTGAGTCGTAAAGTGCCTTGTCTTTCCAACGGGTGTAGTAGGCGTTCACATTGGCTGTAAAGAAACCGGTACGGAAACCGTAGCCCAACTCAAAGGACATTACTTTCTCGTTCTTGGCATCGCCGTTGCGTGCATGTGAGTTCTGAGAATTGATGAAAGATGTATCGAACATCGGGGCGCGGTTGATATAACCGGCATTGAAGTAGATGTTGTTGTACTCGTTGAGGTTATAGTTAATACCGCCTTTGACGTTTCCGCCCAGGTAGTGTTTCTTGTCGGACTTGGCATGTGCCTTATCGTAATACAGACGGTCGTAACGCCAGTAGCTGGTGTTTGAAAGACCACCGGAAACAAATGCGCTCAACTTGTCGTAGTTATATTCCAACTGTGCGAATACACCTTCAGACATTACAAAGCCGTCATAGTCGCGGTATATCACATCGCCTACTCCCAGTTTTTGATTCTTGAAATTGGGATCGGCAGCCGCCGCATTATTCTCAACACGTACATTTTTACGGTTGTCTATATCCACGAAGTATGAACCGCCAAAAAGGTCGGTAATCACATTCTGGTGCAATCCTTTGTAGTAACGCAAGTCGATACCGCCATAGAAGTCGAAGTTCTCGCCGAACTTGGTGGTGTAAGTGGAAAGCAATCCATACCATGTATGGTTGTTCATTGCCTTGGACATTATCATCTTAGAACCGGTAGTACTTGCCGCATTCATGGCTTCTACCTCATCGTATGCAAATGTGCCGTCCACTTCGCGGAATTCATTGTTCACCAATCCGTTGCTTGCACCATACCACTTGCTGCGGTTAGCAGCATCGCCCGAACCGCTGTAACCGTTACCGCGACCGATGGATACGTACAGTGCCGTACTCAAACTTGATTTGCGGTCTATCTGCCACAGATGGTTCAACGAAATCTGCGGCTTGTGGTATGAGTTTCTGGATGAGTTGAATACCTGTCCGTTTCTGTAACCGAAAGTAGGATTGTACTTATAAGGACTGTCCTCGCCCATGTATTGCTTTACGCGCTGCCATTCCTTGATGGTAAGTCCGTTCTGATTGTTGCGCTGATTGTGCCACTGCGGAGCACCGAACGCAGTAAGAGACAACTGGTGATTATCGTTGAAACGCTTGGCAACACTGGCAAACCAGTTGTAGCCTTCAAACTCCGTACCCTGGATGTATCCGTCGCCCCAGGTCTTACCACCCAGCAATGTGAACGCCCAACCGTCTTTGGACAGACCGGACGATACGCTGAAAAGGATTTTATTGTAACCGTCATTACCCATGCCATAAGATACGAATCCGCCTCTCTTGGCTTCTGTACTCTTAGTGATGATATTGATAGAACCGCCTACTGCCGGAACAGACACTTTAGCAGCACCCAAACCGCGCTGTACCTGCATGCTGCGGGTTACGTCGGACAGACCTGCCCAGTTGGACCAGTACACTTTCTGGTTCTCCATACCGTTCATGGGCACACCGTTAATCATCATGGCTACGTTCTCGCTGGAGAAACCACGGATACGAGTCTGCGCATCACCATAACCACCACCATCTTTTGTGGTATATACACCCGGAGTGGATTTCAGAATTTCAGGAAACTCCTGCGAACCGAGTTTTTCTTCAATGAACACCGGGTCTACGGTAGATACCGCTACCGGAGTTTTACGGGCCACTGCAACGGACGATGTAATCGTCACATCCGACAGCATCACTGCATCAGGTTGCATCTTGATAGTTCCCAGCTCTACGGAAGCACCTTTCTGTGTAATCTTTTTCTTCTGGTCTTTATAACCGATGTATTTGAAAAGTAATGTGGCATTCGAAGCAACGCTTTGCTTGAAATAGCCGTCAATGTCGGTCACGGAACCTTGAGTGGTTCCCTCTACCAT
>ENA-OQDT01000341-OQDT01000341.1-human-gut-metagenome-genome-assembly--contig:-NODE-341-length-30801-cov-3.854046_pt1 | contig 30801 bp, 35 predicted proteins | sample MGYA00242786_ERZ504617 | MGnify/ENA primary metagenome ERZ504617 (study PRJEB26092, sample SAMD00036337) | human gut metagenome | host: Homo sapiens | study: EMG produced TPA metagenomics assembly of...
CAGTCTTTGTCAGATAACGGAACGTCGGCCGAATAGAGAAGAAGAAAGAAAAATGAGAGTGAACAGGAAAAATCCTGTTCACTATTTTTTTTGCCCTTTAAAAATTCTCTTAATTTCCCTAAAAGGCTTGAAAACAGTAAAAAAGTAGTTTACAATGGGTTCAAGTGGTAGAAAGTGGTGAAAAGTGGAACAAAGTGGTATGAAAATGGATGAAGCCGGAAAGGAAGAATAACTGATTTTACCGGAAGAACTTCAGAAGATACCACCGGGAAAAGGAGAATTCTATGCTGAAAGGAGAGTACAGTCATAATATTGATGCCAAAGGGCGGCTGATCATTCCGGCCAAGTTTCGTGACGATTTAGGGGAGCATTTCGTCATTACAAAAGGAATGGAGAATTGTCTGTACGTATATCCGGAAGCAGAATGGAACACTTTTGAAGAAAAACTTAATGCATTGCCAACCACCACTGACAAAAAAGCACGTGCGTTTGCATATTTCTTTCAGGGAAGTGCAGCGGACGGCGACCTTGATAAGCAAGGCAGAACTCTAATCCCTTCTGTACTGCGTACATTTGCACATCTGGATAAAGAAGTTGTATTCATCGGTATGGGGAAGCGTGCCGAGATCTGGGATAAGGCAAGATGGGATGAAAAGAATGCTGAAGTGGAACTTAACATTGAAGATATTGCATCTGATATGGAAGAAAACGGATTCAGTATCTAGAGGGAGAAGATATGGGATTCGAACACAAATCAGTATTACTGAATGAGACAATTGAAGGATTAAACATCAAGCCGGATGGTATCTATGTAGACGGAACGCTTGGTGGAGGCGGACATGCATACGAGGTGTGCAGGCGTCTCGGTGAAAAAGGGAGTATTATAGGAATAGACCAGGATGAAGCAGCAATCGAAGCTGCAGGCATCCGATTAAAAGACTTCGGGGAGAAGGTCACAATAATCCGGAGCAATTATTGTGATATGAAGTCGAAGCTTCAAGAACAGGGAATTGACAAGGTCGATGGAATCGTACTTGATCTGGGCGTATCTTCTTATCAGTTAGATACGGCAGATCGGGGATTTTCCTATCGCGAAGATGCACCTCTGGATATGAGAATGGACAGACGTCAGAAGATGACTGCCAGAGACATCGTCAATGATTACTCAGAGATGGATTTGTACCGCGTGATCAGAGACTACGGGGAGGATAAGTTTGCAAAAAATATTGCAAAACATATCGTGGCGGCACGCGGGAAAAGTCCGATTGAAACAACGGGGCAGCTGACAGAGATTATCAGAGCTTCAATACCAATGAAATATCAGAAAAAATCCGGACATCCTGCAAAGAGAACATTTCAGGCTATTCGGATTGAACTGAACAGAGAATTAGAAGTATTGAAAAATTCTCTGGATGACATGATTGAAATACTAAACCCGGGTGGAAGATTGTGTATTATTACATTCCATTCGCTGGAAGACCGGATTGTAAAGAGTGCATTTAAGAAAAATGAGAATCCATGCACCTGCCCTCCGGATTTTCCTGTGTGTGTATGTGGCAATGTTTCTAAAGGGCGTGTTGTTACCAGAAAGCCGATTCTTCCAAGTGAAGAAGAATTAGAGTATAACAGTCGTTCTAAAAGTGCGAAACTCAGAATATTTGAGCGTTCTTAATGAAGAATGATATGTGATCAGACAGAAAGGAGTGGCGTAGATGGCAGCAAGAAGATCTTATGCAAGCGATAGACGCCAGTCCGGTGGATATCGTTCCATGCAGTATGGAAGCAGACAGGCTTATATGTATGGTAATATAGTTACCAAGCCGGAATATGAACCGCGAAGAAGAAAATCATCTGCAAAACCAAAAAAGAAAGTAAGCAGACAGGTGCAGAAGAACAGAAATCGTGCACTGCATATGAATGCAGCTTATGTGATTTTTCTCGCAGTTGCAGCAACTGTTGTGCTGTTATTGTGCGTTAATTATGTACGCTTACAGTCGGAACTGACTCGAAGATCCAAACATGTCACTGCATTACAGGAAGAACTGGCGGATCTGAAAGAGGAAAATACGACAAAATATAACGCAGTAGTGGATTCTGTCAATCTTGACGAGATCCGGGAAAGAGCGATCAATCAACTTGGCATGACATATGCTGCGGCTGATCAGATTGTGGAATATGATAATCCTGCTTCAGACTATGTAAAACAGTATGAAAATATTCCGGAAAATGGTGTACTTGCTCAGTCAGACAAGAATAAGAAATAGGTGGAAATATGGCAAGAAAGAAGAAAAATTTCTTTAAGAAAAAATTTCAGGCCTTATGCAGAGAAAGCTAGTAATGCTCTTTGGAGTAATCATACTAGCTTTTGTTTTCTTGATAGGGTGGATTACTTATATCAATGCTTCGAAAGGAGAAAAATATACCAAAGTCGTGCTGGATCAACAACAGTATAATAACCGTACGATTCCATTTAAACGTGGAGATATCGTAGACCGTAACGGTACGAAACTTGCGACAAGTGAGAGAGTATATAATGTTGTAGTCGATGCCAAAGTGATAACAAGTAACAAAAAGTATATGAATCCGACAGTAAAAGTATTGGCAGAGTGCTTCAGTTTGAAGAAGAAAGCAATCCGTACTCAGGTGAAGAAGAATCCGAACAGCCGGTATATTGTCCTGAAAAAAGGAGTCAGCTATGCAAAGGCTCAGGAATTTGAGAAGATTACAGCAGATACGAAGCATAATCCTAATGTGCAGGGCGTATGGCTGGAGGAAGATTATACAAGGCAATATCCGTATAAAACACTGGCAAGTGATGTAATCGGATTTACAACGAATGGAAATGTAGGAAGTAATGGAATAGAGGCATCATATAATTCCATTCTGAATGGAACAGATGGCAGGGAGTATGGGTATCTGGATGAAAGTTCTGGATTTGAAAGAACTGTGAAGGAACCGGATAATGGAAGCACTGTTGTATCAACAATTGATCTTCAGGTGCAGAGTATTGTAGAACAGCATATACTTGCATTTAACGAAGAACACAAGGATGAAGAGACAGAGGGAGAAGGAAGTAAGAATACCGGAGTGATCGTGATGAATCCTCAGAATGGAGAGATTCTTGCAGAAGCTTCGTATCCGAATTATGATCTGAATCATCCAAGAGATCTGACAAAGTATTATACAAAAGCACAGCTGAAAAAGATGACGGATAAAGAAAAGCTGAATATACTGAATGATCTTTGGAATAATTATTGTGTCAGCAATACGTATGAACCGGGATCGACATTCAAACCATTTACCATATCGGCAGGTCTTGAACTTGGAGATCTTACAGGAAATGAGAATTATGTCTGCGGCGGTGTATTGCACGTGGGAGATCATGACATTCACTGTAGTAACAGATCAGGACACGGGCCGGAGACGTTGAAACAGGCTTTGGAGAATTCGTGCAACGTTGCACTGATGCAGATCGGTGCAAGTATCGGAACAGAAGAATTCTGCAGGTATCAAAGATTGTTTGGGTTCGGAGAATATACAGGAATCGATCTTCCGGGAGAGGGAGAGACGAGCGGACTGTTGTATACACCGGCGACTATGGATCCGGCCAGTCTGGCGACAAATGCATTTGGGCAGAATTTTAATGTTACAATGACTCAGATGGCGGCATCTTTCTGTTCGCTGCTCAATGGCGGCAATTATTATGAGCCGCATGTTGTAAAGCAGATTCAGGATGAAAATGGAAATGTTACAGAGAATAAAGATCCGGTGCTGGTTAAGAAAACAATTTCAAAAGAGACCAGTGATATCATTAAGGATTATATGCTGGGAGTCGTTGAGGAAGGAACCGGTGCGAGTGCGGCGGTAGAGGGGTATGCTGTCGGAGGTAAGACCGGTACAGCCGAGAAGCTGCCTCGTGGAAATGGAAAATATCTTGTTTCTTTCATCGGATATGCACCACAGGAAAATCCACAGGTTATGGTGTATGTTGTCATTGATGAGCCAAACTCGGCTGTTCAGGCAAACAGTGGTTATGCAACACAGCTTGCATCACAGATCATGACAGATATATTCCCTTATCTTGGAGTAGAGAAAAAAGACGGTGCGTCTGATACTATAGAAACATCCGCAGAAGAGACAACAACACAGACAGCACAGGAATAACTGTAAAAGTATATGGAATTCATAACCTCATAGAAGTTTTCATAAATTATAAGAAAAACTTCTATGAGGATTTTTTATTATGAAAAACAAAACATTTCATAAAAGAAAAATACTGGTGGTATTCGCCGGAGCCTTTGCGATGATATTTGTTTTGATCGGAAGACTGACCTATCTTATGGTATTTGATGCAGAATATTATCAGAAAAAAGCGGAAGATCTGCATGAGAGGGAACGTGACATTAAGGCTGCGAGAGGAGAAATCCTTGACAGGAATGGGAAAGTTTTGGCAACAAACCGGACGGTATGTACAATTTCTGTGATACATAGTCAGATCAGGGAAGCGGAAACAGTCATTGATAACTTATCGGAACTTCTTGAAATGAATAGCAGTGAGGTGCGCAAACGTGTGGAAAAGATATCATCCATAGAAAGGATAAAATCAAATGTGGATAAAAAAACGGGAGATAAGATCCGAAATCTGGGGATGGCAGGAGTAAAAGTAGATGAAGATTTTAAAAGATTTTATCCATATGATGCGCTTGCCTCTAAAGTATTGGGGTTTACCGGAGCTGACAATCAGGGAATCATCGGACTTGAGGTAAAATATGATAAATATCTGAAAGGTGTTGACGGTAAGATCCTGACAACAACAGATGCAAGAGGAATCGAACTGGATGGTGTCGCAGAAGACAGAAAAGAGCCAGTGGCAGGGAATACATTAAAGATCAGTCTGGATTATAATATGCAGAAGTATGCTATGCAGATGGCGGAAAAAGTGCGGCAGGAAAAGCAGGCGGAAAAAACGGCAATTCTTCTTATGAATCCTCAGAACGGGGAAATATATGCGATGGTAAACGTTCCAGAATTCAATCTGAACCGGCCGTTTGAGCTGAATACGGAAGAAGAGTCGGATGAAAATATGACGGATGAGCAGAAGCAGGATGCTCTGAATCAGATGTGGAGAAACGGATGTATCAACGATACCTATGAGCCGGGGAGCACATTTAAGATCATTACAGCATCTGCAGGCCTGGAAGAAGGGGTAGTCCGTCTTACAGATCAGTTTCAATGTCCCGGATATAAAATGGTAGAAGACCGCAGGATACGGTGTCATAAGGTGGGAGGGCATGGTACGGAGAACTTTGTGCAGGGTATACAGAATTCATGCAATCCGGTATTTATAGAACTGGGACTTCGTATCGGAGTCGATAGATTTTGCGATTATTTTCATAAGTTTGGTCTGATGAATCTGACGGGGGTAGATATCCCGGGAGAAGCAGGGACGATCATGCATAAAAAGGAAAATATCGGACAGGTAGAACTGGCTACGATCAGTTTTGGACAGTCGTTCCAGATTACACCAATCCAGCTTGCAGCGACAGTAAGTGCACTGATCAATGGGGGAAAGAGAGTGACGCCGCACTTTGGAACGGAGATCCTGAATGAAGACGGGAAAGTAACGAAAGAATTTCACTATAGTGAAAAAAAGCATATTGTTTCGGAAAAGACATCTGAAACTATGAGGATACTTCTGGAAAGTGTCGTTTCTGAAGGATCCGGAAAGAATGCGTATGTGGAAGGATACAGAATCGGAGGCAAGACGGCGACCTCCCAGACATTACCGAGAAGTGCGAACAAGTACATATCTTCTTTTGTGGGATTTGCCCCGGCAGATGATCCGGAGATCCTGGGAATGTGTGTGATCTATGATCCGCAGGGAATCTATTACGGAGGTACGATCGCAGCTCCGGTAATCGGTAATATTTTCGAAAATATATTGCCTTATCTTGGCATTGAAAAACAATTGGAAATGCAGTATACTAGGTAAAGTTAGAGATTAACTGAATAACAAAAGAATTAAAGAGGTGGATTATGGATTATAAGGTGTTTATTCCGGTATTGATTTCATTTGTGTTAAGTGTGATTCTTGGTCCTCTTGTGATACCTGTACTCAGAAGACTTAAGATGGATCAGACGGAGAGAGAAGATGGAGTGCAGTCTCATTTGAAGAAAGCAGGAACTCCGACGATGGGAGGCGTAATGATCCTGTTGGCGGTTGTGATCACTTCCGTTATTTATATCGGACGTTATCCGAAGATCATTCCGATCCTGTTTTTGACACTTGGATTTGGTCTGATCGGATTTTTGGATGATTATCTGAAAGTTGTAATGAAACGTTCGGACGGATTATATCCAAAGCAGAAGATGGCACTTCAGATCGTGGTAACAGCAATCTTTGCATTTTATATGGTGAAATTTGCAGGGGTTCCACTTACAATGCTGATTCCTTTTAGTGGGGGAAGATATCTGAACATTGGATGGCTGGCAATTCCATTGATGTTCTTTGTAGTGATCGGAACCGTAAATGGTGTGAATTTTACAGATGGACTGGACGGCCTGGCATCCAGTGTTACGGTTTTGGTTGCAACATTCTTTACGGTTGTCGCAATTGGAACAAAAAGCGGAATTGAGCCGATTACCTGCGCGGTGGTGGGAGCACTCCTTGGATTTCTGCTGTTTAATGTATATCCGGCAAGTGTGTTTATGGGGGATACGGGTTCCCTGGCGCTGGGAGGATTTGTAGCATCCGCAGCATATATGCTCCAGATGCCGATTTTCATCATCATTGTTGGATTTATCTATCTGGTAGAAGTATTATCCGTTATGATCCAGGTAACATATTTTAAAAAGACCGGCGGTAAAAGAATCTTTAAGATGGCGCCGATACATCATCATTTTGAACTGTGCGGATGGTCAGAGACAAGAGTTGTTGCAGTATTTTCGATTATCACAGCAATTTTATGCCTGATCGCACTAATGGCTATGTAGGAGGATAACATGGAAGTAAAAGGAAAAAAAGTACTTGTATTTGGTCTTGGGATCAGTGGAATCGGAGCTGGAAAGATTCTGGAAAGACAGGGAGCGGAAGTCGTACTGTATGATGGAAATAAGAAGCTTATGGAAGAAAAAGTAAGACAGCAGTCTGGTGCAGACAGCAACGCAAAGATCATAATCGGTGAATTTCCTGAAGAAATCCTTGCAGAACTTGATATGACTGTATTAAGTCCGGGAGTTCCGACAGACCTTCCGGTGATCGAAAAGATGCGTAAGCAGGGAATTACGGTTATCGGAGAGGTGGAGCTTGCTTATCAGTTTGGAAAAGGTGATGTTCTTGCTATTACAGGAACGAACGGCAAGACGACTACAACTACACTTCTTGGTGAGATTATGAAGAATTATCAGGATGATGTATTTGTTGTTGGAAACATTGGAACACCGTACACAACTGCAGTAGAAGATATGACAGAGAATTCGATCACGGTTGCGGAGATGAGCAGTTTCCAGTTGGAAAGTATTGTTGAATTCCGTCCGAGGGTCAGTGCAATTCTTAATTTTACACCGGATCATCTGAACCGGCATCATACGATGGAAGCGTATGTGAATGCAAAGAAGAATATTGCAAAGAATCAGACAGAAGAAGACTACTGTATCCTGAATTATGAAGACAAACTGACAAGGGAATTTGGCAATGAAGTAAAAGCCAGAGTTCTATATTTCAGCAGTCAGCGTAAACTGGAAGAGGGAATATATCTGGAAGAGGGAAATATCATCTACAATTATGAAGGTGTAAAAGAGACGATCTGCCATGTAGATGAACTGCAGATTCTTGGAACGCACAATCACGAGAATGTTATGGCGGCATGTGCGATGGCAGCAGTTTACGGAGTTCCTGTAGGAGTGATCCGTGAAAGTGTGAAAGCGTTTGGTGGTGTGGAGCATCGTATTGAATATGTAACAGAGAAGAATAGAGTTACATATTATAACGATTCAAAAGGAACCAATCCAGATGCTGCGATCAAAGGAATCCAGGCAATGAAGCGTCCGACTGTTCTGATTGGCGGCGGATATGATAAAGGCTCTGAATATACAGAGTGGATAGAAAGTTTTGACGGAAAAGTAAAAAAACTGATTCTTCTTGGGGATACCAGAGAAAAAAATTGCTGCTGACGCTGAAAAGTGCGGATTTACTGATTATATGTTTGTAGATTCATTTGAAGAAGCAGTGCTCACGGCAGCGAAGATTGCAAAAGAGGGAGAAGCGGTTCTGCTTTCACCGGCATGTGCAAGCTGGGATATGTTCCCAAGTTACGAAGTACGCGGAGAGAAGTTCAAAGAGATTGTAAATTCCTTATAAGGAGTGAACGGGTTGAAGTATTCGTGGCAGTCAGAACAAACGGAACAGAAAAAATGTGACAGAGTTCTGATATTAGTACTGGCAATCATTATCGTAACTGGTCTTGTGATTCTCTACAGCACAAGTGCATATAATGGAGAGATAAAATTCCAGGATACGTTTTATTATCTGAAAAAACAGGTATTTGCAACGCTTCTCGGGATTATGGGTATGTGGTGTATAGCAAATATAGACTATCATATCTGGAAAAAGTGGGCAGTTCCGGGATATCTGTTATCTATTTTACTCGGAGTACTGGTAATGTTGTTCGGAGAAGAATACAATGGGTCCAAAAGATGGTTGTCTTTTGGACCATTTTCTTTTCAGCCATCGGAATTTGCAAAGGTTGCGGTGATTCTGTTCCTGACATATATCATACTAAGAAATGCAGAAAAAATGTGGAAATTTTCAACAGTCTGCAAGATTGTTATCAGTGTGCTGCCAATTGTAGGTCTGGTTGGGGCGAGCAATTTGAGCACAGCGGTTATTATTCTGGAATAGCAGTCATCCTGGTATTTGTCGCAAGTCCGAAGTATGGGCAATTTGCGTGGATGGTGTGTCTGGGGTGTGCATTTATGGGGATATTTCTTGCTATGGAAAGTTACCGGCTTGAACGGCTGCAGATCTGGCAGCATCCGGAAAAATATGAGAAAGGCTATCAGACACTTCAGGGGCTGTATGCAATCGGATCAGGAGGATTGTTTGGCAGGGGACTTGGAAGCAGTATCCAGAAACTCGGATTTGTACCGGAAGCGCAGAATGATATGATATTTTCTATTATCTGTGAGGAAATGGGATTGATCGGGGCAGTATTTGTAATGTTATTATTTTTCATCCTGATATGGCGCTTTTTTATTATTGCATCTCATGCACCCGATCTGGAGGGAGCTTTGATCGCATCCGGCGCAATGGCACACATGATGATACAGGTAATTCTTAATATTGCGGTTGTGACAAATACCATACCGAATACGGGAATTACATTGCCATTCATCAGTTATGGAGGAACTTCGGTTATGTTCCTGCTTTTTGAAATGGGGCTTGTGTTGAATGTGTCATGTTTGGTAAAATAATATACATGTGGATGAAAGGAAGTTTGAATCATATATGGGAAACCAGAGGCCAAAGAAAAACAAGGGAACAAGAAGAATGGAAAAAAGCATCATGTATATGCAGTGATTGTTCTGCTGCTGGCAGCAGCGATCATCATTATCGGAGGTATTTTGCTGTTCTATATTCAAGAAATAGAAGTAAGCGGAAATGAGTACTGTGACAGTCAGGAGATTGTGAATTGCGTGCAGAATGATAAGCTGTCGGATAATTCTTTATATGTAGTTGCAAAATATTCTATGGGAAAAGGAACCGTACCGAAATGTCTGGATTCTTTAAAAGTCAGAATGAAAAATCCGTGGACACTGCAGATTACGGTAAAAGAAAAGGCAATTACCGGGTGCGTGAAAACCGGAACAACCTATAGTTATTTTGATCAGAGTGGACTTGTGGTAAAACAATCTTCAGTAAAAGATGCGCAGATACCGGTTGTAGAGGGAGTGAAGATAAAATCAGGCAAACTGTATAAGCAGATCCGAACATCAAATCAGACAAAATTTAATGAAATACTGGAAGCATGTGCAGAAAGTCAGAAATATGGGATATATCCGGAAAATGTGACGGTAAAACAGCAGCAGATCTATATGAAATTTGGAAATGTAAGTGCCTGTCTGGGAAGCCAGGTATCTGGTGAACAGATTGCTCAGATCAAGCCGATCTTAAAAAAGCTTGGTGATAAAGAGGGAATCCTGCATTTGGAGACCTATTCAGAGAATAACACTACGATTACTTTTGAGATGAAAGAAATTTCACAAGAAAATTAGAAAATTAGAGAAATTCTATTGATATTTACACGAAAGTCTATATTATATACTATATATAGCAAACTGAGTTCATCTCACTTGCTCTATCAATGGGATGTATAATATATAATAAGGATAACAAAGGAGGAGAAACCCTTGCTAGAAATTAAAACAAATGAATCAGAAGCAGCGGCAAAAATAATTGTTGTTGGAGTCGGTGGAGGCGGTAATAACGCAGTAAACCGAATGATTGATGAGCAGATTGCCGGTGTTGAATTTATAGCGATCAATACAGATAAACAGGCACTTCAGCTGTGTAAAGCTCCGACATTGATGCAGATCGGTGATAAGATCACAAAAGGTCTGGGAGCTGGTGCAAGACCAGAGATTGGTGAGAAAGCTGCAGAAGAAAGTGCAGAAGAAGTATCAGCAGCACTGAAAGGTGCTGACATGGTATTTGTAACTTGTGGTATGGGCGGCGGAACAGGAACAGGTGCTACACCGGTTGTTGCCCGCATTGCAAAAGAACAGGGAGCATTAACAGTTGGTGTTGTAACAAAGCCTTTCCGTTTTGAGTCAAAGACACGTATGAATAATGCCCTTGCAGGAATTGAAAAATTAAAAGAAAGTGTAGATACACTGATCGTAATCCCGAATGATAAACTGCTGGAAGTTGTAGACAGACGTACAACAATGCCGGAAGCTTTGAAGAAAGCTGACGAAGTGTTACAGCAGGGTATTCAGGGAATCACAGACCTGATCAATGTACCTTCACTGATTAACCTTGACTTCGCAGATGTACAGACAGTTATGACAGATAAGGGAATTGCCCACATTGGTATCGGTCAGGGACGTGGTGATGATAAAGCACTGGAAGCTGTAAAACAGGCTGTTGCCAGTCCGCTTCTGGAGACAACTATTGCCGGAGCATCTCATGTCATCATCAATGTATCTGGTGATATCACACTTATGGATGCATCCGATGCAGCAGAATATGTACAGGAACTTGCCGGAGAAGATGCGAACATCATTTTTGGTGCAATGTATGATGATTCCAGAGCAGACGAAGCTACAATTACTGTAATTGCTACAGGACTTCATAATGTTGGCGGAAGTGCTTCAAAATTAAAATCAAGACTGGAAAATCAAGGAAGAACATCTGCGATGCCACATGGTCAGCAAGGACATGCATCTGCATATGAGAGACCAGTACGTCAGAGCAGTGCAATGTATGGACAGCAGCAGGCAGTACGTACACCGCAGGCAGAACGTCCGGTATCACCAAGACTTGATTTCGGAACAACAACACAGAGAGAGACAACGGGAACTGCAACAAGACGTCCAATGGGTGGAACCACTCCTACACTGGATACACCTAGAACACCTACAAGCAAGGTGAAAGAACAGTCAATTAAAATTCCTGATTTCTTTAAAAAAGTAATCACATAAAGAATAGTACTACTTAGAATACAGAGAATATGCCGCAGGCAGTTTCTCTTACATACATTACTATAAGAAAGATCGTACACAGGTTGGCGTGAGCTGACTTGTATACGGTCTTTTTTTGGTGTATCTTAGTTTTACTAATATGTTCGCAGGGTTACGAGAGCTGTCGAACGAAAAACGGAATCACATACAGTATCTGACAAAATCCTTTTGAAAAAAATTTATATAATGTTACTTGTTTAAAACAACAAATTTATTTCTGTGCACGGAAAGAGAAAGAAGGCCTGATGTGTACTATGAATTATATGTAGATGGTTTTTTATGGTGAATTTTACAATGGATGCGATTCTTTTGATCCTTCTGAAGAAATTACTTGCCTGTCCGGCGGGGTATGGAAGGGTTTTTGCAGGAGCAGCAACTGGAGCCGCGATGACATGTATTGCAATTGTCATATTCAGGAAAACACCGGTATTAAGATTTGTAGTATTTCATGGAGTCATTAATGTAGTAATGATGAAGGCCGGCCTTGGAATAAAATGGGGCCGGGAATTGTTCAGAGGATGGGTGCTCTTGTATATAGAGTCATTTCTGCTGGGAGGTGTGTTCCAGTTCGTTCAACAGTATATAAGGCGGGGAAGTATGTTCTTTTTACTGGCTGTAATCAGTTACTACCTCGTGTCGGTAATCTGGAAAATCATTTTATTCTTTTCAGAGAAAGGAAATCGTTACTGTGAAGTCGAAGTGTTTTTTGGAGAAAAAAATGACAGACTGAGAGGACTGATAGATACAGGGAATACATTGAGTGATACGATCAGTAATGATCCTGTCAGTATTATAGACAGAGCATCTGTAAGAAGACTGACAGAGGAAAAGAAACCGGAACGATTTCAGATATATTTCTTATCATTCCATCGGGAAAAAAGAGGGTTGTGATGCCGGCGTTCCGGCTGGATAAGATGCAGATCATACGGGATGGAAACAAGATAAATGTGGAACATCCATTAGTGGCAGTAAGTGAAGAAGAATTAGGTTCAGAAAATTATCAGATGATTATCAATCCAGATATATTGACAGGAGGAAAGAAAAATGGTGATAAAAGTGGCAGTTCCACATCAGTTTAAATTGAAAGTTATTCCGGATTTCCGGTCTCTCCTTTTTTCGGACAAAAAGACATTCATTATATAGGAGGATCAGATATTCTTCCGGCACCATTGGAAACAGAGGAAGAAAGAAAAGCAATACGGGGACTGGGGACAGAGAATGATGAACAGGCAAGAAAAATGCTGATTGAACACAATCTTCGTCTGGTTGTGTATATTGCAAAGAAATTTGATAATACCGGAGTAGGAGTTGAGGATTTGATTTCTATAGGTACAATTGGGTTGATAAAAGCAATTAATACGTTTGATCCAGATAAGAATATCAAACTTGCAACGTATGCATCCAGATGTATTGAAAATGAGATTCTGATGTATCTGAGGAGAAATAGTAAGACCAAGATGGAAGTGTCGATTGATGAGCCTTTAAACGTCGATTGGGATGGAAATGAACTGCTGTTGTCGGACATTTTGGGAACAGAGGAAGATGCTGTCTATAAGGATCTGGAAAATGATGCAGAGAAGAAAGTACTGATCAAAGCAATCAGCCGCCTGTCAGGAAGGGAACAGATGATCATCCGGATGAGGTTCGGTCTGGGGACAGCCGACGGAGAAGAAAAGACACAGAAAGAGGTGGCAGATATGCTTGGTATTTCCCAGTCTTACATATCCAGATTAGAGAAAAAGATTATGCAAAGATTGCGCCGGGAAATGGTGAAGTATTCCTGAAAATGTGCTACAATAAAAAGAAAAAGGGGTTGGTCATATGAGGCTTAGTTTTTTTGGAGCAGCCCATGAAGTGACTGGAAGCTGTCATCTTCTTGAAGCATGCGGAAAGAATATCTTGATTGACTGTGGAATGGAGCAGGGACCGGATCTTTACGAGAATCAGGAACTTCCGGTTGCACCGGGAGATGTAGATTACATTCTTCTGACACATGCACATATTGATCATTCCGGAAATATTCCGCTTCTGGTGAAAAAAGGATTTTCCGGGGAGATCATCACCACATTTGCAACGGCAGATCTTTGTGATATTATGCTTCGTGACAGCGCACATATTCAGGAATTTGAAGCGGAATGGAGAAACAGGAAGGCAAGAAGAAGCGGAGAACCGGAATACGAACCGATTTATACGGTTGCAGACGCAGATGCCGCAACGAAGCTTCTGGCACCGGTAGATTACGGACAGAAGATTACGTTGTGTGACGGAATTGAAGTAAGATTCAATGATGTGGGGCATCTGCTTGGATCGGCAAGCATTGAAGTATGGATAACCGAAGGAGATGTCTCAAAGAAGGTTGTATTTTCCGGAGATGTGGGAAATGTCAATCAGCCGATCATTAAAGATCCCCAGTTAGTAAAAGAGGCAGACTATCTGGTGATCGAATCTACATACGGAGACCGTACACATGGTGAGGATATTCCAGATTATGTGGGAGAGTTTACAAGGATTTTGAGAGAGACATTCCAAAAAGGCGGCAATGTGGTGATTCCTTCTTTTGCGGTTGGACGTACGCAGGAGATTTTGTACTTTATCCGTGAGATCAAAGAAAAGCATCTGCTTCCGGAATTTCCGGGATTTGAAGTATATGTGGACAGTCCGCTTGCAATCGAAGCGACGAATGTGTTTAATAAAAATGTCAAAGGATGTTTTGATGAGGAAGCAATGGAATTGGTAAATCAGGGGATCAATCCTCTGCTGTTCCGGGGGTCTGAAGACGACGATTACCAGTGACGAGTCCAGACAGATCAACTTTGATACAAAACCGAAAGTTATCCTGTCTGCATCCGGTATGTGCGAAGCAGGACGGATCCGGCATCATTTGAAGCATAATCTGTGGCGTCCGGAATGCACGATTTGTTTTGTGGGATATCAGGCAGTCGGAACGCTTGGAAGAAAACTGATTGAGGGTGCAGAGAGTGTAAAGCTGTTTGGAGAGAATATCACGGTCAATGCTAGGATCGAGGTATTGAAAGGAATCAGCGGACATGCAGATATGAACGGTCTTTTGGACTGGATCAGGGGATTTGAAAAAATACCGGACCGCGTAATGGTTGTGCATGGGGAAGATACAGTGACAGATCATTTTGCAAAATTGGTAGAAGATACATTCGGTTGTCCGGCATTCGCACCATATTCAGGTGGAACGGTAGACCTCGCAGCAAATGAGATTATAACGATCGGACAGAAGATTCCGAAAAAATCAGATGAGAAACCGAGTAAGCTTAAGAGTGCATCCGCATTTAATCGTCTGGTGGCAGCTGCAAAGCGTTTGCTGAACGTTGTGTATAAGAATGAAGGTCTGGCGAATAAAGATATGGCCAAGTTCGAGACCCAGATCCAGAATCTGGCAGATAAGTGGGATAGATAACGCAGAATCTGCCAGATGTCAAGGAGTAAAATTTTTTTTATTTGATAAGAAACCGCATAAGCCTGTGCGATAAGGAGCATCATCTTAATAGAAACTGATGGATGAGATTCTGACAGGAGGTCTGTAATGGCACAGGGAAAGGTAGAAATATGTGGTGTGAATACGGCAAAGCTTCCTATCCTGAATGAAGAGGAGAAGGAAGCTTTGTTTGTACGCATCAAAGAAGGAGACCGGGAAGCGAAAGAAGAGTACATTAAAGGAAATTTACGACTTGTCCTGAGCGTGATAAGACGATTTGGGGCAAGCGGGGAGAACCCGGATGATCTGTTCCAGATTGGGTGTATCGGACTGATTAAGGCGGTTAATAATTTTAACACAGAATTAGAGGTAAAATTTTCCACCTATGCAGTACCAATGATCATTGGAGAGATCAGAAGGTACATGAGAGATAACAATTCCATTCGTGTCAGCCGGTCACTCAGAGATACGGCATATAAAGCAATCTATGCAAGGGAAAGTTACAGAAAGAAGAACCAGAAAGAACCGACGGTGCAGGAAATTGCGACAGAAATTGGCATCTCCAAAGAGGATATTATGTTTGCTTTGGATGCAATCCAGATACCGATGAGTCTGCAGGAACCGGTCTATAATGATGGTGGAGATGCATTGTATGTGATGGATCAATTGAGTGATCAGACGAATAAAGAAGAAAAATGGGTGGAAGACCTGTCACTGGAGGAAGCAATGAAGCATCTTGATGAACGGGAACGTTATATTATCAAGCTTCGGTTCTTTCAGGGAAGAACGCAGATGGAAGTTGCAAAGGAGATACGGATATCCCAGGCTCAGGTCAGCAGGCTGGAGAAGAATGCGTTGAAAACTATGCGCCAGTACCTTATCTAAGGGCTGGCGCATTTTTGGTATTGCATTTTTGACGGTCTCATACTATGATATTTGCAGGAGGAATTTGTATAATGAAAGCTTGTATATTTGATCTGGATGGAACATTAACAAATACATTGGAATCTATGACATATTCCGTAAATCTGACACTTGAGGAGATGGGACTTTCCAAGATCACAAAAGATCAGTGCAGATTGTTCGTCGGGAATGGAGCCAGGGTATTAATGGAAAAGTCACTGAAGGCAGCCGGAGACACAGATGCTTCAAGAATTGAAGAGGGGATGGAAATATACGGACGTATATTTGACCAGAATTGTACATATCATGTAACACCTTATGAAGGAATCCCGGAGATGTTGAAAGCATTGAAAGATAAAGGAATTCACCTGGCAGTCCTTTCCAATAAGCCGGACCGTCAGACAGTAAAAGTTGTGAAAGCAATCTTTGGAGAAGAATTGTTTGATTATGCACAGGGACAGAAAGAAGGTATCCGAAGAAAACCGGAACCGGACGGAGTATGGTATCTTATGGAACAGATGCACGTATCAAAAGAAGAATGCCTGTATATCGGAGATTCAGAAGTTGATGCGGCAACCGGAAGGAATGCAGGCCTTAAGACGATAGGCGTGTTGTGGGGATTCCGGGACAGAAAAACGTTAGAAACTGCGGGAGCAGATGATCTGATCGACAGACCGGATGAACTGTTGCAGTTTGTGTAATATTACGATAAGGGAGGTTGAGATGTATGTACGAGTATGATGAAGAATGTCTGCAGACGTTTATTTTGAATCAGGGACAGCTGTTTGATGAACCGGTTGCAGAGACTTTGGAAGAGGCAGAGGCTTTTCTGGAGGACTGTATGGCTTCTATCGTAGATAATATCGGAGAAGTCAGGGAATTCCTTGATCAGGAAGGAATGGATGTCAGTGGAATGTCTGACGAAGAGATTGAAGATGCATCAGAAGTATTTGCGCTATCGGATGGTCGTTATCTTATCGTTGAAGGATAAAAGCAAAAAGACGAAAGTACCTGCCGGGTGGCATCGCACAGGCCACTGTCAGATGTAAGAAAAAGCCGCAACTACTTTGTAGTTCCGGCTTTTTTCAATGCAGTTTCAATGGCCTGGACAATCAGCTGGGAAGTGTAAGGAGTGTCAGATGAATACTGGATATTGTCGAGTGACTGTTTTTTGTAGACCTGTTCGGCAATATCTTCGATCGCAGGTTCGATGAACGGATACATGGTTGTGATAGATTCGTTCAGATTGGTGAAACGGATGGAATTGATATGGGATTCATCTACAGTCACCTCAACTTCCAGCGCAGTATTGTTCAGAGTGATATCTGAGGTGTAGATTCCCGGAGTATAGATCCGGTTATCTTTTGAGGCGGAGCGATGTTCCGGGCGGAACATGAATATCAAAAGCAGGATCAGAATAATGGCCAATACTGCGAAAATAACGGTATAGATGATTTCTTTCATGTGAAGTACAACAATTTTTGTTTTGGAACTCATAGTGAGACCTCCTGGTAATTGGTTTCAAAGATTGTTTCATTTTCTATAATGTATGAAAAATGTGGAAGAATTATTCGTTTAATTTTTCCGTGACAAATGGAAAAGGTTCTTGTAGAATGATAAAAGAAATGGAAGGTGAAAAATTATGTTTATTATTGCAGGACTTGGAAATCCTACACTTCAGTATGAAGGAACCAGACACAATGTAGGGTTTGATGTCATAGATATGTTGGCAGACAGATATAATATTTCTGTAGACGGAAGAAAAGGAAGAGCACTGATCGGCAAAGGAATGATCGGGGGACAGAAGGTGCTTCTGGTAAAACCGCAGACGTATATGAATCTGAGCGGGGAAAGCTTAAGAGAACTGGTCAATTATTATAAGATTGATGAAGAACACGAACTTCTTGTGATCTATGATGATATCAGTCTGGATGTAGGGCAGTTGAGAATCCGTAAGAAAGGAAGCGCCGGAGGGCATAATGGAATCAAAAATATATTGCCAACCTTGGAACCGATGTGTTTCCGAGAATCAAGATCGGTGTTGGGGAGAAGCCAAAGAAATACGACCTGGCGGATTATGTACTGGGACATTTTTCGAAAGAAGACCGTGAATTGATGGAAGAGGGATATGACCGCGCAGACCATGCGGTGGGAATGATCTTAAATGGAGAGATCGAGGCTGCCATGAACCAGTATAACAGGAAAGTAAAGCCTAAGGAGGCATAAAAAGATGCAGGGCTTAATCGGACCGTTAAAAGAACTTGCAGAGTTTGAAGAACTTTGTAAAAATAAGAAAAAAGATGCAGGAATGATCCGTGTATGCGGATGTGTGAATTCCCAGAAATCTCATATGATGTATGCAATTGGCGATGGCTGTAAATACAAGGTCATCGCCTGTTCCAGTGAGACAAAAGCAAAACAGATATATGAAGAATACCGATTCCTGGACAACAATACTTATCTGTATCCGGCAAAGGATTTTCTGTTCTATAAAGCAGATATCCGTAGTAAAGAGCTGGTGAAGCAGAGAATGGAAGGAATCCAGGCAGTGCTTTCCGGAACACCTGTGACGATTGTGACAAGTTTGGACGGGTTCATGGATCACCTCGCACCAAAAGAGAGTATTGAAGAAAAAGTACTGAAGATACAAAACGACAGTGTCCTTAAACTGGACGAGATGGCAGAGAGACTTTCTGATGTAGGGTATGACAGGGAAGTACAGGTAGAAGGCCCGGGGCAGTTTGCAGTGCGGGGAGGAATACTGGATATCTATCCACTGACGGAAGAGTTTCCGGTAAGGATTGAATTTTGGGGAGATGAGGTGGATTCTATCCGGACTTTTGACGTGGAGAGTCAGCGGTCCATTGAGAATATGACAGAAATTACCATCTATCCGGCGGTGGAATTTCCGCAGGGAGAAGAAAAGGGAGTATCGTTCCTGGATTATTTTTCGAAAGAAGATACCATTCTTTTTCTGGATGAACCGGTGCGTCTTGTGGAGCGCGGACAGAATATTGAAGAAGAGTTTTTGGAAGCGCAGAAAAAGCGTCTGGAGAACGGGTATGAACTGGAAGAGGAAGAGGCAAAGATATTTCCGGTTGCAGATATCCTGAAGAAGATCAATACTTACAGCAGTATCGGCTTTTTTGCGTTAGAGATGAAGTGCAGGGGATTGGAAGTAAGAGAATCTTATGAAATCCAGGCTAAGAGTGTGAATCCGTACAATAACAGTTTTGAGATGCTGACACAGGATCTTAAGAGACTGAAAAGAAACGGATACAGGGTAGTCCTGCTGTCAGGATCGAGAACCCGTGCAAAGAGGCTGGCGGAAGATTTAAGAGATTATAATCTAAGCAGTTATTACGGTGAAGAATTGGACCGCGAAGTAAAGCCGGGAGAAATTATGACGGCATATGGATACATTGCGGAAGGGTATGAATATCCAATGCTTAAATTCACTGTGATCGCAGAGCGGACATTTTCGGCAAAAAGAAAAAGAGAAAAAAAGAAAGACTTATGAAGGACGCAAGATCCAGAGCTTTTCGGAAACTGAAGCCGGGAGATTATGTTGTTCATGAGAATCATGGTGTAGGCGTCTATCAGGGAATTGAAAAGATCGTTGTAGACAAGATTTCAAAAGATTATATGAAAATCTCGTATGCACAGGGCGGGAATCTCTATATCCCGGCAACACAGCTGGATCTGATACAGAAATATGCCAGTGCCGATGCAAAGAAACCAAAGCTGAATAAACTGGGAACCCAGGAGTGGAACCGGACCAAGACCAGGGTGCGCGGTGCCGTAAAAGAGATTGCAAGAGATCTGGTGAAGCTGTATGCGGCAAGACAGGAGCAGGATGGTTATGTCTACGGAGAAGATACAGTATGGCAGAGAGAATTTGAAGAGATGTTTCCGTTTGAAGAGACGGAAGATCAGATGATGGCGATCGAGGCTGTAAAAAAAGATATGGAAAGTCATAAGATCATGGATCGTCTGATATGTGGGGATGTTGGATTTGGTAAGACGGAGGTTGCAATCCGTGCGGCATTCAAAGCTGTACAGGAGAGTAAGCAGGTAGTCTATCTGGTTCCGACAACGATTCTTGCACAGCAGCATTACCGGACATTCGTACAGCGTATGAAAGAGTTCCCGGTGCGGATTGACCTGATGTGCAGATTCCGTACACCGGCACAGCAGAAAAAGACGGTCGAGGATGCGAAAAAGGGACTGGTAGATATCATTATCGGAACACATCGGGTACTGAGTGAAGACTTGAAATTCAAAGATCTGGGGCTCCTGATCATCGATGAAGAACAGCGGTTCGGCGTTCAGCACAAAGAAAAAATCAAGAAATTGAAGGAAAATGTAGATGTATTGACACTTACAGCGACTCCGATCCCGAGAACACTTCATATGAGCCTGATCGGTATTCGCGATATGAGTGTATTGGAGGAAGCACCGAATGACCGTATGCCGATCCAGACATATGTTATGGAATATAATGACGAGATGGTACGTGAAGCAATCGAACGGGAATGCGCAAGACAGGGGCAGGTATACTATGTCTATAACCGTGTGGAAGATATCGATGAGGTAGCAGGACATGTGCAGAAGCTGGTGCCGGATCTGTCGGTTGCCTATGCACACGGACAGATGCGGGAGCATGAACTGGAGAGGATCATGTACGACTTTATCAACGGAGAGATCGATGTGTTGGTATCTACAACGATCATAGAGACCGGACTGGATATCTCAAATGCAAATACGATGATCATTCATGATGCAGACCGGCTTGGACTTTCACAGCTTTACCAGCTGCGCGGACGTGTCGGACGTTCCAACCGCATGGCATATGCATTTCTTCTCTACCGGAGAGATAAGATGTTAAGAGAAGTGGCAGAAAAGAGGCTGGCTGCTATCCGTGAATTCACGGACCTTGGCTCAGGATTCAAGATTGCGATGCGTGACCTGGAAATCCGTGGAGCGGGAAATCTTTTGGGTGCGGAGCAGCATGGTCATATGGAGGCGGTCGGATATGACCTTTACTGTAAGATGTTGAACGAAGCGGTGAAGCATCTGAAAGGTGAGATGGAAGAAGAGGAGACCTTCACAACTACGATGGATCTGAATGTGGATGCATTTATTCCGGCATCTTATATTCCGAATGAATGCCAGAAACTGGATGTCTATAAACGAATCGCTGCAATTGAGAGCCGGGAAGAAATGGAAGATATGGCAGAAGAACTGACAGACCGGTTTGGAGATATTCCGAAGAAGGTGGAGAAACTTCTGGAAGTTGCCGCATTGAAAGCACAGGCACATCAGTTGTATGTAACGGCTGTCGAACAAAAGGGAGAGGTTTACACATTTATCATGTATGAAAAAGCGAAGGTACATCCGGAACGGATTCCGAAGCTGATCGAAGATTTCCGTGGGGAACTGACATTCAAAGCAGATGGAACCCAGCCGTGTTTTATCTATGAGAAGAAGAGAAGAAATCTGAAAGAGAAGCAGACAGATGCACTGGAAATTACGAAAAATGTGTTAAATGGGTTGAAAGGATTGATAGGCGGAGAAAAAAGCGGTATAATTGACCCATTAAGCAAATAAAGGCAGGTTAGGATAAATGAAAAAAAGAGCATTAATATTAGCGCTGGCAGGGATTATGGCAGCATCACTTACCGGATGTGGATCGCTGAAGGATGATGCGGTGGTCGTAAAAGCAGGAGATGAAGAGATCACGGCAGGTGTTGCAAATTTCTATGCAAGATATACACAGGCTCAGTACGAAACATACTTTGCGAATTATTTCGGCGGAGATGATATGTGGACGAAAAATGCGTCAGACGGCAAGACCTATGAAGAATCGATCAAAGAAACTTTGCTGGATGATCTGAAGAATATGGCACTTCTGGAAAAGCATATGAAGGATTATGACGTAAAGCTTACAAAAGCAGATAAAAAAGCAATCAATGATGCGGCTGAAGAATTTGACAAGGCCAACTCCCAGAAGAAAAAAGACAAGGTATCTGGTTCCGAAGAGAATGTAAAACGTGTCATGACATTGATGGTGATCGAGCAGAAGATGCGTTCGGCAATCGTAGCGGAAGCAAATGTGAATGTAACAGATGAAGAAGCAGTACAGAAGCATATGCAGTATGTGGAGTTTGATTATACTACATCATCAGATTCGTCCGATTCATCAGATAAAACTGTATCCGATGATGAGAAGAAGCAGGTAAAGGAAAAAGCTGCGGCATTTGCAGAGGGAGCAAAGACGGCGGAAGATTTTGCATCCTATGCAACCGAACAGGGAACCGAAGCAAAAGATGCAACGTTTGATTCGGATTCTGTAAGTCCGTCTAAAGAAGTTGTAAAAGCAGCAGACAAATTGGGAGAAGGTGAGCTTACGGGTGTGGTTGAAAGCGATACCGCATGCTATGTGGCAAAAGTTACAAGCCTCAATGATGAAGCAGCCACAGAGACCAAGAAACAGTCCTTGCTCACGGAGAAACAGGATAAATACTATAAAAAAGTATTAAAGAAATGGAAGAAAGAGGAAAAAATCACTGTTCACAAAGGAACATGGAATAAGATTGATTTCACGAAATTGAGCGTAAAAGCCAAAGATACAAGTACAACCGGAACAAGCACAGACAGTGCTTCGGGTAACTAAGACGAATAGAGATAAGAAGAATGGGCAGCATCCAACCGGGTGCCGCCCATTAATAATGGTACTGTCTTAATTCATAAAAGTAGATACGATCTCGTTAACGAGCTTTCCGTCTGCCTTGCCTTTTACTTTAGGCATCAGGTTCTTCATGATCTTTCCTTTATCCTTTGCAGTAGGAGCATCCAGTCCCATTTCTGCAAGAACAGAAGCAACAACTTCTTTGATCTCTGCTTCATCCATCATCTTAGGAGCATACTGTTCCAGAACTGCAAGACGCTTATTGCATTCTTCGATGATCTCTGTACGGTCTGCAGGAGTCATATCGAGTGTCTCTTTTGTCTGCTTGATCTCTTTTAAGATAACCTGTGTCTCTTCTTCCGGTGTCAGATCCGCACGTTTGTCGATTGCTTTATTCTTAAGAGCTGCAAGCAGCATGGATAAAGTTTCCTTTGTGTCTTTGTCTTTTGCTTTCATGGCTTTGACCATATCAGCACGTACTTCATCAATTTTACTCATGATTCATTCCTCCTAATATTTTCTTCCAACTATTATACAAAACTATTGAAAAAATATCCAGTCTAATATCAGAATGAATAATTCCATCTTTTTCTCAGCATACTAACCATATGTTAGAAAATATGGAAAAAACAGAAAAAAACAGAAAAAACAGGAGGAAGATAAATGCTATGAAAGCAACAGGAATCGTAAGAAGAATCGATGATCTGGGACGTGTAGTCGTTCCAAAAGAAATCAGAAGAACACTGAGGATCAGGGAAGGCGACCCACTGGAGATATTCACGGACAAGGAAGGAGAGATTATCCTGAAGAAATATTCTCCGATCGGAGAATTATCGGCATTCGCCAAACAGTATGCAGAAAGTCTGTCGCAGATGCTGGGATGTTTGGCAGGAATCTGTGATATGGATCAGGTGGTCGCAGCGGCAGGAAACGGGAAGAAAGAGCTGCAGGATGAAGATATAACAAGGGAACTCGGAGAGTTTCTGAAGGAAAGAAAGACGCAGAATGCAAAAGCAGGAGAAAAAAGATATGTGCCGGTGGTGAGCAAAACAGAACCTTACAGTCAGGAGGTGATCAGTCCGATCCTGTGTGCGGGGGATGTGATCGGGGCGGTACTCCTGCTGAACATGGATCAGAAAGACCTGTTTGAAGAAAGAGAAATCTGCCTTGCGGAATATACAGCGAAGGTTCTGGGAAAACAGATGGAACAATAGAACAATTATGGACAGAACAGAAGCATAAATGAGAGTCTCTCTTCATAATCTGTGATAGATGAGGAGGGAGCAGATGAGAAAAAAAGAACAAAATGAAGATATGGATCATGTGGATGGTGAAAGCTCTTCTTGCGGCATATGTAGTGACAGGTATTCTTCTGATAATACTGGCGCTGGCTCTTTATAAATTCGAATTAAATGAAGGCGCGGTGACGGCAGGAGTGACGGCAGTCTATCTGATCTCGACATTTACCGGCGGACTTGTGGTGGGAAAACTTGCAAAAGTCAGGCGGTTCCTGTGGGGAATTGTTCTGGGAATATTGTATTTTGCGTTACTTTTGCTTGTCACAGTCGGAATCTACCGCACATTTCATGGAAACAGTACAGAGATATTGGTGACATTTGCGTTGTGTGCGGGAGGCGGCATGGCCGGCGGAATGATATCCTAAGAAAAGGATTGCGAAACCTATATTGAAATGTTATAATAACATAAGTTAAGCAATAGTAAGGAGGGACATGAACATGAAACATGTAAAATCATTGAATAAACCTATGAACAGCAACCTGCAAAAAAAAGTGGATGCGGCGAATGCCAGACATCATGCCAGTCAGCATGTAAGACATCTTGCACAGTAGGAAATCAGACTTGCGAACAGAACAAATAATTTAAAATCATATGGATACTCGGGACAGCGGTCTTTAGGGTCGCTGTTTCTTGCTGTTCATGGAATTATCTGACAGCATGAGATTTCAGACAATCAGAGAAATAACAGGAATTTTCCGATATAGAAATAAGAAAAATAAGAAAGGGGTACCGGATATGATTCATCAGTACCGTAATAATGGATACAATATCGTTATGGATGTGTACAGCGGCTCTGTACATGTGGTAGATGATGTCTGTTACGATGTGATCGCAAAATTGAACGGATCAGAGACAGAACCAACTGCCGGAACATTAAAAGAAACAGATGTAAAAGATCAGCTTCTGCAGTCACTGGGAAGTAAATACGAAGCGTCAGACATCGAAGATGCATTGTCAGACGTGATCGAGCTGACAGAAGGCGGACAGTTATTTGTAAAAGATACATACGAATGCATGATTGAAGAGGTGAAGAAGAGGAAAACAGTCGTAAAAGCATTGTGCCTGCACATTGCGCATGACTGTAACCTTGCCTGTAAATATTGCTTTGCAGAAGAGGGAGAGTATCACGGAAGACGTGCACTCATGAGTTTTGAGGTGGGGAAGAAGGCACTGGATTTTCTGATCGCAAATTCCGGAAACCGCCGCAATCTGGAAGTTGACTTCTTCGGAGGAGAACCTCTGATGAACTGGAAGGTTGTAAAAGATCTGGTGGCTTACGGAAGAGAACAGGAGAAGATCCACAACAAGCATTTTCGTTTTACCATTACGACCAATGGCGTTCTTTTAAATGATGAGATCCAGGAATTTGTAAATAAAGAGATGGATAATGTTGTATTAAGTCTGGATGGAAGAAAGGAAATCAATGACCAGATGCGTCCATTCCGTAACGGAACGGGAAGCTATGATCTGATCGTTCCGAAATTCCAGAAGCTTGCAGAAAGCAGAAATCAGGAAAAATATTATATCCGCGGAACATTTACAAGAAACAATCTGGACTTTTCCAATGATATTATGCATTTTGCAGATCTTGGATTCAAACAGATGTCGATCGAGCCGGTCGTTGGAGATGAAAGCGATCCGTATGCGATCAGGGAGGAAGATCTTCCTAAGATCATGGAGGAATATGACAAACTTGCGAAGATGATGATCGAACGCGAGAAAGAGGGAAAAGGCTTCAATTTCTTCCATTTTATGATAGATTTAAATGGTGGTCCGTGTGTGGCAAAACGTTTATCCGGATGCGGTTCCGGAACAGAATATCTGGCTGTTACACCATGGGGCGACCTCTATCCATGCCATCAGTTCGTCGGACAGGATGACTTTCTGATGGGTAATGTGGACGATGGAATCGTGAAGCCGGAGATAGCGGACGATTTCAGAAGCTGTAATGTGTATTCGAAAGATAAATGCAGAAACTGTTTTGCAAAATTCTATTGCAGTGGTGGATGTATGGCAAACTCTTACAATTTCCATGGTACGATCCATGATACCTATGAGATCGGCTGTGAGATGCAAAGAAAGCGAGTAGAGTGTGCGATCATGATGAAGGCTGCACTTGCAGAAGAATAAATAATGTGAGAGGATGTGTAGGAGAACGATGAAAAAGTCAAAAAGCATACTGAGTCTGCTTCTGACTGTAATCCTCATCGTCGGTCTTGGCTTTACTGTTATCACAGGAATTGGAAAATCTAAGACCGGTGCGATGAAGAATATCAAACTTGGTCTGGATCTTGCCGGTGGTGTCAGCATCACTTATCAGGTAAAAGATAAGAATCCGACCAAAGAAGAGATGAGTGATACTATCTATAAGCTGCAAAAGCGAGTAGAGCAGTACAGTACAGAAGCAAGTGTATACCAGGAGGGAGACGACCGAATCAATATCGAGATTCCTGGTGTTACAGATGCCAATAAGATTCTGGATGAACTTGGAAAACCAGGTTCCCTTTCTTTCCAGACGGCAGATGGTGAGACGGTCCTTACAGGAACCGATGTAAAGAGCGCATCTGCAAAGAGTGGTCAGGATGATATGGGGAATAAAGAATACTCCGTAGAACTGAACCTGACAAAATCAGGAACAAAGAAATTTGCTACAGCAACACAGAACAATATCGGAAAACAGATTGCGATCATTTATGACGGTGAGACCATCTCCAGTCCGGTTGTCCGGTCTGCGATCACAGGCGGACAGGCTTATATTACCGGAGACTTTACATACGAAGAAGCTGATAATCTGGCATCAACGATCCGTATCGGTGGACTGAAACTGGAACTGGAAGAACTCCGTTCGAATGTAGTAGGGGCACAACTTGGAGAACAGGCACTTAGCACAAGCCTGAAGGCGGGAGTGATCGGTCTGATCCTTGTATTCCTGTTTATGATTCTGGTATACAGGCTTCCGGGACTGGCATCCAGTCTTGCACTGCTGATCTATACAGAGATTGTATTGGTGATCCTGAATGCATTTGATGTAACCTTAACCCTTCCGGGTATTGCGGGTATCATTTTAAGTATCGGTATGGCGGTGGATGCGAATGTTATCATCTTTGCCCGTGTGCGTGAAGAGATGGCGAAAGGGAAAACTGTGAAGTCATCACTCAAGGCAGGATTCCAGAAAGCAATGTCAGCTATCGTTGACGGTAACGTAACAACCCTGATTGCAGCAGCGGTTCTGTGGTTCAAAGGTTCCGGAACAGTAAAAGGATTCGCACAGACACTGGCAATCGGTATTGTGGTATCCATGTTTACCGCACTGGTGATCACGCGTATGATAGTATATGCATTCTATGGAATCGGAATCCGCAAAGAGAGTCTGTATTATCATCAGATGAAAGAAAGAAAGCCGGTGAATTTCCTCGGAAAGAAGAAGATATTCTTCAGCGTTTCCATTGCACTGATCCTTGCAGGATTTGTGATCATGGGAGTCAATTCGGCAAAGGGAAATGGAGCACTGGCATACAGTCTGGATTTCCAGGGCGGAACTTCTATGAATGTGAAATTTGACAAAGATTATTCTATCGATGAGATCGATGAAGAGATTGTTCCTGTAGTAGAAAAGATTACCGGAGACCACAACATTCAGACACAGAAAGTGTCCGGAACCAAACAGGTCATTATTAAAACAAAGACATTAAGTCTTGCGAAACGTGAGCAGGTCAACAAAGCACTGAAAACTACATTCGGAGTGAAAGAATCCGATATCACAGCTGAAAATATAAGTTCTACGATCAGTGGTGAGATGCGTCGTGATGCAGTAATTGCCGTGATCGTGGCAACAATCTTTATGCTGCTTTACATCTGGTTCCGCTTCAAAGATGTACGTTTTGCTACAAGTGCGGTTGCGGCACTGTTACATGACGTTCTGGTGGTACTTGCATTCTATGCGGCATCCAGAATCTCAGTGGGAACAACATTTATTGCATGTATGCTGACGATTGTCGGTTATTCCATCAATGCAACGATTGTAATCTTTGACAGAATCCGTGAGGAACTTCCACTGATGAAGAAAAACGATGATCTGGCTGAAGTGGTAAATAAGTGTATAACACAGACGTTGACAAGAAGTATTTATACATCGTTGACGACTTTTATCATGGTATTTGTTCTGTTTATTATGGGTGTAAGTTCTATTCGTGAATTTGCAGCACCGCTTATGGCAGGTATCATCTGCGGAGGATATTCTTCCGTATGTATCACAGGAGCCCTGTGGTATGTTATGAAAACAAAAGCCTCTAAAAAAGCAACAAACAAAAAGAAAAAATAAATCAGAAAATGATTTGAAAAGCAGTTATGCCTGTTGACAGGGTATAACTGCTTTTTTAAAATTAAAAAGTAATTGTACTTAGACTAAAGAGACAAAGGAGCGACAACAATGGAACGATGGGTTCTGCTGCGGAAAGGCGCAGATTTTGAGGCAATAGGAAAAAAATACCAGATCAGTCCGCGGCTGGCATGTCTGATCCGGAACAGGGATGTGATCGGGGAAGAAGCGGTTGACCGCTATCTGAATGGAACAATCAGTGATCTGTATGATGGAATGCTGATGAAAGATATGGATAAAGCAATCGATATTCTGAAAGAGAAGATCCTGGAAGATAAGAAAATCCGGGTGATCGGAGATTATGATATAGACGGAGTGAATGCAACTTACATTCTGCTGGAAGGACTGGAACGTCTCGGTGCGGATGTGGACAGTGATATACCAGACCGTATCAGTGACGGATATGGACTGAACAGGCATCTGGTCGAAAGAGCTTATGAAGCCGGTGTAGATACGCTCATTACCTGTGATGAATGGGATAGCGCAAGCAGCAGATGTTGTAACCGGATTCTAAGGAGAGAGACAGATGACAGTGATCGTAACAGGCGGCGCCGGCTTCATCGGCGGCAATTTTATTTTACTATATGTTAAAGAACCACCCGGAGGACAGGGTGGTCTGCGTGGATTGCCTGACCTATGCAGGGAATCTCTCTACCCTAAAAGCGGCAATGGAACATCCCAATTTTCGGTTTTGCAAGATCAATATCTGTGACCGAGAGGCAGTCTATGCGCTGTTCGAGGAAGAACATCCCGACGTCGTGATTAACTTCGCCGCAGAGAGCCATGTGGACCGTTCCATCGAGAACCCGGAGGTGTTTTTGCAGACGAACATCCTCGGTACGGCAGTGATGATGGACGCCTGCCGGAAATATGGCATTCAGCGGTATCATCAGGTTTCCACGGATGAGGTTTACGGAGATTTGCCTCTGGACCGCCCGGATCTGTTCTTTACCGAGGAGACACCCATTCACACAAGCTCTCCTTACAGCAGCTCCAAGGCGGGAGCAGACCTGCTGGTGCTGGCATACCACCGTACTTACGGCTTGCCAGTCACGGTTTCCCGCTGCTCCAACAACTATGGACCGTATCATTTCCCGGAGAAGCTGATTCCCTGATGATTGCCAACGCGTTAGCGGACAAGCCGCTGCCTGTATACGGCGAGGGGCTGAACGTGCGGGATTGGCTGTACGTGGAGGATCACTGCCGTGCCATTGACCTGATCGTTCGGAAAAGGGCGCGTTGGTGAGATCTACAACGTGGGCGGACATAACGAAATGCGGAACATTGATATCGTGAAACTGATTTGTAAGGAATTGGGGAAGCCGGAGAGCCTGATTACCCATGTCACGGATCGCAAGGGACACGATATGCGCTATGCCATCGACCCGACAAAGATCCACAGGGAACTGGGCTGGCTGCCGGAGACCAAATTTGCAGACGGCATCAAAAAGACGATCCAGTGGTATTTGGATAACCGGGAGTGGTGGGAGAATATCATCAACGGAGAGTATCAGAATTATTATGAGCGGATGTACGGAAATCGGTAAACCCCGCATTGCCATTTTGATGGCGGTATACGATCCGAGAATGGACTGGCTGCGGGAACAACTGCTGAGTCTGAATGCCCAGACCTATCCGAATCTGATGCTGTATGTTCGGGATGACTGCTCTCCAACGGTACCGTATGAAGATATTCAGCAATGTGTCAGGGAATGTATTACCAATTTCCCTTATGTGATGACCAGAAACGAGAGAAACCTTGGCTCGAATCTGACCTTTCAGCAGTTGACGCAGGAGGCGGAGGGCGTCTACTTCGCCTATTGCGATCAGGATGACATCTGGCTGCCGGAAAAGTTGACCGTTCTGGAAGAAATCAGTAAAAGCGGTGCGCTGCTGGTTTGTTCGGATATGTATGTTATTGATGGAGAAGGAAAACAGATTGCAGACCATATCAATGCGGTGCGTCATCAAAAAATTTTCAATCGGGAACAGGTCTTGCAAAGGACTTGCTGTTTCGTAATTTTGTAACTGGATGCACGATGCTGGTGGAATCTCAAGCAGCAAAGAAGGCAGTTCCTTTCTGTCCCTATCTGGTTCATGACCAATACATTGCTTTATGTGCTGCCCGGGATGGGAAAATAATATCACTGCCACTGCCCTTGATTCGGTATCGGATTCACGGGGGGAACCAAACGGGTATATTGGCTGGTGTTACAGATAAGAAGAGCTACTATCAGATTCGCATCATTGGCAGCCTTCAGAGAATGAAATGGTTAAATGACCATATAAGCGGAACCGATGAAATAACCGCAAAAAGACTTCAAGATGGACTGAAGTGCAAAA